>WNGR01003262.1_pt1 | contig 17749 bp, 23 predicted proteins | sample 5407581 | NCBI WGS metagenome assembly WNGR01 (sample SAMN13153383, study PRJNA577476) | soil metagenome | isolation source: 80 cm soil or saprolite under Garry oak tree replicate 2 | place: USA:California | collected 2016-06-15 | reverse complement strand
AAAAAAAAAGCTCGGATTTGGAGGCTTAATTTGTGGCGTGTGAAAGTGCGCCACTTGCCCGCCACGCGACTCGAATTCGAACCATTTTTTTCCTCTCCACCATCTCGTCTCCCACCAAGTTGTCCATTCCGCCACTTCTCCCCTCCTTTCCAACTCACGCAGGGCGACTGGCCTTGACGCCGCCATCCTCCTCAACACCGTTTGCGAGAGCGCCAGCTACACTATCGCACCCCCTCGCTCTCACACCCTCACGGGCAAATACAAGCCACCCAGCCGCCGTCGCCCCTCAAACAACTGGGGTCAGTTTTTCTTCCCCCCTTCTTCTCTAACCGGTGCAGGACAACGGCGACCACGTCTTCATCATCACGGGCCACCCAGCTGCTCCCGCCCTCTCGCTGAGCCTCACGCACGCACCTCAACCTCCCCTGCCGCTCAGGTGAGCCCTTTGCGTGCACACAAGCCACCCCTCTGTTGCCATCTTGCGGCACTTGGCCCCACATAAAAACATTCAGATAAGTTTTCTTTTTTTTGTTTCTTATTTCCCCTCATCTCGAACGGTTCAGGACAATGGCCACGTCGTCCTCACCTCTCCTCCCGTGCATGCAGGCCATCCCGATCCCGCCGACGTACCACTTCGACATCGCCACACCCGTCCCCACCCTATCGCAATCCGACCGACCCCGCCGCCACGACCTCCGCTAATCGACGCCACCTCGACACGGCCACACCCGCCCTCACCTTGCCGCAAACCCACCGACCACGTCACCACTACAATCCCCGCCACCTCAACTCGCCGCACCTGCCCCCACTTGCCGCAAGCTCGCCGAGTCCGCAGCCACCACAGCCGCTGCCACTGGACGTCGCCACCACCACCCTCACCCTGCTACAAGTCCGCCGACCCCGACGCCACCTCGAAACCACCACAACCGCCCCCACCCTACCCGCAAGCCACCCACCTCGCTGCCGCCTCGACACCATCGCACCGCACTCTGCAGCAAGCGCACCACACCTGCTCCCACCCTGCCCTGGTCTCCATCCTATTATAAAGTAGCTGCATGTACTTTTATTAGTTATATTATTTTGCATGAATAAATGGAATCATTATTTTTTTGATTCATTAATTGCCGTGTGAATGCAAATTAATCCGAGAATTTGGTGTGCCTGTTACTTGACTATGGAATGACTATGGGATGACTTGACTATAATATGACTATAGGGTGACTAAGAGATGACTATGGATTATGCAAGAAATTTGACTACTAATTGACTACCAATTGACTAAAGGTAGTCATCTGGTAGTCATATTGTAGTCGAAAAAAATGACATGTAGTCAATTGGTAGTCAATTAACTACCACCTAACCACTACCTGACTACTACCTGACTACTGGCTGACTTTCCTTTTTTACTGAGGGTCACAAGGGAAGTACTCAAACTATTGGAATACAACTTTGAGATACACCATATTCCAGGGAAACTAATGGAAGAGTGGATGCACTATCCCGACGACTTGGATACAACCAGGGAGAAGATGACAACAGAGACGTGACCATACTACCGGATCATGTCTTTGTTCGAGCCACTGGAACAGAATGAGCTCCCCCACTGCAATGAATCATATCATAAGAAGAAATGGAACCTATGAACCCAGTATATCAACAAGACGAAGCGCTGATAAGCCCATGGGTAGATGCACACTGGCTGAAGAAGATTGAAGGGACATGGTACAAAGAAGGGAGAAGGGTGGTAACTGGAAATGAAGCACACAAGCGCACCTTCATACATGACCACCACGACACACCAACCTATGGACACCTGTTACGGATTGAACCGAGACTCTTACTCACCAGTTATGACTATGGTGTAAGAGGTACTTAGTCATGGACACTTACATCAGTCAGCAGTGGAAGGTCGTCGAAGGTCGTGGAATGTGAGTAGCACATGTGATACTTGTATGATAACTGACCTAGGAGGCACTTCAAAGCCCTCTTCACTTGTATATAATCCACTAGTAGCAGACCAAGGCTCTTCAGCTTGGTCTTTCTGAATCATCACTTCGATCACCAGATGGCTCTCTCTCTCTCTCTTTCTCTCTCTCTCTACCTCATCCAAAGCACCCACTGTTGGATAGAACGTACCTCAAAGGAGAAGACTCTACAATGAGTATCCCACGTTCCTGGTTAGTTGAACCTGCAGGAACCAGGAGGAAGGACTGTCACACATATCAAGGAATGCTGCGTAGCATCCACATATCACCTACGTGTGATTGCCATATCACTGAGTGTCCTAAGTGAGATGATCAAACCATTCACCTAAGTCAGGTGGATGTATAGTGACTACGTAACATTAAGACCAAGCTCTTCACCATGGCGCATCTCACTACAAGAGATCATTGGGTATTCCAACCCTATTCCATTGAAAGCCGAGGACATTGCAATGTCCCAACAAGATATCTAAAAGAAGCAAGGTGGAGGACTATTGGAGGAAGTACCAGATACTATGTGGACATCCCTACAAGACCTTTAAGGCACTATCCCGTTGAGTTCAACTTTCCTCACTTTTGCTGGTGTGAAGTTACTTGGAGCATACTCCACCAGCGTTGGAACGTCACAAGACCCACAGGAGACGAATATAAGGTGCAACATATTCGAGGACGAAGTAATATATGATGGAGATCAGGGACCCATTGACGGACAAGAGGAGGAAAACAACAACAGCATCCTTCAAAACCCAAGGACCCCCGCACCATCAACAACAGAAGGCAGTGAAGATAGAACATCAGAACAAGGGTTGGCAACGACAGGAGAACCAGGAGATACAACCAAAGAAAGCCAACTAGCAGCACTAGCTGAGTCCATTCACATCAACCCACCAGCAGAAATGGCTACAATGACAGAACCAGTTTGCGAGCAAATCTCACAAATAGAAAATCCCATTATAGACCCATGAACTGGCCATGTACAAGGAGTAGCGCAAGTCAACTTTGAAGACGAAGCAGCTCTATGAAGAGCCATAGGACCAGACCAACCAGATCCACCCAGTGGGGCAGAAGGATACTTACACTGCGACCTACCTTTAGGAAACCCAGGGGGAGGATTCCCAGGAGGAGGAGGAGGATTCCCCGGAGGAGGAGGAGGATTCCCTGGAGGGGGAGGATTCCCAGGAGGAGGACCTCCTGGAGGAGGACCACCTCTGGGAATTCCAGCACCGCAACCCGCAGGAAAATTTGTAGGAGACCCACCAATGGTGTTCAATGGAACCAGGAAGAACACCCAAATGTTCACCAATCAATGGGACTTGTACTGGGGGGTCAACAATGATAACCCCTTACTGGCAAATCCCTACCGAAGAGCTATGTTCTTCCTCACCTACATCAAAGGGTCATTAGTCAACGAATGGGTGGTGACTGTCAGCAGATGGCTTAATTGCCAGATACAAGGAGGAATCCCCACTACCAATGAAAGGCTATGGGGAGAAGTAGCTTGATTGTTCTCCCAGAGATTTGCCAACAATATGGAAAAGGAAGAAGCACAAGCCCAGTTGAGAAGGGGGATAAAAATGAAAGAAGGAGATATTGACGTGTACGTGGCACAATTTGAAGAACTCACACAAATGGCTGGCTATCACCTAGACGAACCACAAACCATTGATATGTTCACAGCCAGACTGCCTCTCAACCTATACCTGAAAACCTTCGAACTTGATCAACCGAGAACCTACCAACAATGGAGGGAAGCAGTGGTAAAGTGACAACAACAATATATCCATGCTCGAGCCAGGATGGATGCCCACAAAAACAGCAACCCAAAACCACAAATTGGAGGATGGACCCCAAGAGGACAATTATCTCATCCAGATGCCATGGACACATCGGCTGGGAGAACCAGGGGAAGACTCGCCAGATCAGAAGAAATCAATTACCACACGCCCCTGTATATGCCACGAGGAGGGTTTATACAAAGAGGAAGAGGAGGAGGGCATCCTTGCTAAGACATAAGGGAAGTGGAATGCTACACATGTCACAAAAAAGGACACTTCAGTCGTAACTGCCCTCAGCATACTTGGAACCAACCAAGAAGTCAAGGATGAGAAGCCATTGTTGACGACAGAAGCGAAGCAGACAAAAGTCTGCCTCCTAGAGAAAATCCACAAGCCCATGCCCAACATTGGCTGTGAAGCGTAGCAGAAGAAGGAGAAGATGTAAAAGATCTGGTACTACAAGATCTACTAGGAAGGGAGGATTTTCAAAATGCCTGAACCCGGTGGCCTGGGTGAGGGCAATTCATCAGCAAAATTCTGTAATAGTAACTACGCAATTCCGATCCATGCAAATTCCTATTTCCATCAGAACTAGCTCAACAATGGCCAACATCAGAGGACTAGTAGACTCAGGAGCCACTGACTGCTTCATGAGCCCTGCAATAGTCAGAAGAATGGGACTAGGGAAACAACCCCTAGACAAACCACAGAAGATATGGAACATTGATAACACTGAAAATAAAGATGGGTTAATCACTCATTACATTGACCTAAAAGTACAGACACATGGAATCCACAGAAATATGAGGTTCCTCATCACCAATATCAGGAATGAAGATGTGGTACTAGGATACCCCTGGCTAGCAGCATACGAACCCAGTTTTAGCTGGAAACACACCACCATCGATGAAACAATACTACCAGTGGTCCTAAGGTTGGTAAATCCCCATCAAACGTCTAAAGAAACAGTTATTGTGCACACTGACAGTGAGAAAGACGAAATAGTGCGAGTACTGGAGTTCCAATGTACGGCATGAACCACAGCCATGGAACTTGCTATACAAGCCCAGCAATACACTACTGAAAGGAAAGTACCGGAGGAATATAAAGACTTCCAAAAGGTGTTTAGCAAGGAAGAATCAAAACGCTACCCTCCCAAAAGAGCATGGGATCACGCAATTGAGTTCAAAAAAGATGCTCCCAATGCCATCGATTGCAAAATATACCCTCAGACACAAGAGGAGGACAAGGTGTTACAAAAGTTCCTAACTGAAGAGGTAGAAAAAGGGTATATATGACCATCCAAATCACCCTACGCATCTCCCTTCTTCTACATCAAAAAGAAGGACAGAAAATTAAGACCAGTACAAGATTATCGGAAGATCAATGCCATGACCATATGCAACCAATACCCACTACCTCTCATTTCCGATCTCATACACAACCTTAGCAATGCCCACATCTATACCAAATTGGACATCCAGTGGGGGTATAACAACGTATGCATAAAAGAAGGTGACAAGGGAAAAGCGGCTTTCAAAACATGGTACAGACTCTTTGAACCCATGGTTATGTACTTTGGTCTCACCAATTCACCAGCAACCTTCCAAACTATGATGAACTATATCTTCTGAGACGTTATTTTGAAACATGAACTTCATGGCACCACAATTCGTGTATACATGGATGACATCAGTATTGCAACAAGAACAAACACGAATAACCATGTAGCAGCAGTCTGCGATGTCCTGCAAATAGCGTGTGACCATGACTTATACTTCAAACCCAAGAAGTGTACCTTCCATGTGCCTTCCATGGATTACCTGGGGGTAATCCTTGAAAAGGGGGTGACATGCATGGACCCAGTAAAAATTGCAGGCATAAATAACTGGCCAACACTGAAAAACCTCACCCAACTATGTTCTGGCTTGGGATTTTTCAATTTTTACTGTCCCTTCATCAAGGGTTTCATGCAAATTGCAAGACCACTGAATCGACTTACAAAGAAAACACAAGAGTGAAAGTGGGGACAGGAAGAACAAGAGGTGTTCGACAAGCTCAAGAAACTTGTCACCGAAGAACCCATCCTTGCACACCCAGATCTCACCCAACAATTTGAAGTAGAAGTTGACGCATCAGGATATGCAGTAGGAGCCACGCTACTACAACGAAAAGAAGATGGGAAGAAACATCCCATCGGATACTTCTCAGCCACCCTCAATGAAGCGCAGAGGAATTACGACATCTATGACCTCAAACTATTGGCTATAGTACGTGCCTTCAGAAACTGGTGACCCCTACTAGCAGGATCCCTGCACAAAGTGATTGTGTACTCTGACCACCTCAACTTGCAATACTGGAGATCACCGCAAAAGATATCTTGGAGAGTTGCGAGGGAAGTACTTGAACTATCTGAATACGACTTTGAAATCTGCCACATTGCAGGAAAGATGAATGGTTGAGCCGACACACTGTCAAGAAGGCCAGACTACAACCAGGGAGAGGATGACAATCATGACGTAGTGGTGCTCCTGGATCAACTATTCATCAGAGCTAACAGCATAGAATGGGCCCCCCAACTCATACAAATACTCACAAAGGAGGATACCAATCCCGAAGACCCCATCTATGAACAAAACGAAAGCATTCTCAACCCTTGGTTAGGCATGCACAGACTTAAAAAGTTAGAGGGAACCTGGTACAAAGAAGGATGACAAGTGGTCACAGGGGGGTTGCATGACAAACGCACTATTATTGAAGCTCACCACAATTCCCCAGTGTATGGACATCCAGGAATCAAAAGGACAATGCAACTGGTTGCCCGACAGTATTGGTGGCTGCAAATGACCAGAGATGTTATGGACTATGTGTTATGTTCCTGCCCAGAGACACTTACTCATCGGTTGTGACTATGGGAGTAAGCGGTAATTAGTCATGGACTCATCATCAGTCAGCCCGGATATCACATGTACGATAGTATGACTTGATCCTAGGATAACAGTACTAGGGTTTCGGATTCATAAGGCGCTTTAAAGCCTGCCTTCTGTAGTACTTAAGATGTAGCCATTGAAGACCTAGCTCTCCAGCTTGGTCTTCTTGAATCGCCACTAGCTTTCCTCCTCACTCTGTGAGATCTAAGGGCTCTCTCCCTTTCTATCTGTATCAGTTGACCATTGTCTCATGTCCAAGTGTCATCCAAGACCTTGTGACCCCCACATACCACATGATTAGGGAATCCATGTGTATTCATACTCTGCTAAGTCGTATCACGCCCCACACTCGAGCCTAAGTCAAGGCTAATGTTCAGTGGCAACGTAACATTAAGACCAAGCTCCCACTGTGGTGTGCCTTACCACCCGAGATTGCTGGGTCTTCACACCATACTCAATTGAAGAACGAGGAGAACAAGACGTACCCCTCATATACCTCAAAGCAGCAAGGTGGAGAACCGTCAGAGGAAGCACAGGATATTTCATCAACATCCCAACCAGACCATCGCAATACTACCCTGTTGAGTTTAACCACAACTTCGTGTGTTGGACAGAGATTACTTGGAACGTGCCCCAAAATAGGTGGAACGTTGAAAGACCAGCAGGACCAGACTATCGCTGCGACATTTTCGAAGATGAAGTACAGACAGCAGGACAAGTGGGACCTATAGACGGACAACCACCTCAAACCCCGAGAACGCTGGCCCTGTCCACAGAGGACGAAGACGAAGGAAGCGAATGCTCCGACAATACCATCAAGTGAGGAGCACCAGGAAACACCACAGAAGAAGAGGGACTAGCTGATTTAGCTGAGTCCATCCATATTAACCCACCAGCTATGACTACAATGACGGAACCAATGAGAACACACCTAGATGAACCAGTCTTTCTCAGAAGAGAGATCATGAATGACATCGACCCTCACACTGGACATAGGGTCGAGCGTATTGCCAATGTAGTGGATGACAAAGCAGCCCTAAGACGAGCCCAGGAGCCCGACAGACCCGATCCACCAAGTGGGGGACCCAAAATGCTCCCCGAATTACCACCCATTCGCCTCCCACAAGACGACAGACCTGGAAGAGGGTTCCTGGGAGGAGGCTTCCCAGGAGGAGGAGGATTCCCTGGAGAAGGAGGACCGGGAGGAGGTGGAGGATACCCAGGAGGAGGCCCACCAGGAGCAGGACCCCCTGGAGGAGGCTGGGGACCCCCACCAGTTCCCCTACCACAACCACAAGCAAGAAAACTAGTAGGAGAAATGCCCTCTGTCTACGACGGAGACAGGAAGACTACACAACTCTTCATCAACCAATGGGAGTTGTATTGGGGAGTAAACAACGACAATCCCCTCATGATCAACCCCTATCAAAGGGCTATGTTTTTCCTCATGTATATCAAAGGAAGTCGCGTTAACGAATGGGTTGTAGCAGTGAATTGCTGGCTCACAAGGCAACTTCAAGGAGGAATAGCAAACATGGACGAAAGACTATGGAATGAAGTAGCAGCATCCTTCCTCTGGCAGTTTGTCGACAATTTGGCAAAAGAAAAAGCCCAATCCCTCCTCCGTGAAGGGATCAAGATGAAAGGTGAAGACATTGACTTGTACATCGCAGAATTTGAAGAAGCGGTCTGAACGGCTGGATATTGGTTCGACGTACCCCAAACTATCGAAACCTTCACGGAAGGATTGCCCATGGGACTATACCAAAAGGTGCTCGAATTTGATCGACCACAATCGTACGAACAGTGGAAGCAAGCAGCTATCAATCGACAACAAGTATACATGCACATGAAAGCCAGACTACAGGCACATCGAGGAACCCTGAGACCCCAAATTCAACCAAGCGGATGGATACTGACTCATCAACTGTCTAATCCAAACGCCATGGACATGTCGGCAGGAAGAACCAGAGGAAGGATAACCAGAAGCGAGGAGATAAACCCCAGCACTATGAGAAGCAACGCCTACAAAGGACAATATACACCTCGTGGAGGATTCATGCAACAAGGAAGAGGAGGAGGAAGATCGAGGGATATACGTGAAGTTGAGTGTTACACTTGTCACCAAAAGGGACATTTCAGTTGCAATTGCCCCCAACACAGTTGGAACAAAAGCCGAGGAAGAGAAGCGATAGTAGACGATCAAAGCATGATAGATGAAGAACCCGCTATCACCAATCGAAGCTCAACTCAAACACCACAACAATCAGCAGACACTTGGCTGAGAGGAGTTGCGAACGAACAAGAGGAAGTCTGAGACCTCATAATGAGAGATCTTCTTGGACGGGAGGATTTTCAAGGAGCCTAAACCCATCGGCCTGGGTGAGGGCAATTTATCAGTTTAATTCTGTAATAGTGACTATGTGATTCTGCTCCATGCGAATTCCCATCTCTGTCAGAACTAGCTGCACAATGGCTGACTTAAAAGGACTTGTCAACTCAGGAGCAACTGATTGCTTCATGAGCCTGGCATTTATCAAGAGAATGAAGTTGGGGACGCAACCCCTGCCAAAACCACGGAAGATATGGAATATAGACAACACGGAAAACAAAGATGGGTTGATTACACATTATATTGACCTAAATGTACAAACCAAAAACCAGCGTAGGGATATGCACTTCCTCGTCACCAACATCGGACACGAAGATATCGTACTGGGGTATCCCTGGCTCTCCACCTTCAAACCCCAATTCGACTGGACCCATGTGGTAATCAATGAAGAAGCGTTACCAGTGGTGATCCAATCGGTTAATCTGCGAATACCCAGAAAAGACCCAATCATTGCCACTGCGACAACCAACAAAGCCGAATACATACGAATGATACAAGAGCACACCATAAAAGCAACCACTGCGACCGATCTCGCAATAGCGGCACAACAATATACAACCAAAACCAAAGTGCCAGAAGAATACCAAAAGTATGAAAAGGTATTCAGCGAAGAAGAGTCAAAACGATACCTGCCAAAACGAGTATGGGACCACACCATTGAACTCAAAGAAGGATCCCCAGATGCAGTAGACTGCAAGGTATACCCATTGAACCAAACAGAGGATGTAGCGGTGCAAGAATTCGTGAAAAACAAACTTGCAAAGGGGTACATCCGCGTATCCAAGTCACCATATGGATCACCTTTCTTCTTCATATGAAAGAAAGATGGCAAATTGAGGCCAGTGCAGGACTATCGCAAGATCAACGCCCTCACCATGTGTAACCAATACCCACTTCCCCTCATCTCGGATCTAATACGCAACTTGAGCAACGCACATATCTACACAAAATTGGATGTGCATTGGGGGTATAACAACGTATGTATCTGGGAAGGAGATGAACACAAAGCCACGTTCAAAATGAAATATGGCCTATTCGAGCCTACAGTCATGTACTTTGGCCTCACCAATTCACCGGCTACGTTCCAAATGATGATGAATTACATCTATCGAGACGTCATCCTCAAACACAAGTCGCTCGGAACAACAATACGCGTATACATGGATGATATCGGTATCGCTACATGCACTACACTCACAGATCACATTGCAGCGGTATGCGATGTTCTTCAAGTGGCTCAATCGCATGACCTCTACTTCAAACTGGAGAAATGCCTCTTCCATGCACCCTCCATGGATTACCTGGGGGTAATCCTTGAAAAGGGGGTGACACGCATGGACCTGGTAAAAATTGCCAGCATAGACACGTGGCCAATACCCAAAAATGTCATGGATGTGCGAAAGGTGGTTGGTTTTTTCAATTTTTACTGTCCCTTCATTGAGGGCTTTGCACACATCGCACGCCCACTACACCAACTAACATGCAAAAACCAAGAATGGCGTTGGGGCAAAGAAGAGCAAGAAGCCTTTGACACACTGAAAGCCCAGGTAACTGCAGAGCCAGTACTAGCCCACGCAAACCTCAAAGACCAATTCAAACTAGAAGTTGATGCATCAGGATACGCCGTAGGTGCTGTACTCTTGCAATATAAAGAGGATGGTAAAAAGCACCCTATAGGGTATTATTCGGCAACACTCAATGAGGTGCAAAGAAATTATGACATCTACAACCTCGAACTACTCGCCATCGTAATGGCCCTTAAGAATTGGCGACCACTCCTGGCTGGATCTCCCCACAAAATAATCATCTATTCGGACCACCTCAACTTGCAGTACTGGAAGACCCCTCAACAAATATCATGAAGAGTGGCAAGGGAAGTACTAGAGTTATCCGAGTACAATTTCAAGATAAGGCACATCCCAGGAAGGCAGAATGGTCGAGCAGATGCCCTATTGCAATGACCAGACTATGATACAGGGGAAAACGACAACACTAATGTCACTGTACTGCCAGAACAAGTATTCGTTCAGGCAATGAAGGCAGAAAAGGCACCACCCATGCACCGAATAATATCCCAAGAAGAAATGATGCCACAAGACCCCGTATACCAACAACAAGAAGACCTTCTCAAACCATGGATCGACACGCATAGGTTGAAGAAAATAGAGGGAACATGGTACAAAGACGGAAGAAGAGTAGTAACCGGAGGAGCAAGTCACTATCGACTCCTGATACATGCTCACCATGATTCGCCAGTGTATGGACATCCAGGGATCAACAAAACGAACCAACTGTTGAGTCGAAGGTACTGGTGGCCAAATATGCGACGGGATGTCATGGAGTACATGAAAGGATGTGCTGACTGCCAGCGAAACAAAATAAACACGCGACCCACCAAAGCACCGTTACAACCCATATTTCCCCAACGTGAAGCTATGCTGTTTGAAACTGTCGCCCTGGATTTCATCACTAAACTGCCAGTGTCACAGGGATACGATTCGATACTCACCATAATGGATCACGACTGCAGCAAGGCTGCGATATTCATCCCATGCAAAGAGGCAATGATGGCAGAAGAAATGGCAGGGTTAATCATCCAACACATATTCCCGAGGTTTGGGCTACCCCAGAAATTCATAAGCGACAGAGACCCCAAATTTGCGTCAAGATTTATCTGTGGACTATGCAAGAGCACCGGAACAACCCAAAACATATCCACGGCTTATCATCCCAGAACAGATGGACAATCAGAATGCACCAATCAGTGGCTGGAGCAATATCTCCGATTCTGGGTCAACGAATGCCAAGACAATTGGCATGCTTATCTACCCCTGGCAGAGTTCATGCACAACAATTGGCCAAACGAAACCACAAGGGAGTCCCCTTTCTTTGTGCTGTATGGATTTAACCCGCATGCTGATTGGATCGATAAGCCATCCCCTATACCCCAAGTGGCACTTCGCATGGAACAATTCAAAGAAGCAAGACAAAGGGCCCAGGAACTGATGATCAAGGTGCAACAGTCATGGGTCAAGCATCGAGACATGCCCAAATACAAGGAGAAAGACCTAGTATGGCTAGAGGGACGCCACTTATGCACCAATCAACCTGCGATAAAGCTTGCGCCCAAACGACATGGCCCCTTTCCCATTGTTCAGGTGATGTCCCCTGTCAATTATCGGTTGAAACTCCCCACGCAGTGGAGCATTCATGACGTCTTCCACATCGATCTTCTCACACCATATCATGAGACCCCTCTTCATGGACCCAATTATTCCAGACTGGCTCCAGACCTTGTTGATAACGAAGAAGAATATGAGGTCGAGAAGATTCTAGACTACCAGCATTTTGGCAGAAGACGAAAATTGCAATACCTCATCAAATGGAAAGGGTACCCAGACTCAGATAATGAGTGGGTTGATAAGAAGGATGTACACACCGACGAGGCGATAAGGGAGTTTCAAAATCAAAACTCCGCCTCAAAGACGTATATAAACCAAGGACGTTCAAGCGAGTCTTTCATCACACCCTCTTCCGCTTCCTCCACATCTCACATATACAAACTTATCTCTTTCATGATGGATGTCAACAACTACTACCTCAGATCCCCGGAGCGAATCTTCAGGGAAGAGCTTGAGTCGGGACTCATCACACTCCCGGAGGCATGAGAACTCTGTGCCAAGAAGTATATCCGACCTCACATCAAAGATGAAAACCTCCTTGCTGCCCCCCTTACCAAAGAAGAGTTGGGAGCAGTCCTACTCAAGTTTCCAGACCTCATCACGACTCCAATGCCCACGCATTCACTATCACCCATGGTGCGACGACTGTCAGACCCTGACAATATGGGAGCAACCCCTACCCACTGAGCAGATGTGCAAGACATCGATACTGACATTTGGGGACCTAAGGATGGTAGTGCGGGAGAAATCCCGCTGCCAGTACCTTTCAAGGAACCCAAGCGCCTCACAAGCCACCATCAAGAAGGTCTGCTCGACGTGGAGGGACGAGCAGTTTGCAAGAGCCGTCGCCAAAAGGAGCGCAAGGATGGCAGCAAGGGAAGCACTGCACTGGTCAGTACACTGGCAATGCGTGGCCCGTGGAGTCGCACCACCAGCTACATGAGCGAGCAGGAGCTTTACCCAGATGAGCATCCATTTATATGCACGCTCAAAGACTCTGATGACCCAAATGAAACCCCATATGCCACCACCACCATGGGGTTTCCCTTGTATAAGGGAAGCTATCGGACTGAGTGAGGATGGATCCCACCAGGGTTCAAAGCGAACCTAGGGGACAACTTCATCTCCTTCCCCATTCACAACTGAGAGAACAACGTCCAGCAAGTGGAGTATGTGCAAATCATACTCCACCCAAACCCCATTGTGGTCGGGCTGTGCAACGATAGCGACAAGGTCTACATCAAACCCTTGTACGCCGCACCCGTTTTCCACTACGATGGGAAGGCGGTGTACCGCATGCAGGAGTTGGAGAAGCTGAAGTCTGGAGCGGAAGGTCAAGAGCAGACCAACCGTATGATTGCTCGCCTTGGCGACCCATCGCTAACTGCGGAGGTCCATCGCTTCCACATGATGGCACAGGAGTTGGAACGTCTTGAAGAAGCCATCATGGAGAGTGAAGATCGATGGGGTGAGCTTGTGGGGATGCATGCCAAGACAATTCAGAGGTTGGAGATGGCCAATGCCATGCAGAGGATTCAGGATCAGGACAAAGGTATGATTGATGACGTGCTGAGGATGGCTGGGGAGAGTTCGCAATGTGGGTGTCGCGCCTAAAAAGGGGGTGATGTTATGTTCCTGCCCAGAGACACTTACTCATTGGTTGTGACTACAGGAGTAAGCGGTAATTAGTCATGGACTCATCATCAGTCAGCCCGGATATCACATGTACGATAGTATGACTTGATCCTAGGATAACGGTACTAGGGTTTCAGATTCATAAGGTGCTTTAAAGCCCTCCTTCTGTAGTACTTAAGACGTAGCCATTGAAGACCTAGCTCTCCAGCTTGGTCTTCTTGAATCGCCACTAGCTTTCCTCCTCACTCTGTGAGATCTAAGGGCTCTCTCCCTTTCTATCTGTATCAGTTGACCATTGTCTCGTGTCCAAGTGTCGTCTGAGACCTTGTGACCCCCACATACCACGTGATTAGGGAATCCGTGTGTATTCATACTCTGCTAAGTCGTATTGCGCCCCACACTCGAGCCTAAGTCAAGGCTAACGTTCAGTGGCAACGTAACACTATGTCAAGGGGTGCGCAGAATGCCAACAGCATAAAGTCAACACCCAACCTATAAAGGCACCTCTTCAACCCATATTCCCCACACCGGAAGCTATGCCCTTTGCAACTATCGCCTTAGACTTCATTACTAAATTACCCCTGTCCCAAGGCTATGACTTGATTCTTTTGATAATGGATCATGACTGTTCCAAAGCAGTCATTTTTATCCCATGCTGCGAAGAAGTCACAGCAGAAGAGGTAGCCGGACTCCTAATCAAACACCTCTTCGTCCAATTTGGACTGCCAAGCAAGATGATAAGCAACTGAGACACCCGATTCGCCTCCAAACTCATTTGCGAAATGTGCAATATCGTGGGAGTGAAGCAGAACATATCAACAGCTTATCACTCAAGAATGGATGGGCAATCGGAACGCTCCAATCAATGGGTAGAACAATATCTCCAATTTTATGTCAACGAGCGGCAAGATAACTGGTGTGCTTATCTACCAATGGCAGAATTCACACATAACTCGTGGCCCCACAAAATCACAAGGAAGTCACCATTTGAATTACTCATGGGATACAACCCACGTGCTGATTGGATTGATAGACCATCACCGATACCACAGGTGGCCTTGAGGCTTCAACAATTCAAAGAAGCCAGAGCACAAGCTCAAGAAATGATGGTTAAGGCCCAGAACCTATGGATCAAGCACAAAGATACACCCAGATATCAGATAGGAGACCTCATGTCGTTCCCATGCTTAGGGACTGCCCCCTCTGCCCACTTGGCAACTCGCAGGCTGTGCCATCTTATAGGCAGTCAATCTGGTGGGCAGTTGGAGATCTGTATAGGTTTACCCTTCATATACAGACGGTCATCTGTCTATCCCCCAAAACTGTGGTAGCTGAGGTGGTAGCAAGTACTAACAACTCGATCACAAGACTTTTAGTGACTCTGACCAAATTTTGTAGAATATCAAGTGTAGGACACCAGAAATTGCATTGGATTACTTGGGTGCCAGTCTTTCCCTCCTGCTATTTGATGAATGTCAACAAGTGTTGATATGCCTGCTCTCCTCCTGAGCTCTGAAAAGGCTATTTTTGCGGTTTTTAGTCGCTTTCCAACACCCTCCGTGCTTGCCCATGCCTCCGTGCTCACCCACACTCCAAACATGCTGCATTCCCGCACTCTGCATGCTCCCCAGGCATGGCTTTCCCACGCTTCACTCTTACTTGCACTTTCCATGCTTTCAATGTGCCCATTCCCCTGCAGTCGCCGTTATCGTCATCGTCATGGTTCTCACCATTGTTGCATTGGGACTTCAATAAATAAATTTATTTAGTATTTTGTGAAATGTGTGATTCAACCTAGCTCTTAAGTCTCTAGTGTTTCTTGGCAATTCTACAGCACAATGTCTACATTCTTACGAGTTACAGGATTAGTGCCTTATAGGCACTGGTTGCCTCTTGCACTTCAGCTCCTGTGAGCCCCTTACAGCAAGCAGTATAGGGCTGGATTGAGACAATGGTCAGTCAGAGTGCGGATCCAGATTAACCTCGGACCCGGATACTTCTGCAGGGTTGTGGTGATGAAAACAATGAGCGTTGAATGTTGAACATTGAACTCAAACATAGTTGGCACTTTATAAAACCTCGAACTATTACTGTTCAGAGTCGCCCCCATGCCCCTACCATTCAATTCATTCTCCTGATGACCAAGCATCTGAATTCTTCCGACCGGAGTCTGCCAAGTTCCCTGCCATTGAAGCTTGCCAGGCAAGACTGTTGTTCCCAACTGGATCTCAGCGAGCTAGAGACGTCGTCCTCCCTCCCTCCCACCACTTCCAATGACCTTGTGAATGTTATAGCAGAAATTATAGAGGAAAAGGATCATTCTGTTGAGTCAGTCTTTTGGGTTATTAGGAGGGCATTCTGCAAAAAACACGTAGCCGCACCCAACAGGGCTACTGAAGTTGTCCATATAGACATATTCTGTGAGAACCTTCAGAAACATGAAGGATTTTCTGCAGTGGTGGACAAGGCATGTAGTGAGGAGATGACTCCAGAAGACCAGCAAGCCCTATTTGCTCATGGTGTGTGCTTTTCTATCCCACAAATCCAAATCATGTCATATTGATCAGCTTTCAAGATGTATTTTGGACTGAGCCCAAGACTGAGGTGTCAATCAGAACTGAGGGTAAGGCTGCCCAAGAAACAGATCCACTGGTCTCATTGGCTTGTAGGTTGCTTGGTGGCAGGGGGAGGTCGTTTCTGTGAGGTCGCAAGAATCAGGTAAGTGGTGGTCCGACTACTCAGATCATGCTGCTCACCTAAATGCCATTAGCTGTCGTCAATTCTTGGACTGCTGACTTTATTGACAATGGTCCACTTGGAGGCTTACAAAGGCACGTCTCTAGAGAATTAACACTGGGAAATGCTATAGGGAAAATATACACATGCTACTGCTCTATTGTCCAGTCATCTGGGATGGGGAAGTCACAGCTACTTGACAAGTTCTCAAGAGGTTTTTTTTTGATTCCAGTCAACCTGTGCCTGGCCAATAGTGACGGTTTGTCCTTTCTCTTATTTCCTATCATAGCTTGCTAAACCCATTTTATAGGTTTTCCCCCTGCTGACAATCAAGTGTGTGATTTCCTCTTGGGTTCGGGGGAGCCATCCACTGAAAATGTGGCTGATTTGGCCTATTCTCAGATGACCCATTTCCTCTGCACTCTGTTTACCAAGGCTCAGGAGACTATTAGCAATCTCAATGGTGGCTACAAGGCTGAGCAGATCAGAAGGTTCAGGACGTTCATGTGAGAGGGCCAGTCAATGTGCCTTGTGGGGGGAAGTAGGCAAGCTTTTTACAGCGAGGTGGTTGTTCAGGCTTGGCTTGTATGTTCTGGCTTGTGATATGATTCACATTCATTTACTAAACTGTTTTCCTTAAAGACTAGGGAGGAGGAGAATAGAAATCCCAAATCAGCTCGAGACCTTATAAATGTGCTTTTCAGTCTTTGAGACACCCTCATGTTACGTCCTGGACCGTTCTACTTAATTTTTACAGACTCTTTCTCATATGACTCATAGTGAGCACCGCATTGTCTCAGGTGACTCACTTACTATACTGTCTCGTGACGTGGTATGACTTGACTCATTGTATGTGACCTATTGTCCATGTGACTCATTGTTCTCGTGACTCATTGTTCTCATGACTCATTGTTCTCGTGACTCATTGTTCTCGTGACTCATTGTTCCTGTGACTCTATTGTTCTCGTGACAACTATTGTTGTCGTGACTCTATTGTTCTGTAGTACTATAAGTACTGTTCGTCTTTGGCCCTACAGCCTTAGACTTGACTTCTTTGTACCCTACGGTATAGGAACATAACAGTCTTTGACCCATCCATCCCCTGTCTGATCCGTTC
>WNGR01004223.1_pt1 | contig 17751 bp, 17 predicted proteins | sample 5407581 | NCBI WGS metagenome assembly WNGR01 (sample SAMN13153383, study PRJNA577476) | soil metagenome | isolation source: 80 cm soil or saprolite under Garry oak tree replicate 2 | place: USA:California | collected 2016-06-15 | reverse complement strand
GTATCACCTCGCGACGCAGGGTGGCGGCCCGAACACGCCGGGCACCTACGCCTACCTGCTGCACCAGGCGCATCCGGCGATCGCCGCGTTCGGCGGCGTGTTCCTGTTGACGCTGTTCCTGAGCTACATCTTCGACGAACGCGAGATCACCTGGCTGTCCTGGATCGAACGGCCGTTGGCCAGGCTCGGCCGGCTGCGCCAACTGCCGGTGGTGGTGGCCGCCGGCGCGCTCGTGCTCACGGCCAACTTCCTGGCGCCGGCCGGCGCGCCGATCAGCGTCATGGTCGCCGGTGCACTAGGTCTGATCGTGTACCTGCTGGTCAGCGGTGCCGGCGAACTGTTCGAGCCGGCCGAGGACGACGCGCCCGCCGCGGCCAACAGCGCCCGCGACCTGATCAAGGTCACCGGCCGCGCGGCGTTGTTCGTCTTCATCTACCTGGAGGTCCTGGACGCGACGTTCAGCTTCGACGGCGTCATCGGGGCCTTCGCCATCACGTCCGACCCGGTCGTCATCGCGATCGGCCTCGGGATCGGCGCGATGTACATCCGGTCGTTGACGGTGTTCCTGGTCCGCCAGGGCACGTTGAACGACTACGCCTATCTCGAACACGGCGCGCAGTGGGCGATCGGCGCGTTGGCCGTGCTGCTGCTGTGCACGATCAGGTACCAGGTGCCGGAGATCGTGACCGGGCTGGTCGGTGTCGGATTCATCGGCATGGCCCTGGTTTCCTCGATCGTCCGCAACCGGCGCGCGTCGCGAACCGCCGTCGTCGACCCGAAACCAACCAGCCCGGTCGGCCGGCTGACCGGCCAGCCCAACTGAGAGCGAGGCATCATGGCCATCGAATACCGAAAGTCGGCCGCCACCCCGGTGTCCCCCAACCCCGTGTCCCCCAACCCGGTGTCACTGTCGAAGGTCACCCTGACCAAGGCGACGCCCACGGTGTCGTTGACGAAACAGGGCGCCACGACCGGCATGTTGCGCGTCAACCTGAACTGGAACCCCGGCGGTGGCGGCGGCCGGTTCCGCCGCAGTCCCGCGATCGACCTCGACCTCGGCTGCCTCTACGAATTCACCGACGGGCGCAAGGGCGTGGTGCAGGCCCTCGGCAACTCGTTCAGCGCGAGCCCGACCGGCGTCGGCGCCAGCGTGATCCGACTGGACGGCGATGACCGGTCCGGCACGAACTCCGATGGCGAGAACCTGTTCATCGACCTGGCCTACACCGGTTCGATCCGGCGCATCCTGGTGTTCGCGTTCATCTACGAAGGGGTGCCCAACTGGGCCGCCGCCGACGGCGTGGTGACCCTGTTCCCGGTGTCCGGCCCGCAGATCGAGGTCCGACTCGACGACGCGCGGAACGGCGCCCGGATCTGTGGCGTCGCGATGTTGGAGAGCAACGGGACCGACCTGTCGGTCCGCCGTGAGGTGAACTACGTCAACGGGGGCCAGTCCGCGTTGGACCGCGCCTACGGGTGGGGCCTGAGCTGGACCCCCGGCCGCAAGTAGCGGATCGCCATCGAGGCAAGGGAAATTCGGATGTCCGAGCTGGAACTGTCCCCACCGGCGCTGGTACTGACGGCGCCGACACCGGTGCCGGTCGTACCGCAGGAGGACGCGGTCGGCGCCGTGCCGCTGGACCACGCGAAACAGGCGGAGCTGCGGGAGAAGGCCCGTGTGTTCGCCGCGGAACTGGCCGACATGGACGTGAACTCGCCCGCGTTCAACCAGAAGGTCACCGGGATCACCACGATGGGCGAGCGTGACATTCGTTCGTCGTCCAGCATCTCCAACCGCATGCTGGAGCGGCCTGCCGCCCGCCTCGGTGGGGGCAGGGGCCAGCCGGGTGACGACGCGCAGAATCGCGTCTCGAACACCCTGCTGGACCTGCGGACCACCATCACCGAGCTGGACCCGAACCGTGCCGACCTGAAGGGCGCGCGCAAGCTGCTGAAGTTCCTGCCCGGTGGCGACAAGATCGACCGGTACTTCGCCAAGTACCAGTCCGCGCAGTCGCACCTCAACGCGATCATCAAGTCGCTGGACTCCGGTCAGGACGATCTGCGCAAGGACAACGCGAGCATCGACACGGAGAAGGCCAACATGTGGGCCGCGATGGGACGGCTGAGTGAGTACAACGTGCTGGCCGAGGCGCTGGACATCGAGGTGACACAGAAGATCGCCGAACTGAAGGTGCTCGGCCGGTCCAGGGACTCGGACGTGCTCGTCGCCGTGCAGGGCTACCTGGCACTGGACCTGGTGCGGCGCAACAATCTCGAACTCATCAAGGGCGTCGACCGTGCGCAGACCACGACGATCGCCGCCCTGCGCACGGCGGTGATCGTCGCGCAGGCGCTGGCCAGGCAACGACTGGTGCTGGAGCAGGTGACGGCGCTGAACGAGACGACGTCGAGCCTGATCGAACGGACCTCGGAGCAGCTGCGCGTGCAGGGCACCGAGATCAATCAGCTGGCCGCATCGTCTACTGTGGACATCGGGAAGCTCCAGGCCGCGTTCGACAACGTGTTCGCGGCGATGGACGCGTTGGACACGTTCCACGCCCAGGCGGCCGACTCGATGGCGCAGACGGTGACCGCGCTCCAGGGCCAGATCACCCGGGCCAAGCCGTATCTGGAACGGACCCGCCGCGGCGAGATCACCCGCTGAGCACCATGATGCGGTTCCCACGACGGCCAGAACCGCCGGCACCCGAGCCGGTCACCGACGACGCCGACACCCTGCGGACCAGGCTGGCGGAATGCTGTCGCTACATCAACAGCAACGCCGGCCGGGTGCCCGCCGGGCCCGTCCTGGTGGCGTTGACCATCTGCGACCTGCTCCGCCGGGTGGTGGACACCGCGCCGGACGAGTCGCTGGACGTGTATACGGCACTGTCGGTCGAGCGGATGGTGACCGACTACCTGCCCACGACGCTGCGGACCTTTCTCGCGGTGCGATCCGCGACGCCGGTGGCGTTGTTGCGCGAACAGCTGGACGCGCTGCTGGCGGCCGCGTCGGCGATCGAGCTGACCGCGCAGCAACGGGACACCGACGCGATGCGCACGCAGGGCGCCTTTCTCCGCACCAAGTTCACCCGATCGGACCTGGACCTGTGATGGCCACCGTCATGCGGCGCGGCTCGAACGTCGCGCTCACCCGGGAGATCCCAGGGCTGACCGGCCTCGTCGTCGGTGTCCACTGGCAGGTCGGGGTGGAGACGGCGCTGGCGGACAACCTCGTCATGGCCACGATCCTCTGCGACGCCGACAGCAAGGCCATCTCCGACGACCACTTCGTGTTCTTCAACCAGCTCGCCGATCCCGACATGTCCGTCAGCCAACTGGCACGCGCGGTCGGCGGCGACGCCGAACAGGTCGAGATCCACTTCGCGGCGGTGCCGGCCGAGGTCAGCCGGATCGTCGTGGTGCTCTACGTCAACGAAGGCGCCGGTCTGCGGCGTGATCTGGGGCGGTTGCGCGAGATCGGCGTGCGGGCACTGGACCCCGCGGACAACGGCGAACTCGTCCGCTCGGAGAACCTGGCCGGCGCGCTGGGCGCCGAGACGGCGATGTCGCTCTGCGAGGTCTACCGGCACAACGGCGGCTGGAAATTCAAGGTGATCGGCGAGGGCTACACCACCGGCATCATCAGCCTGGCCAAGGACTACGGGGTGGCGCTTTGACCATCGACGTCACGGCCCCGCACGCGGCGCCCGCCCGATCCGACCTGCACTTCCTGCGACACCGCACGACCCGCGTCCGGGTCGCCGCACCAATGACCGCGCCAACAGCCGCATCCCTGGACCTGGCATCCGATCCCGACCCGGCACCATCGCGTGTCGCCCTGCCGCTGGCGCGCGTGGTCGCGGGCGACCGGGCCGTACTGAGCCCGGCCGCACCGATGATCGCCCTGACCAGGCTGCAGAGCGCGGTCGGCGTGCTCACCGTGGACGCGATGTGGTCCGACCCGGCGATCGGATGCGCCTACGCCACGGTCGGCGGCCACACCACGACCGTGCGCCGCGACGGCGACTCCCGTGCGCCCATCGCGCTCGGCATGCGCCAACGGTTCGAACGACTGACCATCGACCTGCGGCAGAGCCGCGACCTGGCCCGCCTGATCGTCTACCGACTCCCGGAGTCGGCCCGAGCACGTGGCGCCCTCGTCACCACCACGTACGGCGGCGCACGGGTGGAACTGCCCGTGGACCGGGCGGAATCCGGCGGCGTGACCGTGCTGATGTCGATCTACAACCTCGACGGGGAGTTCGTCCTCAGGGCCGAACTGGACACGGTCGGCGGCACGGTCCCGGACGCCTGCGAGGCCTACGGCTTCGACCACATCGCGTGGTGGTGAACTAAGCTGCGGCGCTGCCCCGCACTTGATGTGGTCACCGGTCCTGCGAATGAATCGCGTGTTCGGGAACAGGAGTCTGATGTGGACATGACGAAGCGCTTGGCGGGCAAGGTTGCCCTGATCACCGGTGCCGGCACCGGGATCGGCGCGGCCACGGCCCGCCGGTTGGTCGCCGAGGGGGCCGACGTGGTGCTGTCCGGCCGTCGACCCGACCCGCTGCACGAGGTGGCCGCCGACCTGGGTGACGCCGGTTTCGTCGCACCGGGCGACGCGGCGCGCACCGAGGACGCCCGGCGCGTGGTCGCCGACGGCGTGCAGCGGTACGGCCGATTGGACCTGGTGGTGGCCAACGCGGGCGGCCACGGCCTCGGCACGGTGGCCGAGACCACCGACGAGGCGTGGCGGGAGTCCTTGGACACCAACCTGAACAGCGCGTTCGTCATGATCAGGGAAGCACTGCCGCACCTGTTGGAGCGCGGCGGTTCGGTGGTCGTCGTGTCGTCGCTGGCCGGCCTGTTCGCCGGGCCCGGCGTGGCGGGCTACGTCACCACGAAGCACGCGCTGATCGGCCTGACCCGGTCGCTGGCCCGCGACTACGGCCGGCGCGGCGTTCGGGTGAACGCGCTGTGCCCCGGCTGGGTCCGCACGCCGATGGCGGACGAGGAAATGGACGAACTCGGCGCGGAGCGTGGTCTGGACCGCGAGGCGGCCTATCGGCTGGTCACCCAGGACACGCCGCTGGGCCGGCCGGCCATGCCGGAGGAGATCGCCGGCATCGTGGCGTTCCTGCTGTCCGACGACTCGGCGGCGATGACCGGTTCGGTGGTGACCGCCGACTCCGGCGCGTCCGCGACGGACCTGCTGACGATCGCCTTCGCGAACCATCCGGCGGAACCGGCTGACCTGGCAGCGGGATAGATCTGGGGTCAACGGCGTGTGGATCCGTCATGGGTGAGCGTCGTCATGAGGTCGGCCGCCTTCTCGGCGATCAGGATCGTGGGCGCGTTGGTGTTGCCGGTCGGCACGGTCGGCATCACCGACGCGTCCACCACGCGCAGGCCCGCCACGCCGTGCACGCGTAGTTCCGGGTCGACGACGGCCTCGTCGTCCACGCCCATCCGGCAGGTGCCGGCCTGGTGGTGGTACGTGATCACGGTGCGCCGCACGTAGTCGGGTATGTCGACGTCCGGTTCGGGGTAGAGCTCGGTGGCGCCCCATTCGCGCAGTGCGGGCGCGGCGCCGATCTCGCGGCACAACCGGACCGCCTCGGCCAGTCGGAGCAGGTCCACGTGCTGCGACAGGACTTTCGGATCGATGACCGGCATCGTGTCCGGATCGGGCCTGGTGATGGTGATCCGGCCGGTCGACGCGGGCCGGACCAGGCCGGCCATCAGCGAGAAACCGTTGTCCGGCCCGGACATCCACGGCTCGTACAACGGCACGCTGAAGTGCAGCGGTTGCAGGTCCGGCCAGGCCAGCCCCGGCTCGCTGCGCCAGAACAGCTGGGTCTGGGCGAACGGCAGGCCGGGCGTGTGCTCGATCCGCCGTTCCGCGCCGAAGATCACCGGCACCAGCCAGTGGTCCACCAGGTTGCGGCCGACGCCGGGCAGGTTCACGAACACCGGCACCCCGGCGGCCCGCAGGTCGGCCGCCGGGCCGATCCCGGAGCGCAACAGGAGCGTGGCCGAGTCGATCGCGCCGGCCGCCAGGACGATCTCGGCGTTCGCGAACGCACGGAACGGCCGGCCGTTGACCAGGCCGGTCACGCCACGCAGCCGGCCGTTCTCGGTGAACAGCCGGTGCACGTGCGCCCCCGTGCACAGCAGCAGCCGGGGATGGCCGAGCGCCGGTTTGAGGTAGACGTCCGCGGTGGTGACGCGCACGCCGTCGCGAATCGTGAAATGCACCGGACCAACGCCTTCCTGTGGTCCGGTGTTGTGGTCCGAATTGGCCGGTATTCCGATTTCCCGCGCTGCGGCGACAATCGCCTGCTGTATCGGGTCGGGCGTGTACGACGTGAGAATGTCCAGCATTCCGTCGGTGCCTTTGAGCCCGGACTCGTCCTTGTCGTAACGCTCGATCCGGTGGAACAACGGTGCCACGTCCGCCCAACCCCAGCCAGGATTGCCCAGTAACGCCCAGGTGTCGTAATCATCCGGGTTGCCGCGGGCGTAAATTGTCGCGTTCAGCGCGTGCGAACCGCCGAGTACACGGCCGCGTGGCAGGTGCAACACGCGATTCGCCGCGTCCGGCTGTGGACACGTGTGGTAATCCCAGTCCTCGGCTCCGTGCCAGAGTTCGCGCATGCGCATCGGGTCGGGAATGGCCGGATTGGTGTCGGGTTCGCCCGCTTCGAGCACCACGACCGTGGCATCGGTGCGGTCGAGCAGCCGGCGCGCGACAACACAGCCGGCCGAGCCCGCGCCGACCACGACGTAATCGGCATGGAAATCGGGAAATCGTTCGTCCACCACCGACCCATGGTGTTACCCGGCGGCGCGAATCGGAAGTTCCGCCGCGAGACGATGCGCCGGACGGCAACTATCGGTGGCCGGTGCACGAAGAGAAGGAAAATTGCACGGTAAGGCCGCAACATCCGCGTCACCTCGGCCGCGCCGACGACCGGAGGGAACCGGTGTCAGGCCGGTCCCGACGACCATGTCGATCAACCGGTCGGCGCGCACGAGACATAACCGGCAAAAAACCGCTCGGCACCGATCCGCACACAGCGGGCGGTCAGGGGGCGGCAATTTAGTGTTATTTGCTCGGGTTGCGGAACCGGGGCCAGCTGCGCTGAATCGGTTGCAACGGTCATCAGTGAACCACATTCACAGACAACGGCGCTGGTAGCGGGCTTGACAGGCTATTTCGGTAACGACCATGCTACGCATTGAGAGCGCTCTCACCGCCCGCTGGCGCAACCAGCGTAGGGCGCCGTTCGCCCATGCCCGCAATCATGCTGGAGAAACCATGAAGGTCATCTCCTCTGCCGCAATGAAGCGACGGAGACTGTCCCGAACACTGCCTACGGTGATGGCCACGCTGGTCGTGCTCTGCGTGGCCGTCTACACCGTCATCGTCACCGGGCCCGCCGCGCACGCGGCCGCCGCCCTGCTGTCGCAGGGCAAGTCGACCACCGCGTCCTCCGCCGAGAACGCCACGTTCGCGGCCAGTGCCGCGACCGACGGCAACACCGGCACCCGCTGGTCCAGCGCCTTCAGTGATCCACAGTGGATCCAGGTCGACCTCGGCTCGTCCGCGAGCATCAGCCAGGTGGTGCTGAACTGGGAGGCCGCCTTCGGCAAGTCGTTCCAGATCCAGACCTCGTCCGACGCGGCGAACTGGACCACGATCTTCTCCACCACCACCGGAACGGGCGGCGTCCAGACGCTCAACGTGACCGGCACCGGCCGCTTCGTCCGGATGAACGGCACCGCCCGTGGCACGGCATTCGGCTACTCGCTGTGGGAATTCCAGGTGTTCGGCTCGGTGAACGCCGCGGGGTGTGGCACCGCCAATGCCGCCCAGGGCCGCCCGACCGCGGCGTCCTCCACCGAGAACGCCTCGTTCCCGGCCAGCGCCGCGACCGACGGCAACACCGGCACCCGCTGGTCCAGCGCCTTCAGTGATCCACAGTGGATCCAGGTCGACCTCGGCTCCAGCCAGTCGGTGTGCCAGGTCACGCTGAACTGGGAAGCCGCGTTCGCGACGTCGTTCCAGATCCAGACATCACCTGACGCCGTGAACTGGACCACGATCTTCTCCACCACCACCGGCGCAGGCGGCGTCCAGACGCTCAACGTGACCGGCACCGGCCGCTTCGTCCGGATGAACGGCACCGCCAGGGCCACGGCATTCGGCTACTCGCTGTGGGAGTTCGGCATCTTCACCACCGGCGGTGTTTCGCCGCCACCGACCACGACCACCGGGCCGACGACCACGGTCACGACCCCGCCCGGCTCCGGCGCGCCGCCCGCGTCGTTCTGGGGTGACGTGAGCACCATTCCGGCCGCGCACAACGTGCTGGAAGTCAAGATCATCAATCAGACGAACGGCCAATGGCCCGACAGCCAGGTCTTCTGGAGCGTCAACGGGCAGACGGCGTCGATCGCGCAACAGCCGTTCATCGACATGCCGGCCAACTCGTCGGGCCGGATGAACTTCTTCCTCGGCGCGCCCAACGGCCAATATTTCGACTTCATCGAGTTCACCGTGGGCGCGTCGTTCATCGACGTCGACACGACCCGGGTCGACCGGTTCGGCATCAAGTTGGCCATGCTCGTGCACGCCCATGACGGCTCCGAAACGGAGATCGGCGAGAACTTCGCCACCTTCCAGGAACCCAGGACGTCGACGTTCCAGCGGTTCCAGAACTTCGTGCCGACCGAGTTCAAGTCGCTGGCCACCGACCAGGCCCCGTTCGGCATCCCGTCGCCGGGCAACGACCCGGTGTTCCAGCCGGGCGGCCAGTTCGCGAACTACTTCAGCAGCTACGCGGCCGCGAACGGCGACAGTAGCGACACCACAGCGCAGATCTTCGGCTGTGGCGGCACGCTGGCCAACAATCCGCAGCTGTGCGCCGGGCTCAACCGGCACGTGGCGGGACTGACGACGGCGCAGCAGTCGGATCCGACCCAGTACTACAAGGCGGCTCCGGCGAACTACTACGCCCAGTTCTGGCACCAGAATTCCATCAACGCCAAGCAGTACGGTTTCCCCTACGACGATTTCGCGGGTCAGTCCTCGAACATCGGCGTGACCAACCCGCAGTACATGGTGGTAGCCGTCGGTTGGTAACCGACGCATGACGGTGACGGCGGTGGCTTCGGCCACCGCCGTCACTGTTTGCGGACCAGCGGCAGATACACGTCGTCCACGATGTCGGCGATGACCTCGTCGTCAACGGGGGCGCCGAACAGAAGGAAGTGGTTGCGCAGCAGGTCGGTGGCGACCGTGGCCCGCCGGGAGGTCAGGATCCGGGGCTCGACCTCGCCGCGCTCGATCGCGCGCGCCAGGATGACGTGGATCTTGGCGGGGCCCGCGGTGTAGACGCGTTCCCGGACCAGCCGGGCGAACTCGGGGTCCCGGGTCATCTCGGCGAGCAGGCCGCGCAGGATGCCGCCCAGCGGGCTGTCCATCTTGTCCGACATCGCGCGCAGCAGGGCGATCACGTCCGTGCGCAGCGCGCCGGTGTCGGGGAGGTCGACGTCGGCGCTGCTCCACAGGCAGCACGCGTCGATGACCAGTTCGCCACGGCCGGACCAGCGGCGATACAGCGCGGCCTTGCTGGTGCGGGCCCGTGCGGCGACCCGGTCCATGGTCAGCGCGGCGTAGCCGACCTCGGTGAGTTCGGCCAGCGTCGCCGTCAGGATGGCGTGCTCCAGTTCCTCGCCGCGGCGGCGAGGCCCTTTGCGGTGGTCAACGACGTTCAGTGACAGAGTGACTCCTGAGAGTTTACTGAGAGTTCGTTGCGTTCCCTGTTGGCACACTCTAGCGTCGCAATTAGAGAACTGACAGTTCCTTACGTTACGGATACGAGGGGATCGATGACCGAGACAGTTACGACGCCCCAGACCGAAGGCGCCCCCGCCTTCCCGAACGACCGCACCTGCCCCTACCAGCTACCCGAGGGATATGCCCGACTGCGGGACGAACCGGACGCACTGCAGCGGGTGACCCTCTTCGACGGCCGCCCCGCCTGGGTGGTGACCAGGCACGAGACCGCACGCAAGCTGCTGGCCGACCCGAGGCTGTCCGCCGACCGGACCCACGACGACTTCCCGGCCACATCGCCCCGGTTCCAGGGCATCAGGTCCCAGACCAAGTCGTTCATCAGCATGGACCCGCCCGAGCACGGCCCGAAGCGGCGGATGCTGATCAGCGAGTTCACCGTCAAGCGCATCAAGGGGATGCGCCCGGACATCGAGCGGATCGTGCACGGCTTCATCGACGACATGCTCGCCGCAGGCCCGCCTGCCGACCTGGTCAGCCGGTTCGCGCTGCCGGTGCCGTCCATGGTGATCTGCCAACTGCTCGGCGTGCCCTACGCGGATCACGAGCTCTTCCAGGACGCGAGCCGGCGGCTGCTCCAGTCGACTGACGCGGCGGGCACGATAGCCGCCCGCGACGACCTGGCGCGGTATCTGGACGGCCTGATCACCAAGCTGCAGGCCGAGCCGAAGCCGGGGCTGCTCGGCAACCTGATCACCGAACAGTTGGCCAACGGCGAGATCGACCGAGACGAACTGATCTCGACCGCGTTGCTGCTGCTCGTCGCGGGCCACGAGACGACAGCCTCGATGACCTCGCTGTCCGTGATCACCCTGCTTGAACACCCCGACCAGCACGCCGCCCTGCGCGCCGACCCGAGCCTGATACCTGGCGCGGTCGAGGAACTGCTGCGCTACCTGGCCATCGCCGATATCGCGGGTGGCCGCGTCGCAACGACCGACATCGAGATCGACGGGCAGCTCATCCGGGCCGGTGACGGCGTGATCGTCACCAACTCCATCGCCAACCGGGACGGCACGGTGTTCGAGGATCCGGACACGTTCGACGTACATCGCTCGGCCCGCCACCACATCGCCTTCGGTTACGGAGTACACCAGTGTCTGGGCCAGAACCTGGCCCGGCTCGAACTGGAAGTGATCCTCACGGCGTTGTTCGACCGGATTCCGACGCTGCGGCTGGCAGTCGGGGTCGACGAGCTGACGCTGCGCCCCGGCACGACGATCCAGGGCGTGAACGAACTGCCGGTCACCTGGTGACCGCGGCGAAAGGAGTGGCCATGCGGGTGACCGCCGACCGGGACGTCTGCATCGGGGCCGGCCTGTGCGCGCTGACCGCACCAGGGGTCTTCGACCAGGACGACGACGGCCTGGTCAAGGTGCTCCAGGCCGATCCCGGTGGCGACGACCGGTCCGCGGCGCGCGAGGCGGGCCACGTCTGCCCGTCCGGCGCCGTGCAGATCGTCGAGTAGACCCGCCGGCCGGGACCGGGTTGTCCGGTCCCGGCTACGGGATTTTCGGTGCCGCGTCGAGTCGCGCGGTCGCCAGACCGCGCAGTGCCTCGGCGATGCGGTGGCCGTCGCCGCGCTCCAGCAGACGCAGGATCGGGTCGCTGTGCAGGGTGGCCAACAGCAGGTGCGCCAGTAGTTCGGTGTCCAGATCGGGGCGTTCCGCGCTGATCAGTGCCGCGATGTGGGCGTGCCAGAACTCGTAGACGGGGTGGCCGTCCGGGTCGGGCCGGTGCGCTGTTGTCGCGGCATGGCCCAATGCGGCCAGCAGTCCAGTTTAATCAGGAGGCGCATCGTGCGACGAGTCCGCTACCACGAATACGGCGAGCCAGAGGTTCTGACGCTGGAAGAGGCCGACATTCCGACACCAGGACCGGGTCAGGTGCGCATCCGGGCCGAGGCGATCGGGGCCAACTTCGTGGACACCAAGCTGCGGCGCGGCCCGGCCAGCGGCCCACTGTTCGTGCGTCCGCTGCCCGCCGTCCTCACCGGTGACGTGGTGGGCACGGTCGACGCGGTCGGACCGGATGTCGACGTCGAGATCGGTCGGCGGGTCGCCTCGTTGGCCGAGGACGCCTTCGCCGACTACGTCGTGGCCGACGCGCAGTGGCTCGCGCCGGTGCCCGACGGGCTGGACCTCGGTGCGGCCAGCATGTTGCCGATGGGCGCTCCGGTCGCCCTGCGCGCGCTGCGCACCGGTCAACTGGCCAAGAACGAGACCGTGCTGATCCACGCCGCGGCGGGCGGCATCGGCCACCTGGCCGTGCAGCTGGCGAAACTGCTCGGCGCCGGCTTGGTCGTCGCCACCGCGAGCTCACCGTCCAAACTGGACTTCGCCCGCGCGTGCGGCGCCGACGTCGGCATCGACTACACCGACCCGGACTGGCCCGACCAGGTGCGCGCGGTCGCGCCGCAGGGCGTGGACGTGGTGCTGGAGTCGGCGGGCGGCGAGATCCTGCGGCAGAGCATCGACCTGCTGGCGCCGTTCGGCCGGGTCGTGATGTACGGCGCCGCGAGCGGGCAGCTGATCGACCTGCCGGTCCGGAGCCTGTTCGCGCTGAAGTCGTTGGCGGGGTTCTCGTTGCTCGCCTGGCGCGCGGCCAGCCCGGCGCAGGCCCGGCAGGAGATGACCGAGATCGCCGACTACTTCACCGACGGTCGGCTGCACACGACCGCGCACGCCAGCCTGCCACTCACCGAAGCAGCTCAGGCACACCGACTGCTCGAAAGCCGAGCCACGCTTGGTCGCGTCCTCCTGCTGCCCTGAGTCGCACTACTATTGAATCCATATGTTACGTTGGCCGTATGATTGTGATAACCGGGGCCACGGGCAACGTGGGACGACCGCTGGTCGACATCCTGGCCGGCCAGGGAGTCGGTGTCCGTGCCATCACGCGTCGGCCGGCGGCCGGGACACCGCCCGTCGAGATCGCGGTCGGCGACCCGTCGAAGCCCGAGACCATCGCCGGTGCGCTGACCGGCGCGACCGCGTTGTTCCTGCATCCGCGAGCCGTCGGCGACGCGGCGGCGGACCTGGTCGCGCTCGCCGGCGAACTCGGGGTGCGGCGGGTGGTGGCGTTGGCCGCGGCCAACGTGGCGGACGACCTCGCTGACCAGCCGTCCCGGCATCGCGGCGACCGGAACAGGGAGGCAGAGGACGCTGCGGTCCACAGTGGACTGGAATGGGTGAGCCTGCGGCCCAGCACGTTCGCGAGCAACGCGGTCGCCGCGTGGGGCGCGCAGATCCAGGCGGGCGATGTGGTCCGCTACGTGTACGCGGCGTTCCAGGAGTCGCCGATCGACGACCGTGACCTGGCCGAGGTCGCCGCCCACGCGCTGGTCACCGATGACCTGCTGGGACGGAAGGTGACACTCACCGGGCCAGAGTCCCTGTCCCACGCGGACATGGTCGCGATCATCGGCGAGGTGATCGGCCGGCCGCTGCGTTTCGAGGAGGTCCCACCGACGCTGGCCGCGCAGCTCATGCGCCATCGGGGGCTGCCGGCGGGCTTCCCCGAGACCTTGATGGCCAGGTACGCCGCGCATCTCGCGCAGCCGCAACATCCCGCCACGCACGAGGTCGAGCGGATCCTCGGCCGGCCCGCGCGTACGTTCGCGCAGTGGGTGGCCGACAACGCGGCCGCGTTCGAGTGATCACCACGGGTGGCGCTCAGACCAGCCTTGGTGCTGTTCCAGTTGGCCGGCAAGGGAAATCAGCTGGGCCTCGGCACCCGCGGTGCCCATCAGTTGGGCGCCGACGGGCAGGCCGTCCTCGGTGAGCCCGGCCGGCACGTTCACCGCGGGCCACCCGAGCGCGTTCCACGGCCAGCCGTAGGGGCAGCCGGACACCATCGCCCGGTTCAGCGCCGCCGAGTTCAGTCCCGACCACGTGCCGACCGGGGGCGGTGGCACCGCGGTACTGGGCGCGAGCACCACGTCCACCCGGTCGAAGATCCGGCCGACCTGGCGTTCGGCCCAGAACGCGGTGGGCCGGGTCAGCGGGTGCAGGTGCCGGCCGAACCGGCGGCCGTTGGCGATGTTGCGCAGGGTGCGTGGATCGAGCAGTCCGACGTCCGGGACCTTCGCCGCCCACTCGTGCAGGCCGCCCGCCGAGCGGGCCAGGAAGTTCAGGCCGACCAGTCCGTAGCGCGGCTCGGCGGGCACCACCTGGTGGCCCAGCGCGACCAGTGCCTGCGCCAGGCGTATCGTCGCCGCCCGCACCCGTGGGTCCAGGCGGGACCGGTACCCGGTGAACGGCGGGCGCACCGACAAGGCGATCCGCAACCGGCCCGGCGCGCGACCGGCGGCGGCCAGGAAACTGTCCGGCGCGTCCGGACGCTGACCGGCCAGCACGTCCAGCAGCAGCGCGGCATCGGCGGTGGTGCGGGCCAGCGGACCACACGTGCTGACACCATGGAACATGTCCGACCGGGCGCCGATCCGGCCGCGCTGCGGCTTGATCCCGACCAGATGGGTCCAGGCGGCCGGGATCCGGATCGAGCCGGCACCGTCCGAGCCGACCGCAACCGGCACCAGACCAGCGGCGACCGCGGCGGCCGAACCGCCGGAGGAACCACCCGGCGTGTGATCCAGCTGCCACGGGTTGCGGGTCACGCCGAACGCGGTGCCCTCGGTGAACGGCCATTGGCCCAATTCGGGCGCGTTGGTCTTGCCGACGATCACCGCGCCGGCCGCCTTGAGCAGCTCCACCACGTCGGAATCCGTGTCGGCGAGCGGAAACGTGCCCATGCAGCCGAACGCGGTCGGCTCGCCGGCGAGGTCCTGGTCGTCCTTGATCGCCACCGGCACGCCGAGCAGCGGCGACCGCTCGCCGGCGCGAAGTCGTCGATCGGCGTCGGCCGCTTCGGCCGTGGCGGCCGTGGTGCGGATCACGCGGAATGCGTTGAGCGTGGGCTGGCTGGCCTCGATTCCGGCGAGCGCCTGCCTGGTCAACTCGGTGGCAGACACCTCGCCCGCGGCCAACAACCCGGCCAAGCGGACCGCACCAAGCTGCATGTAGGTCATAGCAAACGGTAGACCGTTACTCGGCCTCTGCGATGTCGATCAGTGGCAGGCCGCCCAGTTGTCTGACGGACATTGCCTTGGCGGCGGTGAGTACGCGCTCCTGTTGGTCGGCCATGCGTCGCTCGACCAGTTGGCTCAGTTCGTAGGCCAGGGCGCCGGTCTGGCGGACCGTCCGGTCGTCCGGTGGCGGCTGGTCGACCGACGTGATGGCGATCCCGGTCGCTTGGCCGTCCGGGTCCACGGCGGCGCCTACCGACAGCTGGCCACGCGGATACGACCGGTAGTGCTCGCCGAGCCGGCGCAGGACCCGGTGCCATTCGAGCACCTCACCCTGCAGCGATGTCCCGGCGACATCGTCCTCGGTCAGTGCCATGCCACGGCCGGCGGCGGTGAAGCAGCGGGCGTAGGACTGCAATGCGGCCAGCCACACCGATTCGACCACGATCTGGTCGGGCGCGCCGGTGGTCGGATCGAGTTCGGCGACGAGGCGTTCGCAGCAGTAGAGAATTGCCTGCAGATCGTCCAGCATCGAGGCGAGGTCCGCCAGCGCCTTGGCGGCCGGGGTGTCCAGGTGCCGCACGGTGCCCGGCTGTCGGGTGGTGGTCGCCATGTCCTCACCGTAGGCAGCGGACGACGCGCGGGGTGTCTCATGTTGAGACAGGCGGTCGCAGGGCCGAGGCGGCAGCCGCGACGAACAGGACGAGCAGCGCCGGAATGGCCAGCGCGGTGGGCAGTCCGACAACGGTGCTGGCGCTGCCGATCAGGATCGGCCCGATGACGAAACCGGCATAACCCAGGCTGACCACCTGCGACAGCGCACGCCCCGCACGCGCCGGATCGCGGTTGCCGGCGGCGGAGTACACCTGCGGCGCAATACACGACATGCCCGCGCCGAGGCAGCCGAAGCCGATCACCGACGCGACGGGCTGGCCGATCAGCAGGGCGGCCGTCATGCCGACCGAGGCCAGCACGCCACAGGAACGCACCAGCAGCACCGGCCCCAGCGCGGCGGCGAGCCGATCACCCAGCAGCCGGCCCACGGTCATCATGATCGAGAACGCCGCGAAGGGCGCCACCGCGAATCCGGCCGTGGCGTGCAGGTTCTCGTGCGTGTAGACGGCGCTCCAATCGGCGGCGGTGCCCTCGCCGACCAGGGCGCACATCGCCAGGATGCCGAGGAACAGCAGGTCGTAGCGGGGGGTCCTGGGTGTGGCGATGTCGGACACGGGCTGTGTCGGCACCATCAGTGCGCGGGGCAACGCCCACACCGCCGCCCACACCGCCAGCACGACAACGAGGCCGCCGACGGAGAGGAACGTGACCCCGGCACTGAGGTTCCCCCGCGCGAACAGGCCACCGATGGCCGAGCCGAGAAAGCCGCCGATGCTGTAGACGGCGTGGAACGAGGACATGATCGGCCGGCGCCAGGCCCGCTGCACCTCGATCGCATTGGCGTTCATGGCGATGTTCAACGTGCCGTGCACGGCGCCGAACACGAACAGGGCCAGCGACAACGTGACCAGGCTGGGCGCGTAGGCGGCCGGCACGAGCAGTACGCCCTCGCCCAACGCCATCGGCACCATGACCGAGGTGCTGCTGAACCGGTCGACCAGCCGCCCGAGCACCACCATCCCGACGATCGCGCCCAGCGCGAAGGCCAACAGGGCGATGCTCAGGCTGCCGTCGCTGAGCCCGAGTCGGGCCTTGACCGCGGGGATGCGGCTGGTCCACGTGCCCAAAGCCATGCCGAACAACAGGAACAGCAGGGAGGTAGCCGCCCGCCCGCGCCGCAGCGCGGTCCGCTCCCCCGACCCCACGACCATGCACGCCCCCGTCCGCTGACTACCGCAACCAGACGATTCCACACCAGCACGACACAACACACCAACAAGACGGACCGTTGTGCCAGCTGCCGAAGATCGCCAGTCGCCGTCGGCGAACGTGTAGGGACGGGCGGGAGGGGACGGGTGCGGTGTCCCCTCCCGCCCTGGTGAGCGTGAGTGAAAGGGGTATCACTCAGCTCTGCGGATTGCCTACCACGGTGTAGGCATCGAAGTCGTACAGGAATCCCTTCACGTTGGGACCGTCGGCCGACGGGTTGCCGTGATCGTCGACCAGGATGTCGCTCTGGTTGAGCGCATGGCTGATGTACCCGTGATCGAGCTTGTACTTCAGGTCCAGCGTGCCGATGTGATAAGCCGACTCGCCTGCATTGGCGAGGTTGAAGTTGCCCAGTGCCAGCATGGTCACCCGGCTGCCGGTGACGTTCATCCAGCCCTCGAACACGTACAGCGCGGAACTGCGCAGGCCCTGGGAGTCCGTTGAGTTGAACTCGTGGCCCATGCAGCACTGCCCGTCCTGCGGGCTGGTCGTGTTGTCCGCGATGTGCGCCGGGCTGACCGTGCTCTGCGCCGTCTTGTCGAACGTGTTACCGGCGATCGTGCTCCAGATGCCCATCAGGTCACTGGAGTGGTGCCCCTGGTACACGAACGCCCTGCCGATCGCCGAGTTCGCGCCGGCGCCCACCTTGGTGAAGCAGCCGCCCGCGTTGGTCAGGCCCGCCGCGTTGAGCTGGGCGGCGACGGTCGCGTCGTTGAAGCCGGTCAGCATCGAGTCCCAGGTGGACGCGCCGAAGAACTGGATAGCCGCGATCTCGGTGTCGACTCCGCCGTCCCGGTAGTTCGGGTTGTTGGTCTTGGCGAAGTTCCCGAAGCCACAGATTCCGGACGAGAAGTTGTTGGCGTCGTTGTAGGTGTAGTTGCTGCCGTAACCCATCGCCGCTTCCAGCAGGGTCACCTTGTTCTGGTCGGCTGCGGACAGCTCGGCCCAGGCCGGCCCGTTCTTCAGCAGCAGC
>WNGR01003261.1_pt1 | contig 17751 bp, 15 predicted proteins | sample 5407581 | NCBI WGS metagenome assembly WNGR01 (sample SAMN13153383, study PRJNA577476) | soil metagenome | isolation source: 80 cm soil or saprolite under Garry oak tree replicate 2 | place: USA:California | collected 2016-06-15 | reverse complement strand
TATAAATTTCTCTTTTATTTACATTTTTTATTTACAACATTTATTTTCTATGGGAAAAAACCTCGGCATGGGGGCATTCAAACCCCGCTACCTATGTTCTGAAAACGGAAGGGGACTATCGATATGGATTTGGCTGTAAGAATTTATTTTCATGATTACAAATTCTGCGTATAGCCGGTCTAGAGAATAATCTGGAGGCTCCAGATCCTACGGAAAGTCACCCAGTGGCGTTGCAAAGGGGAGCTTGAATCTCGTCACGTTCCTGTCACCCTCAGGAACCTCAGTGAAAGATTTCATTCTGCAACTCAATCGCAAAGGTTCCATGACCCCAAACTGACCATGGGTAGTCTCCGTTATGTATTATAACACCCTAGTTGTGCAGAATTCTGTGAGACAAACAGGGTCTGTGGGATCTCGGGGTGTGGACACGTGCAAATCATGACTGCTCCATCTTTTTGACTTCACCATAGAAGTATATTTCCATTGATCCACTTTTTTTCTGTATTATCCCATAACTATATACCATAATATGCACACAGTAATCTTTTCGGGAGGAAAGGACACTGGGAAAGTGGTGATCGAGTGTCATCTTCAAGATTTGCACGCAACAGGGCATTTGCAAAGGCCAGGGTCCGACCGACAGTACTCAATATTTGCCATCGCAACTGGAACCATTGAATATTGAACTGCCATCACACAATTGCGGCACATCCCTGCGGCTACATTTCCGGCTGACCATTCGCGCGGTCAATGGCATGGGACAAGATACAAGTAAAAGGTATGCAGAATAACGGGCGGGCACTCCTGTCGTTGCTTTAAATTGTAGTCTCATATGGTACGGGTACAATAGTTTGCGGCGTGTTGTCCGCGACAGAGACCGTATGGGCATCTCGAGGAAGGACAGGGACCCGCTTTAAATTAACGCGCTCTACAGGACGAGTATGGATGAGTGAACGGGGATGGTAAGTTCTCACTGCGAACACGTACCGCCTTTCACCTTGGCCTCTACATGAGCATCGTGATTGCGGCTCACCCTGTCTAAGAATTCTTGCCGACATTTTGAGTGTCGAATATGCTCCACGCGAATGTTCACGCGTTTTTCGATGTAACGATTTCCAACGACCTTGTTAACGATGACACCCACTGCGTGAGGAGTTACATTGTAAACAATTCCGGTCCGTCTGTGGGATGCGTTAAGAAAGTAAGATGTCTAAGATGCTAACGAAGGCAGACCCGTGGTAGAACTTGTGGGGCATCCCCTTTTGCTGTGCTGCATTGGCCTTGATGTCGACGATATCCCCAACACGGTAGGGAATCAAAAATGTAGAGAGTTTAATTGGGCCATGCTCTGTCATAAGGAGTCATTTTCGAGCCCTTTCCGTACCAGAAGGCCCAAAGAGAATGTATATGTACCTTTGAAGCCCCTCTTGAACATATGGCGCGTACGCGCCCTATAACCGTAGGAGTGCGGCATTTCGAGTACTATCCCCCCTTAAGATTACAGGTAAGCAGACAGGGCGATAAAGACACGTACGATCGTTGACGAAGAGGCTGGAATGTGTTAGAGTGAGGAGTTGATTGGGTTTTCGGGTATCGCCGAGTGGCTGCCTACTTAGCTATACAGTTGTGGCGCCTCTCCAAACTTGGTGTCGCACTACTCTGGCCGTTCCTTTATCTTTGCTCAAGCTCAAGCCAGGCCCCCTTCCTATCCTCGACAAGAATGCCTAGGTATTAGTGACACCCAATATGAGAAACGATGTCTGACGCATAGTATCCAGGGCCCCGAGGAACCATTCCAAGACGTGAGTTCAAGATCCACTTCGGTGGAGGGATACACGATGCTGATTCAGCCGTGCCCCATGCATTCGCATACAGTTACAAGGTCCCGCGTCGACCTTTCGGATCCGCACGTCTCGACTCTGAGCTGAAGGTTCGCCTCGTGTCGCTGCTCTACTGATTTGATTATCGCTGATGGGTAGCGAAACAGCTCGCAGGCGAGTACGGCCTCCGCAACAAGCGTGAGATCTGGCGTATCGCACTCATTTTATCAAAAATCCGCCGTGCCGCCCGTGAGCTTCTCAAGCTCGACGATAAAGACCCAAAGCGTCTTTTCGAGGGAAATGCACTCATTCGTCGTCTCGTGCGGATCGGCGTACTCGACGAGACGCGCATGCGTCTCGATTACGTGCTCGCTCTTAAAATTGAAGACTTCTTAGAGCGTCGCTTGCAGACACAAGTATTCAAGCTTGGCCTTGCGAAGAGTATCCACCATGCCCGAGTTTTGATCAGGCAGCGCCATATCCGGTGCGTCACTCGTGAATGTATTGGAAATCTACTTGTTTTTATATTTGACTGTCGATAGGGTGGGAAAGCAAATAGTCAACGTCCCCTCGTTTGTCGTCCGCCTTGATTCCCAAAAGCATATTGACTTCGCCCTTACGTCACCTTACGGAGGTGGTCGCCCTGGCCGTGTTAAGCGCAAGCGCGCGGCCGCGGCTGCCAAAAAGGAGGAAGGTGGTGACGAGGAGGAAGAGGATTGAGTGGATCTGTTGAACCGTATGCCCGATCGTGTGAAGTAGCTACTTTAAATGGTAAATACGTCAGCCTCTTGCTCAACCGCGACGCTGTGTTCTCCGCTTTATCTGCTTTGTCTCGTCTTTTTCGTCGTCATTGTATGTCCCAGCAGTCGGTCCTTTTAACCTCTTCAATACCCTTAGTAGAAGAAGGGCTGGCCCACTGTAATGAAGCTTCCGATCGTTTTGACGGTGACGGTCGTCTCGAACAAATTAACCTTAAGGCAGACAATTTGCAACCAGTCGACAAGACGATGGCGACGACTAATCTACCGATCCTAGACTCGAATCCCACCGCCCCATCACCAATGTCAGGCAGCCCCGTCCCTAGTGTACACGATTCAACCAGTATCCATAGTCTTCCCACCGTTCAAGTCACAGAACCACAGGAGTCTCCCCAACTGCCTCGCTCTCCTGATGTCCCTTCCCTCAGCGATGATGATGGCGTGCCTTCGGTCCAGAGAAGTATTGGGTCAAGTCAAAGCACACCCCTTCCTTCGCCCCGTAGAAGTCATCTATCTCGCCCGGCCGCCGAGGTGCGTTATTTTCGTACTGTGTCCCATTTTCATGAGCTTACCCCCGTTCTACACAGGGTCGGTCTCCTAACCGGATTTCGGGTTTCTTCTCGCATTTGATTCACAGACGTGATCATATACCTTCATCACCCAGTGCCACAGCCCATCACGAGCGAACATCCAATACTCCAGAAGGGTCTGCTCTCCCTTCACGAGCCTCGTCACTTGTTCCGACGCCCCGACCTTCCACTCCACCCCCATCTTTGCCATCACCTTCTTTGTCCGAATTAGGGCTCTCCTTGTCCGTTCTGACGGGTCACCTTTCACCTTCACACTTCAACTCTCCGCCCACCAACGGTACCTTCCTGGCTCCCCACTACCTTCTCTTTTGCCATGCTCAAGGTCTGGACGTATTACCGCTAGTCTCTCCTCCTGCACCGGCGTCATACGCCTTAATTCGTCGCGTCAGTTTCAAAAGCGTCGTGGTCATGGAGCATCGAGGTGTCCTGGTGGCTATCTCTGGCCGTCGGGACGGTGTGCGAGTCTACGCTCTCGACGAGATCAAAAAGGCGGTTGAATGGCGTCTAGACGTCGAAATTCGCCGCGAACGAGAGAAACAGCGCAGAGCCGCGCCGGGTGACATTTTTTCCCTTGAGAAAATGGCCGTCCCACGCCCGAACCTAGAGAGGAGTATGTCCGTCCGACGATCACCCTCAGCAGGTGCTGCATTCTTCTCGAAACCGCCACAACCTAAGAAAGCCGCCAAGACTCAGCCCCAGACACCTCCTCAGCCTATATGCCCTCCCCCTGCCATTAATTACATTCCTTCGGGCCCTCCCCCTTCTTATAGAAGTCCGTCTCCACCTCCTCAGCCTGTGAGACAAGCTTCTGCTACATCTCTTCGTTCGACTGGGGGTCGGGGTACATCAGTTAACGATGTCTTGAGAGGCGCGATCACGCGACGACCAACCGAAGTTGTCGAGTTGGATAACAACCGCAGCACGGACGTGAAAATCGATTGGATGGAAGATTCCCATAGCGACGATGAGGCAATTAATGTCGTTGCAGCAGGCGCAAGTGGTAGCCAAGCTCTGGACGAGCGGACGAGCTCGATGATGCCAGCGGAATCATCTGCTAGCAACACATCGGGGCTAGGTGGAGTGCCATCACATAGTAGTCGTCCACTCTCGACAGCTACGCTCACTCCCGCTGGTTTTCGTCGAGCAACACGTCCCGCTGACCTTGATCTCTCTGGGATCCGTGCCGAACCCCGTCCAAGCATGCCTCCATCTCCTACTCCTACCCTTCTTACGCTCCGACAAGCACTTGCGGCATCCCCGGCGTCTGTCCCTGTCCCTGCGATGAGTTCGATGAGCCCACGGCTTGCAAATCCCCCGATCCTTCACCCGGATCCTGATGACGATGACGAGAACGAGAACGGTGGTGGTACACCCGTCCACGAGCCTATATCATTCGCCGAAGCACTCCTGGAAAGTCGTCTCCCGGACCTACCGCCGCCTGGCACGCGTCTTCCTCAACATGCAATCCTCATTTCCCAATCCCACCCTGTTGCTACTGGGGATGAAGATACCCCTAATACTCCAGCCTCACCGGGTGCACAGAGCAACCGCGCCAGGCAGAGCAGCGATACTCTTGGTAGCAGACGTCCTCGAAGGAGATGGTCGGTGTTAGACGGGATTTTTTCAACGCCCGGCGGGCAGTCCGAACCTGCGCTCTCGACAGCTCAGTCCCGGGATTCACAAGACGCTCTTATACGTGGGGGACGTCCTACACAGCGATCACGTTCTCCGTTCGGATCCTCGCCCACTACCACCGCTCATCCTCAGAGCTCTGAGACTACGGTGAACACCCCACCGGTCCCTGTGCTTCCTCACTCGCGTTTCTTTTCGCGCATCATTAGTAGTGCGTTTTCCCACCGCCGTTCCGAGGATAGCGCAGATTCACTGCAACTTCGTGCGGACAACACTGACGGCAACGCTCGCAAACAACAAGGGTTGACCCCGCCACATGCCCCACCGCCGAAGCTCGAGTACGTCAAATTACCAGGAACAAAAGGTTCTCTGATGATCAAGGCAGTGGAGACTAACAAAAAGAGGCAAGTTTGACTTCCATGACTGAACCAGTTGTCTTGACACTTCAACGACAGCTTTCTTGCCATCTTATGTGGTGAAAATGGGGAGAAAGTTGAACTGTTCGCTGGCACTTATCGGACGGCCCTTGGACTGTCACGCACTTTCATTCTACCAGATTCCCCACGCTCCCTGGAACTACAGTTGCAAGGCGATGACCTTGTCGAAGTTTTCCTCGTCTTTTCACAGAACGTGTTTGGCCTCGAGCCTGCTACCGTTCGGGTGCGCGAAGTCCGACTTGGACGAGCCGAACGGAGAGCGGCACGCAGGCGTGCACGTGAACTCCAGGTAGATGACCTTCTTGGTCCTGACGCAGATGCCCCACCTGCAGTAGAAGATACCACTAATGTCAACGTCAACGTTGGATTTTCGGTCCCGTCGTCGGTTTCCGTCACCACTGAGATCTCAACTGGAACAACACTTGCCGGTAGTGCCTCACCGTCCACCTCTCAGCCTAATGTGACCCAACGTACCACTAGCGGGACAGCACCCAAGGTTGAGGATATCACGCCGATACCTTCAGGTCCCTATACCACCTTCCAACAACTGTCTTTTTCACCAAACTTCCCGCTTGCCGCAATCGTGGATGAATACGTGATCCCCCCGACATATCCGACCTTTTTGCAATACCGCAGTGTCTACGAGCCGGAAATCAACGGAAACGCAGATGTGGATCTGTCACAGGTACAGTTCTCGCCGCCCGGCCTCCCTGTTCCTCCTTCGTCGCCACCGTCACGGTGGTTTTATCGTGACCCCAAAGGTGTCGTGCATGGTCAGTCAAGTTTTAACTTCGAGCTTGAACGTATGACTCAGAAATGTGCAGGACCTTGGACTTTATCTCGAATGCATGCCTGGTACCGAGAAGCTCTACTGCCTCCTGACCTCCCCGTACGACGGGAAGAAGACACTGAGTTTGTTCTACTGAAAGATCTACGGCAGCATTGTGTGGATCCTTCGCAACCGTTTGGACCCGCATCGATTCGAGCGATCTCAGGAGAGTCACCAGTGGACGGCAGTGCGTGCGTTGGGAAACCTCTACTCCAACCTATCTCTTTGTTATCACAGCCAAGACTCTTTGGTCCTCCCGCTTTGTTCTTTTCCTCCAGGGGTGGCCACAGTACGTCCATAGTCGATGGCCGAGGGAGGTCTGTCTTGAAGGATCGCTTTTTTTGGACGTCAGACGAGGACGTCGACGGGCAGCTCCTCCATTCCGGGCGTCTCGGTGATATCAAGCGTCTTGAAGCGTTTGACTTGCAAGGCCGTTCGGTTCTGGTGGCCATGCGCCAGGGTGGATTCGAGGCGGTGGATCTGACCGACGCTCTGTTACGACCGGCAGACGCCTCTCGCGACATGCTCCCTCATTTCACGGCACCGCCCTTCCAGATGACCCGCCGCAAAATTTTCACTTGGAGGATCGGCTCGCCGGCTTCGTCCTCGTCCTCTGCATCTGTGACCGTGACCACTCTTCCCCGGAACTCTTCCCGCCACAACCTCTCTGCAAGGAAGCCCGGCATCGGTCCAGGAAGAGCATCTGGGCGCCAGGAGTTTGGCAGCGGGGACTTTGATGGCGAGCGCCCCCGCAGCGAAATCTTATTTCTCGGACGACAGGACGATAGTGTATACCTTTGTGAGCGGGACGGTGACACGTTCCGCGTGTTACGGCTATCCCCACTTGACACCAGTTAATTATGGGCGACCACCTGACGAGACAAATGGACTCGTACGACCTACTATATAATCATGCACTAGTCGCCGTTGCTGTATATCACTTCTCGGTCCCCCTCGTTTCTCTGTGTTTCAGCTCATGCACGCGCATCCATTCATGACACCACCATTACTGTCAACAACAGTCATACGTAATCTCCAACTTGCAGGACATTTTTTTGATTGATGGCCAGAGCTACGTACCAACGGCATCACGATGTCTCTCTCCTTCATGATATTGATAGTATGGTATAAACTATATTAGATCGAATGCAGCACAACGTTACTACAGCTTTGCGGAAGCAACCCGTTTTCGCAAGACCGTTTTTTGGATCTTTCCGGTGGATGTTTTCTGGGTGTGTGATTAAGAAAAAAAAACACGTGGATGCGCATCATAACGGTGACGCACCGGCAACTCCTCGACAACGGCGACCCATTCGGGTACGGCAAAGCCAGGCAGGCGCTCGCGTGCGTGCGCCTTGAGTTCCAAGAAGAACTCGAGGTGCTTGCCGGCCCAGCGCTTCGCAGGCTCGACGTGCAGAATCACGAAGGCCATTGCGCGCTCGCCCCATTTTGGGTGCTCACGTGCCACGACGGACACCTCGAGGACGTCAGGGTGACTGGCCAATTCTGCAATCAAAGCATGAATTACGACCCAACTCTGGGGGAAAATTAAATTAAATCCACCTTGTTCTATCGCAAGCGACGAAGCGTTCTAGCCCGTTCGCTGATCAGCGGGGGGAGAGTCTGGGACTCAAGTGAGGTAAAGGTACACGCACCTCTCCACCCGAAATGATGATATCTTTGCTCCTGTCCTGAATTTGCACGGATCCGTCTGGGTGCCACACGGCCAGATCACCAGAGTGGAAGTATCCGCCCTCGAACGCGCGAGCTGTGGCGTCAGGGTCCTGGAAGTACCCCTGCATGACGATGTTCCCACGTGTGACAATCTCGCCGACGGTTTTGCCGTCGCGGGGGACGTCCACGAGCTTATCACCGGGGGATTTCGTGGGATAAACGACACGGACCGGGGAAGCGGTGGCAAAAGCGTGTCCCTGCCGAGCGGAAAGCTTGGCCCTCTCGGAAAGAGGGAGCGCAAACCAAGAGGGTAGGGGGTAATTGCGAGTAAAAGGCCCATAGGTCTCACTGTGGTGTGTAATAGGATCGCTCAAAATGACGGCCCAAGGAGGACGAATGGCAAGTATTGGGCGTACGTCAAGCCATAAACGTGGACAGGCTGGAAACCTTTGCCTTCCAGCTGAGCGAGCAGATTAGCAGTGGGTGCAGCACCTGCGATAATCGCCTTGATCGGGTGCGGAAGCCGCCTCGCGTCTGGATGGTTCGCAATTCCAATCTTTATCACGACTCAGTCAGGCGACACTTTAAGCGGTCCTTTCAGAAAGTAAAGTACCTGCACCGTGGGAGCCCCGCAGTAGTGCGTGACATGGGACCCCAAAAAATGCTTCCAGATTAGACTGTAGTCAACTGTCCGTACGATGATCTTATCAAAGCTCAGGGCTACAGGGGTGCGAATTAGAGAAGAATATAATCACCTGTGTAGCAAAGGTGAGAGCGATCGACCAGGGGAACGTCCAACCTGCAGCATGGAACATAGGAAGAATCCTGTGAAGACAGACTCTACCTGAGCGGCGATGTCTGCCAGAATGACGGTAGCCTTACCACAGGTATGTGGATTCCTTGTTCATCCTACGGTGGTGGGCTAAACGACATTGTCCCGAAGTAGGGAGAATACTCACTGCGTTTCAAGGGCGTTGGCGATGGCGGCCAAGTATGTACCTGGAGAGATGGCAAGAGCTAGGTTTGGCGTGTTGTTGGGTCGAACAGAGTTTTACCTCTCAGTGTCGTCAGGACACCCTTTGGCTGGTAGGGAGTAGCGGGTGAGGATCACCGCTGGTGGAGCAATGGGGGAAACTTACGCGTCCAGTAGTACCCGATCTTGGAGAGTGGTCAAAAAAAGTGACGAGGCAATTCTAGGGCTTACGTGTAATTCAAACAGAATGGCGTATTTTCGTCGGAATCCATCTCAAGGCTGGGCCAGCCCTTCTCCTGACTGTATGCTCTTCCAGCGGCTAAGAAGTCTTCGTACGGGTCACCAGCGCGGCCGGTGTCATTGCACACAACGACACGGGCCTTTGCATCACTGACGAGATGGCTGTATTCATGATCTACAAAAATGAGTTCTGCACCGGAATGGGCGAGGATGTAGTCGATTTCGTGCTTCGTCAGCCGGATGTTAATTGTCGTTATTATGGCACGTGCGCCAATGGCACCCTGGAGTGCGTCTAGAACAAGATCTATAAGCCTGCCTCCATAAGCGGATTCGGTAAAATGTCACCTGCTATCATGGGGCTTTTACGCGATGAGGTCAGTTAATAATTCCTCACGGAGGAACCTACCAGTTGGGTGCGAGGACAGCAATCCTGTCGCCAGGCCGGATGCCAGCTTGGAGGAGACCATATGCAAAGTTCTGCACACGCTGGGCCCTTTATGGGCACGCATTAGAACGTGACGTGGAAGGATGAGCACGTGTGAACATACCAAATAGAGTATGTGTAGTAGACGGGAAACTGCACATCGGGATGAACAAGCGCGAGTTTCTCAGGGTAAATCTGCGCTGCACGCAAGAGAAACTCGAGGGGGTTCTTAACGGAGAAGTCACGGGGTTTGCGCTTTGTCGCGTTGAATTAAAGGGAGACGGATACACACAAGAGGATGGAAATTGACCGGAAGATTAGGTGGGGCGCTCAGAGTCAAGCCGAGATTAAGATCCTGGGGAGGAATGCTGGCGGGTGTCGGGGTGAAGGAGAAAGTAACACCTTTATAGTATGGATTTTGTTGGAGTAATATACAATTAGAGGGGGAAAGAGATTACCTGACTTGCGCATCGTAGCAGAGAGGACGGAAGAGGAGAGGGAGTGATGACTAACAAGGTACAAGTACCCTCTCTGACCCACACTAGCTTCATGGCCGACGCTGCTTCCGGTTCCACCGACAAGTCCATTCAAGTTAAGCTCGTCCTCCTTGGAAAGTATTCTCTTCGACCCCTTCGTACCTCCTATTGACTCGCTTCGTCTTGCAGGCGAGGCAGCCGTGGGCAAATCATCTGTCGTCCTTCGCTTCGTATGGCCTATTCTCGTCCCATCATTGACTCCCACAAACTTGATTAAACTTCGCAGGTCTCCAACGAATTCCAAGCCAACAAAGAGCCTACCATCGGCGCCGCTTTCCTCACACAGAAATGCCGCCTCGAAGACCGCGTGCTCCGATATGAGATCTGGGACACTGCCGGCCAAGAACGCTTTCACTCTCTCGCCGTGAGCGGCCATTCCGCAGCCCCCTCGGATTTTTTGTTCAAACACCTTTTCTCTTCCACAGCCCATGTACTACCGCAACGCCCAGGCGGCCGTAGTCGTGTACGACGTCACGAAGGCCTCGAGTCTCGAAAAGGCCAAGACATGGGTGAAGGAACTACAGCGACAGGCCAATCCGAACATCGTCATCGCCCTCGCAGGTAACAAGATCGACCTCGTACAGCCGTCGCAGTCTGCATCAGCCGCTGGCTCTACCTCCGAGTCAGAAGACGAACCAGACGATGCCACCGCCACCCCCGGTGAGACCGCCGCCTCCGGCCCCGAGGTTGAGAACCTCCGTCAGGTCCCCCGAGAGGAGGCACAAGCCTACGCCGAGGAAGCTGGGTTTTTGTTCTTCGAGACGTCCGCAAAGACCGGTGAGGGTGTGGTCGACGTGTTCACGGAGATTGGTACGTTCTCCCTGGTTCCCATACTCACATTCTCTCTCACCGCCGTGCAGCAAAGAATATTCCTATCGAACACATCCTTGCCTCGTCACGCGGTGCAGCCGGCCGACCAGGTACTGCCGGAAATCGTCCCGGTACTCAGGAGGCTGTCAATCTCGACGAGAACCAAGCAAAGGCCAGGGACGCGTGCAATTGTTAAAGCTTCTTCCTGACCCACTCGATTCCCACATACTTTTTTTTCCCTTTTCTATAACACTTTTGTTGTTATTCTCCCGATTTTATACATATGCTGCACACCGTCCCTATCTCGTTACCTATAATATGGCTCCGTCATTTTCTTACACCGGACCAACTGAAGGTACTGGTTCATCGTTGTAACAGTTGACACTCAGCCATCATGAGGAGGCGGCATCAAGTCAACATAAGGCGGCGGTCGCGCAACATGTTCGTGTTCCGCCCCGTCTGGGATGAGGTACGGCGGCGGTGCGCTCACGTGTGAACGGGTCGACACGGGAATCCCTGGCGCCATTTGCGGGGCTGGTCGATCCGCAGGTGGCACTGTTATTGTGGTAGCTTGATGTGCGACACCCTCGCGTGAGCGATATTCGGAATGTATCGATGGTGGTGGGTCTGATGGATCGTCCATGGGCGGCGGCGGTGGCGGCGGCGCTTCGCCCGCCGTGTTTTCCTCCTGCTGCTGCAACGTAAGACCCAGGGCCTGTATCGTGTGCTCAGGGACGTCGACATTCAGTTGTACGAACCCAGTTACGTTCGGGTCCAGCGTGGCCATCTCCACCGGAGGAGGCGGTGTGGGCGCCCCATTGCGATCCACTTCAGTATGCCCGCTGAACTGCGACGACGCGGGGAAGCCAAACAGGATGCCCTCGCCCTCGATCACCCGTTCAACGGGTGGAACGAGTGCGGGTGGGGTCGCAGCATCGTCAATGAAGATTTCTTGCTCGGACTCGAGAAAAGTGGGTAGCCTCGAAGACGACGAAGGGAAAGTGGTCGGGAAAAAGGGGGGTGGGGCATCGCGCTCTTCGAACGGCGGGGGTAAGCCCGATGCTAAGTAGCTTGGACCAGCCTCTCCTTCGTAGTGAGGTGCGGCGTCCGTATCGTCGGACCTATTCGTCCTTGCGGGCGGACGGTCGTGCTTCTTATGATACGCAGAGCCCACAGATTCTTCCACTTCGGGGAGAGGCGCCGGTGAGGGGAGGAAAGTGATTGGGATGGTTATGGTGGAAACTCGCTCCGTATGGTGAGAGGTGTTCCTGAATGTAGCGTGCACCCGGATACGGAAAGAGACGGAATGAAGGAGGGTGGTCTGCGTGATAGATGCGCATTCGGCGTCGCTACCAGTAGAACCAAAGTCTCCAGCCGGAAGCGGGTGGGTCGAATCGGACGGCGATGACGATGGTGATGATTGATGCAACATAAATCTGAGGCGTACAGGGAGTGACGCGTGAAAACGACACAGCGCACCAGAACGCGAGACCACAGTCCGGTATGTCGCCGAACGCCACTGAGGAAGATCCCCCTCGAGGTGGGGTGCAGAAGACGACGAGGCAGCAGCACGTTTCTCATGCGACGGAAGAGAAATCCCTAACGGGGCACTCGCGCCGTGATCACCCTCTTCTTCGGATTCATCATCAATGTCAGATGGGATGTCCACGTCGACCGACTCGCTCTCATCAGTTTCGGTTCCATTGGCAATGCGAACAATCCTGATGAGCTCGGCTTTGATGTTCCGCAGCCGGAGACCACCTTCTACGACAAGTTCCCGGGAAGGAGGTGGTACGGTCACGTAAATGGGAACCGGTTCGACGCAGGTAAACGCAGTTCTTGGGATCTCAACCTCTACCCGGGAGGGATTGTCTAGAGTACGTGCAACGGGGGAGACAGGTATGCTGCGCGTGTGAGAGATGAACCTTCTCGTATGGACGGTAAGCTCTTTTGAAAATGGCTGTGCGGTGTCGTCGAAGGGATGGAGAGTGGCGGACAAGATGTGTCTCAAAGACGATTGCGGTGTATGGATGCATTGAGGAGTGTCCGGAGTAAGTGGAAGAGCGAAGGGAAAGGACGACGGGAGGAGCGTCTCTTTGTCGTCCTCGGATTCGTAGAGGACGATAGAAGATTGGGAGAGCTCGATGGCTTGATCATAGGCAACCTCGACGGTACGGAGGTCCATCACCCTTGAGGACAGAAAGGCTACGCTCAGCAGGTGAACCGAAAGCTAGGGCTCAGATGGCGACGGACACTTTTCGCCAGCGGACAGAGTCCGTTCCTTTGATTTGAAGTTCACCTTCGATGGCCGCGCGCTCGCCATCAGCGCCTAGAAAGCCTTGCTGGAACCTCAGAGAATCTGTGGCAGGCATTATGAGGATCTGTGGCTCGGGTTGAGGGGTAATTCCAGGCGAAACGGCTGCATCTTGAGCATATATGGGGGGAGGAAGGATTGAAGAGTCTGAGGACATTGCTGGGGAGAGGAGACAAGTTGATTATTAATTACGAGTACATCCAAGGTAACCATCATCCGACACGCGCTAAACTCTCCAGCTCACGGAACATAGAGTCATCCACCTCCTTTTGTAGCATGATCCCCCACACAACCTCCTCTTGAAACCCACTCAAAGATCCCGTCCCTTTCTCTACGTAGTCCTCGCCCACTTCCCCGTAGCCGACTCCGAACGAGAGCGTAACGCTCCCCGTATTTTGTGTCGTATCAAACGCGTCCTCGCCCTCGTCCACCACTTTCAACGTCTCCACAGCTCGCTTTGCGCAGACGGAGAACCACATCCGCAGCTCTTGAGGGACGTTCATTGTAAACTTCCTCACTAATCGGAGCATGAGCTTGGTGAAACCCAACCGATGGTCTTTTTTGAGCTGCTCCTTCATAGATGGTGGCGCAAGGAACGCGATAGCATAAAGCCCCATGATGACTTTCTCGATGTAGCTAAGCCAAGGCTCTCGCTTGGCGATTTTGAAGTCGTCATCAACAACTGGGAGGCGATGCATAAGCGCCTCGAATATCTGTCGTAACCATGATTGCGGCACGGCTTTTGCTATCACCTGCCGATTGGCATCGGGCTGACCGAAGCGACCTAGTACCTCCAACGCGGCATCGACCAAAGCAGGGGGTTTTGAATTGGAATTGGTGCCAGTGAGGACAAATAACTCTGAGGGATTGATGGCTTCCGACGGATCGACGAGGAAGGATGCTGTGAGCATGAACGCACGCCTCGCCACCTGCAAGGCGGCCGGTGAAGGCGTGCTCGCGAGTACCATGGAAGGGGCAAGCCGCACGGATCCAGATAGGTTGATTAAAAGGTAGAGGACATCTCTCCGAACAGCAACGAGGTCGCGAAGTGTGAGGGTTCTGGATGCTGCGTGGGGTGTGCCATCCGGGTCCAGCTTGACGCCACAAACTCGTAACATGGCAGCTAGGAGGCGTTCATGATTCGCAAGGTACTCGTGGTTGTCCGGAATCACGGAAAGGTTACGCATTATATTCACGACGCCAAGGATGACATCACCAGGGCGTTGTTTCGGTCCCAGAGTAGCGTAATCCTTCATGCCTTGCACCTTTTCTAGGCCTGCAAACGGTTGGCTCCCGTTCTCTAGAATGGTATCGACCAACTGCTTATTGGTAACGATTGAAGTTTCGGCGAATGCATCGTCCTGCTCTTCTTCTTTGAAGCTAACCTCTAGTAATAAATCCAAAGCTTCGTCCATAAGTTCGGGACAGTTTGCGATGGGGAAGCCGCTTGTCCCTTGTCCACGCATGATGGAGAGAAGTGTGAACGTCGTGAGTGCATAACCCATTTCGGTGGAGATCCGTGAGCGTAAACTCATAGTGAGTGCGTCGATGTCAATATTTCCCCATTCACTGATGTCGCGCAAAGGGTGTCTGGATGTCAAGCGTTGGTGCTCCTCGGTGATGGCACGCAAGTCTCGGCCTCCAACGGTGTCCACCTCGCGGAGGAGGGGAAGGTATTCCACCTTTCGACGGTGTGGCGCATCAGATTGTTGATGTTGCTGAGAAGCGGAAGTAGCTGCCGTCGTTGATGATTCCCCGGTTGGGGGCGCAGAAGTACGATCGACGTTAGACTGACGGGCGCATGTTTCTCTGTATTAGTAAGTGTCGCTTTCGATGGTACAAGACTAACCAGGGTTGTATCGGGAGAATCAACTGTTTGTTGTAAAGAACATAAATACTGATAATAATTCACACACAAATCCACATACCAGTTCTTTGACGAGCTCGCTTCATATCCACCGTCTCTGGTGCTCCTTTTCTTTTCCGGTTTTCTGCGTCACTGTCAAACGAAAGCCCCCCTTCTTGCGCCTGCCCATGAAGCTGAGCTAGTTGTGTGCCATCTGGGGACGATGTCTGTGTAAGAAATGGTTGAGATATGCTTGGTCCCATTCCTGACATCATTTCAGGGGACTGAAGCGATGATCCAGTCGGTGGGAGCATGTTCAAACCAACGGTCGGTTGTCTCTGCGCTTGCGAAGACGGGAAGGGATGGTGGGGTGGCAGCGATGAACTCCCATCCCCGTGGGGAATCGCCGGAGGTATCACCCCTTGCGCATTTAAATCCGCACTAGACATTTGTCCAGCCATACCATGCTGCCCAACTTGTTGGGGCTGTCCGACTTGTCCCTGTGGGTTGATCATAGGTCGCTGCTGCTGTGCATTTTTGCGACTCCACTCCTCGAACGGTAGAAGGATGGCCCCGTAATATTGACCCAGGACCTTTGCTACGGAGGTAGGGGCCCCGTTCACGGGAAAAGTCTCAGGTAGGTCAAAGACCTGCAGGATAGACGGCCAAAGCCGCTCTTGTGACAACTCATTTGGTTTTTAGTTCGAAAATTCTAAGCGGACAGTGATGATGCTCACTTTAGCCCAACCACCACCAGTGTTCACAGCCGCCCATAATTTAAACAAGTCAACAGGCTTCCCTGCCAACATGACAGAGCCCGCCTCCGTTGGTGATGATTCCAAAGTTCTCCATTTGGATTGACTGGGGTTAAAATCCGGAGGGTATGGGATACCTGTGAGGGTAGGAGGGAGGGGATCTTTGCGGGCTAGATGGAAGTTGGCAAGGGTGCCTAGGAACTGTCTTTGCTTGTTCTTATGTTGGGGATTTAGCTGCTGGTGACTCTGGCGGATAGGTAGCTGTCCTGCGGAGGACATGAAAGGGTCGGATGATGAAGGACTAAAATTAGCGGGTTGTTGATTTGGAACGGACTGCTGGTGGGCTAAAGATTGTGCTTGGAGTGACAAGCGGCCCTGTGGCGACAAGGCAGAAAGGGGATCGTGACCGGGTGCAGGGGACGGCGATTGTTGTTGATGCAATCCTCCTCCGAGGAAAGAAGCCGAGGTTGGACCGCCAGGGAGAGGGGAAGGGCGAGTCGTTTGGGCCCTTCGAGCGAGGCCGGCTGCATTGAGGAGAGCAAATTGCTTCGCAGCTGCGGGGTTCATGTTAGTATTATTGAGGAACGCGGGGGGAAGGTCCGTTGCGCTTGGGCCGGGATTAGGAGAAGCAGGTAGGTGATTGAACCCAGTGGGAAAGGATTGGTTGGGGCGAGCAGCATTCTGTTGTTGGTGTTGTTGACTGGGAGAGGATAACCGAATAAACGAGAACGAAGGGACACCAACATTAAGACTTACAGCATGTTCATAAGTTGTTGCGGTGATGTGCCTTGGTCCAATAATCGTTGAATCTGTTCGCTGTCGGGCCAGTGGCCAGTGGGTGAATTAGACATGCCAGTGTCACTTGTCACTTGATGGTTCCATGTCTCGTACACTCACCGACAATATAATTGACGATATTTTCGCCCACTCAGCCCCCCTCAAAAAACAAAAGAAACGGAAAATCAACCATTCTCAATCACAACCTATCGAACCGAAACCACCAGCACCCGAAATTGTCCATGATCCCTCATCTCAGCCATCCCGTTTATCCACATCCAGGCGAGGGTCACACACGGCCAGATACACCGTACCCAGCCAGGTACTGTCCGTCTACATCTACCCTTGTGGTACCCCCGTGTTTTGACGAGGTTTTAGCCCCAGTCTAGTAAAAAGCGGAAGCTAATCGAGAAACTCGACCAAAATAAATTCAACGACTCACGAGGCACAGGCCCCCGTGAGCATCCTACCCCTCCACGAACATCGCAGACCTCACCCCCTCCTTACAGGCCGTAAAACCGAAGAGGGTTTCTCAATATACAAGGAAGATGAGCTCGGTATCAACGTAGAAGCTGGGGGTGAGTTTGATCACCTTAGCTTGCGAATTAACTTATACTGCCATAGGTACCCCATCATGTCCCTTTGATTGTAATTGCTGTGAGCGTCCCCCTCTGTTTCCTCTGTGAACTATCTAATGCTTGAATGTAAGGCTTTTGAAGAACACGTACCTCTTCTCAAAGCTGAGCAATGCTGAGTTGTGACACTCTACCAAGTCAAGCCATGCAGTAGATCTTTCCGGCTCTATCGAAGCCTCTAGACCGCTACATAGCCACGGTCATTGGAGGTCAATATGTAGCCAACAAGTATGCGCAAGCCCCTGTTTGCCTGTTCTTCCAAATATTATTGTCCGGACAGAATCTCCATTTCCGTGGCATGGCCAGGGGGGCACAAACCGTTTTCATTGATGATTTTTACTTTCCGCCCTTCGTTGGATGTACGTTGTCCTCTTGTACTGTACATCTACGTATGTATTTCTGTAAGAATGTACCTGCCACAAATCTTTTGCTTGATGCGAACTCTCGAGTCAAGCTGCAGCGCGCTGCTCCCACGGTGACGACGGAACGTACTGTCTGTCCGTTTAGGACTTTATGTACGGCACCCAGCCGAGCACGCGTGCTCGTCTTAGGCGGCAGCAAACCGTCACCGAAACGCTCACCGTGACCACACTAAACAAATATGCTCTGCTCCAGAGCGACAGCGAGACATCTGGCCCGTTATGCGAAAAGGTGGCAACATACCTCCGCTCGTCCAGTTCTCAACCCGGTCACACCTGACG
>WNGR01003260.1_pt1 | contig 17752 bp, 16 predicted proteins | sample 5407581 | NCBI WGS metagenome assembly WNGR01 (sample SAMN13153383, study PRJNA577476) | soil metagenome | isolation source: 80 cm soil or saprolite under Garry oak tree replicate 2 | place: USA:California | collected 2016-06-15 | reverse complement strand
GCGCTGTCAATTCATCGAACGCGAAAGCCGTGCTGCGGTCTGGGGAGACAGAAAGAAATTCGTCGATCTCATTCACGAACTGCTCCCAGGCAGGTTCGGTATTCAGCAGAATGTGATTGCGGCTCTCGAGCGGAACAAACCGCGCATCGGGAACAAGCGCTGCGACCTTGCGACCGTCATCAAAAGGCAGCACTGCGCTCTGACGGGCATGCAAGACAAGTGTTGGGCAGCGCACTTGAGGCAAGAGACCGCGCATGTCGGACTCCACGAGCGTCTGTAGCAGTGCAATCCCGTTCGTAACAGAGGTCGACAACCGAAGTAGATCATTAAAGGAACGAGCTTGCTCGGCGGTCGCGTCTGGAATGTGGAGAGACGTTAGGAACGTTCCGAACCCAGGAATCTCTTGAGGCCACCCCAATTCGGTCGCCTTGAGCTGCACCTGCATGTTCTCCACTTGCTCGGGTGGCGCCGTTGCAGCCAAGGGCCCTGTTGGCGATGTCCCGTAGAGCACAAGGCGGTTCACGCGATCAGGATTTTGGACCACGTAGGGCACCGCCACCCGGGCGCCCCCCGACATCGCAAAGAGCGCGAAGCTGTGGACGCCAGACGCACTCACGACGGCTTCAAAGTCCTCAACCAGTTTTCTAAATGTAAACTCGACGCCGGCGCGATCGGAGAGCCCGAATCCGCGATAATCATAGCGGATCAGCGTATGTCGTTTTGCCAGCGCCGAGATCCATGGCCGCCAGACGGGACTATCCCAGTCGAACTTCAGATGGTGGATAAAATGGGCCAGCCAGATTAGCGGGGGGCCAGCGCCGCACGTCGCGTAAGCGATGCGCGTGCCATCGCGGCTCGCGCAGAAACGTATCTGCTGTGTCGAAAAAGACAAGGGCCACCCACGTGGTGATGCTCGTCGCATCGTAGCGTGGCAAGGGCATCAGGTGAAGCGTGGAAGCGGATTAATCCCCGAAGGGCCAGTTGGCGATGCTGCCGGGGCCGTATTCGCGTAGCAAGGTTTCGATCGGGGGGCGGGCGCGTTCGCCAAGTGTATTATTGCCGGACTGCATGGGCTCCAGATGGGCGCCCAATCGACGCCCCCGCGCGACGAGTTCGCTGCCAGCCTGCTTTCGGCTGCTTTCGTAGCTGGCCAATGCCCCTTCGAGGTTTCCTTCGGCGCCGGCGAGCGCATCGGCAAGCGCCTGGGCATCCTGTGCCGCCTTGGTGACGGCGGTGCCGACGTGCGGCCGAGCAACAAAGGCTGCGTCACCCACGAGCGCAACACGGCCAAATGTCAGACGCGGCACTTCGAGATCAAAAATAGCCGAGAGGATCGGCTCACGGGCGCAGACGGCCAGCGCAGAGAGCTGAGGAACCAGGAGGGTACGAGCGGCAAGCTTTAGCTCGGCGAGCACCTCTTCTCGAATCAGAGGCGGTGGTATGGAATCTCCATGACAATGTCCCGTCGCGTCAGTGCACCACTGCCGCAAGGTGGATGCGTATTCAGCCGGACGGAACCACACGAACATACAGCGGCGGGCGCGACCCACATTGTCGTGAGCTGCCATCGGGATTGAGAACGCCAGCTCACCGGCCGGCAGGCAGAACACCATATCGTTGAGCGTTTGGGTGCGCCAATGGAGCGGGATTTGGCTTTCCTCCACCACGCCACGCCACGCTACATAGCCGACATAACGCGGCGCGATCTCAGGCATGAACTGCTTACGCACTGTTGAGCGCATGCCGTCTGCACCAACCAACAAGTCCGCTTCGGCGCGCACACCGTTCGCGAACACGGCAACAACGTGACGTTCTTTCTGTTCGCATCGCACGAGTGTCATGCCTCCATGGTAGTGCTCGTTTGAGAAGGCTTGCCTCAGCGCCCGATAGACGCGATCCCACGCGGTGGTCACTTCGCGCACGGGTACTTCGCAGATCGTCTTGCCGTTCTGGTCGAGGCAGATGTGCGAGCGCACTTCCGTCCACATTGATCTATCGATCTGGATGCCGATCCGACGCATGGCTGCGAAGAGGTCGGCCTGGGCGCCGAGGCCGGCACCTCGCCCCGTCAGATCACTATGCGCGCGTTCGAATACCTCGACGTGCCAGCCGATGGTGCGCAAGAGATTTGCGGTGAACAGTCCGCTCAGCGACCCGCCGATCACCAGCGCGCGTGGTTGGTTCACGTAGGATGCTCCGACCTGGCCGCAGCAGCACTCGGTTCAGTTGATCTTGAGACCGGTCGTGTCGATCAGCTCGCGCCAGCGGGCATTCTCCGTCTTGATGAAAGCCGCAGTGTCATCCGGCGTGGCGCCTACTGGAACGGCAGAAAAATCAGCCATCCGTTTGGCAACATCAGGAAGCTTCAACGCTTCGGCGATCGCTGCCGAAAGTTTCGAAGCAATATCGGCCGGTGTTTTTGGCGGAGCGACCATGGCGAACCACTCCTCATGAACGAATCCAGGCACTACCTCAGAAATCGTCGGCACGTTCGGTTCCTCGGGTAGCCGCGTCTGCGTCGTGACGGCGAGTAGCTTGAGCTTGCCGTCTTTGATGTTGGGCGAGACATTGCCGTAAAGGTCGATCATCACATCGATATGGCCGCCAATCAGATCATTCATCGCTGGCGCCATACCCTGATAAGGGACGTGGACGAGACGAATGCCGGCCGCCTTCATCAATTGCTCGGTAGCAAGATGCGGTGTACTGCCGGCCCCCGGCGATCCGAAGGTGAGCTTGCCGGGGTTTGCCCTGGCGTAAGCAAGAAATTCCTGAAGATTTGAGGCTGGCACTTTCGGATTGACAACAAGCGCCGTCGGAAGTTTGACCATCAAGCTGACCGGAACGAACGCGCCAGGATCAAAGTTAAGTTTGCTCCGAAGATGCTGACTGACAACGAGAGGTCCTGGCGGCGAGGCCAACAGCGTGTAACCATCTGGATCTGACTTGGCCACGACCTCTGCTCCGAGATTTTGAGCTGCGCCAGGTCGATTCTCGATGATTACGGCTATGCTCCATTTCGACGCGAGCTTTTCAGCAATGATCCGGGGTACCACGTCCAACAATGGCCCCGGCGGGACCGGAACGACGATCTTGATCGTGCGATTGGGAAAGTCCTCGACCGCGGCCAATTTAGTTGTCATGGCGACGAGACAAACTGCTGTGCAGAGCCAAATCATAAGCGAAGAGCGAAGCTGCGGAGTCATCAGGTGTTTCCTCCAATTGGCCAAGGGTGGCTGCCGTAGCCAATTTCTCATCGGAGATTTTGCGTTTAAGCGCGAACCCTGTCATGGGGCCAATGTCCCGGGTGGCCGCTGAAGATAGGCCCTCGCGGTCCCGAAAATCGGGACAGGGGTGGGCGCAAGTGGCGCACCCGACACGATTCGAACGTGTGACCTTTGCCTTCGGAGGGTACGCTCGTTCTTCGAGCCCAATGTGGGCCGAAGCTTTCGCAACTCTGCGGTTCTGATAGCGCAAACGCCAACCCCGGGATCGCCGATCGCAGGTTTCCTTGCTCTATCGCTGCCAAAACTACGATGGCACTTGTTCTATTCTAGGCGTGGCCAGAGCGGCACGTTACTTTGCGGTCGAGGCAAACGGGATTGGCAAAGAGTGTCGGAACTAGCGCGCTACTGCGCTAGCTCATTCGGTACTGCAATGCTGTACCGGAGAAGGCGCAGCATCATCCAGGGACGAACAAGCGAACGCCTTAAGAACTTGAAATGAAAGGAAAATGCCCCAATAGTCAGCTTTGAATTTTTGTCGGCCCAAAAATCGGCTATTCCGGATCAGACGATAAAGCAAAATAACATCAATATGTCAGAGCATCGCTTCTCCATCGCACCCTTGATGGATTGGAGCGAAGGACGACTCGAGCGATGATCAAGAAAAAGAGAGATGTGAAGGATCTCACACGGCGGCCTCGAGTCTTGCACTAGTCACGAGCTTCGACTCTCTTAGAACCAACGGAGGTTCGCATGAAGCTCCTGACGATCTCCGGCCTGACCGCCCTCGCGCTTTTCGTGGCCGCTACAAGTATGCCGCGATCGCATCCATCATCGGCGGATCGCACATCGGTAGCGGGGATGCCCGCAGTGCAAGAGATCCAAAAGGCGTCGCAACAAGGTCATCTGCCGGTTGAAGATTTCGAAGATCGATCCCTGGTCTTTCCAAGGGAAACACAGCGGTAGCGGGAATGCTGCGGTAGCTGCGCTCCGAACTAACTGAGGTTCGATGTGCGCGTCGGGCGGCTCGTACGATTTCGAACAGCTCGATGCGTCCGGCGGCTGGTCCGCCTGCGAGAGCGGCGGTGTTTCAAGGACTCATGAAAATGGGATTGATCTCAACAGGATCGACGGGCAGTCCGAACGATTGAGGCAGCGCACGATGAAGGTCGACTTCAAGGATGGCGAATAGTAGCGCTAGCACGGCGACGATGTAGACAAGCAGTGGCGACGCGCTTTGAGTGGTGGGATCGCGATCTTTCGGCCGCAAAGCGCGAAAGTGCCACAACCGCGAGATGAGCTGCAGATACGCTTTCGGGTGCATTTGCATGTTCGGCCTCAGCTTGTGAGGGGCGCATTGGCGAGCCTGCGACGACGTGGGTCGCCATTCAAGGCGCCGGTTGTCGCACCCTGGAACCGAACACGACGCCCTTCGTTGAGTTGGATCGAATAGTGGTCTTTTTGTCCGGCCGCCAAGCCTGCCGGGCGCACGAACGGCAGCGGAAAGATCCGCACAACGATCAGCGCCGGTAAGAATAGATTTTGCGTCAAGCAGTGGCATTTTGACTGTGCCACAAAGATGAATCAGCAAGACAAAGCTGCGTTGTTCCCTTGGAATTGACCTTGCGTCTTGTCACTGGGCTTCTGACGGCATCGCTGCTTCTGGCGCTGCAACCGGTGCACGCGCAGTTGACGGGACACGGCGGACCTGTCCGTGCGATCGCCGTTTCGGCCGATGGCAAGACCGTCCTGTCGGGTAGCTTCGACACCGCGGCGATCCGATGGTCCCTTGCAACCGAGTCCGCCGAGCAAGTCCTTCGCTTCCATTCGGATGCGGTGAACGCGGTTGCCTTCCTCGGGGACGGAAGAATGGCAACGGCTGGGGCAGACGGCCAGATTGCAATTTGGACGCCAGGCCGGCAGCTGCCCGACCAGGTTTTCGAAGGCCATACAGGGCCCATCGTCGGGCTCGCCGCTTCGCCCGATGCATCGAAGCTCGCATCAGCCTCGTGGGACCACACTGTGCGGGTTTCATCGTTGCTCGACGGTGCGACGCGCGTGCTGGAAGGTCACCTGCAAAACGTGAACGGTGTGGCCTTTGCTCCCGACGGAAAATCGCTGGTGAGCGTGGGCTACGACCGGACAATGCGGATCTGGCACCTGCCGGGCGGCACCTCCGAGATCGTTATGATGCCGGCGCCATTGAATGCCGTTGCCGTCTCGCCTGATGGCGAAATCGTCGCCGGCGCAGCAGACGGCAAGCTGCGCCTGCTGACCTCCGAGGGTAAGGATGCGGGCGAGGTGGCGGCCGGCGCTGCGCCGATCGTGGCTCTGGCAATCTCCGGCGACGGTGCGTTGATCGCCGCCGCAAGCGTTGGCGGTACTGTCGCGATCGTCGACCGCAAGGCGCGCAGTGTGGTGCGTAGGCTTGCGGGGTCCGGCATTCCCGTCTGGTCAGTTGCTTTCTTGCCGGATGGCACGACCTTGTTGACCGGTGACGCCGACGGAAAGATCCAGCGCTGGAGTGCGCGCAGCGGCGAGCCCATCGGGTCGAACCTGCTCGGCACGCCAGCGGATCCACTCGCTGCGTTCGCCGGCGATCACGGAGCTGAGATCTTCAGAGCGTGCGTCGCGTGTCACACTTTATCGGAAACAGACGTGCAACGTGCAGGTCCGACGCTTGCCAGACTTTACGGCCGAAAGATCGCTTCGTTGCCGGGTTACCGCTTCTCCGACGCGCTCAAGAAGATGGATATCGTCTGGACACCCGAGACGGTCTCAAGACTGTTCGAGGTCGGTCCGAACGCCTACACGCCCGGCACGAAGATGCCGGAGCAGCGCATTGGGTCGGCCGAAGATCGCCGCGCGCTGACGGACTTTCTCGGCCGGGCTACGTCGAGATAGCCTCGTAGTTTTGCGCTCTAATCTTTGTTTTCGCGTCGGCGGAGGTAATCATCCGTCGTGCGCGGCGGCGCGCGCTCGGGAACGCCTTTGAACGGATCGAACTGTTGCTCGCTCATGACAGTGACGCGACAGTCCGCGCACATCCTCAAGACGTTGAGCCGTTTGTCCCCGGCGGGATACATCCAATGCCGCCCCTCGAGCTCTGTCGCGATCCGATCGATCGTGCTCTTGACGCCGAAGGGCGTGCCGCAGCGGACACACAGGGCCGGTTCTTCCTCCTTGATGATCTGCGCTGGCGCGCGCCTTGCTCGGAAGTCGATCTGCGGCTTGAGCCGGATGACCTTTTCAGGACAGGTGCTCTGGCACAGACCGCATTGCACGCAAGCGTCTTCCACGAATTTGAGGACGGGACGCTCGGGATCGGCGCGGAGCGCGCCGGTTGGGCAGGCCGAAACACAGGATAGGCACAGCGTGCAACCGCCGGTGTCGACGGTGATCGCACCGATCGGTGCGCCCTCGGGCAAGGCGATCACGTCAACCGTCTTGGGTGCGAGGCGATGCAGTTCACTCAAGCCGAAGCGAAGCAGATCGCTCCGCTTGCCCACCGTCCGGAAAGTCGCTGGCGTCTCGAGGCCAGCAAGGTTTCCAATCCCCGTCATTTGCTCAGCCAAAGCATCGGGATCGTCAGTTTCGATCGTGGCCACACGGCGTCCGTCAAATCCGAGCCCCGCAAGAATGGTCTCTGCCATGCCGATCGTCAGCGATAATCCGGTCACGCCGTGTCGCGGCTTGGCGCGCAGCAGGAACCGCACGGCAGCCGCGCCATACGCGAATGCGCCGATGATTGCCTCCAGGCCGACCTGCGTCAGCTCGTTGACAGTGAGGGGAAGCACGTTGGCGTGCAATCCGTCGCCGTGACGGGCGAGCGCATCGATCAGCGGCGTGCCGTGCTGACGGTCATGCAGTAGCAGCACCGGATGCGTGCCGCCGGCCTCTTGATAGGCGAGCAACATGGCGCGAAGGATCTGCAACTGGGTGTCGGCGGGCGGCAGCGTATAGGATGCTGCTCCTGTGGGGCAAGCGGCCGCGCATTGCCCGCAACCTGCGCAGACTTCTGCGTTGACAGCAACATGGTCGCCGGCGGGCGTGATCGCGCCGGTCGGGCACAGATCGAGGCAGCGATGACATCCGGTAAGCTTCGAGCGCGAATGGGCGCAGAGGCTGGGCGTGAAGTTGACATATTTCGGCTTGTCGAAGCCGCCGACCAGATCGCGCGCGGCAAGCACCGCGCGCAGCACGGCCGCGGGATCTCTCGGATCCGCGCGGAGATAACCGTCCCGGAGGTCGTGCGCGGGAAACAGTGGCGGCTCGCCGGAGAGGTCAAGCACGAGATCGCAGCGCGAGGTCGCCCCATTGCGCGGGGCTTCGAACACGAAGCGGTCGCGCGAAGACGGGCGGGGGCGGGCGTAGTCGTCGATCATGAGCTCGAAGGCACCAAAATGTCCCCGCGCGTTGCGGATCGTGCCCGTCACGATCGGGAACACTGTCGTGGCAGGCGGCGTGACGTCTGCCGGCTGCTTGAGCATGACCGTGACATCGAGGTGGTCCGCGAGCAGCCGGCCGACGTCGACTGCAGCCTCATCGTGCCCATAGATCAGGATGATACCTTCGCTCGATAGTGTGACCAGCGGATAGTCCGGTGCGGGAATCGCAGCCGCCGCCAGCAGCGCCGCCATCTTCGCGCCTGCATTCGCGCCGTCGCGCGACCAGCCCGCCGTCTCGCGGATGTTAACGAAGGTGATCCCGCCAGGGCGTTCGCCAATCGCATCGGTGAACTGCGCAGCCTGCTGCGTGCAGGCGACCATCAGCGGGCCGTCCGCTTTTGCGGCGTTGCGGAAATGATCAAGCTCTGCGCCGCAGAGATGACGAAAGCTCCTGATCTCGCAGTTGGGGCATCCACCCCGGATCGCAGCCATGTCGAGGCGCATCGTGTCTTCACACGAGCAGATCAGGACGGTCTTCGCTGGCTGCTCCAGGTGAATCCCTCCGTCAGTGCGGCGCCGACTTACGGACTCGCGTCATTCCTGCACCTCGTATAGATAGTCACTATCGGGAAGAAAAGGAAAGTGGAGGACGGCCCTGCGGTCGACCCCAACCAGCCACGTTTCCCCGGCGGAACCGATCCATCTGCCGCCGCCATTCACGCTCGTCCGGTTGCGCGAGAGCGGAGACGCCTTTGCCCACGCTTGCTGCATTGCACCCAAGAGCGGTGCCGGCACGCTGGTGTGTGTCGGGCGGTTCGATCTTGCCGAATTCGCCGTGGTGCTCGAGCCCGGCGAACCCTTGAGCACCGCGCGACGCGCCTTCTACGCCGGCATGGTCGCGCTCACCGACGCTCTTGGCGCCTACGCGCCGCCGAACAAGGCAGTCGCGATCGGCTGGCCCGACGCCGTCAGGATTGATGGCGGGCTGGTCGGCGGCGGGCGGATGGGATGGCCGTCGTCCGCGCGCGAGGACGAGCCGCCCGCATGGCTGGTGTTTGGCGCCATGATCCGGACGGTCTCAATGACCGACTGGGGGCCCGGCGTTCATCCGCTCGCGTCTGCGCTGGACGAGGAGGGGTTTGGCGAAGCGGGAGCCGTGCAGGTGACCGAGAGCTTTGCACGGCACCTGATGCGGGTTATCGATAGTTGGCAGGTCGATGGCTTTGACAGCGTCGCGCGCGACTATCTCAGCCGGGTTCCCCGCGAGCGGCAAACGCTTCAGCGGATCGACGATCGCGGCGATCTCCTGACGCGCCGCGTTGGCACCGCCAGGACTGAGCGGAGCGAACTCGTCAACGCGCTCGCCACGCCATCCTGGCTCGATCTGAAGCTAGGAGGGCCGCGGCTGTGAAACTGCTGCGCACCATCGCGCTCGACGCCTCCGACACCTTCGTGTTCGACGTGCCGGCCGAGCCTGGCGAATGGGCTGTCTCCGGCGTCTTCCGCTTCTGCGAGCAGGATCCGGCGAAGCTCACCGGAAAGCCTCGCGCGGCCTTCCGCAGCGGCTTCCTCGGGGTGAAATCCTGGGGCTGGTCGACGCTGGTGCAGATTGTGCCGGCGACGGAGGACGATTGGCAGGCGCTGATCGAACTCCTTGCCAGGCAACTCGTCGATCGCTTCGGCGCGCCAGATCTGCCAGCCGCGCGGACGGCCGCGGAAGAGGAGATCGCCTTTGCGCAGTCGCTCTGCACGCATCCGATCAGTTCGCTCATTGCCGTCCACCGCTTGGTGAGCGACGGCGAAGTCCGCGAGTCATTCCGTAGGCTGCAACTGCGGGAAGGGCAGGGGCACAGCAAGGCGTTCTCGTTCATGGAGGTCGAGGATGATGTCGAGCCCGACAGCGATCTCAGGCTCGCCGACATGAGCCAGGAGTCGCAGCACCGATGAATGATTTCTGGATCGCGTGTGGCCACCATCTGCTCGATCGCGACGAGAGCGGCGGGCTCTGTGTCACCGACGAGTTCCTGAAAGCCTATTTCGCCCGTCCCGAGCTGATGCCGCCGGACGCAGCATGCCCGGTCGAACGGCAGCTGCACCGCGAGCTGCTCGCCGTTCCCCGCCAGCCGGTCAGCGCGGACGAGATCGCCGCGATTGCCGATGTGGATGCCCGAGAGAACTGGCGGTTTGTGCTCGCCTTTCGCGATCTCCTCGTGCGGCATCCGACGCTGGAAGCTGCCTATCTCGCAACCGTCCGGTCGAGGGCCAGCGATTTTCCGCCGCTGTTCGTCAATCACCTCGTGCACGTGATCCTGCGCAACGCGCTTGATGGCTGCGATGATCCGTTCGTGCTGCGCGCAGCCGAGCTGTTCTTCCGCCCGCAGCGCATCCTGCCGCATGAACAGGCCTTGCTGCTCGGCGATGAAGAGGTTGTCGGTGGGCAGAGCCCGGCCCCGGTGCTGTCGCTGATGTCGATGCTGCGGGCAGTGACCGATGCCCAGCTAGACGTGTTGAGCGGGGACAATGCCGACGACTATTGGCACCGAAGCGACCATTTCGACATGGCGTTCGACGTCACCGCTGGCGGCCGCGGGCCGAGGGCGCTGGCGCAGGCGATGGCGCGCTGGATCTCCCATCTGCTCGGGATCGACGTTACCATCGAGCCGTTGCGCGAGCTGCGTGACGCGCGGCTCACCTGGTATGTCGGGCTCGACGCCGATGCTACCGGGCTCGGGGACCGTCTCTGGCATGGCGAGCGGCTCGATGATCGCAGCGCCGGACGCGTGCTCTCCTTATTCCGCCTGACGTTTGCAGACACGAGCACGGCCACAGAAGAGATACAGGGCGAGCCGGTCTATCTCATCTTGTCGATGAACTCTGATCGGAAGCTCCGGATGAAGCCACAGAATTTGCTGACGGGGCTGCCGATCAAACACCTGGAGATGGTGACGTGAGCCCGGCAGTGCTGCCGCTTGTGCGCATTCCCGTCGGCATCGTGGTCGAGCGGCACAAGGCGGACTCGCCGTGGACCGACTTTGTCTGGCGCGCTGTCGCTGTGCTGCCAGACGAGCCGGACACGAAACCCTGGACGGTGCTTCGCGAAGAGGACGAGGCGATGCTATTCTATGCCGGGAGCGCCACGGTCGATCTCTATCCGTCCGAGACGGCGCGCTATCGCGACAATCTCGCTTCGGGTAGTCCGAGCATCTGGACCGTGTTGTCGCCTGCGGAAGGCGCTTGTTCCTATTCGGTGGCTGCCGCCACCGCCGATCCTGCGGAAGGTGAGGCGTTCACCGGGGCCGGTGCCAATCTTGTCGAGGCCGTACCCATGCCGGAGATGCTGCGCGAGGCGATTGAAAGTTTCGTTGCCGAGCACCACGTCGAACGTGAGTTCTTCAAGCGCAAGCGGCGGCAGGCCGATCCGGAGGCGCTGGCGCGCCGGCAGCATGAAGGCGGACACGAATGAGTGAGGACAGGTTCCTGGCGCGCTGGTCCCGTCGCAAGCAGGAAGCGAAGGCGAACACCACGCTACCGGACCCGGCAATGCACGACGTGCAGTCAGCCCCGCCGCCCGCCGTGAAAGACGACGATGTGGAATTCGACCTATCGAGCCTGCCTTCGATCGACTCGATCACGTCCGCGACCGACATCAAGGCGTTCCTGCGCAAAGGGATTCCGCAGGAGCTGACCCGTGCGGCGCTTCGTCGCGCCTGGAGCGCCGATCCTGCCATTCGCGACTTCGTTGGGCTTGCGGAGAACGCGTGGGATTTTAACGATCCGACGGCTATGCCGGGCTTTGGCCCGCTGGATTGTTCCGAGGGATCGTTGGCCGCGCTGGTTGACAGGGTCGTCGGTGGCCTGCGCAAGTCCGCCGAGGCGCAGCCTGAGATACCGGTAGAACCCGCGGATTCTTCGCGGGAATTGCGCCAAGCCGCGACGTCGAGCGTCGAAGTTGCCGCCGAGGAATCCACGACGACCGAACCCGCCCCTGTTCCTGTTGCATCGCAGCCGACGGCGGCCGAAACCACCGAGAGCGAAGGTGAGCCCATTCGGCGCTGCACACATGGCGGCGCGTTGCCCCGCTAGAGGCCTCGACGAAAAGCTATAGCCTCAGGCTATGGGGAGGCGATTGACCCCCCGCGGGGCCAGGACTACGCTTCGCCTAGCGCTTTGTAACAAAAGCAAAATAAAGCACCTGGGACTTGGATGGAGGTCCGCGTGCGTGATGATGGCCTCGAGCGAGCCATTGACGCCGCCGGCGGCGTTGCCCAGCTTGCGCGCAAAATCGGCATCAGCCAGCCCTCCGTTTCGGACTGGAGCAAAGTGCCCGCGCAACGGGTGATTGCAGTCGAATCGGCCACCGGCGTATCGCGCAACGAGTTGCGGCCTGATCTGTATAGGGAACCGCTGTTGTCCGAAGGGCTGATTGATCCCGTCGACGCGGCGCGTGCGCAGGAATATCTGCTGCTCGCGACGCTTTTGTCCGCAGCACCGTCAAAAAAGCTGCTCGATCAACTGACCGCATTGGCCGGTGATGCGACGCCGCTTGGGCGCGCGCATGCTGTGCTGGCCGCAGCCGCCGGCGAGGCGGTCGTGGCGAAGGTCGAACGCGAATATTTCGACCTGTTCGTCGGTCTCGGCCGCGGCGAGCTCTTGCCCTATGCCTCCTACTACCTGACCGGCTTTCTCAACGAGCGACCGCTGTCGCGCCTTCGCGCTGATCTCGCTGCGTTTGGGATCGAGCGCGTCGCGAACAATTCGGAGCCGGAAGATCACGCGGCCATCCTGTGCGAGATCATGGCGGGCTTTGCCGGCGGCCGCCTCGAGGCCTCGTCTGACGCGCAGCGCAACTTCTTCGAGAAACACGTCGCGCCCTGGATGGGGCGGCTGTTCGCCGACATCGAGAGTGCAAAGAGCGCCACCTTCTATCGAGCGGTCGGCGCGCTCGGGCACACCTTTATGGACATCGAGACGGAAGCATTCACATTCGCCAACTGACTTGCACGCGCAGGTCTAGGAGAAGTGCGATGAGTGAAGACAGGAAAGCCACAGTCGGGCGCCGCGCCTTCCTGCGCAAGGTCGCCATCGGCACGGCCGGCGCCGGCGCGATGCTCGCGACACCGCTGGTCGAGTCGGCCCAGGCCGATGGCGAGACCAACGATGAGAAGCGCAAGGCGCGCTACAAGGAAACCGATCACGTGAAGGCCTTTTACCGCGTCAATCGTTATCCGGATTGAAGGGAGGCTGCCGTGCTGATCAAGCGAACACACCAGCGTTCCGAGCGCCACGGCTCCGTCGCCGAGTCCCTCGCGGGTCAGGCCGGCGGTCTCGACCGTCGCAGCTTCCTACGCAAATCTGGTCTTGTCGGCGGCGCGCTCGCCGCGATCGGAACCCTGCCGGTCGGCGGCGTGCGCAAGGCGAAAGCGGCGATGGCCGGTCCGCTCACGGCAGGCGCGACCGTTCGCAAGAGCGTTTGCACGCATTGCTCGGTTGGATGCACCGTGACTGCGGAGGTGCTGAATGGGGTATGGATCGGCCAGGAGCCGAGCTGGGATTCTCCGATCAATCGCGGCTCGCATTGTGCCAAAGGCGCCTCCGTGCGCGAACTGGTGCACAGCGAGCGGCGGCTGCGCTATCCGATGAAGCTGGTAGACGGACAGTGGACCCGCGTCTCCTGGGATACCGCGATCAACGAGATCGGAGACAAGCTTCAGGCCGTGCGCGAGAAGTCGGGTCCCGACTCCGTCTATTGGCTCGGCTCGGCCAAGATGACCAACGAAGGCGCCTACCTGTTCCGCAAGCTTGGTGCGTTCTGGGGAACCAACAACACCGACCACCAGGCCCGAATCTGCCATTCAACCACCGTCACCGGCGTCGCCAACACTTGGGGCTACGGTGCGATGACCAATAGCTACAATGACATTCGCAATGCGAAGACCCAGGTCATAATGGGCGGCAATCCGGCCGAGGCGCATCCGGTCTCGTTGCAGCATCTGCTCGAGGGAAAAGAGCTTCAAAAGGCCAACTTTATCGTCATCGACCCGCGCCTGACGCGCACGGCCGCACACGCGACCGAATATGTGCGCATGCGGCCGGGCACCGACATCCCAGTGCTCTACGGCATGATGTGGCACATTCTTCAGAACGGTTGGGAGGACAAGGAATTCATCCGACAGCGGGTCTACGGGTTCGATGATCTCCGCAAGGAAGTCGAGAAGTGGAATCCGGAAGAAGTCGAGCGCGTCGCTGGTATTCCTGGCGAGCAGCTCAAGCGCGTCGCCAAGATGTTTGCCACCGAAAAGCCGGCCACGCTGATCTGGGCCATGGGCCAGACCCAGAAGACCGTCGGCACCGCCAATGTGCGGGCCAGCTGCATCGCGCTGCTGATGACCGGCAATGTTGGCAAGGCCGGCGCGGGCGCCAACATCTTCCGTGGCCATGACAACGTGCAGGGCGCGACCGATGTCGGGCTCGATATTGTCACGCTGCCGTTCTACTACGGCCTCGCCGAAGGCGCCTGGAAGCACTGGTCGCGGGTTTGGGAGGTCGACTATGACTTCCTGAAGTCGCACTTCGACTCCAAGCAGATCATGGAAACCCCCGGCATTCCGCTGACCCGCTGGTTCGAAGCGGTGACGCTGCCGAAAGATCAGGTCGCACAGAAAGACAATGTGCGGGCCGTGTTCGTGCAGGGACACGCTTCCAACAGCATCACCCGCATTCCCGAATCCCTGAACGGCCTGAAGGCGCTCGAGCTGCTCGTCATCGCCGACCCGCATCCGACGACCTGGGCCTCGCTCGCCGTCGAGGCGGGACGCAAGGAAGGCGTCTACATTCTGCCGGTCGCCACGCAATTCGAGTGCAAGGGTTCGCGGGTCGCCTCCAACCGCTCGCTCCAATGGGGCGAGCAGATCGTGAAACCGGTCTTCGAATCGAAGGACGATCTCGAGGTCATCTATTTGATGGCGAAGAAGTTCGGCTTCGCCGACCAGATGTTCAAGAACATCAAGGTCGAGAACAATCTGCCGGAGGCGGAGGATGTGCTGCGCGAGATGAACCGCGGCAGCTGGTCGACCGGTTATTGTGGGCAATCGCCAGAGCGGCTCAAGGCTCACATGAAGAACCAGGCGAAGTTCGACATGCTGACGATGCGGGCGCCCAAGGATGATCCCGAGGTTGGCGGCGACTATTACGGACTGCCTTGGCCGTGCTGGGGATCACCGGAGGTCAAGCATCCCGGCACTCCGCTGCTATACAACACTAATCTGCATGTGATGGATGGCGGCGGCACGTTCCGGCCGCGCTTCGGCGTCGAGCGCGAGGAGAAGCTGCCGGACGGCACAACGCGGAAAGTGAGCCTGCTCGCAGACGGTTCGTACTCGAAGGGGTCGGCAATCCAGGACGGCTATCCGGAATTTACGCTGGCAAGTCTGAAGAAGCTCGGCTGGGACACGGAGCTCACGGAAGCCGAAATGGCCGTCATCAATAGGATCAATCCGGCCAATCCCGACACGGTGTCGTGGGCGCTCGATCTCTCAGGCGGTATCCAGCGCGTCGCGCTGGCGCATGGCTGTGTTCCCTATGGCAACGGCAAGGCGCGCATGAACGCCTTCGGCTTGCCGGATCCCATCCCGGTGCACCGCGAGCCGATCTACACGCCGCGCATCGATCTCGTTGCCAAATATCCGACGCTGCCCGACGCCAAGCAGTTCCGGATGCCCAATATCGGCTTCTCCGTGCAGAAAGCTGCGGTGGAGAAGGGAATTGCAAAAAAGTTCCCGCTCATCCTGTCGTCCGGTCGTCTGGTCGAATATGAGGGCGGCGGCGAGGAGACTCGCACTAACCCGTGGCTCGCCGAATTGCAGCAGGACATGTTCATCGAGATCAGTCCGGCTGATGCCGCCGAGCGTGGCGTCAAGGACGGCGGCTGGGTCTGGGTCACCGGCGCCGAGAACAATTCCAGGGCAAGGATGAAGGCACTCGTCACCGAGCGCGTTGGCAAGGGCGTTGCATGGATGCCTTTCCACTTCGGCGGTTGGCTCGCAGGCAAGGATCTTCGCAGCAACTACCCGAAGGGCACCGATCCGATCGTGCTCGGCGAAAGCGCGAACACGATTACCACCTACGGATATGATCCCGCGACGAACATGCAGGAGACCAAAGTCACTCTCTGCCAGATCGCGGCGGCGTAAGGAGCAACGACGATGGCACGTATGAAATTTCTCTGCGACGCCGACCGTTGCATCGAGTGCAACGCCTGCGTGACGGCCTGCAAGAACGAGCACGAGGTCCCTTGGGGCATCAACCGGCGCCGTGTCGTCACCATCAATGACGGCAAGCCGGGCGAACGCTCGGTCTCGATGGCCTGCATGCACTGCACGGATGCGCCCTGCGCGGCGGTGTGCCCGGTGAACTGCTTCTACACCACCGCCGATGGCGTGGTGCTGCACTCCAAGGATCTCTGCATCGGCTGCGGCTACTGTTTCTACGCCTGCCCGTTCGGCGCGCCGCAATACCCGAAGATCGGCAATTTCGGCTCGCGCGGCAAGATGGACAAATGTACCTACTGCGCCGGCGGCCCCGAGGCCGATGGCAGCAGGGAGGAATACGAAAAATATGGTGCGAACCGTCTCGCCGAAGGCAAGCTCCCCCTGTGCGCCGAGATGTGTTCGACCAAGTCGCTGCTCGCCGGCGATGGCGAAATCATCGCCCAGATATACAAGGAACGCGTACTGAAGCGTGGCTACGGCTCAGGCGCGTGGGGCTGGAAGACCGCCTATCGCGAGACGATCGAGTCCTGAAGCAGGCCGCGGTCGCGCGGCACAAAATGCCGAGGAGGAGTTCATGTCGTCATTTGCAAGGTTCATTCGGCTCGCCATCGGCGCGTGGGCGTTGCTTCTGTTGATCATGGCAGCTCCGGCGCCGTCATCGGCGGAGCAGATCAATCCGACGGCGAGTTCGGTCAGCGAGCGCCAGTTGCTCCAGGAGATGGACCGGATCCAGGGGCGCGTCAGCATTCCCGACCAGCGCTCCAGCGTGCTGATGCAACCGGCCGGCCGCGAGTGGCGTGAATTCCGCAACGTCGTGTTGCGTTGGATCGGCGGCGTTGCCATCCTCGGAATTCTGGCGGTTCTCGTGATCTTCTATTTGACGCGCGGCATGGTCCGTCTGGAGAGCGGCCGATCCGGCCGCACCATCGTGCGATTCAACGCCTTTGAGCGCTTCGCGCACTGGATGACTGCGACCTGCTTCGTCATCCTTGCGATCTCGGGACTGAACATCACGTTCGGGCGGCCGCTGCTGCTTCCGCTGATTGGATTTGAGGCCTTCTCGGAATGGTCGCAATGGGCGAAGTACGCCCATAACTACCTCAGCTTTCCCTTCACAATTGGCGTCGTGCTGATCTTTCTGATGTGGATTGGCGGCAACATCCCGAGCAAGGTGGACCTGGAGTGGATCAAGCGCGGAGGCGGCCTGATCGGAAATGGTCATCCGCCGGCACGCCGCTTCAACGCCGGTCAAAAGGGGATCTACTGGATTGTTGTGATCGGTGGAGGTCTGGTTGCCACGACCGGCTATCAGCTCATGTTCCCGTTCTACCTGACGGGAATCGAAGGCATGCAAATTGCCCAGATCGTTCACTCTATCGTGGCCGTGCTGTTTATCGCGGCGATGCTCGCTCACATCTACATCGGCACGATCGGGATGGAGGGGGCCTTCGAGGCGATGGGATCAGGTGAGGTGGATGTCAATTGGGCGCGCGAGCACCACAGCCTGTGGCTCGACCAGCAGTTGGCACGGAGCGGCCCGAACGATTCTCAGCCGCAGCCTCGTCATGCTGCATCCGCAGCTGAATAGAGCTGGCGGAGCATTGTCTACAGACGCACGCCCGCTGTTGCAAAGGCTTCTGCGGCGGGTTGCTGTACATGGTCGAGCACGGCAACTCCAATTGCCGCCGTGACGATCGTCGCAACGCAGGCTAGGATGAAAGCCTTCATCGCGATCCTCCAAACAAGCTGCCTCGCAAGCGTTATACAGGATGTCCGGCTGCGAACAAACGTTGCGCTTGGGCAGAGGGTCAAGGGCCGGCCACGGTGGGGTGCCGCTGTGGAGGGGGCGTTGAGCGTGTCAGCTTCTCCTCTG
>WNGR01003676.1_pt1 | contig 17753 bp, 14 predicted proteins | sample 5407581 | NCBI WGS metagenome assembly WNGR01 (sample SAMN13153383, study PRJNA577476) | soil metagenome | isolation source: 80 cm soil or saprolite under Garry oak tree replicate 2 | place: USA:California | collected 2016-06-15 | reverse complement strand
AAGATGCGTTCGGGCACGTGGGGGATGCTCTGTCCCGGTCGCGTTTCAAGGCCGCGATCACCGAGACGATGCGCACGCTCGCGGAGGCCAACAAGTACTTCTCCGAGCAGGCGCCGTGGAAGCTGCGCGAGTCCGATCCGGAACGGATGCGGACGGTCTGCCACGTGGCGCTGCAGCTCGTCAGCGACGGCAAGACACTGCTGACCCCGTTCCTGCCGCGGTCCTCGCAGCTGGTCTACGCGATGCTCGGCGGGTCGGGCCGCTGGTCGGCGATGCCGCGGATCGAGGAGGTCAGCGAGGACGGCGGCCCGGAGTACCCGGTGATCACCGGCGATTATGACAGCGCGGCGCGGTGGCAGCACATGCCGATCCGGCCGGGTACGCCGCTGGCCGCGCCCGCGCCGCTGTTCGCCAAGCTCGACCCCGGCGTGGCCGACGAGGAGCTGGCCCGGCTGGAGCAGGCGTGACCTCAGCCGGTGCCGGCACCCCGCCAGAATCGGGGGGTTCCGGGGGGTCGACCCCCCGGGCCAGCACAGAGCCGCTGCCCGCGGAGGCCTTCGACGGTCACTGCCACCTGGACCTGATCGAGCGGCCGGTACCCGAGATCCTCGCGGACGCCAGGGCGGCGGGGATCACCCGGGTGGTGACGATCGGCGTGGACCTGCCCACCTCGCGGTGGGCGGCCAGCTGCGCGGAGCAGCATCGGGACGTGTACGCGGCCGTGGCGGTCCACCCGAACGACACGGCGCGGGCGGCCAGCTCCGCCGCGGAACGCGACGCGGTGCTGGCCGAGATCGCCGCGCTGGCCGAGCTGCCCCAGGTCCGGGCGATCGGCGAGACCGGCCTCGACTACTACCGGGACTGGGCGCCGCCCGGCACGCAGCGGGAATGGTTCCGGGCGCACATCGAGATCGCCAAGCGGTCCGGCAAGCCGCTGATGATCCACGACCGGGACGCGCACGAGGACGTGCTGCGGATCCTGGACGCCGACGGCCCGCCGGAACACGTGATCTTCCACTGCTTCTCCGGCGACGCGGCGATGGCCAAGCGGTGCGCGGAGGCCGGGTACCTGATGAGCTTCGCGGGCAACGTGACGTTCAACAGCGCGCAGCAGCTCAGGGACGCCGCCGCGGCCGCCCCCCTCGGGCTGATCCTGGCCGAGACCGACGCCCCGTTCCTCACACCGGTGCCGCATCGGGGCAAGCCGAACTCGCCGGCGATGGTGGCGCACACGCTGCGCGCGCTGGCCGAGGTGAAGCAGGTGGACGTGGCCGAGCTGTGCTCAGCCGTCACCGCGACCGGCGAGCGCGTGTTCGGCCCCTGGGCCCGCTGAGGTATCGGCCTCGGCCAGGCGGTCCATCAGCTCCCCGGCCATCCGCAGCAGCTCCCGCTCGACCCTGGTGAGCTGCTGCTCCATGGCGGCCGCCAGCCAGGCGTCGCGCTGCTGCATGTCCCGGCCGAGCGCCGCCCGCCCGGTCTCGGTCACGGCCAGCAGCGAGCGCCTGCGGTCCTCGTGATCGGGCCGGCGGATGACCAGGCCGCTGCGCTCCAGGCGGGCCAGGGCCCGGGTCAGGGACTGCGGCTGCAGCCGCTCGGCGGCGGCCAGCGCACCGGGAGTCATCGGGCCGCGCCGGCTCAGGTGGGCCAGGATGGCCAGCTCCAGCAGAGTCCCCTCCGCCTGCGGGCGCTCCATCCGCAGCCGCCTGGCCAGCCTGGTGGTTCCCCGGCGCACGGTCGTGGCCGCTTGCAGCAGGTCATCGTCGGCCACGAATAATACGCTAGCACGTACTTACCAGCTCTGATGACCACCATCATTTACGCTACTTCCGCCGGTTAATAGTAAGCTAACACTTATGTATGCCGTGCTTCGGAGGCTCGCCGCGCTGCGCCGCCCGGCTCGCCAGGGTGCCGTCCCGTCGCGCACCAGCCAGGCGGTGGCGGTGACCAGGGCGGGCCTGGCCCGGCCGCGCACGCCGGGCGGCGATCCCCGGGCCCAGCGCAGGCTCTGCCGGGGGATGGGGCCCGCCGCGGATACCGGGTTCGGGCCCGGCCTGGCCGCCCGGACCCGGTTCTTCGACCAGCGGGTGCTCGAGGCGATCTCCGCCGGGATCCGCCAGGTCGTGGTCGCCGGCGCCGGCTACGACGACCGCGTGCTGCGCTTCCGCTCTCCTGGCGTCCGGTTTTTCGAGCTCGACCATCCGGTCACGCAGGCCGACAAGGCCCGCCGGCTGCGGGCGATCGGGGCTGGCGCCGGCGAGCCGACCCTGGCTCCCGCCGACTTCCGTCACGACGACGTCGCGGGCATCCTGCGGGCCTGCGGGCACGAGGCCGGCCAGCCCACGCTCTTCCTGTGCGAGGGGCTGCTGGTCTACCTGGACCAGCCCACCTGCATCCGCCTGCTCACCGCGCTGCGGGCCCGGGCCGCCGCCGGGAGCATCCTGGCCGCCAGCCTTGCCACCCATCGCGAGAACCTGGACTCCGGCCGGGTGGTCATGGTCGCCAACTCCCGGCGCGGCACCCGCGCAACCGAGCCGTGGCTGACGATCCTGCCGCTCGCCACGCACCTGGAAATGCTGCGCCAGGCTGGCTGGCGGGCGGGCGAGCCCGTCGATGCCGCGCAGTTCGGGACCGGTGCCGCGGCCGGGCGCTCCATGCTGGTCACCGCCCATCCCGTGCCGGACGCTGCCCCGGCGTCCTAGCGCCGGCCGAGTCTGGCCGCCGGCCGCTACCGTGGCCGTCATGGAGATGCCCGATCCGGGCCAGGGCGCCCCGCCGCAGGTGCCCCGGCTGCTCGGCCCGGCCGACATCAGGGGGATCGCGGGCCGACTCGGGATCAGGCCGTCCAGACGGCTCGGCCAGAACTTCGTGACCGACGCGGGCACGGTGCGCCGGATCGTCGCGCTGGCCGATCTGCAGCCGGACGACGTCGTGCTCGAGGTCGGTCCCGGTTTCGGCTCGCTCACGCTGCCGCTGCTGGCCGCCTGCGCCCGGGTGGTCGCCGTGGAGATCGATCCTGCGCTCGCCGCCGAGCTGCCGCGCACGGTGGCCGAACGGGCCCCGGACCTGGCCGGGCGGCTCGAGGTGGTGACCGCCGACGCGGCGCGGGTGCGGAACCTGCCAGGGGATCAACCCACCGCGCTGGTCGCCAACCTGCCGTACAACGTCGCGGTCCCTGTGGTGCTGCACCTGCTGGCCTCGATGCCCGCGCTGCGCCGCGGCCTGGTCATGGTGCAGGCGGAGGTCGCCGACCGGATGAGCGCCCCGCCCGGCAGCAAGACGTACGGCGTGCCGTCGGTCAAGCTCGCCTGGTTCGCCGAGGTCCGGAGGTCGCGACCGGTGCCGCGGACCGTGTTCTGGCCGGTGCCGCGGGTCGATTCCGGCCTCGTGGCCTTCACCAGGCGCGAGCCGCCGCCCGGCGGCGGCCCCAGCCGCGAGGAGGTCTTCGCCGTGGTGGATGCCGCGTTCGCGCAGCGGCGCAAGACCCTGCGCGCTGCGCTGGCACCGTGGGCAGGCTCCGCGGCCGCGGCCGAGCAGGTGCTCAGGAAGGCAGGCGTCGATCCGGCGCTGCGCGGCGAGTCTCTTGACGTGGCCGAGTTCGCCCGGATCGCCGCGGCCGGCCGGGAACACGGCTTGTGACATCGCCAGGCGCGGCACGTGATGGCCGGACCGCGTACGATCGACAGATCGTGACACCTGTGACCGTCCGGGTTCCCGCGAAGGTGAATCTGCAGCTCTCCGTGGGCCCGCCGCGTGCTGACGGCTACCACGACCTGGTGACCGTGTTCCATGCCGTGTCGCTGTTCGACGAGGTGACCGTGCGGCCGGCCGACCGGACCAGGGTGCTGGTCACGGGGGATGACGTGGCTGGCGTTCCGGCCGGGCGCGCGAATCTCGCGGTCCGCGCGGCGCGCGCCCTGGCCACGGTCGGCCTGCGCCGCAGGGGCCGGCCCGCGGTGCAGATCGAGATCCGCAAGCGGATCCCGGTGGCGGCCGGCCTGGCCGGCGGCAGCGCCGACGCCGCCGCCACCCTGGTCGCCTGCAACGAGCTCTGGAAGGCGGGCCTCACTCCGGCCGAACTGCGTGAGGTGGCGGCGAAGGTGGGCAGCGACGTGCCGTTTGCGCTGCTCGGCGGGACCGCGATCGGCCAGGGCCGCGGCGAGCAGCTCACCGCGGCGCTGGCGGCCGGGACCTATCACTGGGTGCTGGCGTTCGCGCCGGGTGGGCTGTCGACCCCCGAGGTCTACGCGGCCTGCGACCGGCTCCGTGCGGCGAGCCCCGCCCGGGCCGCCCGCGTCGGCGGGCCGGCGGAGCCGGATGCGGCGGACGGGGCGGTGCAGCCGCTCCCCGGGCTGAGCACGGAGCTGATGGCCGCGCTGCGCTCGGGCGACCCGGCCGCGGTCGGCCCGCTGCTCAGCAACGACCTGCAGCCCGCGGCCGTATCGCTGCGCCCGGATCTGCGCCGGGCGCTGAACGCCGGTCAGGAGCACGGGGCGCTCGGCGCCATGGTCTCCGGTTCCGGCCCCACCTGCGCCTTCCTCGCCGCGAATGCCGCGCATGCGCGGGAGCTTGCGGTGGCGCTGACCGGCGCCGGGGTCTGCCGGTCTGTGGTCCGGGTCAAGGGCCCGGCCCCGGGCGCCACGGTCGTCATGGCGGAGTCCCGGTGAACGGCGGAGCCCGGTGAACCTGGTCAATGTGGAACGGGCCACGAAGGCCTACGGCCCGCGGGTGCTGCTGGACCGGGTGTCGCTCGGGGTAGCGGCGGGAGACCGGATCGGCGTGGTCGGCCGCAACGGCGCGGGCAAGACGACGCTCCTCGAAGTGCTGGCCGGCGCGGCCGAGCTGGACTCCGGCAGGGTCAGCCGGGCCCGCGACCTGCGGCTCGGCTACCTCCCGCAGGCCGAGGACCTAGCCGGCGTGGTGCGTGAGCTGGTCTTCGGCTCGCTGCCGGAGCACGAGTGGGCGGCCGACCTGCGCAGCCGCTCGGTCGTGGCCGCGCTCCTGCCCGGCATAGATCTCAGCGCCCGGGCCGAACGCATGTCAGGGGGCGAGCGCCGTCGCATAGCGCTGGCCGCGCTGCTGCGCGGAACCCACGACCTGCTGCTGCTCGACGAGCCGACCAACCATCTCGACATCGAGGCGATCCGCTGGCTGGCCTCCTACCTCCGCGAGCACGGGCGGGCGTTCGCCGTGGTGACCCACGACCGCTGGTTCCTCGACGCGGTCACCGAGCAGACCTGGGAGGTCGCCGGCGCGCGGGTGCACTCTTACGACGGCGGCTACTCGGCCTACGTGCTGGCCCGGGCCGAGCGGGAGCGGATCGCCGAGGCCGCCGACCAGCGCCGCCGCAACCTGCTGCGCAAGGAGCTGGCCTGGCTGCGCCGCGGGCCCCCGGCCCGGACCAGCAAGCCGAAGTTCCGGATCGAGGCCGCCACCGCGCTGATCGCAGGCGAGCCCGCGCCCCGGGACGGCGTAGAGCTGGCCAGGCTGGCCACCGCCAGGCTGGGCAAGACCGTGATCGAGATCGAGGACGCGTCGGTGCGGGCCGGGTTCCGGCCGCTGCTAGACGACGTGACCTGGCGGCTCGGGCCGGGAGAGCGGGTCGGCGTCGTCGGCGTGAACGGGAGCGGCAAGACCACACTGCTGCGCTTGCTCGCGGGCACACTGCCTGAGACCGCGGGACCCGGCTCCCTCCCTACCGGGGCTGGTCCCCTCATCACCAGCGGCCGGGTGGTGCGCGGCCGGACCGTCCGGATCGGTTACCTGCCCCAGGAGCCGGCCACGGTGGAACCAGGGCTGCGCGCGCTCGAGGCCGCCAGTGAAGGGGGAATGGGGAGGTGGGCGGGGCGCAACTCGGTCCGGGTCGGCATCCGGGAGGTGTCCGCCAGCCAGCTGCTCGACCGTCTCGGCCTGCGCGGCGACCGGCAGTGGGTGCCCGTGGCCGAGCTGTCCGGCGGCGAGCGCAGGCGGCTGCAGCTCATGATGGTGCTGCTGGACGAGCCGAACGTGCTGCTGCTCGACGAGCCGACCAACGACCTGGACATCGACACGCTTACCGAGCTCGAGGACTTGCTGGACGGCTGGCCGGGCTCGATGGTTGTGGTCAGCCACGACAGGTACTTCATGGAGCGGGTGACCGACCACGTGGTCGCGCTGCTCGGCGGGAAGCTGGCCTACCTGCCCGGCGGGATCGCCGAGTACCTCGCGCGCCTGGACCGGCAGGACGGCGCGACTCCCGCGGCCGGCGCGCCATCGCCGCAGGCTGGCGCGCGGGCCTCGCCCGCGGCGAGGCAGCGAGCCGCCCAGAAGGAGCTAGTCCGGCTGGAACGCCAGCTCGACCGGGTGTCGGGTCAGGAGGCCGAGCTGACCGCGGCGCTGGCCGAGCACGCCAGCGACTACACCAGGCTGATCGACCTCGGCGCGCAGCTGCGCGCGGTTCAGCAGGAGAAGGCCGGCCTGGAGGACCGCTGGCTCGCCGTGGCCGAGGCGCTTTCCGGATGACCACAACCGCGCTTAGCCGGCGACCGCGTTAACTTATACCGGATTCTTGTCAGACATATAGGCGCGAATATTCCGGGCGCTTTTCTGGCAAGAATCCGGCATAAGTTGCGCGTCAGGGGTGGGCGGGCAGGGTCAGGGGTGGGCGGGCAGGGTCAGCGGCGGGCGGCGAGCAGGAAGGTCAGGGCGATGACGCCGTAGCCGACCGGGTTGGCGTGAATATTGGGGCCGCGGGGTTCGGGCGCGCATTCCCAGGTCCAGGTGCAGATCGCAGCCACGTTGCGGGGCACCTGGCCGATCCGGGGCAGCGTCACGTGATCGGTGAAATCCTCGCTGTGGAATGCCGTGAACACGTCGGCGACCCGGGCGCCGTGCGCCTTGTAGATGCCGGTCAGCACCTTGTTGTAGGTGGTCACGAGCCCCTCGCTGAACCGGGCGAGCGTCTGGCCCATGAGGCCGCCCCGCCATTGCGCGAGCGATGGCACGTAGTAGGTCATGCCGATGATGCGCACCTTGGGGCCGGCCGCCGCGCGGAGCCGCGACATGATCTTCGTAAGGTTGTCGACGGTCCCCGGGATGCTCTTGGCGACGCAGGTGGCGACCCCGCTGACGGTCGGGCGGGACAGGCAGGAGCCTGAGTCGTTGGCGCCGATATCAATGGTGATCAGCGAGACCCGGCCGGAGTGCGCGCGCAGGAACCTGACCGCGGCGGCGAGCTGCGAGCCGGCCGGATAGGAGCAGATGCCACCGTCGATCATCGTGGTGGTGGTCTCGCCGCCGCAGCCGAGCTTGACCAGCCTGAGACCGGGGTGGCTGCGGCGCAGTGCCGCGTAGAGCTGGTCAGGGTAGCCCTGCCGGGTCGGGACGCTGGTTCCGGTCGTATTGGGCTGGACCCCCCGGGAGAGCGAGTCGCCGACAGAGAGGTAATAGGTGGTCGGGGAGCTGACCGCGGTCCTGGGGCTGGCCTGGCGTGCGGGTGAACTCGCCCCGCAGGCCGACGTCGTCGTGGCCAGGACTGCGATGGCTGAGGCGACGAGGGTGGCAGCGCGGCGCACCTGGCCTCCAGAGACAACGGGAATGCTCAGTATATGAACCGGCCAGACCGCTGCCGCGGGCTCGGCCCGCGTGGCTGCATTGCCCCGGCTCGACCAGGGCGAAAGAATGCCCGGCATGAGGGACAGCCTTGGCTCGCGGTGGTCAATCGGCCCGGAGAAATCGATCCTGAGCATCGGCCCGGAGAAATCGATCCTGAGCATCGGGTCGAAGGGATCGATCCTGAGTATCGGCTCGGTCGGCTCGATCCTGTCGATCGGCTCGGCAGGCTCGATCCTTTCTGTAGGGTCGGCGGGCTCGATCCTGTCGATCGGCTCGGCCGCCTCCGCCGCCTCCGCATACTCGGTGGCCTCGGTGGCCAGCGTGGGCTCGGTTCTCTCGGGGCTGTCTAGCCGGTCCATCCTGTCGTGGAAGTCGAGCAACGCGGTGCGGGGGCAGCCAGCGGAGCGCGCCGCGCTGGACCCGTGACCACTGTGCTGGAATCCCTGTACGCCTGGACCGCCGAGAACCACCGGCAGCCGGCCGGCGGCATCCGGTCGGTTCTGCTGCGCAACCCCGCGTCGGCCGACGGCCCGGACGGCCAGTAGGCCATCCCGCTGCGCTGATCGGGGCCAGGGATCGATCTCACCAAGCGTTACGGGGCCGCGCTTGCGGTCGATGATCCGTGTTCACCGTCCCGCCCGGGAGGTCAATCGGCCGCGGTGTTTACGCCGCGGTGTCTACGCCACGGTGTCTACGCCACGGGGCCTTCCGGTGCCTGGCCGGCGTCGAAGGGCGCGAGCAGGATCCGCAGCAGCGCGGCGAGTTCACGCTGCTGCGCGCCGTCCAGCCCGGTCAGCAGCTCCCGCTCGCTGCGCAGCAGGTCAGCGAGGGCCGCGTCGGCCGCAGCCTGGCCCCGGGGGGTCAGCGCGACCAGGACGCCGCGCTTGTCTCCCGGATCGGGGTGCCTGCTGACCAGGCCCGCATCGGCCAGGCGGTCGATCCGGTTCGTCATCGTGCCCGACGTCACCAGGGTGGCGCGCAGTAGCGCTCCGGGGCTGAGCTGATAGGGCGGGCCCTGCCTGCGCAGCGCGGACAGCACGTCGAACTCCCAGGCCTGCAGGTCGTGCGCGGCGAACGCCGCCGTGCGCGCCCGGTCCAGGTGCCGGGCCAGCCGGGACACCCGGCTGAGCACCTGGAGCGGCTCGACATCCAGGTCGGGACGCTCGACCCGCCATCCCGCCACCAGCCCATCAACCTCGTCCTGCAGATGATGGCGCCCGCTGGCCTGTCGCGTCACCCCGTCAACCTCGTCCCCAGCTGGCGCCCGCTGGCCTGTCGCGTCACCACGTCAACCTCGTCCCCAGCTGGCAGCCGCTGACCTGTCCCATGGCACGCCAGCATATCTCTTGACATCAAGATTTTGCCACGGCTACGGTACGTGAGGAAGGTGTGTCTCGATGTCGAGATACCTGGGAGGCGCAGATGTGGGATCCCGGCCAGTACCAGCGCTTCGGCGACGAGCGGTCCCGGCCGTTCTTCGATCTGGTCGGCCGGGTGGCGGCGGAGGCTCCCCGGGTCGTCGTCGACCTCGGCTGCGGTCCCGGCACGCTGACTGCGGCCCTGGCCCGGCGATGGCCGCACGCCAAGGTCCACGGGATCGACAGCTCGGCCGAGATGATCGAGGCCGCGCAGGCGCTGCGGGCGGGCAGCAGCGAGCGGCTCAGCTTCGCTCTTGGTGACGTCAGGGGCTGGAAGCCCGAGGGCGGCGTGGACGTGATCGTCTCCAACGCCGTGCTGCAGTGGGTGCCCGGCCACCTCGGCGTGCTGGCCCGGTGGGCGGGCTTCCTCCAGCCGGGCGGCTGGCTGGCGTTCCAGGTTCCCGGCAACTTCGACCAGCCGAGCCACCAGGCGCTGCTGGAGCTTGCCGCCTCGGACCGCTGGCGCCCGCTGCTGGCCGATGTGCAGCTGAATCGCCAGGCGGCGGATCCGGCCGAATACCTGGACCTGCTCGCGCGGGCAGGCTGCGATGTGGACGCCTGGGAGACGACCTACCTGCATGTGCTGCACGGCGACGACCCAGTTGGCGACTGGTACCAGGGCACAGGCCTGCGCCCGGTGCTCGCGGCGCTGCCGCCCGACCAGGCCACCGCGTTCCTGGCCGACTACAGGGCCCGGATGCGCGAGGCGTATCCGGCGGCCCCATATGGCACGGTGTTCCCGTTCCGGCGGGTGTTCGTGGTGGCGGCCCGGCTGTAGCGGCCGCGGGCCGGGCCATCAGCAGCAGCGAACCCGCCGTCTCCATACCCTGACGGCGCGGCCACGCGACGTTCCGGGCCATTCGTGGCCCTGCGCAGGGCCTGTTCACCGTGCCCTGGATCGTGGTACTCCCGAGCTAGTCATGGTTCTCGCGCAGCAGCCGCATCGCCTCCGGGGATATCTCCGGCTTCGGATCCAGCTTGGACAGGCCGTTCCAGGCCAGGTTCATCAGGTGCGCGGCCACCACTTCCAGCTTCGGCTTCCGCGCGTCGAGCCACCACTGGCCGGTGAACGCGACCATTCCCACGAGCATCTGCGCGTACATGGGGGCGAGCTTCGGATCGTAGCCCCGGTCCTTGAGCACGTCGCCGAGTATGTATTCCACCTGGCTGGCGATGTCACTGATCAGGCTGGCGAACGTCCCGGATCCGGAAGAGGGGTTCGAGTCGCGCACCAGGATCCGGAAGCCGTCGGAGTTGTCCTCGATGTACCTGAGCAGTTCGACGGCGGCCACCTCGAACTTCTCCATGGTGTCCTCGCCCCGGAGCAGTCGGGTCGCCAGTGCGAGGAAGCGCTCGACCTCGCGGTCCACTACGACCGCGTAGAGCCCTTCCTTGCCGCCGAAGTGCTCGTAGACCACCGGCTTGGACACGTCGGCGCGGGCGGCGATCTCCTCGATCGACGTGCCGTCCAGGCCGCGCTCGGCGAACAGGCGGCGGCCGATGACCAGTAGCTGCTCCCTGCGCTCTTTGCCGGTCATCCTTCTGCGACTCGATCCCGAGGGCTGACTAGTCACTGACCCATCATGTCAACCGGCCGGCAAGTCAGCCAATCGAGCGGGTTACGGCCCGCTTGGTCATGGAGCCAAGTTTCCTGGTTCCGGTGCGCTTGCCGCTCAGCCTGGCCTCGTCGGGCCAGCGGACGTCATAGACCCAGCCGAGTTTCTCGGCCACCCAGATGAGCCGCGCCGCGATGTCGATCTGCCCCTTGAGCACGCCGTGCCTCGCGCAGGTCGGGTCGGCGTGGTGCAGGTTGTGCCAGGACTCGCCGAACGACAGGATCGCCAGCCAGTTAACGTTCCGCGACTTGTCCCGCACCTCGAACTCTTCCTTGCCGAACGTGTGGCAAATTGAGTTGATCGACCAGGTCACATGATGCAGGAACGCGACCCGAACCAGGCTGGCCCAGAAGAACGCGGTCAGCGCCCCCTGCCAAGACCCGGTCCACAGCCAGCCGATCGCGGCGGGCGCCAGCAGCGACACGGCCACCAGCCCCGGGAACCACCGCGAGATCCTGGGGATGTCGGCGTCGGCGAGCCAGTCGGGCACGAACTTCTGCTGCGAGGTGCGGTTGCTGTCGAACAGCCAGCCGATGTGGGCGAAGGCCAGCCCCTTGGTCAGTGCCTTCCAGTCGCCGCCGAACCGCCAGGGCGAGTGCGGGTCGCCCTCTTTGTCGCTGTACTTGTGATGCCTGCGGTGATCGGCGACCCAGGTGAGCAGCGGTCCCTCGATGGCCAGGGTCCCGGCGACCGCGAGCGCGATCTTGAACGCGCGGGTCGCCTTGAACGACCCGTGGGTGAAGTAGCGGTGGAAGCCCATGCTGATGCCGAGCCCGGAGATCGCGTAGAACACCACGGCGATCACGATGTCGCGCCAGCCGAGGCCCCATCCCCAGGCCAGCGGGACCGCGGCGAGGAGCGCGAGCATCGGCACTGCGACGAAGAGGCCGACCAGGATTCGCTCGCCGGTGCCGCTCGGCTCCGGTTCGAGGTCAGGCCGGGACCGGCTCGGGGCGGGCACTGGCGGTGCGAGCACAGCGACGCCCGCCGTGGTGGTGTCTGTGGAGGTGGTCATGGTAGTCCTCGCTTTACGTGGAGCGTTGCGGCCAGATGAGCGCTCCGCCCGTACCGAGGTCTGGGGCGTGTGCAGATACGCTTACGTAACCGTAACCTACGCTACCGTAGGTTGCGCAAGGGCTGGGCAAACATTTCTGGAACTTGTGGTGAAGGTCACCACCCAGGGCCGGAGGCGGCCGAAGGCCATGCCCACTACCCGGAGTGTCAGCATTTATGCGACTTCGCCCGGCGGAGATTCAACCGCCATCTCAGTGCTTGCGCTCCCGGTAGGCTAAGACCCGAACTTTCCCGGGTCGTCTAGCTGGCAGGACCAGGACCTTTGGAGTCCTTGACCGAGGTTCAAATCCTCGCCCGGGAGCAAGTGCCTGGTTGGAGACGATAGTCGGTTTCAGGATTTGCTGTCTGCGGCAGCCATCGTGGCTGCGGCCCAGCCTTCGATCTTCCGGTACAGGCTGGTGCTTCGCCGGACATCGATGCGCAAGCAACCGTGGTAGTCGTCACCGGTGTTCTTCCGTACGGTCTTGGGGTTGTGTCGCTTGAGGACCGGGCACCGAAACTGAGCAGGATGAGCCTGCGTGACGTCGAGCCAGAATCGCTGAGCCGATCCGACGTCGGCGCTCTCGTGAACGTAGATCCGGAAGATCAGCTGTTCCCGCGCGATGCCGGCGACATCCAGAAATCGCAGGAAGAATTTGATCAGCGCGGGATCGCTATTGATGAAGATGACTCGGTCATGGCGCCGGTGTGGTTTGTTCTTGCCTCCCTCGCACCAGTAAGCAATCGCTCCGGCGATGATGGTCTCTCGATCGCTCAGAGCGTTGATTTCTGCAGCGGCGGTAGTACTGATGGCCTCCCGCTCGGCCTCGCGGAGTGGCCGCTCTGCGGCCCAGTATCTGGCGACGGCTTCGGCCTGGCGCTTGCAGCATTCCTCGTAGCTCAGCCGGTCCGGGCGCGGCATGTCCCCGACCCAGGCGGAGACTGTGCTCTTGGAGACGCCCAGTTCGGCGACGATTTGATCGTAGGCAAGTCCCTGCTCGCGAAGTTCCCTAGCTTTGACCCGAAGGTCGTCCTTGGCTTTTGGCCGCCACGTCCACGGCTGTGGTGGCTCGCCCCGCAGCGCATTATTCAGAGTCTGGTTGCTGCCGATGCCGAGAATGTCCTTGATCTCGCGGCGGGACTTGCCCGCGCGGCGGAGCGCAATCGCCTGCTCCCGTAACTGCGGAAATGCTGTTTTCTGATTCATATTCGAATATTAGTGCGAGGTACTGACAAAACGGGTGGTGCGGGGGAAGGTGGCCGATAATTCCGGCCACCGCCGGCGCGCGACCGCCCTAGCCGGAGCGCGCCGCCGGCCGGATGATGATCGAGCACCCAGATGCGCGCCATGCCGGGCCCGGCCCTGCAGCCTGGCGGTATCCTGCGAGAGTCGGGAGCGTGAACTGTCCGGGGGCATGCACCGGCGGCGCGCACCAGGCCCAGGGCCTGCAGCGATATCGAGGAGCCGAGCCGAGTGAGCCTAACCGGTCCGGCCGCCGTGATCATTCTGGCGGCGGGTGAGGGCACCCGAATGAGGAACCGCACCCCCAAGGTGCTCAACGAAGTGTGCGGCCGGACCATGCTCGGCCATGTGGTCGCCGCGTCACGCGAACTAAGCCCCAGCCGCCTCATCGTCGTGACAGGGCACGGCCGCGACCAGGTCACGTCGCACCTGGCCGAACACACGCCCGAGGCGGAGATCGTGGTCCAGGACCGGCGGGGCGGGACCGGCCACGCGGTGCGCATAGTGATCGAGGCTGTGGGCCTGATCCACGGCACCGTAGTCGTGACCTACGCGGATACCCCGTTGCTGCGCGGCGAGACGCTCGGCGAGCTCGTGGCGGCGCATCAGTCGCATGCCGCGGCGGTGACCGTCCTGACCGCCAAACTGGACGACCCGACGGGCTACGGCCGGATCATCCGGGACGCCGAGGGAGCGTTCACCGGCATCGTGGAGGAGGCGGACGCCAGCCCGCAGCAGCGCGCCATCACCGAGATCAACTCGGGCATGTACGCCTTCGACGGCGATCTGCTCGCCGACACGGTCAAGCGGGTTCCGACCGACAACGCCAAGGGCGAGGAGTACCTCACCGATGTGGTGTCCCTCCTGCGCGCCGATGGCTACCCGGTCGCGACCGCGGCCTGCGAGGATGCCGAGGAAGTCCTGGGCGTGAACGATCAGGCGCAGCTGGCCTGGGCCCGGCGGGTGCTCAACGAGCGGCTGCTCGGGAGCTGGATGCGCGCCGGGGTGACGATCGTCGACCCGGCGAGCACCTGGATCGACGTCGGCGTCACGCTCCAGCCGGGCGCCAAGATCGGCCCTGGCACCCAGCTCGAGGGCAGCACCACGATCGCGGCCGGGGCGCACGTCGGGCCCGGATGCCTGCTGCGGGACACCGCGGTCGAGGATGGCGCCACGGTGGTCAACTCGGTCTGCGAATCCGCGGTGATCGCCTCCGGCGTCACCGTGGGGCCGTTCGCCCACCTGAGCGGGGGGCGGGGCCAGTGACCGGCATGACCATCGCCAACCAGAAGCGGATGCTGCTGCTGTCCGGCCGCGCCTACCCGGAGCTGACCGAGGAGGTGGCCAGCTGCCTCGGCATCGAGCCGGCCCCGACCACGCTCTACGACTTCGCCAACGGCGAGATCTTTGTCCGGTTCCTCGAGTCCGTCCGCGGATGCGACGCGTTCGTGCTGCAGAGCCATACCGCGCCGATCAACCAGTGGATCATGGAACAGCTGATCATGGTTGACGCCCTCAAGCGGGCGTCGGCGAAGCGGATCACAGTGGTGGCCCCGTTCTTCGGCTACGCCCGCCAGGACAAGAAGAGCCGCGGCCGGGAGCCGATCTCGGCCCGGCTCATGGCCGACCTGTTCCTTACCGCGGGCGCGGACCGGATTATGGCGGTCGACCTGCACACCGCCCAGATCCAGGGCTTCTTCGACGGCCCCGTCGACCACTTGTTCGCGCTGCCGATCCTCGCCAGCTACATCGAGAACCAGCTCGACCTGTCCCAGGTCACGGTGGTGGCGCCGGACGCGGGCCGGGTCCGGGTCTGTGAGCGGTGGACCGACAGGCTCGGCTGCCCGCTGGCGATCATCCACAAGCGCCGCGACACCGACGTCGCTAACCGGGTGAAGATCCTCGAGGTGGTCGGCCAGGTGGCCGGCCGGACCTGCATCATCGTAGACGACATGATCGACACCGGCGCGACGATCGTCAACGCGGCCGACGCGCTGTTCGACCAGGGCGCCTCGCAGGTGATCGTCACCGCCACGCACGGCGTGCTCTCCGGGCCAGCGGTGGACCTGCTGAAGAACTCCCGGATCAGCGAGGTGATCGTCAGCAACACGCTGCCGATCAACCAGGAAAAGCGATTCGACAAGCTCACCGTGCTCTCGATCGCGCCGCTGATCGCCCGGGCGATCAGCGAGGTGTTCAGCGACGGCTCGGTCACCAGCCTGTTCGACGGCCAAAGCTGACGCGCCTGCCGCGAGGCCCTGCCTGCCACCAGCCTGCCTGGTGCGGCACTGGAACTCTGGACCCGGAGGTGACCGCTGGCCCCGCCCCCCAGATGAGGGAGGCCAGCGGCCACCCGCTTTACGGCCCGCCGACCGCGCCCCCGCGATGCGCTCCGCGGGCCTGCCAACGGCTACCCTGCGTGCCCGCCCGCCGGGTGGCAACGGAGCCGGCGGGAGCAGGGCAGCCGGTCTGGTGCCAAGCATGGCGCCGAGGTCTTGCGTTCCTATTGAGCACCGATTACGCGGGCCGGACCGGGTCGGCCAGAGGGCCGGCCGCGACCACACCGCGGCCCGCACCGCGCCGGCCAGAAGGCGGCGCGGCTCGCCGTTTCCGTGACTGTGCGCTTACAGATGCGCAACAGCGTGGCGGAGAGCCGTTACGTCATGGTTGAGTAGTAATTAAGACTTTCCGGGCGCCCAGCTTCGAACGGCGGCGGGGCGCCGCGAGAATGGTGGGCCCGGTGGAAAGCAGCACCATTACCGGGCCCGGACGGGGCGACGTGGTGCGGTTTCTGATACTGGGACCGCTCGAGATCTGGGATGGCCAGGACTGGGGCGGGATCGGAGCGCCAAAGTGGCGGGCGCTGCTTGCCGCGCTGCTGCTGAACCCCGGCCAGGCGGTCTCGACCGACCGGCTGATCGCGGAACTGTGGGGCGACGACCCGCCGGACCGGGCAGCGAACCTGGTCAGTATCTATGTGCTCAGGCTGCGCCGCGTTCTCGGCGATCCTGAGGGCCGCGTCCTGACCACTCGTGCTCCTGGCTATCAGCTTCAGCTCCGTCCCGGCGAACTGGACGCGGGGCGTTTCGAGGCGCTTGTCAGCCAGGGCAGGCAGGCGCTGGCCGCAGGCAACTCCCGCCGCGCCGCCGAGGTGCTGGCCGAGGCGGTCGGGCTGTGGCGGGGCCCGGCGCTGGCCGACGTGCCGCCCTCCGCACTGGTGACGGCCGAGGCTGGGCGGCTGGAGGAGTCCCGGCTGACCGCGCTTGAGCTGCGGATCGAGGCGGACATCGGCTGCGGCCTGCATGCTGAGCTGGTGCCCGAGCTGCGCAGGCTGGTCTCCGGCCAGCCGCTCAGGGAAGGGCTATGGAGCCTGCTCATCCGGGCGCTCGACCGCGCGGGCCGGCATGCGGAGGCGCTGGCGGCCTACGGTGAGGCCAGGCAGGTCATCGCCGATGAGCTTGGCGTTGATCCCGGACCGGAGCTGCAGCGGCTCTACCAGCTGATGCTCACCGCCGACGTGGTCACCCAGTGGGAGCCACCCGCCGTGCCTCCCGCTGAGCCGCCTGCGGCGTCCCCCGAGTGGAGCCAGCGCCCCGGGGCGTCCCCCAGGGGTGGTCACCGGCCTGGGGCATCCTCCGGGGCGGCGCGCCGCCCGGCGGCCTCAGCCGAGGGGGGTCACCGCCGGGGCGCCCACTCGTCATCGCCGCGGCGCGTGCCTGCCCAGCTGCCCGCCGACGTCGTGTGCAGCCTGGTCGCTGAGGCCAGGCGGCGAGACAACCCGGCGGTGGCCGTCGCCGTGGTGGCCGGCGCCCCCGGCCTGGGCAAGACCGCGCTCGCGATCCATGCGGCCCACGCGCTTCGGCCAGATTTTCCTGACGGGCAGCTGTATGTCAGCCTGCTCGGGGTGCGCGAGCAGCCGGTTCCGGCGGACGAGGTGCTGGCCAGGTTCCTCAGGGATCTCGGGGTGGACGGAGCCCGGGTACCGGTGGACGCCGAGGAGCGCGCTGCCATGTACCGCACCCGCCTGGCCGAGCGGCAGATCCTGATCGCGCTCGACGATGCGAGGGACGCGGCGCAGGTCCGGCCGCTGCTGCCGGGCACGGGCTCGTGCGCCGTCATCGTGACCTCCAGGCACCGGCTCTCCGCCCTGGCCGGCAGCCGGCTGATCGATCTTGATGTGCTCGACGACGACGAGGCGGCCGAGCTGTTCACCCGCGTCATCGGGGCCGATCGCGCCACAGCCGAGCCAGGCGCGGTGCGCGATGTGCTCGCCGTCTGCGCCGGCCTTCCGCTGGCCATCAGGATCGCGGGCGCGCGGCTGACCGCCCGCCGCCGCTGGACCGTCAGGGCGCTGGCCGACCGCCTCGCCGACCAGCGCCGCCGGATGGACGAGTTCACCGCAGGCGACCTGGCCGTACGCGCCTGTTTCCAGGTCAGCTTCGATGCCCTGCCCCGCGGCGAGACCCGCAGCGGCGTGGACCCGGCGCACGTCTTCCGGATGCTCGGTGTCTGGCCAGGGCCGTCCATCGACGTGCAGGCCGCCTCGGCCCTCATCGGCCAGCCGGAGCAGGACGTCGTCGAGGCGCTCGAGGTGCTCGTCGACGCTCACCTGCTGGAATCCCCGGCCCCTGACCGCTATGCCTTTCACGAGCTGCTGCGCGCCTATGCGGCAGAACGAGCGCAGGCCGAGGAGCCCGGGCAGGCCGTCGATGAGGCGCTGCGCCGAGTGGTGACCTGGTACCTGCGTGCTGCGGACGCCGCGGCGAGCGTGGTCTCGCCGCACCGCGCCCGGGTGCCCCTGGAACCGGCCGAGCTGGGCCACGTGCCGGTGAC
>WNGR01011259.1_pt1 | contig 17768 bp, 14 predicted proteins | sample 5407581 | NCBI WGS metagenome assembly WNGR01 (sample SAMN13153383, study PRJNA577476) | soil metagenome | isolation source: 80 cm soil or saprolite under Garry oak tree replicate 2 | place: USA:California | collected 2016-06-15 | reverse complement strand
ATCCGCACCTGGATGTAGTCGAAGCTCGAGCTCTTCGGCTCGCGCCCGCTCCGGAAATCGATCATCGTGTCTCCCTCCCCTTACTCTTCAACGTCCTCGGTGGTGCCCAGGGTGACCTTCAACCCCAGGGCCTGGAGTTCCTTCACCAGCACGTTGAAGGACTCGGGGATGCCGGGTTTCGGCAGGTTCTGCCCCTTCACGATCGCTTCGTACACGCGGCTGCGGCCGTTCACGTCGTCCGACTTGACGGTCAGGATCTCCTGCAGGGTGTGCGCCGCGCCGTACGCCTCGAGCGCCCACACCTCCATCTCGCCGAACCGCTGGCCGCCGAACTGCGCCTTGCCGGCGAGCGGCTGCTGCGTCACGAGCGAGTACGGGCCGATGGAGCGCGCGTGAATCTTGTCGTCCACCAGGTGTGACAGTTTCATCATGTAGATCGAGCCGACGGTGACGTCGGAGGTGAAGAACTCCCCCGAGCGGCCGTCACGGAGGCGGGCCTTCCCCGCCGGCGACAGCCCCGCCGCGCGCAACAGCTCGTTCACTGCCTGGTCCACATCCGCCTCGGACTTGGGCCCGAGCAGCGCCGCGAGCGCCGGGTAGCCCGCCCCCGCGAGTACCTCGGCGGGCTTGTCGTGCTCGAGCTGCTTCTCGATGTCCTTGACCGCGGCCTTCAGCGCGGCCTTGTCGGCCCGCGCGTCAGCTTCGAGCCAGGCCTGGTGCATCTCCTGCTCCGCGCGGCGCTGCGCCAGCTCGCGCTCGGCGAGGGCCTTGGCCGCGCCCTGCAGGAAGTCCACCAGGCCGTGGTGCACGTCCCGCGTCTTCTGGGCCAGCGCCCGCGACGCCAGCAGTCCCACCCCCGCCGTCGTGAGCAGCGGCTTGCCGCCGTTCGCCGCGGGGAGGCGTCGCAGGTCGCGCATGATCTCGCCCCGGACGTCGGCATCGAGCGCCGGGGGACGCTGCTCCAACCGGAGCGCTTCTGCCGCCCAGGCGAGGCCGGCCAGGCGCAGGAGCACGCCGATCTCCGTCTCGTCGGCGCCCTGGAACACGGGGGTCTTCGCCTCGAAACCGAGGATCCGGGCCGCCCAGCCGAGGTGGGTTTCCAGAATCTGACCCACGTTCATGCGCGACGGCACCCCGAGGGGGTTGAGGACGATGTCGACGGGCGTGCCATCAGGGAGGAACGGCATATCCTCCTCCGGCACGATGCGGGCGATGATGCCCTTGTTGCCGTGCCGCCCCGCCATCTTGTCGCCCACGGAGATCTTGCGCTTCTCGGCGACGTAGACCTTGACGAGCTGGATCACGCCCGGGGGCAGCTCATCGGGTTGCAGGATCTTGTCGATCTGATCCTCCGACTTCTCCTCGATCTTGGCCCGCTCCGCCTGGGCCGCGTCGAGCACCGCCCGAACCCGCTCGTTGACGCCGCGGTTGGCCACGCGCAACGTCTTCAGGTCCACGTCCGCGAATTTCACCTGCTCGAGCTGGGCGGGCGTCAGCTTCGTGCCGGCCGCCAAGTACTCTTCCACGGTGCCGGCCTTGAGCATGAGGCCGACTTCCTGGCCGGTGAGCAGCTCCGCCAGCTCCGCGAACATCGCCTCGGAGATGCGACCCTTCTCCTCCCCTTCGAGGCGGCGCACTTCGCCGATGCGCTCACCCCGGTCCTTCTCGACGACCTGGTCCTCGATGCGCGAGAAGATCTTCACATCGATGACCACGCCCTCCATCCCCGGCGGGACCTTGAGGGAGGAGTCCTTCACGTCCTTGGCCTTCTCGCCGAAGATGGCCGTCAGGAGCTTCTCCTCCGGCGACAGCTCGGTCTCCCCCTTGGGGGTGATCTTGCCCACGAGGATGTCGCCCGCCTTGACGTGCGCGCCGATGCGCACGATGCCGCGCTCGTCCAAGTCGACGAGGGACTCCTCGGCAACGTTGGGGATCTCGCGCGTGATCTCTTCGCGGCCGCGCTTGGTGTCGCGCACGTGCAGCTCGAGCTCCTGGATATGGATGGACGAGTACACGTCGTCCTTCACCAGGCGCTCCGAGAGCACGATGGCGTCCTCGAAGTTGTGGCCGTACCACGGCATGAAGGCGACCAGCACGTTGGCGCCGAGCGCCAGCTCCCCACGGTCGGTGCCGGCGCCGTCCGCGACCACCTGGCCCGCCTTGACCTTCTGCCCCACGTGCACGAGGGGCCGCTGATTGATCGCGGTGTCCTGGTTGGTGCGCCAGAACTTCTTCAGGCGATACCGGTCGTGCTGCTTCAGCCGGGCGAGCGGGTGGTCCCCCGTCTTCGCCTCTTCGTCGCCGGTGTCGATGATGATCTCGTCGGCGGTCACCCGCGTGACCACCCCGGCGCGCCGCGCGACCACGACGGCGCCCGAGTCCCGCGCGACCTTGTCCTCGAGGCCGGTGCCCACGAGGGGCGCGCGGGGGAAGAGCAGCGGCACCGACTGCCGCTGCATGTTCGATCCCATCAACGCGCGGTTGGCGTCGTCGTGCTCGAGGAAGGGGATCAGCGCGGCCGCGATGGACACGAGCTGCTCGGGGGCCACGTCCATGAAATCGATGCGGTTGGGCGCCAGCAACGGGTAGTCGTCGCGCTTGCGGCACAGCACGAGCTCGTCCGCAAAGCGGCCGTCCTCGGTGAGGCGCGCGTTGGCCTGCGCCACCGCGTAGTCCTCCTCCTCGGACGCCGACAGCCAGCGGATCTCCCCCGTCACGCGACCGTCCTTCACGACGCGATAGGGCGTCTCGATGAAGCCCAGCTCGTTGACCCGCGCGTACGTGGACAAGCTCGTGATCAGCCCGATGTTCGGCCCCTCCGGCGTCTCGATCGGACACATGCGGCCGTACTGGCTGTAGTGCACATCGCGCACCTCGAAGCCGGCGCGCTCCCGCGTGAGTCCGCCGGGCCCGAGCGCGGACAGGCGCCGCTTGTGGGTCAGCTCGGCAAGCGGGTTCGTCTGATCCATGAACTGCGACAACTGGGAGCTCCCGAAGAACGCCTGGATCACCGCGCTCACCGTCCGGGCGTTCACCAGGTCATCCAGGGTGATCCGCTCGGGGTCGTTGTTGATGCTCATCCGCTCTTTGATCAGGCGCGCCATGCGCGACAAACCCACCGAGAACTGGTTGGCGATCAGCTCGCCCACCGAGCGCACGCGGCGGTTCCCGAGATGGTCGATGTCGTCGGTGTAGCCGCGGCCCTCCGACAGCTCGATCAGGTAGCGGATGATCGCGATGAAGTCGTCCTCGGTGAGGACCGTGTGGTCCCGGGGCACGCCCACCTTGAGGCGCTGGTTGATCTTGTAGCGCCCCACCCGCCCCAGGTCGTAGCGCTTGGGGTGGAAGAACAGCCGCTCCAGCGCCTGGCGCGCGGTCTCCAGGTTGGGCGCCTCGCCCGGCCGCAGCAGGGTGTAGATCTGCTCCAAGGCCTCGGCCTCGGTGTGCGTCGGGTCCTTGAGGAGCGTGTTCTTGATGAGGGGTGACTCGCTGCGCCCCGGCGGCAGCAGCACGTCGACCTTGGTGACCTTGGCCTTGAGGAGCCGCTTCTTCAGGGTGTCGGACAGCTCGCGCCCCGCCTCGGCCAGCACCTCGCCGGTCTCCGGATCGGCCACGTCGACGGCGAGCACGAGCGGGCCCAGGCGCTCGCGGGTGCTCGTCGGCTGCGCCTCGTCGCGCAGGTCCAGCGACGTATAGCCCGCGAACACGCGCACTTTGGCGATGCCGGCGCGACGGAACTGGTTGAACTTCTCGAGCGTGAGCTCGTCGCCGACGCGGGCGAGCGGCTCCCCCTTCTTGTTCTCCGGGTCGGGCACGTCGGCCGCGAGCAACGTCCCCAACACCTCCCGCTTCTGGGCCCGCCCCTCGAGCCGGCCCGTGATGTCGATCTCCTTCGTGGCGTAGAACAGCGTCAGGATCTCGGCGTTCGTGCCGTAGCCGAACGCGCGCAGCAGCGCCGTCGCCGGGAACTTCTTCTTCTTGTCGATGTGGACGTAGATCACGTCGTGGATATCGATCGTGAACTCCACCCAGGACCCGCGGAACGGGATGATGCGCGCCGAGAACAGGCGTTGGCCGTTCGGATGGATGCTCTCCTCGAACACCACGCCCGGCGAGCGGTGCAGCTGCGACACGATGACCCGCTCGGCCCCGTTGATGACGAAGGTCCCGAGCGGCGTCAGGATCGGCAGCTCGCCCAGATAGACTTCCTTCTCGATGATGTTCTTCGGCCGCTTCGTCTTCGTGGTCTCGCCCACCTCTTCCATGACCACGAGCTGCAGTGTCGCCTTGAGCGGAACGGAGTACGTCATGTCGCGCTCGATGCACTCTTCGACCGTGTACTTGGCCTCCCCCAGCGCGTACTTCACGAACTCGAGCGAGTAGTTGCCGTTGACGTCCTGAATCGGGAAGACGTCCTTGAACACCCGCTCCAGCCCGACGTCCGCGCGCTCGGCGCCCTCGCCGTCGGGCTGCAACAGCGACTGGAACGCCCGCGTCTGGATGTCGAGGAGATGGGGCATCGGCATCCCCGTCTCGAGCTTGGCGAACGAGAGCAGCGGCGTCGTGTGTGTCGTCATGTCACAACCTCGGGGAAACGCAAAAGACCCCACCGCCCCCGACTCGAACCGACGAGTCGGGAGTGCTCAGAGGGGCTCGTGCAAGCGAGCAGGAGTGGTGCAAATCCGCGCATGTCGTGAACCTGAAAGAGACCCGAGTCAGCGCCCACGGGCCCCCATGGCCCGGGGCGTCACCCTCGGCGTCTACTTCAGGTCGACGACCGCGCCCTGCGCTTCGAGCTTCTTTTTGATCTCTTCGGCTTCCTGCTTTGACACGCCTTCCTTCACGGTTCCGGGCGCGCCTTCCACCAGGTCCTTGGCCTCCTTGAGGCCGAGGTTGGTGATCGCCCGGACTTCCTTGATCACCTGGATCTTCTTTTCGCCGGCGCTCTTCAGCACGACGGTGAACTCCGTCTGCTCCTCTGCCGCGGGGGCCGCGCCACCACCTGTCCCCCCGCCCGCCCCGGACGGCGCGGCCGCGACCGGCGCCGCGATCGTCACGCCGAACTTGTCCTTGAACTTCTCGATCAACTGCGCCAGCTCGACGACCGACAGATTCCCGATCGCGTCCAACAGGTCGTCAATGGTCAAACCCGTCTGAGTCGCCATTTGTTTCTCCCGCCCGGTTAGGAAGCAGCGCCACGAGCGCGCTGGGTCTGGAGCGCCTCGAGGGCACCCACCATCGTGTACAGCAAGCCGTGCAACGCGCCGGCGAAGCCCGCCAGCGGCGCCTGGAGCGCTCCGCCCAGCTGGGCGAGCAGCTCCGGTTTGGAGGGCAGCGCCGCGAGCCGCTTGATCTGCTCGGGCGTGACGGTCCGTCCCTCCACCAGTCCTACTTTGATCGCCGGCTTCTCGTGCTCCTTCGCGAAGTCCGCCAGCACCTTGGCCGCGACCACCGGATCGGCGCCCGCGAGCACCAACCCCGTCGGGCCGTCGAGGTGCGGCTCGAGCCCGGCGACCTGAGCCTCGCCCAAGGCGCGGCGGGCGAGGGTGTTCTTGACCACCACGTACTCGACCCCCGCCGCGCGCAGGCGCCGCCGCAGCTCGGTGATGCGCGCGACGTTGAGCCCGGTGAAATCAGTGAGGTACAGCGTGGGCGCGCGGCGCAGCCGACCCGCCAGCGCCGTCACGACCTCCTGCTTCTGAGCCTTGGTGCGAATCATGGATGATAGCCCGCCGGGTCCACCGGCACCCCCGGACCCATCGTGCTCGACACCGTGACCGAGCGAACGTAGTGGCCCTTCGCCGCCGCCGGCTTGGCCCGCACGATCGCTTCCATGAATGCCTGCACGTTCTGCTCCAGCGCGTCCACCGCGAACGACTTTTTCCCTACAGCCGCGTGGACGATGCCGCTCTTGTCCACGCGGAACTCGATCTTGCCCGCCTTCAGCTCCTTCACTGCGCGGGCGACGTCCATCGTCACCGTGCCGGCCTTGGGGTTGGGCATCAGGCCACGGGGTCCGAGCACCTTGCCGAGCGGGGCGAGCTGCCCCATGACGTCGGGCGTCGCCACGATGACGTCCGTGTCGAGCCAGCCGTCCTTGATCTTCTGGATGTACTCGACGCCGACCGCGTCTGCCCCGGCCGCCTCGGCCTCCTTGGCCTTCTCCCCCTGCGCAATCACCAGCACCCGCACCGTCTTGCCGGTGCCGTGCGGCAGCGTCACGGTGCCGCGCACGATCTGATCGGCGTGCTTCGGGTCGACACCCAGCCGCACCGCGATATCCACCGACTCGTCGAAGGTCGCGTACGCCGCCGCCTTCACGCGCTCGACCGCCTCCCGCGGCCCGTACAGCTGGCGCGGCCCGAGCGTCGCGACGGCCGTCCGATATTTCTTGCCGCGCACGTGCATCAGTCCACCACCTCAAGTCCCATCGAGCGGGCCGTCCCGGCCACCATCGCCATCGCCGCGTCGAGCGAATTGGCGTTGAGATCGGGCATCTTGATCTCGGCGATCTTCCTGACCTGGGCGCGCGTCACCTTGCCGACCTTTTGCCGGTTGGAGGTGGGCGAACCCTTCTCAATCCCGGCTTCCTTCTTGAGGAGCACCGCGGCGGGAGGCGTCTTCGTGATGAAGGTGAAGGAGCGGTCCTTGAAGATCGTGACCTCGACGGGCGTGACCATGCCCTCCGCCTGTGCGGTCCGCGCGTTGAACTGCTTCACGAACTCCATGATGTTCACGCCATGCGGGCCGAGGGCGGTGCCCACCGGCGGCGCCGGCGTGGCCTGCCCGGCCGGCACTTGCAGCTTCACCATCGCGGCAATCGGTTTCGCCATGTCTCCCTGTGCGCCTCTCTGTGCGTCTACCCGTCTACCCGTCTACCCGTCTAGTCGTCAATGCGCCTTGAGTTGCAGGTAATCAAGCTCGACCGACGTGGGCCGCCCGAACAACGACACCGACACGCGGACCTTGCCCTTGTCGGGGATGACCTCTTCCACCGTGCCGGAGAAGTCGGAGAACGGCCCCTCGGTGATCTCCACGACCTGGCCCACCAGGAAGGGGATCTGCTCCGCCGGCTCCTCTTCCTTGGCCGTCTCCTCGATCCCGAGCAGCCGGTTCACCTCGTCGGCCCGTAACGGCATCGGCATGCGGCCCGTCCCGACGAACTTGATCACCCCCTGGATGCCGTTGATCACGTGGATCGTCTCCTGGTTCAAGACCATCTCCACCAGCACGTACCCGGGATAGATCTTGCGCTCCACGTTCACCTTCTTGCCGTTCTTGATCTCCACCACTTCCTGGATCGGGACCAAGGCCTGCCGGATCGGCTTGTCCTCGTCCGGGCGCACGTCGTCCTTGATGCGGCGCTCGATCAGAGAGCGCACCTTGTTCTCGTGCCCCGCGGTCGTCTGGATCGCGTACCAGCGGTGATCCGACATCAGAACAGCTTCGCGACACCGACGACGAAGATCTGCTGCAACAGCCAGTCCATCCACCCGATCACCAGCCCGATGATGGCGACGAAGATGACGATCACCGTGGTGGCCTTCTTCAGCTCCTCCCAGGTCGGCCAGGTGACCTTGCGGACCTCGGCGCGCACGTCGCGCAGAAAGCCCACCGTCCGACCCAGCCAGCTCCCCTTCGGGGTATCGAGCGCCTCCGTGGCCACGCTACTTCGATTCCTTGTGCACCTGGTGCTTGTTGCACCGCGGGCAGAACTTCTTCCACTCCACTCGCTCCGTGTGCTTGCGCCGGTTCTTCGTCGTGAAGTAGTTCCGGTTCTTGCACACGGTGCATTCCATGATGATGTTCTCGCGCGGCATACTTATTTCTTGATTTTGGTAGCGACGCCGGCGCCGACGGTGCGGCCGCCTTCGCGGATCGCGAAGCGCAGGCCTTCTTCCATCGCGATCGGCGTGATCAACTCGATCGCCATCTTGGTGTTGTCCCCCGGCATCACCATCTCCACCCCCGCCGGCAACTCCACCGTCCCCGTCACGTCCGTCGTCCGCAGGTAAAACTGCGGCCGATAGCCCTTGAAAAACGGCGTGTGCCGCCCCCCCTCCTCCTTCGTCAACACGTACACCTCAGCGTCAAACGCCGTGTGCGGCGTGATCGACCCCGGCTTCGCCAACACCATCCCCCGCTCCACCTCGTGCTTCTCCCCCCCCCGCAACAACAACCCCACATTGTCCCCCGCCTCCCCCTGGTCCAGCAACTTCCGAAACATCTCCACCCCCGTCACCACCGTCTTCTTGTCCGTCCCAAACCCCACCATCTCCACCTCATCCTGCACCTTCACCTTCCCCCGCTCAATCCGCCCCGTCGCCACCGTGCCCCGCCCCGTAATCGAAAACACATCCTCCACCGGCATCAAAAACGGCTTGTCCACCTCCCGCTGCGGAATCGGAATGCTCTGGTCCAACGCGTCCATCAACTCCCACACCTTCGCCACCGCCGCCTTGTCCCCCGCAATCGCCTGCAACGCCGACCCCCGAATCACCGGAATGTCGTCCCCCGGAAACTCGTACTTCGACAACAACTCCCGCACCTCCAACTCCACCAAGTCCACCAACTCCGTGTCGTCCACCAAGTCGCACTTGTTCAAAAACACCACGATCGCCGGCACATTCACCTGCCGCGCCAGCAAAATGTGCTCCCGCGTCTGCGGCATCGGCCCGTCCACCGCCGACACCACCAAAATCGCCCCGTCCATCTGCGCCGCCCCCGTGATCATGTTCTTCACGTAGTCGGCGTGCCCCGGGCAGTCCACGTGCGCATAGTGGCGCTTCTCCGTCGCATACTCCACGTGCGACGTCGCAATCGTCAAAATCTTGGTCGCATCCCGCCGCCCTTGCGACTCCGACGCCTTCGCCACCTGATCGTACGTCACGTAGGTCGCCAACCCCTTCTCCGCCGCCACCTTCGTCAACGCCGCCGTCAACGTCGTCTTCCCGTGGTCCACATGCCCAATCGTCCCCACGTTCACGTGCGGCTTGGTCCGCTCAAACTTTGCTTTCGCCATAACTCCTCAAATACGTTGAAGAACTGCGTCAAGGAACGGCGTCAAGAACCGACGTCAAGGAACACCGTAGGCGACGTCGCTCTTCGACGCCTCTCCTCGACGTTTCTCCTCGTTGAACCGGTGACCTCGTCCTTACCAAGGACGCGCTCTACCGACTGAGCTACGCGAGCGAGAGCGGGCGACGGGGCTCGAACCCGCGACCCTCAGCTTGGAAGGCTGATGCTCTACCAACTGAGCTACGCCCGCGCGCCCCGCGCGCCCGAGTGGTGGGGGAAGGATTCGAACCTTCGTAGGCTGACGCCGGCAGATTTACAGTCTGCTCCCTTTGGCCACTCGGGCACCCCACCTCGCCGGCAGCGCTCGCGTCCCCCCCTGCCCTCGATCGCGTCGTCGTCCTCCGCAACCCCCAGTGACAACGCACCCCGCGTTCCCAAAGCGCGGGGTGTGTGTGCTCCTCCGAACACCAGAAGGGTCGGGGCAACGTTTTTCCTCTTCGGCAACGTGAGCTGACGAAGGGACTCGAACCCTTAACCTGCTGATTACAAATCAGCTGCTCTACCAGTTGAGCTACGTCAGCGGCCGACGACGAATATTTCCAGACTGGTAGGATAAACGGGGCGGGGTCATATCGCAAGGGACGAGCCCCGAACAACTTAGACGACGCGCCACCGGGTCCCGTCGCTCGAGTCTTCGACCTCCACACCCTTCGCCTTGAGTGCCGCGCGAATCCGGTCCGCCTCACGGAAGTCCTTGGCTTTTCGCGCCTTCTCGCGCGCGGCGACCTGTCCCTCGATCCACGCCGCGAATTCCGCGGACGGCGACTTGGGCGCGGGCAGGACGTCGAACACGGTCATGAGGCGGTCGAACACCTGGAGCGCCACCGCCGCCCCCGCCACCGCTCCCACACCGATCCCTCCCTGCCCGCGGTCCAGCTCGCGGTTCGCCGCGCGCACGAACTCGAACAGCGCCGCGACCGCGCGCGGCGCGCCCAGGTCGTCGTCGAGCGCCCCCGTCGCCTGACTCTCGAGCGCACCCGCCAACTCGGTCAGCACCCCAAGGCGCCCCGGGGGTGGCTCGGCGGCCGCGCGCTCGGCCAGCCGCGCCCGCAGCTCGCCGAGGCGCTTCACCCCTTCCTTCGCCCCTTCGAGCGCCTCGTCGTTGAAGTCCAGCGGCTGGCGGTAATGTGTCTGCCAGAACAGCAGCCGCACGGCCGCCGCGTCCACCCCCTGTTCGCGGAGGTCGCGCGCCGTGAGGAAGTTGCCGAAGCGCTTCGACATCTTGGTGCCCCTCACGTTGAGGAATTCGGCGTGGAGCCAGCAGCGCACGAACGGCTGGCCGGTCGCCGCCTCCGACTGCGCGATCTCGTCCTCGTGATGCGGAAAGACGAGGTCCACGCCGCCGGCGTGGAGGTCGAGGGTCTCGACGCCGAACCGGCGCACCGCCTCCAGCGACATCGCCGAGCATTCGAGATGCCACCCCGGGCGGCCGCGGCCGAAGGGTGCGTCCCAGGCGGCCCCCACTCGCTCGTCCCGCTCGTCGGCCTTCTTCCAGAGGGCGAAGTCGCGCGGATCGTCCTTGGCATACTCGTCGCTCGCCACGCGGGCACCCACCTTGATCTCCCGCCGGTCGAGTCGCGACAGCCGCCCGTACGCTGGAAAGCGATCGATCGCGAAGTACACCGAGCCGTCCTCCCCACGGTACGCGACGCCCTTGTCGAGCAGCCGTTCCACCAGCCGCACCATCGCCGGCACCGACTGCGTGGCTCTCGGGTAGGCGTGCGCCCGCTTGATCCGGAGGTAGGCCAGGTCTTCGAAGAACGCTTGGACGAAGGGCGCGGTGTGCTCCTCGAGTCGCTGCCCCGCCGCGGCGGCGGCCTTGATCGTGCGATCGTCCACGTCGGTCAAGTTCATGACGTGATACACGTCGTACCCGGAGAACTCGAGGCAGCGGCGCAGCAGGTCTTCGAACAAAAAGGTGCGGAAGTTGCCGAGGTGGGCGTAGTTCCAGACGGTCGGGCCGCAGGTGTAGAGCGTCACCCGGGGCGGCACGAGCGGCGTGAAGGGCTCGACTCGACGGGTCAGCGTATTGTACAGCGAGAGGGCCATGGCGCGGCCGTAACGTAGGAGGGCCGCGGAGGAGCGTCAACGACGACCGGGCCGCGGCGGTATACCAGGACCCGCGTGCCGGGCCACCCTGCGCCATGGGCGTCCGCCGGCGTGAGCAGGCCGCGCCGCACCAGACGTGCGGCGGGATCGGTCACGACGAGCAAGGGTGTGGGACAGGGAGCGGTCGCAGCCACGCGTGCGACAGTACCGCCCAGCCCGCGGCGAATGGCACCCGAATGCCGCGGCCTTGATCGGAATTCCGCGACTACCTCGCCGCCAGCGCCTCGCGCACGACGGCCTCCACGAGGGGCTCCGGCCCGAAACGCACGGGATCGGTCGCGGGGAGACCGGTCTCGACGGCCGCGCGCGCGACGGCGGCCCGCGCCTCACCTTCGCTCAGGTCGAAGGTATTGAGCGAGATGCCCGTGACCCGGGCCGGCCGGACCGGTGCCGCGGCGCGCTCGTAGATCTCGATCAGCTCGGGGAGCGGCGGGATCCGGACCCAGGGCTCCTTGCCGTGATAGTCGCCGATGTATTCGCGTGTCGGCTGGTGGCAGAGGATCAGTGCGTCGGGGCAGGCGCCGTGGAGCAGGCCGAGGGTCACGCCGGAGTAGCCGGGGTGGAGCAGGCTCCCCTGCCCCTCCACCAACACGACGTCGGCGTCCCTGGCCCCTTGGAGCACGAGCTGCTCCGCAGCGCCGGCGATGAAATCGGCCGCCACCGCGTCCACCGCGATGCCCCATCCTTCGATGAAGATCCCGGTCTGCCCCGTGGCGACGAAGCTGGTGCGGTGGCCACGGCGCACCAGCGCGTTTCGCAGCTCGAGCTGCGCCGTCATCTTGCCCACGTTGCAGTCGCTGCCGACCGTGAGAATGACGTAGGCATCCACCTCCGCGGCGCGGCCGTCGGCGATCGGCAGGGGCGACGGCGGTTTGCGCGCGTCGAGGATGCGGACGCCTCCCGCCCGGGCGAGGCGCCCCAGCTCGGGGTCGTCTCCGAGGAAGGTATGGAGGCCGCTCCAGATCTCGAGACCCTGCGCGATCGCGCTCTTCAGCCAGCCGCGCCACTCGACGGGCAGCTGGCCACCCGCGGGGGCGATCCCGATCAGGACCGCCGTGGCGCCGCGGGCGACGCCGCGCTCGAATTCGTCCACCACCGGAATCGCGCCGCCGAAGCCCAACACCTGCTGCGCGGTCTTGCCCGCGTGGGTGCGGTCGAGGACCGCGACGATGCGCTCGGGGAAGTAGCGGATGCACGAATTCGCCGTCTTCGACGTGAGGGGGCCGAACTGCCCGTCGGCGATGATGAGAAAGCGGTGCTCGGCGGCGCGCATCAGGCGGTGGTTTGGGTCTTGGGGATGCGAAACTCGCCGCTCGAGCGCAGCACGGCCGCCTCCGCGAGCGTGCCGTCTCCGTAGATCTCTCCCTGCAGCACGTGGCGCACCGCGACGAGGACGACGGCCAGCACGGGCACCGCCACCACGAGCCCCACGGCGCCGAGCAGCAGTCCCATCACCAGGACGGCGGTGATGGTGAGCACGGGGGGCAGGGCTACCTTCCGCTCCATGATCAGCGGTGCCACGACGTTCGCCTCGAGCGCGTGGATCGCCACGCCCAGGAGCACGACGGCGAAGGCCTTGAGGGCGTCGCCCGAGCCGAGCACCAAGAGCGCCGGGAGCAGGGTGGAGAGGAGGGAGCCGAAGAACGGGACGATCGCCATGAGCCCCGTGAAGATGCCGAACGCCAGCCAGTAGGGGACGGCGAGCAGCCAGAGCCCGATCGCCGAGGCGTCGTCGAGTACGCGGGCGCCGAGCGCGCGATACCGAGGAGCGGCGAGCGCCAGCACGCCGGCGCGGTACGCGCCCGGCTGGCGCGCGAGGTAGAGCGCCATGACGATGACGCTCACGGCCTCGACGAACAGCTTCCCGCCGGCCCGCGCGTAGGGCAGCGCCGAGCCACGGACGTAGTTGACGGCGTCGTCGATGAGCCGCGCCACGACGCCCGAGGCGGGGTCCGCCAGCACGGTGCGGCGGAACACGGGGTATCCGCTGGCCCAGCGGGCGATGACGCTCTGGATGTCGCTGAACGTTTTGGGGAGCGCGGAGATGAGCGCCGAGGTCTGGTCGATGACGGGAGGGAGGATCAGGGCCCCGGCGCCGACCAGGACCGCCAGGCTCCCGGCCACGGCGCAGACGAGCCCGGCCCAGCGCGGCATGCGGAACCGCCGCTCCAGCAGGTCGGTGATGGCGGAGAGGTACACGGCGGCGAGCACGGCGAGGAAGACGAGGAGCAGGACCTCGAAGACGCGCAGCAGGAACCACACGACCAGAGCGGCAACGAAGAGCGCCACGAACGTGGCGCTCGAAAGCCGTGCAGGCGCGGGCGACGCCTCAGGAGTCAGCGGGCAGGCTCGCCGTCGTCGTCGTCCACGAGCTGGGCCTCGGCCGCGCCCTTGCCGAGCTGCTTCGATTCGCCGGGGGGGCCGCCCGGCAGCACGCCCATCTTGCGCTTCAGCGCGAGCAGCTGCTGATCGGCGTCCGCCCGCACCTCGATCGACTGGAACTGCTTGACCAGCGTGTCGCCGGAGAGGTCCTCGTTCACCTCCGCCGCCGCGATCAGCTTGCGCTCCTCGTGCTCGATCTGCTCCGCCATGCGCTCGAAGGTCTCGAACACACTCTTGTCGCCGATCGAGGACATCGTCTCCTGGATGCGCTTGTGCGCCTCGGCCCGCTTCTGGCGCGCGATCAGGATGTTCTTCTTGCGCTTGGCTTCCTCGATCCGGTCGTTGAGCTGGCGCAGCGATACCTTCAGCTTCTCCGTCTCTTCGCGGTGCTTCACCCACGTGTCGTGCAGCTGCAGCGCCGCCTGGCCGTGCTCGTTGTGCCGCAGCAGCGCCTGCTTCGCGAGATCGTCGCGGCCTTCCTGCACCGCGAGCACCGCCCGCCGCTCCCAGTCCTCCGCGCTCTTCTTCTCTTGATCCACCTGCGCCGACAACCGCTTCTCGTCCGCGATGGCGGCCGCCACCTGCTGCTTCGCCTTCGCCAGGTGCGCCCGCATGTCGACGATGAGCTGGTTGAGCATCTTCTCGGGATTCTCGGCGCGCGAGATCAGGTCGTTGATGTTCGACCGAAACAGCGTGGAGATGCGATCAAAGATTCCCATGAGGACCCGTCCCTAACGTGCGTTCCCGCCGCTCAGCGAGCATCCGCTCGGCGAAATCTAACCGCTCCGCCAACTCCGAAACCTGGGAGTTGAGGAGGGTCACCTGTTGCTCCAGCGCCGCCACCCGAGCGGTCTCCGCCGCGGCGTCGCCCGGCACGTCCACCCACTCTCCCCCGAACCCCTTCCAGTGGCGCCGCCGCCGGCTCCCCTGACGGATCCGCTCCGCCAGCGCTTCACCCACCGTCCGACCGAGCACCCACCGCCCCGCCACCGCCAGAACTCCGATCGTGACGACGAAGCGGATGATCGGCGTAATCTGGCTGAGCAGGAAGTTGGGATCGAAGCCCGGCGGCACCGGTGCAGCCGGACCCTGGATCATCGCGCACCGCCACGCTCGACCTGGCCCGGCCCCTTCGCGAGCAGCCGCTCGGTGAAGTCCATCCGCTCGGCCAGCTCGGCCACCTCGCGCCGCAGCTGTTGCAGCTCGTCGAGCACCGCTTGCTGCGCGCCGGTCTCGATCGCGGCGCCACGCGAGCGGATGCGGTCCGCGAGCGCCCGCCCGATCGGCGAGATGGCGAGCAGGAACAGCGTGCCGCCCCCGAAGATGAGCACGATCGCGAGGACGTCTTCCATCAGGGCCTCATCACGATTCATCCTCCGCCACGTTCAACATATGTCGCTAATCCCCCGCCGCCAGCACCTTGCGCAGGACCTGGCCGGTGAACGAGCCCGGCACGCGCGCCACTTGCTCCGGCGTCCCCGCGGCGACGACCGTACCGCCCGCGTCGCCCCCTTCCGGACCAAGGTCGATCACCCAATCCGCCGTCTTCACGACGTCGAGGTTGTGCTCGATCACCACGACTGTGTTGCCCTTGTCCACGAGGCGGTGCAGCACCTCGAGCAGCAGCCGCACATCCTCGAAGTGCAGCCCGGTCGTCGGCTCGTCCAGGATGTACAAGGTCCGGCCGGTGTCGCGCTTGGCGAGCTCGGTCGCGAGCTTCACGCGCTGCGCTTCCCCGCCGGACAACGTCGTGGCCGACTGGCCCAGGTGGAGGTACCCGAGCCCTACGTCGTTCAGGAGCTCGAGTTTCGCCCGGATCCGGGGTTGTGCGGCAAAGAACTCCAGCGCGTCGGCCACCGTGAGCTCGAGCACGTCCGCGATGGACTTTCCCTTGTAGCGGACCTCAAGCGTCTCGCGGTTGTAGCGTCGCCCCTTGCACACCTCGCACGCCACGTACACGTCGGGGAGGAAGTGCATCTCGACCTTCACCAAGCCGTCTCCCGCGCACGCCTCGCAGCGACCCCCCTTCACGTTGAAGGAGAAGCGGCCGGGGCCGTAGCCGCGGATCTTGGACTCCGGCAGATAGGCAAAGAGCTCGCGGATCGGCGTAAACAACCCCGTGTACGTCGCCGGGTTGGAGCGCGGCGTGCGCCCGATGGGACTCTGGTCGATGTCGATGACCTTGTCGATGTGGGTGACGCCCTCGAGCCGCTCATGCGCCCCCGGGACGACCTTGGCGCGGTACAAATGCCGGGCCAGCGCCTGATAGAGGATATCGGTCACGAGCGTGGACTTGCCCGACCCGGACACGCCGGTGACCGCGACGAAGGCGCCGAGGGGAAACGCCACGGTGAGGTTCTTGAGGTTGTGGTGGCGGGCTCCGATCACGCCGAGCTGCCGTTCGGGGTCCGGGGCGCGCCGCCGCGGCGGGATGGGGATGCGCAGCTCCCCCCGCAGGTAGCGGGCGGTGAGGGACTCGCGATGCTGCAAGACCTCGGCGAGCGGCCCCGCGATCACCACCTCGCCGCCGTGGCGGCCGGCGCGGGGTCCCAGATCGATCACGTGGTCCGCGGCGCGGATCGTCTCCTCGTCGTGCTCGACAACCAGCACGGTGTTGCCGAGGTCGCGGAGCTCCCTCAGGGTCGCGAGCAGCCGCGCGTTGTCCCGCTGGTGCAGGCCGATCGAGGGCTCGTCCAGGATGTACAAGACGCCCACCAGGCGGCTGCCGATCTGGGTGGCGAGGCGGATGCGCTGCGCTTCGCCCCCGGAGAGCGACACGGCCGAGCGGCCGAGCGTGAGGTAGGCGAGGCCCACGTTCTTGAGGAACCGCAGTCGGTCGTTCACCTCCTTGAGGATCGGTCCCGCGATGTCCCGGTCCAATCCGGGCCGGCCGTTGCCTCGGAGCGGCAACCCCTCGAAGAAGGCGAGTGCGTCAGCCACCGACAACTCGACCACGTCGCCCAGGCTTCGCCCCGCCACCAGCACCGCCAGGCTCTCCGGTCGCAACCGCTTGCCGCGGCACGCGGGGCACGGCTGCTCGACCATGTATTCCTCGAGCTGCTGTCGCACGCCGTCGGATGCGGTCTCGCGGTAGCGTCGCTCGACGTGCTTGAGCACGCCTTCCCACCCCGACTCGTACGCGCCGTGCCAGCGCTCGCTGTCGTACTGGTAGGTGAGGGTGCGGCCGGGCGCTCCCTCGAGGATCACCTTGCGGACCGCGGGAGCCAGGTTCCGCCACGGCGTCTCCAGGTCGAACTTGAAGCTGCGCGCCAGCGCCGGGAGGACGACCTTGCGGAGATAGCCGCTCGGCTCGCCCCACGGCAGAATCACCCCTTCGAGAATCGAGAGGCTGGCATCGCCCAGGACGAGATCGGCATTGACCTCGCGTCGCGTGCCGAGGCCGGAGCACGTCGGGCAGGCGCCGAACGGGGAGTTGAACGAGAACTGCCGCGGCTCGAGCTCGGCGAGCGACAGGCCGCACTTGGGACAGGCGTAGCGCTCCGAGAACACCGTCGCCGTCTCGCCCGCGCCGCCCTGGCGCACCACCTCCACTACGCCGTCCGCCGCCTTGAGGGCCGTCTCGATCGAATCGGCCAGCCGGCCGCGATCGGAGGACCGCACCGCCAAGCGGTCGACCACGACGGCGATGGTGTGGTTCTGACGACGGTTCAGCTTGGGCACGGCCGACAGGTCGTAGCCCACGCCGTCCACCCGCACGCGCACGAAGCCCTGCTGGCGCGCCGCTTCGAACAGATCGCGGAACTCCCCCTTGCGCCCTCGCACCAGCGGCGCCAGCACCTCGATCTTCGATCCTTCGGGCCAGCCGAGCACGAGGTCGGTGATCTGCGACGCGCTTTGGCGCTCGATCGGTGAGCCGTCGTTGGGGCAGTGCGGCGTCCCGGCGCGCGCCCAGAGCAGGCGCAGGTAGTCGTAGACTTCGGTGATCGTCCCGACGGTCGAGCGCGGGTTCGCGCCGGCGCCCTTTTGCTCGATCGAAATCGCCGGCGACAGGCCTTCGATCGTGTCCACGTCCGGCTTCTCCATCAGCCCGAGAAACTGCCGCGCGTAGGCGGAGAGCGATTCGACGTAGCGGCGCTGGCCCTCGGCGTAAATCGTATCGAAGGCGAGCGAGGACTTACCCGACCCCGACAGGCCGGTGATGACGGTGAGGCTCCGGCGCGGAATCTCGACGGTGATGT
>WNGR01003245.1_pt1 | contig 17791 bp, 10 predicted proteins | sample 5407581 | NCBI WGS metagenome assembly WNGR01 (sample SAMN13153383, study PRJNA577476) | soil metagenome | isolation source: 80 cm soil or saprolite under Garry oak tree replicate 2 | place: USA:California | collected 2016-06-15 | reverse complement strand
GACCTCGTCACCGTGGAAAACGGACGCGTGGTGAGCGTCAATGGTCTGCCGCCGGCCCCCCTGGGCGAGCGGCCCGACTTCGCGAAGCTCGGCGCCGTGCATCCATCGCGCCCCCTGCGACTCGAGACGCCCCAGGCGTCGAGCCCGCGCACGGCCGAGATCCAGCGCGTCGTCGATCTGATCTGCCCGCTGGGCTTCGGCCAGCGCGCGCTGATCGTATCCCCGCCCAAGGCGGGAAAGACGCTGATGCTCCAGGCGGTAGCGGAGGGGGTCGCACTCAACCATCCCAGTGTGATCCTCCTCATCCTGCTCGTGGACGAGCGGCCGGAAGAGGTGAGCGAAATGGTGGATTGGGGTCGGGGTGAGGTGGTCGCGTCGAGCTTCGACCTGTCGCACGAGCGGCACGTCGCGGTGGCCGACATGGTGTTCGAGCATGCGCGCCGCCAGGTGGAGCTTGGCAAGGACGTCGTGATCGTGCTCGACTCGCTCACGCGCCTGGCGCGCTCCCACAACACGACGGGGCGGGGGAGCGGCCGCACGATGTCGGGCGGCCTGGACGCCAATGCGCTGGCCAAACCCAAGGGGCTGTTCGGAGCCGCGCGCGCGGTGCCGGAAGGCGGCTCGCTCACCGTGATCGCCACGGCGCTCATCGAGACCGAGAGCCGGATGGACGACGTGATCTTCGAAGAGTTCAAGGGGACCGGCAACTCGGAGCTGCGGCTGTCTCGCGCGCTGGCGGACCGCCGCCTCTACCCTGCGGTGGACGTGGCTGCGAGCGGCACGCGGCGCGAGGAGCTGCTCGCGGACCCTGCGACGGTGGCCGCCAAACAACAGCTCCGGCGAGGCCTGGTGGGGCTCCCGCCGGAGAAGGCCATCGACGTGCTGCTGGCCCAGCTGCGGCGCGCCAAGACGAACGCCGAGCTGCTCGCCGGCGTCAGCTAACGATCAGTTGCCGCCGCCCACGATCTGCTTGTAGCTCTCCGGTTTCCAGCGGGGCCGCTGGGGCGCGTTCGCGACGGCGAGCCCCATGTGGACCATGAGCCGTGCGAACCGCGCCTCCTTTTCGGCGTCGATCTTCTCCGGGGAATCGCTCACCTGGTGGTAGTCAGGATGCAACCCGGTCGTGAAGAAAAGGATGGGCACGCCCTTCTTGGCGAAATTGTAGTGGTCCGAGCGGAAGAACAGACCCTCCTGCGGCCAGAGATCGCCGACCGGCTTGATGTGCAGCTCGCGGTGAGCCGTCGCGACGCTGTCGAGCATCACTCCGAGATTGGAGTGCTCGCGGCCGATCACGGCGACCGTGTCTTTCGAATTGCGGCCCACCATGTCGATGTTCAAGTCGGCGATCACGTCGGCGAGCGGGACCGTGGGATGGTCGGCGAAGTACGCGCTCCCCCACAGGCCCCGCTCCTCGCCGCTCACGGTCATGAACACCAGGGAGCGCCTGGGTCGCTCGCGGCCCGAGGCGAACGCCTGCGCCACCTCGATCACGGCCACCGTGCCCGAGCCATCGTCGTCTGCCCCATTGCAGATCGAGTCGGCGCCGCGGGCCGTGCAGCCCTCCCCGGCGCTCGGCGTTCCGATGTGATCCATATGCGCGGTGAACAGGACGTATTCTTTTTTGAGCACCGGGTCACTGCCTTCGAGAATCCCGATCGCATTGGGAGCCGAGGCGTGTTGCAGCACACGCTGGCGCACGTCCAGTTGCAGCGTGACGTCCATTAGGGGATGAGCTGCGAGCGGCCGGTCGCCCCACGCCCGGAGCGAGTCGGCGGTTGCGCCGCCCTGCGCAAGCAGCGCGCCGGCGGTCGCCGTTCGCACTACGAAGACACCCGGGATCGCGGGCCCGCTCTCGGAGCTCGGATTGCGCACGCTCACGCTCGCCGCGTGGCCGGGGAGTTTTGCCCAGATCGAGTCGGGGAACGCGGCCACCAGCATGACGGCGAGCGGCCGGAGCGGGAGCACCTTCGGCGCGATCGCGTTGAGCGCCGGCCCATAGGCCAGGAAGACCACCTTCCCGGTGACAGCTGTGGAATCGAGCGCGCCTGCGGCGTCGGCAGAGCCGGTGATCACCACGGCGGGGGCCGCTGGGGCGCCGGCCGGCGGCTGCCCCTCCACCAGCAACACGTCCTGGCCCGCGCGCCAACTCCCCGGCGTCCGGCTCATGATGCGGACGGTCGAGCTTTCCGGGTCGAATCGCGACACCTCGAGCGGATAGTGCTGGAAGTAAGTACCACTGTCGCCGCCGGGCTTGAGTCCGAAGCGCTGGAACTCGCCGGCGACATAGGCCGCCACCGCGTCGAGCTGAGGGCTCGGCGTGGCGCGCCCGAGCATCGAGTCGTCGGCGATAATCCCGATGCGGCGCTGCACGTCCGCGGCCGTAATGGAAGCCGTACCGCGTGCGGCCGGCACCAGCCGCTGCGCGGCGACCGGTCCGGGGAGCAGCGCGAGCAGCAGGGCCAGACGGTATCGCATCACTAACGCCTTGAGGTAGGGGAGGGAAAGCTAACGCGCCCGACCGCGGTGAACCACGGTCGGGCGCGCTCGCGCTGCTGTCTCGATCACGGCTTTCGCCGCTTGAGCTCGGGTTCGGCCCGCGGCTTCTCCTTCGGCGGCTCACGCTTCGGCTCGGCGCGCGGCTCACTGCGCGGTGGCGGAGCCTCGCGGCGCGGCTCGGCGCGCGGTGGCGGGGGCTCAGCGCGCCGCCGTTCTTCCGGGGCGGCGCGGCGCTCCGGTTCCGCCGGCCGCGCGGGCTGTTCGGGCCGATCGAACCGATCGGGCCGGTCGCGGCGCTCGGGGCGGGGCTGGTCCCGGTGATCGGGCTGATCAGTGCGGTCGCGACGATCGCGTTGGTCGGGCCGGTCACGCCGGTCTGGATCGGGCTGGTCCCGGTGATCGGGCTGGTCGGGGCGGTCGCGACGATCGGGCTGGTCGGGCCGACGGCCGTGTCCACGATCGTCATTCCCCTGGTCTTCTGAGCCCGGGCGCCGCTGCGGTGGCCGAATGTTGGGCGGCGGGATGACGCCGATGCCGCCCAGGTCTCGACCGCGCACGCCGACGTCGCGGCGGCGATCGTCGTTCACGGGCCGCTCGCGCACTCGCGTAATGAACACATCCGACGCCTGGCGATCCTTGAAAATGAAGCGCGGCTCCGGCCGGTAGGGCCGTGTGAAGACGACCCTGGTCCCGCCGTAGTACCGATACGGGTAGTAGTACGGATCGTCGAACACGACGATCCGAAAGCGCACACAGGTGTAGTCGTAGGGGCTCCAGTGGGGGTAACTCGCGTACGTGTGGCAGTCGTAGCACAGGAACCGGGGATAGTCGTAGTGCTGCTGCACGTAATACGGCGCGATGTCGTAATCCCAATCACTGTAGCCGTCGGGCACGATGCGCTGTGCCAGGTCGGTGAGGGCGACGTACGGATCGCCGCGTACCCGCCCGTCGGCGATCAGCCGATAATCCCAGTGGTCCTTGCTCTGGATGCCGTCGTACACGAACGGGTCGGCGGAGGCGACGGCAAACAGGTAGCCGACACCCGGATAATCATCGATGGAGAAGGCGTCGCGGTCGTATCGGCCCTGCACCTCGTAGTCGCGACCGCCGCCGGCGAAATTGTCCTCCCACGGCTCGCTCGGAAACAGCACGCGCACGCGGCCGTCGGTATCGACGCGCAGGATGGTTACAAAGGCATCCCGATCGGCGCGGAAATGCACACGGACGGCCTGGCCGCTGGCGTAGGGGCTGTCGCCGCGGTCGGTCCAGACCTCGACGCGGGGACGATAGTCGACGGACGCCGGCCGCATCGTGGGGCTTCCGGGTGGCGCCGTGACGACGCTGAGCAACCAAAGTGTGGTCAACATTAGGCCTCCGTTCGCGCTGTCAGGGGGCAGGTTGCATGCCTAAACCACCGTTCCGTCGTCACGGCCATAAGTGATAATGAGGCTTGAGGTTCGACCGCCGATTGCCGCGGATCACGCGGCCCCGGCTGTCCTCTACCCGGGACATTCCGCTGTTCATTAGCTTCCGCGAGGCATGGCAGACGTGCAGCGAATCGATCTCCTGGATCCCGCCGAGGTAGCTCGCTTTGGCGGGATCGAGATCGTGGCGCAGGGGGTTGTGGAGGGCTTTCTCACCGGGATCCACCGCTCGCCGTTTCGCGGATTCTCCGTCGAGTTTACGGAGCACCGCGCCTATCAACCCGGGGACGAGCTGCGCTACCTCGATTGGAAGATCCTCGCCCGGGCCGATCGCCTGTTCGTGAAGCAGTTCGAGCAAGAGACGAACCTGCGTGCGATGATTCTGCTGGACGCCAGCCGCTCGATGGCGTGGCGCGGCGCGCCCAACCGGCTCACCAAGCGGGCGTATGCCGATCGGCTGGCGGCGGCGGTCGCGCTAATCCTCCTGCGACAGCGCGACGCCACCGGGCTCATCACGTTCGACGAGGTTGTGCGGGAAGTAGTGCCCGCGCGAGTGAAGGCGGGGCAATGGGCGCGACTGGTGCGTGGCCTTGTCGACACGCCGGACGGTCGGGGGACGGCAGCGCAGGCCGCCCTGGTGCGCCTTACGTCGCTGCTCGCTCGCCGCGGGCTTGTGGTGCTCGTCTCCGATCTGCTGTTCGACCGTGAGCTGGCGCTGACGGCCCTGCGCTACCTGCGTCATCGGGGCCATCACGTGATCGTGCTACATCTAATGGATCCGGCGGAGGCCGAGCTGTCCGGCCCGCCCGAGGTCCGGTACCGCGATCCCGAATCCACAGCGAGCGTCGTGGTCCGGCCGCGCGAGCTGGCGCGGGCGTACCGGGCAACGGTGCGTGGGGAGATCGACGCTTGGCGCACGGCGTGTCGGCGGCACGGCATCGCGTACCACCACATCCTGACCGACATGCCGTTCGGTATGGCGCTTCGGCTGCTCGCGTGACGTTCCTGCATCCGGTGGCGCTCGTCGGGCTCGTTGCCGCGGCGATCCCAGCGCTACTCCACCTGCTCGAGCGTCGGGTGCCGCCAGAGGCCGAGTTTCCCCCCCTCCGGTATCTGAGTGAGGCGGAGCGCCAAAGTGCGCGCCGCTTGAAACTGCGACACCTGCTGTTGTTGTTGCTGCGGACCGCATTGATCGCGCTCGTCGTGCTGGCCGCCGCGCGGCCGCTGTTTCCCACGCAGGCCAGCGGCGGGTCGCTGCACGAGCCGACGGCGCTCGTCGTCATTCTCGATAACTCGGCATCGTCGGGGCTCGTGGTGGACGGGCATCCGGTGCTCGAGCGCCTGAAAGCCATGGCGCGAGGCTCGCTGGCGGGCGCGGCGGCGTCCGATCGGCTCTGGCTCGTGCTCGCGGATGGCGTAGCCCGGGCCGGGACGCGGGATGCGCTGCTCGCGACTGTGGACAGCGCCGGTGTCTCGGCTCGTCGCCTGGACCTCACGGCCACCGTTCGGGCGGCGGCGCGGCTGGTCGACGCCGAGCCATTCCCAGCGCGCGAGGTACACGTGGTGAGTGACCTGCAACGGACGGCGCTCGGCACCGGCCGGGCGGGGGTGCCGCGGGGAGTGCGGGTGCTCGCCCTCGCGCCCCCGAGCCAGGCGTTCGCGAACCGCGGAGTGGGTGCCGCGCGCGTGACGGACGGCGCCGCCGCGATAGGCATCGTCGGGACGCCCGGCGCGGCGGCGGAGAAAGGCGCTGCGTCGGTGACGCTGCGTATCCATGGCCGGGAGGTCGGCCGCGCGCTGGCCGTGCCCGGATCGACGGTCACGATCATGTTGCCGTCGCTCGGACCCGGCTGGTGGGTGGGTGAAGTCGTGCTCGACGCCGACGAGCTGCGGGCCGACGACCGCCGATGGATCGTGTGGCGAGTGGCGCCGCCGGCCCGAGTCGCTGCGCGCATGAGCCCCGCGGAGGGCCCGTTCGTGGCGGCAGCCCTCGCGGTGCTGGAAGACGGGCAGCGCGTCCGCAGGGGGGGCACCGAGGTGGCAATCGGAGACCGGCCGGAGGCGGGGACGCTGGTGAGCGTCGTGGTCCCTCCCGCGGAGCCGGCACTCATCGGCCAGGCGAATCGCGCCCTCGCGGCAGGTGGAGGGCGGTGGCGGTTCGCGGCGGCGGGCACGTCCGGTCCGATTGCGGGGCCCGCTGTGCCGGGGCTCGCCGGCTTGCAGGTGACACGGCGGTACCGCATCGAGCCCGTGACGGGGGATGCGGGACGGCGAATGGGTGACGACAGCACCGTGCTCGCGACCGTGAACGGCGAGCCGTGGCTGGTGCGGGACGGCAGCGTCCTGCTCCTCGGCAGCCGGCTCGACACCGGGTGGACCGCGCTGCCGGCGTCACCCGCCTTCGTCCCGTTCGTGGACGCGCTGGTGAACCGCTTGGCACGGGGTGAGGCACCCATCTCCGAGGTCGAAGGGGCCGCGCGCGTGGAGTTCCGCATCCGCGGTGCCGATACGGTCGGCGCTACGGTGTACGGGCTCGACCCCCGAGAATCGGATCTCACGCCGGCGTCGCCGGCGCTCGTGCACGACGTGCTGGGCGCGGACGTGCTCGACGGCGCGGCGTTCACGGCGGCCCGGTTCGCAGGAGCCGGGCGCCGCGACGGCAGCGGGCTGCTGCTGGTGCTGGCGCTGCTGTGTGCGCTCGTGGAGCTGGGGGTCGCGACGCGCACCCGCTGATGCCGCTCGAATTCGTCATCGACCGGTTGGATGCACTCCCCGCGACGCGCGCGCTCGCAGGCGGTCTGCCCGCACCGGGCGCCCGTCAGGGTATCGCCGGCCTCCCCGGCTCGAGTCCCGCCGTGCTGCTGGCCGCGCTCGCGCGACGACTGGCACAGCGGGTGTTCGTCGTGATCACACCCACGCCGACTGATGCGGAGCGGTGGCTCGCGGATCTACGTACGCTCGCGGGGCCCGCCGTGGCTCTGTACCCGCAACGCGAGGCGCTGGGCGCCGAAGAGCCGCATTTCGAGATTGCGGGCGAGCGCGTGGAGACGCTGGAGCTGCTGTTGTCGGGGCAGGTGCGGGTGCTGGTGACGACCGCACGCGCCGCCGCCGAGCGGACTGGGGTGCCTGGGACGCTGCAGTCCATGCGTCTCGTCTTGGCGAAGGGGGAGCGGGGAGCGGGGAGCGGTACCCTCAGCGACACGGTCCAGCGGCTGGAAGCGATGGGTTACGCTCGCGTCCCGACCGTCACCGAAGTGGCGCAGTTCAGTGTGCGCGGCGGGATCCTCGACGTGTACGGGTTTGGGATGGCGGCACCGGTGCGGCTCGAGTGGTCGGGAGACGACATCGAGTCGCTGCGGACGTTCGATCTCGACTCGCAGCGATCGGGCGACGCCATCGGACGTGTGACGATTCTCCCTGTGAGAACCGAGGGGCGGGAGACGGGGGGGGTAGGGGCGCAGGATGCTGCGCCCATACAACGGCAGTCGCTTCTGGATCTCCTGCCGAGCGATGCGCTCCTGATGCTCGAGCAGGAGTCGGCGCTGGGGCAGGAAGTGGAGCGCGCGTGGGCCGAGGCCGCCCACCATCTCGAGGTCGCGCGGCGGCTGGGCGAGGAAGCGCCGGCGCGGGAGGCGCTATTCGTCGAACCGGGGGCGTGGCGGGCGCAGCTCGCGCGGTTCCCGTGGCTCGCGCTCGACCCCGCCGACGCGGACGTCCGGTTCCCGATCGCGCCCCCCGAGCCGGTCGACCGCGACATCAAGCGGCTGCGCCGCATCGTCGCGACCGAACCCCCCACTGTGATCCTGTGTGACAACGAGGGCCAGCTCGAGCGTCTGGAGGAGCTGTTGGCGGGCGATCGGGCGACGCTCGCAGTGGGGGCGTTAGACGGTGGATTCGTGCTGCCTGGGCTGCGCGTGCTCACCGATCACGAGATCTTCCGCCGCGCCCGCCGGCTGCGGCGGCCACGCCGCTACCGCGAAGCGACGGCCACCGCCGCGACCCGGGCACTCAAGGCCGGTGATTACGTGGTCCATCTGGAGCACGGCATCGGAATCTACCGTGGGATCCAAATGATTCCGGTCGGAGCGGAGGGCGGGACGCTCGAGGTGGCGGTCGTAGAGTACGAAGGCGGGTCACGGCTCAACGTGCCGCTGTACCGGCTGGATCAGCTCGAGCCGTACCGGGCCGCCGCCGACGGAGACGCCCCGCCGCCGCGGCTGCACCGACTCGGCACCACGACGTGGCAACGGCAGCGCGACAAGACGCGCGCGGCGATCCGCCAGATGGCGATGGAGCTGCTCGACTTGTACGCCCGGCGTCAGCTCGCGTCCGGCTTCGCGTTTCCTCCCGACACACCGTGGCAACGGGAGCTCGAGTCGGCCTTCCTGTACGAGGATACGCCGGACCAGCGGCGGGCCTCCGAGGAGGTCAAGCGGGACATGGAGCGCGCCCGACCGATGGACCGGCTGCTGGTGGGCGATGTGGGGTACGGGAAGACCGAGGTCGCGCTGCGGGCCGCGTTCAAGGCCGTGCAGGCGGGGAAGCAGGTCGCGGTGCTGGTCCCCACGACGATTCTCGCCGAACAACACGGGCGCACGTTCCGCGAGCGGCTCGCCGACTATCCCGTGCGGATCGAGGTGCTGTCGCGGTTTCGCGGTCCCAAGGACACGGAGCAGGTGACGCGCCGGCTCGAGACCGGTGAGGTGGATGTCGTGATCGGGACGCATCGCCTGCTGTCGCGCGACGTCGGGTTCCACGAGCTCGGGCTCCTCATCGTCGACGAAGAGCACCGGTTTGGCGTACGGCACAAGGAGCGGCTCAAGGCGCTGAGGCTCGCCGTGGACGTGCTGACGCTCACCGCGACGCCGATTCCCCGGACCCTGCACCTGTCGTTGGCCGGATTGCGGGATCTCACGCTGCTCGAGACGCCGCCCAAGGACCGCTCGCCCGTGCTCACGTTCATCGAGCCCTGGGATGATGGGTTGATCGAGGAGGCCCTGGCACGCGAGCTGGACCGCGCGGGGCAGGTGTACTTCGTGCACAATCGCATCGACACGATCGACACGATCGCGGAGCGGGTGCGGGCGCTCGCCCCGCCACGGGCGCGGATCGCGGTGGCGCACGGAAAGGTGAAGGAAGCGAACCTCGATGCCGTGATGGCCCGGTTCGTCCGCGGCGAGGTGGACATTCTCGTGTCCACCATGATCGTCGAATCCGGGCTCGATGTACCGAACGCGAACACGATGATTGTGAACCGCGCGGACCAGCTGGGACTGGCACAACTGTACCAGCTGCGCGGGCGGGTGGGGCGGAGTCACCGGCGGGCCTACTGCTATCTGCTCGTGCCCGATCTCGTCGACGCCGAAGCGGAAGAGCGGCTCCGGGTGCTGGAGCATCACACCGACCTCGGCTCGGGCTACCGGATCGCGCTGCGCGACCTCGAGCTTCGCGGCGCGGGCAACCTGCTCGGCGCCGCCCAGTCGGGCCATGCGCAGGCGGTCGGATTCGACACCTACCTCCGCTGGCTCCAGGAAACCGTGGAAGCGCTCAAGTCGGGGGAGGGAACTGAGGGACGGGCGGCGCGTATGCCCCCCGAGGTGATCCTGGATCTGCCGGCGCATCTGTCCGACGCCTACGTACCGGATGAAGCGGTGAAGCTCGAGCTGTATCGGCGGCTGGCGCGGGCCGATGCGCCTAGCGAGATTCAGGCGGTGCGCGAGGAATTGCGCGATCGGTTCGGGCCGCTCCCCGCCGATGCGCAACGGTTGCTCCTCGTATCCGAGCTCCGCGCGCTCGGTGCCCGTGCAGGACTGGAGATGGTCCTCGTGAAGGGCGATGAGGCGCGACTCAACTTCACGCGGGAGGCGAGCCCGCGGCTGGCCGGCCTGACGGCGGCGCTCGACGCGGTGCAGTTCGAGGCCGAGGTCCGGCGGGCGGCGCCCCTCTCCCTGCGACTCCGCCGTCTGGGCGGAGAGCCCATCGGGTCGGGGCTCGTCCGAGCTCTCACCGCGGTTCTCGCGGACGCTCACCTTTAAGGAGTCGGCATGGGACGGCTGGGTCTGATCGTCGTGGTGTTCGTGGTGGCGGGGTGTAGCGCCCTGCGGGACGCGTTTTCGGCGCACGCGCAGGTGGCCGGCACGGCCGCCGGCCAGACCCTGACGGTCGAGCACTTGGCAAGCCTGGTCGGACACGCGCAGCGCATCCCCATCCGACCCGACGTTCTCACCGGCGTCGCGAACATCTATCTGGACTACGCCGTGTTCGCCACCGAGCTTGGTCGCGGGCGCGACCTGCACGACTCGGCCTTGGTGCTCGCCGCGCAATGGCCGGTGGCGGCCCAGCTCAAATGGGAGCGCTATCACAACCAGCTGATCGCGACACGCGGCAAGCTCACGCCCGCCCAGGCGGACTCGGCGTTCGAGGCGGGCACCGTGCGCCTGTTCCAGCACATCCTCATCCGGATTCCGCAGAGCGCCGTGCCGATGGTGGAGCAGCAAAAGGAGAAGCAGGCCGCCGCGCTGTTGCGCCAGGCGGCAGCCCAGCGTGGGTTCAACTTCGCGCAGTTGGCCCGGCGCTACTCGGAAGACCCGGGATCGAAGACGAAGGGCGGTTATCTCCCGGCGACGCCGCGCGGGCAGTTCGTGCCCGCGTTCGACAGCGCCGCCTGGACCCTCCCACCGGGCGCGATGACCGCCGTGGTCCGGACGCCGTTCGGGTTTCACATCATTCGCCGGCCGCCCCTCGCCGAGGTGCGGGACTCCTTCCGGGCCGACCTCGAGACCTCGCGTTCCGCCCAAATCGACTCCCTGTACCTGGACAGCCTCGCGAAGCAGCGGCAGCTGAAGATCGCGTCCGGCGCTCCGGCACTGGCACGCCAGGCGGTGCCGCAGATCGCGTCCGCCCGGAGCGACAGCCGGCCGCTGGCGACGTACAAGGGAGGCACCTTCGAGGTGAAGGATCTGGCGCGGTGGCTCCTGGCGCTCGATCCCAACGACGTGCGCGGGATCTCTACGGCGAGCGACGACCAGCTGAACCAGTTCCTCAAGGTGCTGGCACAGCGCGAAATGCTGCTGGTGGAGGTGGACAAGGCCGGCGTGCAGCTCACCCCGGGCGACTGGCAGCGGTTGCGCGCCGAGCATGACTCGGGCGTCGCCCGGCTCGAGGGTCTGCTCGGGGTATCCGCCCACATGCTCAAGGACTCGGCCGCCACGCCGGCCGCGCGCGTACAGCTGGCCATGGCGCACGTCGACCGGTACCTGGACCAGGCGGTCACCCAGAACCGCGCGCCGTTCTTCCCGGTCCCGCCGTTCCTGGCCAGCGCTCTGCGACAGGGCCAACCGTGGTCGCTCAACGAGGCGGGCATCGCGCGTGCGGCGGAAAGCGCGCAGACCATCCGGGCCGCGGACACGACGGTACGCGCCGCTCCGACCACGGGACTGAAGCGGGCGCCTGGTCCGCCGCCCGTGGCGCCGGATAGCGGTGGGCGCCAGGGGCCGCGCTGACATGCGAGGCCTCGTCTTGACCGCCATCGTGACGGCGCTCGCCGCTCTCATCCTCTCGGCGCAGGGTCGGGCGACGACCGACCGTCCCGTGGACCGCATCGTCGCGGTGGTCGGCACGAAGCCGATCCTCGCGTCGCAAGTGGAAGAGCAGCTCGTCCTGGCACAGTCGCAGGGCGCGAAAGTCCCGGAGGACTCCGCCGGGCGCGATGCCGCGCGGCGCCAGATCCTGTCCCAGATGGTTGACGAAGAGCTGCTGGTACAGCAAGCGGAGCGGGACACCACCATCAAGGTGACCGACCAGGAAGTGCAGGACGCCGTCGAGCAGACGGTCCAGAACGTGCGCAAGCAGTTCACTTCGATCCCGGAGTTCCAGACGCAGCTGCGCTCCGCCGGGTTCGTGTCCGAGGAGGAATGGCGCCGTTGGCTCGCCGACCAGCAGCGTCGCGCCATCCTGCAGCAGCGACTGATAGAAGGACTGAAGCAGAAGGGCAAGCTGCGGCCGATCCCGCCGTCGGACGCCGAGATGCGCGCGTTCTGGGAGACGAACCGGGCGCAGCAGCCCAAGCGGCCGGCGGCTATCTCGTTCCGCCAGATCGTGATCGTGCCGAAACCGGACTCGGCGGCGAGCGCCAACGCGCTGCAATTGGCGGAATCTCTCGTGGTGAAGCTGCGGCAGGGCGGCGGCTCGGGCTTTGCCGACGTCGCGAAGAAGTACTCGGCCGACAGCGTCTCGCGGGAGCAGGGTGGGGCGCTGGGCTGGTTCCGGCGGGGCGTGATGGTGAAGGAGTTCGAGGACGTCGCGTTTCGCTTGAGGCCGGGCGCGATCTCCGACGTCGTGCGGACCGAGTTCGGATTTCACATCATCCAGGTGGAGCGCGCGCAGCCGGCGGAGATCCTGGCGCGCCACATCCTGATTCAGCCTGCCATCTCCGCGACGCAGGTCGCCATCGCCCGGCGTCAGGCCGATTCGGTGCACGACGCGCTCGCCCACGGAGCGTCGTTCGACTCCCTCGCCCGGCGCTACGCCGACCCCAGCGAGCCCAAGCTCGCCGATGCGCTCCCCATTTCGCAGCTCCCGCCCGATTACGAGAACATCATCGGGAAGGACACGATCCCCGGGTTGAAGCCGGTGTTCGAGGTGGGTATCGGGACGGCGCGCCCGAGGTTTGTGGTGTTCGAGTTGTTGAAGCGTCTTCCCGAAGGGGAGCTGGGGTTCGACGAAGTTAAGGATCATATTCGCGACGGGCTGGGCCAGCAGCTCGCCATCAAGCACCATCTCGACTTGCTGCGGCGCACCACGTACGTCGACGTCCGTTTCTAGTCGCCGTCCCCGACTCGCGGTCACGCTCGGCGATCCGCGGGGGATCGGGCCGGAGGTGATCCAAAAAGCGCTCGCCCTCGGTCCGCTCGAAGCGGATCTCGTTTTTCTCGGGAGCGGGGAGCAGGGAGCGGGACCCTCTGGTGCAGCGGAAGGTACCGCTCCCCGCTCCCTGCTCCCGGAACAAGCCGGGCGAGTTGCCGGCGAAGCGGTGCAGGAAGCCGTCCGCCTGGCGCTCGCGGGCGATGTGGACGCCATCGTCACCGGCCCCGTGCACAAGCACGCCTTGCACCTCGCCGGATTCCGCTATCCCGGCCTCACCGAGCTCCTGTCGCATCTCGCCGGCGACGTGGACGTCGCCATGATGCTCGCCGCGGGCGGGCTGCGCGTGGTCCTCGTCACGACGCACATCGCCCTCAAAGACGTACCGGCGCAGGTGACGGTCGATCGCGTGGTGCGCTGCGGGCGGATCGCCGAGCGGGCGCTGCGCGACTGGTGGGGCATTGCGGCTCCGCGGCTCGCGGTGTGCGCCTTGAATCCCCATGCCGGCGAATCCGGCCTGTTCGGCGACGAGGACACGCGCGTGCTCGAGCCCGCCGCCAGGATGCTCGGTGCCGCCGGGCCGGTGCCGGCGGACACGGTGTTCGTCCGGGCGCTCAAGGGTGAGTTCGACGCCGTGCTCACGCCCTATCACGACGTCGGGATGACGGCGGTGAAGGTCGCGGGCTTCGGGACGGGGGTGAACGTGACGCTGGGGTTGCCGTTCCCGCGCGTCGCCCCGGACCACGGGACCGCGCTCGACATCGCCGGCAAGGGAGTGGCCGACCCCGGCTCCATGCGGGCGGCGCTGGAGCTCGCGACCGAGCTCGCGCGCCGGGTGCAACGGGTCGACGCGCCGCTGCGGTCCTAGGCTTCCCCGCCCGGCCCGCGCCGCAGCACCCGCACCGTGCCGACGCGGCGCCCATCGACCTCTACGATTTCGAACACGGCGCCCTTCACGGCCACCTGGTCGCCCGGCCGGGGGAGGCGGCCGATCGCGCCGAACAGGAAGCCCCCGATGGTCGTGTAGTCCTCGTCACCGAGGTCGAGCCCGAATGCGCTGTTGACCTCGCGGATCGGGACCGACCCCGCGATGATCGGCGCCACGCCGGCGGGGGCGACGCGCAGCTCACCCGAGGGCCGATCGTATTCGTCGTAGATCTGGCCCACGATCTCCTCCAGCAGGTCTTCCATGGTGACGAGGCCCGCGGTGCCGCCGAACTCGTCCAGCACGATCGCCAGGTGGATCTTCTGTCGCTTCATGTCCGCGAGTACGTCCTCGACCTCCCGCGTTCCCGGAACGAAGACCGCCGGGCGGAGCACCGCGCGCAGGCTGCCGCCCTTGGCCGAGCGGAGGCCGGCGAGGATGTCCTTCGCGTGCACGATGCCGAGGATGTCGTCGAGCGACTCCCCGTAGACCGGATAGCGCGACCGCCCCGCGACGGCCACCTGATCGGCCGCTTCCTCGAGCGTCAGGTCGGCCGGCAGGGCCACCATCTCGGTGCGGGGCGTCATGACTTCACGGGCGGTTTTCTCACTGAACTCGAACACGCCCTGCAGCAGGCGGGCGTCGTCGGCATCGAGCTTGCCGCGCTGCCGGCTCTGCTCGACCAGCATGCGGATCTCCTCGGGCGAGTGGATGCGCTCGAGCTCCGCCGACGTGCCCTTCAGACCCAGCAGCCGCACCACCCGGCCGGCGCTCCAGTTGAGCAGATCGGTGAATGGTCGCGTGATCCACGAGAAGAAAATGAGCGGCGCGGCGATCCAGCGGCTGGTGCGCTCGGGATGGGTGATGGCCCACGCCTTGGGCGCTTGCTCACCGAAGACGACGTGGAGGAACGAGACGAGCGCGACCGCGACCGTGGACGCGACGCCGCCGCGGGCGAGGAACTCGAGGGCGGGTGGCAGGGCCGCGAACCAATCGCGGAACAACTGCGCGACGGTATCCTCGGCGACGTAGCCCAGCAGGATTGAGGCGACCGTGATGCCGAGCTGCGCCGCGGACAGCTGGCGGTACAGGTCCTGCAAGGCGGCCTGTACGGTCCTCGCCCTCCGATCGCCGCGCCGGACGAGCGCCTCGATGCGCGTGCGGCGCGCCGCGACCAGCGCGAACTCCGCTGCGACGAAGAACGCGTTCGCCAACACGAGCGCCAGCACCGCCAGCAGGCGGAGGCCAAGCGATTGTGTGGCGGGGCCGGGCATAGAGGCGGGAACATAGAGCGTGTTGCCCGGCGGCGGAACGGCCGGGTATTTTCAGGCATGAGGCACAAGGGACACGGGGACGAGTGAGCGCCACAGTACCGCTGGAAGTCCAATGCACGCATCGAGCTCCGCTCCGCGAGGAGAGCCGGCGGCGGATGAAGGTCGTGCTGGCGATCACGGCCGGTGTGATGGTCGCCGAGGCCGCGGGCGGGTGGCTCGCGCACTCGCTGGCCCTGCTCGCCGACGCGGGCCACATGTTGGCCGACGTCGCCGCGTTGGGTCTCGCGCTCGTGGTCACGGCGCTCGCCCAGCGGCCGGTGACGGCGGAGCGGACATTCGGCCTGCTGCGCCTCGAGATCCTGGCCGCGCTGCTGAACGGGGCGGCCCTGATCGTGATCGCGCTCGGGGTCGGCGTCGAGGCCTATCGCCGGGTCCGCTCGCCCGGCGACGTGCAGGGCACGCTGCTCCTGATCGTCGCCGGCGTGGGACTGGCCGCGAACGCGATGGGCACCGCGATCCTGCATCGGGGGCACGACCATTCGCTCAACCAGCGCGCTGCCTACCTCCATATCGCGAGCGATCTCCTCGGCTCGGTCGGCGCCGTCCTCGCGGGCGCGATCATCCTCGCCACCGGATGGGTGCAGGCGGATCCCATCATTTCGGTGCTGATCTCCCTCCTGATCCTCCACAGTGCCTGGCGGCTGGTGAAGGAGAGCGCGGACGTGCTGCTCGAGGCGGCGCCGGCGCACATCCCCCTCTCGGACGTCCACGACCGGATCGCCTCCATCCCGGGGGTGGCGTCGGTGCACGACCTGCACGTATGGACGGTCACCAGCGGGGTGATCGCAATGAGCAGTCACCTGGTGGTCCAAAACCCGGCGGACAACCAGCGCGTGCTCGAAGCGGTCCAGGCACGCCTGGGCGGCATGGGCATCCGGCACGTGACGGTGCAGATGGAGCGGGATCCGACCTGCGAGTAATTGGCCCCCCGCTCGGTGATTTCTGAGCTTGTCTTTTCGAGAGTACCCTCCTATACTGCGCCCCTCCATGAGGCACCACTAAGCACCGTCAGGACCTAGCCCCTTGCAGATCCGCAACATCGCCATCATCGCCCACGTCGACCACGGGAAGACCACCCTGGTGGACCAGATGCTCCGCCAGGCGGGGGTGTTTCGCGCCAACCAGCAGGTCAACGAGCGGGTCATGGACTCGAACCCGCTGGAGCGCGAGCGCGGGATTACCATCCTGTCGAAAAACACGGCGGTGCGATGGGGCGACACCAAGATCAACATCGTGGACACGCCCGGCCACGCCGATTTCGGCGGCGAGGTGGAGCGGATCCTGCGCATGGTGGACGGCTTCCTCTTGCTGGTCGATGCGGCCGAGGGTCCGATGCCGCAGACGCGGTTCGTGGCGGGCAAGGCGCTGGCCCTGGGCCTGAAGCCGATCGTGCTGGTGAACAAGATCGATCGGCAGGACGCGGAGCCGCTGCGGGTGCACGACGAGGTGCTGGAGCTGTTCCTGGACCTGGAGGCGACGCCGGAGCAGTTCAATTGTCCTTTCCTTTATACGTCGAGCCGCGCGGGCACCGCCACGCTCGACCTGAAGGTCCCGGGGACCGATCTCAACCCGTTATTCCAGACCATTCTGGACACGATCCCGGCACCGCTGGCGGACCCCAAGGGGCCGTTCCAGATGCTCGTCTCGACGCTCGACTATTCCTCTTATCTGGGGCGGATCGCGATCGGGCGGATCGAGCGGGGTCAGGTGCGGGTGGGGGAGACGGTCGCGTTACTTCCTCTGGGCGAGCCCGGTCCTCTAGGTGATGGACCCTACGAGCAGGCGCGGGTGGTCAAGCTGTTCTCGTTCGACGGACTGGACCGCGTCGAGGTGCAAGAAGCGTCGGCCGGGGACATCGTGGCCCTCGCCGGTCTGGCGGGGGTCGAGATCGGGAAGACCGTGACGGCGCCCGACTATCTCGAGCGGCTCGAGGGCATCGCCGTCGAAGAGCCCACGATCTCGGTGGACTTCAAGGTGAACGACTCGCCGTTCGCGGGACGGGAGGGGAAGTTCGTCACGGGCCGGCAGCTGCGCGACCGGCTGTTTCGGGAGCTCGAGAAGAACGTGGCTCTTCGGGTGGAGGAAACGGACGACCCCCAGACGTTCACCGTGTCGGGCCGGGGGGAGCTGCACCTCGGCATCCTGATGGAGACGATGCGGCGCGAGGGGTTCGAGTTCCAGGTGAGCCGGCCGCGGATCATTCCGCGAGAGGGGCCGAACGGGGAGCGACTGGAGCCCTATGAGGAGCTGATGATCGACTGCCCCGAGGGGTATTTGGGTGTGGTCATGGAGAAGGTGGGCCCCCGCCGGGCCGAGCTCCTGGACATGCGGAACCCGGGGGTGGGCATGGTGCGGATGCGCTTCAAGATCCCGGCCCGGGGCCTGCTGGGGTATCGCTCGGAGTTCTTGACGGACACGCGGGGGACGGGGGTCATGCACCACCGTTTCTTCGATTACGGCCCGTGGGCGGGGCCGCTGCAGGGGCGGAGCCGTGGGGTACTGGTGGCGGACCGGGAGGGAGTGGCGGTGGGGTACGCGCTCTTCAATTTGCAGGAGCGCGGGACGATGTTCGTCAAACCCGGGGATCCGGTGTACGAGGGCATGGTGGTGGGGGAGAACGCGCGGGTGGGGGACATGGACGTGAACCCGTCCAAGGAAAAGAAGCTCACGAACATGCGGACGACCGCGTCGGACGAGATGATCATTCTGGAGCCGCCGCGGCAGGTGACGCTCGAGCTGGCGCTCGAGTA
>WNGR01003244.1_pt1 | contig 17794 bp, 20 predicted proteins | sample 5407581 | NCBI WGS metagenome assembly WNGR01 (sample SAMN13153383, study PRJNA577476) | soil metagenome | isolation source: 80 cm soil or saprolite under Garry oak tree replicate 2 | place: USA:California | collected 2016-06-15 | reverse complement strand
ATAGACGAGATAATATATAACATAGATGACAAAAAAGCAACTTGCGGTGATGAGCGCCGGCGAGTCGCCGCGAGTCGCCGCATGCTACTCCGAGTCGAGGCCCGTCGGCGTCGCTGCACCCCACTGGCGGCCACGTCACTTGCCCTTCACAGCAGCACCCAACTTTCGCAATCATAGCTGCGGAGGGCAGTAACCAAGTGTTCGAAGGGAAACAACGACCCGGATCAGTGCACAGCTAGCTTCCCCACTGTTGCAACAATTTCGGAACAGCGTCACTTACCGTTGGCACACCATGGGGCGTTCGTGGCTGTGCCTTGTTCCCTTTTCCCCATTATCTTGCTGCCTGCGGCATCAACCGTTCATAACGTCCATATTTGAACAGCCGATCGAGGATGCGCAATATTTTACACGAAGATCGCGAGTAGAAGTCGGTCAGGTGAGCAGAAAATTTCACACTGCGGTGATTCAACATAGCATGAAGTGATAGACACTCCGGTAATGGACGCGAGAACTTGCCGTAGTGCGCAGCAGCTTCCCTATGATACCACCGACGCGAGCGTGAGTAGGTTTATCTATCACCCGTGTTACTGTACTTATCTTCAGCCTTTCACCCGGCCGTGAGCAAGTTGAGAAAAATAATGTCCCGATGATCGATCAGTGAACCTACGACTCAAGGCGTGGCTCTTCGGTTGAATCAAATGAGCGTCCATGATGTGCACACGGTAGAGAATAGTTGATGCTAGGAACGTCACGGTAACAGAATATGGCAGATCACACGTTGCCTGAATATGAGATGCCCGTCAGCTACGGTGCTTGACCCCCCAGCAAGTTTAATTATAGACCTGTTCTTGTGAGAGCTCACAATCAAGTGGAGTGGAAACGCCACATCGCCACCACATCACCCCGTAGTCTCGGGGATACTCTGGAGCTAACACAATCTAGCAAATCCCGGCTTACCGTAATGTGACTCCCGATAGTATGTACTGACTTCCCCGAAGTGAAGGCCGTGAGTCCGAGTCAGACACAGGTGGAGATATTCTCGCTTCTGGAGTTCCTGTCGTGACCAAGTTATCAGATGATATCGGGCAAAGTCTACAAAACTGGGGTGCGATGCAGGGTGACCAAAAATATTCGGGCGCACCAACCCGCAGTCCTTCTTTCATTGTTGATGTGAGGCCCCAAACAAAAGGATTAATTGGGCGGCATTCGCGAAATTGCATGTCAAAAAAGCAAGTCTCCATTGTTGATGATGATTTGCTGATCTCGCCCTGGATATCACGGACATTCGATGTCACCGCGTTAAACGCTGCGGTCAGCGCATCGCCCAGTACCGCCACGATGGCGAGCTGGTGTCAACTGGGGAAGTCCAATGGGCGCTATTAGTTAGGGCCACCGTAAGCACGCCTAATGGATTTACGTGTTACGATCCAACTTCCCCGTAGTAGTGACAGTGCACCGTGGGAGCAGTGCATAACTGCCACTAAGTTAGCATGACATGTTGAATCGACGTTCCCTGCAAAAGTATACTAATGTGCGTAAGCGTTTGCACTGGATCAACGGCGCAGAGTTTTCGTCTCTGCTTTGTGGGAAACGTCGGAAAAACCAAATGCCTGCACTCAAGCTTCGTTCGCCCGACGAAGGGAAAGCAGTAAACCACTATTTTGGGTGAGTACAGTACAGAAAACATGGGAGATAATTATTATGGCATGTCCACATGGTAAAAACGAGTCGAACAATACATCAAAAAGCCCGTCTCAAGAAAAGAGAAACCTCTCCGCAAGTAGTAAGTTGCACCCCGCGCTTCGGTAGTCATGACTTTGGAGACGACGGCATTACAGTATGAGCTTCTGCATCATTTGTACGGCCTGTTCAATTAACTTGGGGGGCTCAGTAAAATAGTCTTCTCCGCTAAACCCCAACCTGACACGCCCATGCCGAGTGTGGAGCCGAGCAGTGTCAGTGATGTTGTCTAAGCCGACCTGGGGCACCGGCCCATCACCAATGAGAACAGTGGTTTCTCTGTCCTTAGTCTTCACTACGCGTCCAGAGGCTGCTAAAGCTGGAAGCACCTCTACAGAACCGTGACGACTAGAGAGCTGAACGAGACCACAAAAATTCCGCGGGACGAGAAGGGTCACGCTGCCTACGACGCTAAATAGTCAGCAAAAAGAAATTTCCTACGAGAGGGAAGGTGCAAACTGGACGTACCTTTGCGTGAAGAGGCGTCAATATGCACGGTTCTCATCGGAGCGATAGAGACCTGCGTCACGTCAGAATGATTCAAAATAGTATGTGAGTCAACTGACTAGGTCGAGGATTATGTTACCACTTCGTGTCTCCGAGCGGATTGTTGCAGTCGAACGGACAGACGAGTCTCCAATAATGCGGAGTGTCGCCTGTATGCTGCCATGGCGGGAGCTAAACCTCGCCGTCGGAGGAGCCGTCTTTGGATGGCGAAAGCGCTTCTTCTTTACTGCCTGGCCATCAAGGAACATTTGTACAAGGTTTTGTGTGGGCAGCAGGGTAGCCAGAGGATCGAGTGACCAAGAACCTGCTTGCTTTTCCAGTGCTCGATCGGTGTGCAGATACTCCTTAAACATACCTCGGATTACTTGCCGCTTCGTGCACATATATAGGCCATTGACTGGCGAGCTGAATGGTGCCGCAGCCTGCCTATTTCTCGATAGAGACATTGCTCTCGAGGGTACCATCGAATATGCAGGTGGTTCATCCCCATGGACAGGAGGAGACTATGTCGATCGGCTGTTAGGAACTTGAACCAAAAGGCCATGTTATGTTTTGAACTTACCGACGTGCGGACATCGGGCTTGTTTGCTATGGGCAGATCTTGTTCTATCGGGTCGAGGATCATTTTGAAAGAGACGAGTAGATATAGCACTGATACTCTGAGTGACTCGTGCAATAGGGGCCAATGGGAGTAGCAGAGGTTCAATATGCCAAACAGCCTTTTTTAAACTGCGGATGCTGAGACGAGATAATTGGCGTGACCCTGCACAGCCACGTATGCGCAGCGCGCGCAGCTGCTGGACACATGCGTTCGGCAGAGCTCCTTCGTAATGGGGCTGACTCGGACCGACATTTATCCGATCACACAACACAGCCTATGCGCTGCGAATTTTGCGCGTGCGAATGGGTATAACTTGAACAACGATCATGGATCCGTGTGCGGCACGCCGACTTAGCTAGCGCAGTTTTACTTTCACTTCACCATTGACGCATGTTGATGTTTCCCGAATCACCTCACGGGATGACGAGTTCGGGTTGACATTCGGGCTCCCATGAGATGTGTGAAGACCAACGCTCTCTATCTCCTGTGCAGTCGAGTCACGGAAGCGTCGGTCGTTCTTCGGATAGCTCCACCTATTAGCAGGCGGTCCCTCATGTACTCTACCAACAACAACGTTACTGTGAAGTGAACGCCTATCATAGGTGGAACTCAGGCGTGTTCACTTATGATAGACGGATCTCCAAGTCAACGACGTTTGGATTTCGCCCACGGGTTCGCCATCTTGAATGCCACCAAGTAGCTCGAGTCAGAAAAATCGCGACGTACCTCCGTTAAAGTAACCGGTAATAGCTACGAAGAAAGACACAGACCAACGCCGTAAACCTCTCATCCCGCGCAACGATACATCTGAGCACCCAGCCCCGAGGCACACATAAATCTTGCATGTAATTGAACCACAGCATGAATAGCCACCCATCGTTCCCCATAGCTATGGCGTGACCTCTACAAGACGCGACCTGGGGTCACTGCCCTTCATCTTTCTTGGCGACGTGCGCGCACGCATATCGAACAACTGCAAGGGACTAAAGACTCCAAGTCGGATGGTTCAACAATACGCTATTGGATACGAAGGAAAACCTCAGTACGGAAACATAATACCTCGGTCAATGGCTCACTTTGCGTGTTTCTTCCTCCACCTGGAAATTGTCGTCTAGTAAAGCACGGTCTGTTTTTGATGAGCGATGGATAAGCATGCGACATATTCTAGTGTGGAGGGATGCGCAAACCTACCTTGACGCGTGATCGCGTGATCAACTGAAAGAGCCTTGAGGCACATAGGCGCATGCACAGGAACTTGAGAATGGGTTTCTTCCCCGATGCATTTCCACGTCCAGGCTCTATTTTATCGGATGCACGAAACGGAAACGTTTTGAGCGCGGCAGAGATGCAAATCATTATTGTCCAGAAGGGAAAAGGATCCCTTGTAGGATCCGAGGGCATATTCCTTAGCGAGGTGAAGGAGAAGGATGGAAGAAATGGTGGGTACGTTTGCTCCCCGCGTATCCTCATGGGGTCTGCCCGACTGTGCGTGTAGTAAGGCGCCATAAGATGAGGAACGCTTCAAAGTCTGTGATCGCGGCGGCCGCGCCCGAACTTCCACCTCCTTGGTCGTGGGGTCGTGGGAAAGGAGGAGATGGCCTTCTCAGACGTGAAGGGTGAGAAAGATTTTCCCTTTCTTCCAGATGGTCCAGGAATCCCTGATGGCCAAGGCGCTCGCGGGACTAGAGGCATTACTCCAGTCCCGGCGGGAGTGCGACGGGATCGCGTGTTCTGCCGCGAGCTGACAGGAGGGTTTTTGGGGCAGGTTTCTGCCTTGGCAGCCTTGGAGATCTTTGCAAAACGTAGACGATCTAGTCAGTGTGTTGGAGACCAGAGTAAACGACGTCTGCGCGTACATTCATGAGGAGTTCCAAAAGGAGGGCACTGGATTCCCATCACTGAACTCGGAGACAGGTTTGGTTTCACTGACGGAGGGAAATTGCTTGACTGTGTGGCTTTGACATGTCTCACAGCCGGGAAAGAGTCTCTTATACCCCCAGGTCTGCTTACTAATGTTGGAGAACAGCCCCAACTTGCACGCCGTCACCGTGAGCAGTCGATGATCGCTCTCAGTCCTAGCTAGAATGCACACCAGACCAGCCCGAGCGACTCTTGGAGCGACTCCGAATTCACCCTTAACAACCCTTCCAAGTGGACTAGGCAAGCGGGTTGTGAAGTCTGAAAAGGCATCCCGACCTAGCTGACGGGATTGTTGATGTTGTAGCCTTGCGCCGGCGGGCGCCAACTCGGATTGTCCTAGTGATCGCAGGTGGAGCGGTGTTCTGAGTAACCCCTCGTGTTGGAGTTCCATTTGCCGGGACGCGTTGCAGTCGCATTGCGGGTCTGGGCCTGGAGAGCGCTAAGAAAGGAGACAAGGACGTCCCACTGGCCGAATACGCTCAATGACAAGACTTAACCCCTTCCTAGATATAGCCGCTGCGAGGTAAATCTGCGATCCCCATCGCGAAACAACTTGATGAGTTTCCAAGCTGTTATATAGAGAACTAATACGGCGATGAGGGTGAAGAGCGATATAGGTGCGCGCTTGTCATGACGTGGGGGTGGGAGGCTGTACAACAAAGGTGAAAGATCTTATGGTGGGCGTTAGTTACGAAATGAGCAAGCCGATGACAAAAACTGCATTTAGAGAGCGTTTCCAGATAGTGGGAGCCGCTAGCGGGGCTCTAATGGGGAACGTCACAAAATGAAGTGTTGCGGTGAGCACGTCATCTTACCACAAAGCCCGAGACAGTGCGAGTGCCAGACCCGATGAATACGGCTGCCTCCAAGATAAATCATACATTTTATATCCTGCTGTGGACACATAGGTAGCGTCTGAGCGAGAGCGAGAACGGGGGCTATCGGGATAAGAATTAGAGGATGGGTGGATACGAGGTGCTCGGTATGTGATCAAAGTCCTTGTAGGATCCAGTAATTTGTGTCGCGATGAGATGAACGAGGGTAGAAACGTCGAGCCTGCCTTTTCCTGTGTGTCGTTGTAAAGTTTACCGGATGGCGGGTGTAGCAAGGGCCAGATGATGATGAGGGCTCCAAAGTATATGATGGTGGCCGTTGCGTCTGAGTGGTAACTTCCTTGGTCCTGGGAGGGGCAGATATGTCCTTGGGGCTGGTGGAGAAGATAGACTTGCCCTTTCTTCCCGACAGGTTAATCCCTGATGGCCGACTCGTTCGCAGGACTAAAGGCTTGACTGCCATCACCGCGGGAGTGCGACTAAATCCTATGCTCTGGCGCAAGGCGACGAGAGCGTTGTCAGGGCTGGTTTTCGCCTTGGAGGCCTTGGTAGTGGATGACTTCGTGCAGCGAGGATCGTCTATATGGATAGCTGTGAAAGAATACGATCTAGTTAGGGCGTTGGAAACCAGGATCTCAAAATATGCGGACGTACTTACATTTGCGATGAGTTCCGAAGGGAGGTTTCGAGATTCCCATTACTGAACATAGATATGGATTGGTTCCGCTTGCAGGAGGTAATCGTCTAACGGTGGTCCTTTGAGGGGTCGCGCGACTGATTCATAGTCTCGTAGTTTCTGGGCCCATATGTAGCATATGCGGTACCATTGACACGCTCGGGTCTCGACGCACCACTTGATCCAAAAACGGGAGATACCCCGTGCAAAGCATTTGCAAAGTCGTCATATCTACGGGCTGAATCACCAACCCATTCGTTGTATGCAAACTTGTCCCAGTAAGCCAGCTCCGTAGTAGAGGCTACTAGCACGATCACTGGCATGTTCAAGTTACGGTGCGTTATGGTGCAAGCCGTAATAACGGCACTGGGCCGGGAGTCTAGTCACGCCCACGCCTGGTTAGTCCAGTGTTGCACTTGGTGTTGCAACACCTTTAAAGTATAGATGCTTGTCTAGCTCAACATCAATACATCTGATTTCAGTGATTATTTTACCAAGCCCTGTATGTTTCCCTGGATCGTACGGGTGTGGCGGTTAAACCCCACGGGAATCTTGACTCCGAGGCTTGCTCCGAGGTGTGCGACAATACACTCCAGACGCCTGATTACGTAACAGAGCCAGAGTGCCGCTGTTGCCCGAGCATGGGAGATTCCGAGTCGATCGCTGCTCACGACTCTGATTCCCTTTCTTTTGATAACCCATGAGTGACGAACAGTATATTGCGGTCCTCAAAGCATCCTATGACTACGTGCCTCAGTCTAGCGATGAGATCGAAATCAAGGAGGACCAATTACTCCTGCTTGTCGAGAAAACTGACGACGAGTGCGTCCCTCCAAGTCTCGCTTGAAGTGTCACTGACCATCCGTAAGTTGGTGGAAAGTCAAAGTAAAAGGGGATGACCAGAGTGGACTTGTTCCATCCGCTTACGTGGAATCGGTGAGTCCTCGTCGGACTGCGACGTTCGTTCTCGGAAGTGCGCACGCAGAGGGATTTTGTTGTGCCTCCTTGCATGTCCCGCTGACTTTCAACTCTGCGCCCACGCTTCCCCCGATTACCATGCCAGGCTGAGCATTCCTCCGTTGTGAAAGCACAATACGACTACGTTGCGACAGCTGAAGGAGAGCTATCCGTGAAAGAGGACCAATTATTGTTGGTGTTTGGCCCAGAGGAGGACGGTTGGTTACTCGTCCAGGATAAGGTTGACGGCAAGGTCGGCTACGTTCCCGGAAATTATATCGAGGTCAGTCCCTTTCTTTCTCCTCTGACTGACGTTAACCATGTGCGTCGGTTTAACTAGACTGTGGATGACGCCAGTTCCACAGCAGCCGTCCCTTCTGCGACACCCCACATAATCGTTCCCGATTCACCTCCCCGCCCTGCGCGTCCTGTCAGCACATATATCGATCCCGCTGAACTCGTCCGCTCTACTGCCTCCAAGGTCAAAGCAGATGCTATCAAGACCTGGGCAGTCTCAGAGATCGACAAAAAAGGCAAGAAGAAGAAGGGCACACTCGGCGTCGGCAACGGTGCCATATTCTTTGCTAGCGAAGCTGACAAGGCACGTTTTCGAATAGGTGCTGTCTGTTTGTCGTGTGCTACGTTATTGACTCAGTTTCCCCCTGATGATAGACGCCTGTGCAAAAGTGGCAAATTAACGACATCACGTCTGCCAATATCGACAAGTCAAAACATATACTTATCGAGGTCGGTGGCTCCGCGGCTGCGAGCTTGCACTTCCATGCAGGAAATAAGGACACCGCCGAAGAAATCCTCGCTAAACTCGAATCTTCTCGCAGTCTTGCTCGTGAGAGCATCGAATCTACTGCAGGATCTGTAGCCGCAGCCGAGCATCAAGCAGATCCCGAGCCTGAACCTGAACCTGAACCCGAACCCGAACCTGCCCAGGCTCCCGTGCAACGCATGCTTCCTCCGCCTCTACTCAGCAATGGCTCCAACAGTCCGAGTAAGAAAGGCGTCCACTTTTCAGAAGCAAGCCCCGCCATCATTCCCCCACGCCCTGGATCTCCCCCGGAACCCGAACATGAGGAGGCTGAGGGTCTAGAGGCTGTCGCTTTGTATGACTTCCAGGCACAAGGGGATGACGAGTTGACCGTAGCGGAGGGTGACGCTCTGTGGATAATTGAGCAGGAGGGTGATGAATGGTGGAAGTGTCGGAACACGAAGGGTGACGAGGGTGTTGTGCCGGCGTCATATGTCGAGGTGGGTGTTGTAATTCCTTGAGTTCTCATCCCTCTTTCTTTCTTGACTGTGTCTTATAGCCCACAGGCGCGGGTCGCTTGCCTGCTCGGTCCGCAGAACCAGAAGATGAGGAAGACGATATCGCAGCTGAGCGTGAGGCTGAGGAGCGCGCTGCGGCGGAACGAGCAGAGCAAGAAGCGAGAGAAGCGCATGAGCACAAGGAAAGGCAAGCCCAAGAGCAGCGCGCAAGAGCCACTGCTGCTGCTGCCGAGGCCGAGCGCAAGCGCAAGGAGAAGGAGAGGCGTGAGCGCGAGGAACGTGAGCGTGAAGAACATGCAAAGCGAGAGAAGGAACGCGAAGATGAAGAGGTTGCGGAGGAAGCGCTACGCGTTGCGGACGACAAAAAAGCGGCGAAGTCTGCACCAAGAACTGTCCGTTCGCCTAAGCCTGAGGGACGCAAATCTGTCGAGAAACGTAGGTGCTACCGTCCCGCGCATGTTCTCTTCCTCAGTCACTCTTGATTAGGCCCTCCCCCCGATCCAAGCCAGACGCGAGAGTGGCGCGATCGCACTGGGCAGTTCCGCGTCGAGGCCGCGTTCCTTGGGTACAAGAACGGGGTTCTCCGCCTGCACAAGGTAAATGGTGTTGTCATCGAGGTACCGTCGGAGAAGATGTCGGTCGAAGACATACGCTACGTCGAAAAGATGACTGGTCGTGGAGGTTCTATTTCACGCAAGGGTGATGACGACGATGAGCCTCTGGAGAAGCGCCGCCAGTCTCTCCAGACGGTACCCGCACCCACGAAGAAGGCCCCACCGGTAGACTGGTTCGAGTTCTTCTTAAACGCAGGCTGCGATGTGGATGACTGTACTCGCTACGCCTCCTCCTTTGAGCGAGACAAAATCGACGAGGCGATTTTACCCGATATTTCCGAGGGTACCCTGCGCACGCTTGGTCTGCGCGAAGGTGACATCATCCGCGTCGCCAAGGCTATCGATGCTCGCCGTCCAAAGCCCCCCGCAAAACCAGCGTCCTCAGAGGTGAACCTCCTCGGCGGCGATGAAGCAGGGACCCCTGCGCGTGCCACGCCGAGTCCTGGCGCCCCCAACCTATTCACTGGGCCAGGTGGGCAGCTCAAGAACGCGCGGAGAGGACGCCCGACGCCAAGCAAAACAGGCAGCACCGCTCCCGGCGCAGTCGATCTCACTGCCATCTCGACGGCGTCCGAACAGATCGCACGTTCGACGACGCCGCTCGTGACGAGCCCGACGGCCCCCCCACCCCTCGCAGCCTCGCCTGCGCTGTTGCCCCCACCAAGGTCCAACTCAGGCTTCGATGACGACGCGTGGACGAATCGGCCGAGCTCGACCAAACCCGTGGCACCGACACCACCTATCCCAGAGCGTGCGCCGTCCGTGCCCGCCCTCCTCGGCGCAGCGCTCTCACCTGCATCACCACCGCAACCCCCCCGTGCGCCGTCCGCTCCGGCGACCCAACTGGCTGCAGCAACACCCTCTAGCGCTAGCGCCGGTGGCGGGCTAGCGAAGACCGATGCGGACATTTTCGATCAGCTTGCGCGGTTCAGCCAGCTGCGCGTACAAACTCCCGCGGCTGTTGCCCCGAACTCTGCGCCTCCTGCTCCCTCGCCAGGGATAGCGTCCCCCCCGGCGATGGCGGCGGTGTCAGGTTACAATTCTAGGCCGGGTGCGTCGCCCGCTCCACCGCTTGGGCCGCACCCTACTCTATCGCTGCCGCTACAGGGACAGTCGACTGGGTTCCCGTCCGCACAAGGCGGCCCGCGTGGTCCGTTCGCCCCGGTCCCCGCGAATCAGGGCCTCCTCGCGCCACTTGTACCAACCACAACGGGTTTTACCGGGTTCATGCCCACGCGCCCCGCGACGTCACCGTCGTTCTTGGGTGCACAGCCCACAGGTTTCCAGCCGTCACTCGCGCCACAAGCTACGGGTTTCCAGCCAAACCTTGCTCCTCAGCCGACGGGTTTCCAGTCAAACCTTGCCCCGCAATCGACGGGTTTCCAGCCGAACTTTGCCCCACAGCCGACGGGTTTCCAGCCATCGCTGGCACCGCAGCCTACAGGCTTCGGCGCAGGGTCACCGTTTGGGGTGGGCCAACTGGGCGGCGTGCCTCCCGTGCCACCCCTCCCCGCGTCGTTCCAGAACGGGTCGTTTTCCCAGCTACAACCCCGTCAGTCCTCTGGTCGTCCATACACTGCCATGCAGTTACTGACTGAGCCATTCCCCCCCCTTCATTTTCCAACCCGCAGAGCCCACCGGATTCAATCCAGGGTTCGGGCAGCCGTCCTACGGCGTCGGCGCCGGTGCGCCACCGCTGCCAGGAGGGTCCGCGCAGAAGGACACGAATCCGGCGAACGTGTTCGCGGCGATGAAGGCGGGGACGTTCGCGAACGATTCAGCGCCGCAGTCTGCGGGTGAGGCATTCCTGCATGCTGTCGATCGGAGTCGAGCATCCTGACTGTGATTATTCGCCCCTCACTCCCCGTCCTTGTCAGATAAATACGCCGCCCTGCGCGCAGACCGTGAGTCCCTCCCTTTTTCGCCCACGTGACCGTTTTGTTTCGTTTGTGCTGATCAACGTTTGCTTTTGTAGCATCACCATCACCGCTGAGCGCACAGCCGACTGGGTGGGGCTACCCTGGCTTCCCTGGAGGGTATTCTGGATTCCAACGTTAATGACGAACTGTAATGACTGACGGCTGAGGACTCCCACATGCCATCTTCCTCCCCTGTAATTTCTTCTTCAATTGTTTTTTCATTTCTTAATCGCAATCTCGTCACGATGCTTCACCTTGGGGGTGTTCCTATGCGGATCGGAAGACACACGAAACCGAGTATAAAACAGTCGAGTTGCGTAGAAAAAAAAACAAGACATTAAATCAGACTGGAAGGTGATGCGGTGACGAGTGACACACAAACGATCGATCATGTCGATACTATCATGATGCTCTGTGCATGCGAACACGGAGGGTTCAAGTTCCCCGAGTCTATCCCGAATGTCCTGTGAATTGTCTCGGGTCAAACTCCGTCGCAAGGAGGCAAATTGCAGCAACTTATCGGGAGAACTATTCCCCATCCGCAGTCAGCTTGCTGATATCATCCTAGGGCGGCGTCTGCACAACAATTTTCAATGCGTAACTACTGTAAGTTAGGCCAAGTGAGCACTCCCAAACGTCCGCGAACGGTGTCTGTGTATATCACCCGACGAACTTGTATTGACGATTCCAGGCAACCCAACTACACACGAAAAATAAAATTGAAGGGCCTGGCCGGGAATTGAACCCGGGACCTCCTCCAAATGACCGAAAACCCTAAGAAGGAATCATACTACTAGACCACCAGGCCAATAAAGACATATCCATTAAAGACCTATATATCACGGTTTCCAAAAGTATTGAGCAATACCTTTGGTTGGAAACCGCCGTAAAGCTATTGGCTATTCAAGTTTGTTTGTGTCAGCCTCACACCGACTTCAAAGAATTGCTACTAACTTAGGCTGGAACTGGAACACAAATCTGAGACTTCTTTTGTCCTCCGCTCATGCACTGAGAGACTGCGACTTTGCCAGTGAGCTACTGAGGATGTCGGCCTCTTTCTGGTTGGACAGTTCGGATGATTCAATCTTCTTTGCCCCTTCCAGTAATATATCTTCGAGGTCCTCAGCGGAATCTCTCGATATCAACGACATACCTCTGGATATCTATCCCTCTTTGCTTTTGCCCTCCCGCAGTCTCAATGCCTTGCCTCTTTGTGACTATGAACCCGCCAAGCCTCCACCATGCCCCTCGACTAGTCCTCGTCGGAATCGGAGAAGGACCCAGTATACTTTCCTGTCGCTAGTGGCATCTCTTGCCTTGCCAAAGGGCAATCGCCCTAACCGAATGTATGCCAACGTACTTGTTTCATCTCCAACCCCGTGGCGCCTCAGGAACGTCCCACAGCTCAAGCCAGCGCTCAAGACTTGGATCGTGAGCTTTGGTCTGTTGTGCGACGTATCGCGCTGATCAATCCTGTAGTCCGCCGTTCCCAGCTCAAGCCCTCCTGACATGGTACCTTGGTCTCCTCCTCGTGAAAACCCTCACTATGTCTGGATGCCTGAAGGGTCCTGCTTTCCTCCATCGTATCTTAAGCGCTGTCTCCGTGAGCGCCCCAGTCCTCTCGACACGACTATACCATCTACTTTCGACGATTCTTGTCTGCTTTCTGCCTCGAGATACAGCAAGCATTCTAAGTCACCATCTCGCTCTCGTTCAATTCGTCGCCGCGCCTCAAACAGCGCCCATCCTACTTGTACACCAGTTATCACGCCTGCACACATCACAGCCACGGTTCCATCCGTCTACGCCCGCACGAGACCACGCCGCTGGTCTATTAATGCTCCGCCGAGTTACCTTAATACTGAGGTTTTGAATCGTCAACTCGAGTTTCGACGCCTCAGTGCTACTGTTGGAACTTACTCTGCCCAGTCAGACGCTTGGAATGAAGGCCCGCCTCCTCCTTTGCCTTCTATCAAGGTATCTACTTCGACTGCGACTATCGCGGTGTCTGTTCCTGGTTCCCCCGAAATGCCCACGCCCACGCCAGAGCCTCTTGCTATTCGACGAGGAAAGAAGATGCTTACCCCGCTCACTCTTCACACTCCCAAGCGTGTGGATGAAGAGTATCCAGGCATCCCTACTGCTTTCCTTGGCACACCATCCGCATACTCGCCTCATTTCCAGTTTTCTTCATTGAACGCGCGATCTGACACCGAGTCTCTCGCAATCGGGGACATGATCAACACATTACGATCCCAGGTTGCTGGCTTAAAGCCTTTGTTGCTCGCAGAAGCCTGCGCTCCTCTGTTAGACAAACCACCTCATTCGACTGATTCACTTTCCGCGGAATCTTCAGATATCGTTCCAAGCATCAGTGAAGATGATTGGGCGTTTGCGCATGAGTTGATGTCGCGTTACAGTGATCTTACTCAATCGAAGACACCGAGTAAGGAAAAACGTAGTCGACGACAGGCTGCTTCCACAAGAAAGTCTCTTACACCCGAGACTGGCTCACCGGCAGTAATTCAAAGCAGCAGAGTTCGACGCGCTTCCGTACCACTGGCAGTTTCTACCCCGAAGAATCGACCAAAGTCGAGTTCGGCTCCTCGGACTGACCTTATAAAGTCCAGAAACGGCCCAACTACTGCAAGACAAGGCAAAGACTCGCGTCCGACTACTCCAAATGTTGGAAATCGTAGACACGTGCCCCGCCCGGTTTCTAGCCCTGGTCTGACATTCGGTTTAGGGTCTCCCGCAAGCGACTTCCTCGATACGTCGCTTAGCTCCTTGAGGAGCGAATCTTCTGCCAAGCGCCCTCTAGGAATATTGAAGCACGTGAAGAGCGTCCGTTTCGCTGATATGCCTAAGAAAGATGACGTTGAAGACAATACGCCGTCAGTAGGCCAGCCTCGTGCGGGTACATCGAAAGGGAATGGGACACCCTCGTCGCTCCAGCCGTCTCCTCTGCGTGCATACTTTGTGCCTGGAGGATTAGATACACCAATCCCATCGAAACAGTCACAGGCAACCCCAGTGTCAGAGGAACCCACCCGTTTCCCAACTGCAAGTCGACGCAGTTCTGTTCAGCCGGCTTCTGTTCAAAAAGCGACCTCGCCCAGGCCCGTATTCAACACAACTACGTTTCCCATTGCTCCAGTGACGTCTGACAAGGTTAAGCTCTCCATCAATTCACAACTGGCGGCCAAGACGTTTTCTTTGCTCGCCAGAGAGCCTGATAAAGATAAGGAGAACATCCCGCTCGAGCTGCGGACTCAGAGGCGCATGAGAAGTTATACGCAAGTTGACGAGAATGCTGCTCGGCGGGCATCAGGTGGCGAAGGAGGAAGTCGCAAGAACAAGTTATCGAGTCCATTGAAATCGTTTTTTGAGCGGTTGCGGGCCTAAGTTGTTATTTTTTTTTCTCTCAATCGTTTAGTATAGTCTTGGGTGTTATAGGACTGGGTCGAATGAATGAGGATTGGTGTTGGGTGAATTGAACGTCGATTGAGCACAACCACCGTTGAGCTCAAGTTATCGATTCCACAATGAGAGCGCTTGCTCACCTGACGCCCTTGCCACCTCCCCGCCATAACTACTTCTGCCCTCACCCCCAAATCTTTCCAAACTGCCTGCAAACGTAGCAAAGCGTCATTCAAAAATGCCGCGGGGTATTCCCAACGTCAAGCGGGATGAGTCTCAGGGGATGCGGTACACCACCTTTCATGTGCCAGCGCAGTATGTACCAAGCACTACGCGCGAAAACGTTCTACTAAAGTGCCTTTCGAAGGCTCAACCCAAAGCACATGAGTACATCATACCTAAAATCTGAGACCCAGACAATTTGGGCCCGGAAGACGGCGCGTAACAAAACTGCAGCAGACGAGCCCCCACCAGAGGTGCGTCCTTCTATCACCTCGTTATTCCACCCCTCCCCTTCCACAGATTTCAATACCCAGTGTACTGATATATGCGGGTTGACTTGTGCAGGGACGCCGCGGTTCGCATGTCATCGTCATCCACCCGGGCTCACGCTATCTGCGCGTGGGGCGCGCGTCTGACGTTACACCTCTGACTGTACCAAATGTCATCGCACGAAGGACCATCAACGCCCCCGAGCCCTCGTTCTTCAAGGGAATCTCGCGTCCGCGGAACGGTCGCACGCGGCCACCTCAACCGCCGTCCAATAGCGATGAGTACGCGGTAGCCCGAGCGTCCGATGATCCGGTGCGTGTCCACATGGACACCCTGCTCGTTCTTTTTAAAGCGCGTTCTGACGCAAGCGGCGCGTTGTGTGGATAGTTTGATGAAAAAATAGAGGTGATCCAGGTGTCGCTGCGCGACCGGATGCGGTTCTACAAGTTACGCATGACGCCAGATGCGGCGATCAAAGCGGCGGCGTTCAATGAGCAACTAAAACCCGAGCTCATCCCAGAGCAAAACGATCCGTTCCGCGTAGACTGGATACACGACATTGCGACAGAACCCTATTATGTCGGCGAAAAGGTGCGCCGGACTGTTCCAAGTTAGAAGCATCTCATGTTTTGCAGGCACTGCGGCTTGCAGATCCCGAAAAGCAGGGGTACATTGTGAGGTGGCCACTTATGGGCTCTAAATTCAACGCGAGAGACTATCCGTCGACTGCTATGATTATCGACGATATCGAGACCATACTCGAGACAAACTTGCAGGGCTCATTCGGTATAAGTCGTCGAGAGTATAAGGTACTTCTTCGCTTCACGCCCAAGGCGCGCATATATACTGAGTCATACCTAAGGACTACTCAGCGGTGCTGGTAATACCTGACTATTATGATCGGCCATATGTCCGTGACATGATTCAGCTGTTGCTGGTTCGTATGGGGTTCAAGCAGCTGTGTGTTCAGCAGGTACTCTCTGGTTTTCCTTAGTACGGGACGCCTGACGAGCTAGCTAGGAATCGCTGGGTGCGACATACGGGGCAGGGATATCTAGTGCTTGTGTTGTCGATATTGGCGCCACGACTGTGAGTATCGCGTGTGTGGATGAAGGTATGGTTGTACCCGAAACAAGGTCAGTATTCCTCTTCCATAGCTGGCGTGTGACTGTCTCAAAGTTGGCTAGGATTTTTCTGAATATGGGGGGAGACTATATCACAGAGTTCATGTACGTCCTACTCGACAGGATCTGTTTCCCATATAGGGACATCAACCTTGCTCGGTCTTACGACTGGAGTGTAATGGAAGATCTGAAGAGCCGACTCTGTACTCTCACGGAGGTGAGGGTGCCCCAACTTCGTTTCGTATCTCCCTAGCCAGAACATTGATGTAGCAAGCTAATAGGAGAACGTTGCACTCAACTTATACGACTTTGTTGTGCGGCGCCCTAAGCAGCCTGCTGAGAAATATGGCTTACGCGCTTACGACGAAATTATCCTCGCACCTATGGTTATTCCGACTGTCTCCAAGCTCCCCACAAACTGACATCGTCCCCACATAGTGCCTTTTTGAGCCGCGTGTAATCGACTTCGATGGACTCAAGCAGGGCATGCGATCGTCGCAAGACCCAGGCGTTTCAGAGGATATCATAGATATACACAACCCACGTGATGCACTGATGGAGAAATATGTTCGCGGTCCTGCAACTTGACTCGCCTCCCGACACGAATTGATGCCCTTTCAGACACAGGCAATGATTATATCCACGCAGCACCTCTTCGCGCCGCGAAACCTCGCTAGTCTAGAAGGCGCTAGTGCACAGGGTCAAGAAGCCCCGCCATCGGGTCAACAGACTCCTGCCGTTGTAGTACAAACCAGCGACTTGCCGTCGGAAACACCTGCACCGGCCAAATCGGATGTGACGTCTGCCTCTGATACGCCGATCGAAGGGGAGGCAACGTCGAAAGCACCGACGCCACCGCTACCATCCTCGACGGTAGGCGCTGACGAAGCTGTGCCAGAGACGGCCGCCGCAAGTCCCGGGACGGGCGAAGCAGCGGGGACCGGCTCCGGAGGCCTCAATCTCGACATCGCATTCGAGGCGAGCAAGTTGCCGATGGATGTCGCGATATTCAACAGCGCCCGCGCTGCCGGCGGAGACGAGAAAATCCGCAAGTACTTGCAGGCGGTCCTTGTCGTTGGTGGGACCGCGCTAGTGCCCGGCGTCTCGCACGCGCTCGAGAGCAGGTACGTCTTGTTGCACGTTTTGATCATCGATTCTCAAAGGCATCTGTCGACAGGCTGCAGGCCATCGCGACGCCGTTAGTATCGAATATGGACAAAGTGCAAATTATTCCCCCTCCGAAAGGCGTAGATCCGCGTGTGCTTGTGTGGAAGGGCGCCGCAGTCCTTGGGAAAATGGATGGGGTCTCAGACTTATGGCTGACGGCCAGCGATTGGGTAAGCTTCGGAAGCTACACCTCGCATTTAATACACTGGCGCTTACCCTCGCATTCAGGACCTCTTGGGGATACGCGGGCTTCGCGAGCGATGCTTCTACTTATAACTCGCTTCTATTCGCTCTGACCGCTCTGTACTGAAACAATTGGTCCATCACATTGACTACTACCCGAAGTCGATTGATATGCCGAAGAAGCTATGGAAGAAGAAGTATGATTACTTTTTTTTGATCTTCGCGCACCCGAGGGCATGAACAGCACACTGCGCAGCATGCCCATTCCCCCCTGCGTTTTCCTAGAGCGAATTATGCGGCTCGCCTTTCGTCGTGTGGTGTGAAGACGCGTGAAGATTCACCTGTTGCTACACCTGCACG
>WNGR01004570.1_pt1 | contig 17798 bp, 18 predicted proteins | sample 5407581 | NCBI WGS metagenome assembly WNGR01 (sample SAMN13153383, study PRJNA577476) | soil metagenome | isolation source: 80 cm soil or saprolite under Garry oak tree replicate 2 | place: USA:California | collected 2016-06-15 | reverse complement strand
ACGTGCTCGCCTGTGCTGCAGTCTCGGGTGAACGCCACGCCCGTGCCGCAATCGTCGCCCATGTTGCCATAGACCATTGCGACGACGTTGACCGCGGTGCCAAGGCTGTCAGGAATGCCGTTGACCTGGCGGTAGTCCTTGGCGCGCTTGGTGTGCCAGCTCTTGAAGACCGCTTCGATCGCGCCCCAGAGCTGTTGCTGCGGATCGTCGGGGAAGGGCTGGCCGGTGCGTTTCTTGACGATGGTTTTGAAGTCGTGCACCAGGTCGTGCAGGTCGTCCGCAGGGAGATCGATATCGCGTTTGACCTTGCGGCGCGCCTTGGCCTTCTCGAGCACTTCTTCGAACGGCTCCTTACCCAGGTCGAACACGACGTCGCCATACATCTGCACGAAGCGGCGATACGAGTCGTAGGCGAACCGGGGATTCTTGGACCCGGCGATCAATCCTTCGACGGTCTGATCGTTCAGACCGAGATTGAGAATCGTTTCCATCATCCCCGGCATCGAGACCGCGGCCCCCGAGCGCACCGACACGAGCAGCGGGTTTTGGGCGTCGCCAAATCCCTTCTTGGTGACGCGCTCGAGATGTTTCAGGTGCCGATCGACTTCAGCGCGGAGCGCGGGTGGAAAGGTGCCCTCTTCGAGGTAGGTGATGCACAGCTTCGCGGAGATCGTAAAGCCGGGAGGGACGGGCAGGCCGAGGTTGGCCATTTCGGCGAGGCCGGCGCCCTTGCCTCCCAGGATGTCGCGCATGGCGGCCGAGCCGTCGGCGCGGCCGTTGCCGAAAAAGTAGACGTGGCGTTCAACGGACATACGGCGATTATGGCGTCCAAAACGTCATGTGGGTAGGGGCGCAGCATGCTGCGCCCCTACATCCATCAAACGGCCATCGTCACCTGTAACGGGGCGGCATTTCTGGCGTTCTGCGTGTCATCGGGGATTTTCGTGGGGTACTCGCCGGAGAAGCAGGCATGGCAGAATTCGGTCGCATCGCCACCTGCAGCGCGCAGCATGCCGTCGAGCGACAGGTAGCCCAGCGTCTCGACGCCCAGATGCTGGCGGATCTGCTCGAGGGAATGGCTCGAGGCAATCAGCTCGGACTTGGTCGGCGTGTCGATGCCATAGTAGCAGGGGCCGGTGATGGGCGCCGAGGCGACGCGGAAATGGACTTCCTTGGCGCCTGCCTGGCGAATCATCGAGACCAACTCCCGGCTGGTCGTACCACGCACGAGCGAGTCGTCCACCACGACGACTTTTTTGCCCTGCAGGACCTCGCGCACCGGGTTGAATTTGATTTTGACCTTGGCGTTCCGCGCCGCTTGCGTCGGATTGATGAACGTGCGGCCGACGTAGTGGTTGCGGATCAGGGCGTGCTCGAGCTTCAGGCCCGATTGCTCCGCAAAACCCAGCGCCATGGCATTGGAGGAGTCGGGAACCGAGAAGACGCAGTCCGTGCCCGGGGCCGCGTGCTCCTTCGCCAGCTCTCGTCCCAGGGCGCGGCGCACGCGGTCCACCGAGCGTCCGAAGATCGTGCTGTCAGGACGTGAGAAGTACACCAGCTCGAAGATGCAGCGCTGGTGCGGTTTCGCGGGCAGCGGGGGCAGGCGGTCGAGCTCCGGCGGCGAGCCTTGAATGCGCAGGAACTCTCCCGGCTCGAGCTCGCGGACGGTGGCGGCGCCGATCAGATCGAGCGCGCACGTCTCCGACGCGACGACGTACCCTGTCCCGAGCTTGCCGAGCCAGAGCGGCCGGAAGCCGCGCGGATCGACAATCGCGTACAGCGTCCGGCCGATGGTGACGACGAGCGAGTAAGCGCCTTCGACCCGCTCCAACACGTCGAGCAGCTGGTCTTCGAGCTCACGGGCTTCGGAACGCGCAATCAGGTGAATCAGGACTTCGCTGTCGGACGACGTCTGGAAGATCGAGCCCTTGGCGACCAGGTCCGAGCGCAGCGCTTCGGCGTTCGTGAGGTTGCCGTTGTGCCCCAGCGCGAGGGGCCCTTCACGGTAGCCCGCGAGAATCGGCTGCGCGTTGGCGAGCACGGACGATCCGGCCGTCGAGTAGCGGGTGTGGCCGATCGCGACGTCACCCGGCAGCCCGGCGAGCACGCTCTCGCCGAAGACGTCGGAGACGAGCCCCATGCCGCGGTGCGAGCGCGCGACGCCCGCGCCATCCACCGCGACCATGCCGGCCGACTCCTGGCCGCGATGCTGGAGGCTGTAGAGCCCGAGATACGTGATGCGCGATGCGTCGGGGACGCCCGCTACGCCGATGATGCCGCACATGCTGCGATCAGTCTCCCATGCGTCGAGGAATGGCGCTGTAATATACGTCGCGCAGCCGGGTGACAGGCTCGTCGATCGCTCCGTCTCGCAGCGTAAGGCGGAAGGCCCCATCCATGGCACCCATCGTGCCGGCGCGGAAGAGCGGGACACCGAGCTCGCCGGCCAATGCCTCTACCGCCGCCGCGCGCTCCGGTGCGCACGTAATCACGGCGCGGCCGTGGGATTCGCTGAACAACAGCTCGTGTGACGTGAGGCGTGCGGCGTGGGGCGTCAGATCGACGTCGAGACCAAAACCCGCTTCCTGGTAAGGGCCGCCCATCGCAACCTCGGCGAGCGCCACGCCGAGGCCTCCATGCGAGCAGTCATGCGCGGACCGGAACAGGCCGCGCTCGGCGCCGGTGACGAGGAACTCGATGAGACGCTTCTCGACCTCGAGATCCACGCGCGGCGGCTGCCCGCCGATGAACTCCTCACAGACCTCCCAGTACGCCGACCCCCCCAGCTCGGCGCGTGTTTCGCCGAGGACGTAGACACCGTCGCCCGGTGCGCGCGCGTGACTCGGCACGGCGCGGTCGGCCCGCGTGAGCAGTCCGATCATCCCCACCACCGGTGTCGGATCGACGGCGCCTGTCGGACTCTCATTGTAGAACGACACGTTGCCGCCCGTCACCGGTGTCCCGAGTGTGCGGCACGCATCGGCGATGCCACGGCACGCCTCGCGGAACTGGTAGAAGACGGCGGGACGCTCGGGACTGCCGAAGTTCAGGCAGTCGGTGATGCCGAGTGGCCGGGCGCCGGTGCAGGCGACGTTGCGCGCCGCTTCGGCGACCGTCGCCTTGCCGCCCTCGTACGGATCGAGGCGCACGTAGCGGCTGTTGCAGTCGGTCTTCACCGCGATCCCGAAGTCCTCGTGACGGACGCGCAGCACGCCGGCGTCGCCGCCGGGAGCGATCACGGTGCTCGCCTGGACCGTCGAGTCGTACTGCTCGAACACCCACTTTTTGCTGGCAAGTGACGGAGAATCCAAAAGCGCGAGTAACGCGTCTAGAGGCGTGTAACTGCGTGCGGCGTGCGGCGCAGAAGCACGAAGCTGCGCGACTATGGGGTCTTCTTGCGCTTCTGGATTGTAGACCGGACAGTCGTCTACGAGGCGTTGCCCGGGGATTTCAACGACGACTTTGCCCTGCCAGGTGCAGCGGTACATACCGTCGTCTGTCACTGCGCCGATCGGCGTGGCGGCGAGCTCCCACTTTGCGGCGATTGCCTGGACCTCCTTCACGCGGTCGGTCTTCGCCACAACCAGCATGCGTTCCTGCGACTCCGAGAGGAGGATCTCATATGGCGTCATCCCCGGCTCACGCGTGGGGACCTTGGACAAATCGATCTCGACGCCGACGCCACCGCGCGCCGCCATCTCTGCCGAGGATGACGTGAGTCCAGCGGCGCCCATGTCCTGGATGGCGACGATGTGGCCGGAGGCGATCAGCTCGAGACTCGCTTCCAGCAGCAGCTTCTCGGTGAACGGGTCGCCCACCTGCACCTGGGGGCGGCGCTGCTCGCTTTCGTGGGTCAGCTCCTCCGAGGCGAATGACGCGCCATGAATCCCGTCCCGGCCGGTGCTCGAGCCAACGGCGAGCAGAATGTTGCCCACGCCATGCGCGGCGGCCTTGATCAGGTCCTTCTCTTTCAGCACGCCGACGCACATCGCATTGACCAAGGGATTGCCGGAGTAGCCAGGCGCGAAATCCACCTCACCGCCGAGCGTCGGGACGCCCACGCAATTCCCGTAGTCGCCGATGCCGCGGACGACGCCGGCGAACAGATAGCGGTTGCGGGCCTCCTCGAGCGGACCGAACCGCAGGCTGTTGAGCAGCGCCACAGGTCGGGCGCCCATCGTGAAGACATCGCGCAAGATGCCGCCCGCGCCCGTCGCCGCGCCCTGGTAGGGCTCGACCGCCGAGGGGTGGTTATGGGACTCGATCTTGAAGGCCACCGCCCAGCCGCCGGGCAACCGCAGCACGCCCGCGTTTTCACCCGGCCCCTGCACGACCTGCGGCCCGGTGGTCGGGAATGTCTTGAGGATCGGCCGCGAGTGTTTGTAGGAGCAGTGCTCGCTCCACAGCGCGGAAAAGATGCCCAGCTCGGGGAACGTGGGCGTCCGGCCGAGCATCGCGACGATGCGGGCGTATTCTTCGGATGTGAGGTTGTGGTCCTGCACCAGCTCCGGGGTGATCTGCGGGTCGGTCACTTCCGGGTCACGCCCTTCGCGACGGCGCGAAAGACGCGCGCCAGGATGTTGGGCGCCGACGTCTTCATCAACGCCTCGGCCTCATCGGCATCGAACCAGACGCCGTGGCAATGGGTGCACTGATCGATCTGAACTCCGTCCCAGTCGTGGGTAATGAGGTCGTAGCCGCACTTGGGACACTTCATGTGATGCTTCCCGCGCTCGGTCTCCGCGGCGGCGTGCTGCGCGGCGGCACGCTGTTGCCGCAGCAGCTCGGCGTCGCGGCGCGCGAAGTACTCGTCTTCGTTCTTGCTCGGCTTCTCGTGTGTCATGGACTCGCCGGAGGAGGTGCGGGCGGAGGCGGGATGTGCAACGTGTCGCCGCCGGGGTTCGCGATCGGAACGCGTCCGGGGGGCGACGACGATTCGCCCGAATACCGGTGGCCGTCCCAGCGGACGATCGCGTCGACGACGTGCCCGTTCTGGAGCGTCACCACGTCCAGAGTACCGCAGGTGTATTCGCAGCCGTTTTGGAAGAAGAGGTAGGTGTATTGACCGACGCGCCGCACGGCCGCGGGCGCTCCCCATAGCTCGTAGATCTCGCGCTCGCTCATGCCTGGATTGACCGTGCCCGTGTCGTTCGAGACATAGGCAACGTCGTGCGTGAGCGGGCCACCCGGGGCCTGCGGGAGCTTGGGTGGACGCGGGTGCTGCGCCGCCGCCTGCTGTTGTTGCTGCCGCTCCTGCTGCGACGTTACGCGCACCGCGGCCGTATCGGGCGCGGGACGCGCCGGCGGCGGTGCCGGCGCCTGGGTTGTGGTGCGGCCGCGGAGTTTGTCCCACGCCAGCTTCAACTTCGCCTTCGCGGCGTCGACCTGGTCACACCCTGAGGTGGCGACCATCAACAGCGCGCATATCGCCAGCGTGCTGCGTCGCATTGCGAGCCTCCAGAGAGAGGAAGACGCGGGCGCCGTCCTGACCACCTAACACCTGCGCGTTGCGGCGCTCCGGATGCGGCATGATCCCCACCACATTGCGGCCGGCATTACAGACGCCGGCAATATCGTGCAACGACCCGTTCGGATTCTCCGTGACGTAGCGCCAGACCACCTGACCGTTGGCCTCGAGCAGCGCCGCCGTCTCGGTGTCCGCCACGTAGCGGCCGTCGCCGTGCGCGATCGGCAACGTCAGCTCTTCGCCACGCTCGTAGCCGTCCGTGAACGGGGTATCGGCGGCCTCGACCCGCACGCGCACGGGCCGCGACAAGAACTTGAGCCGCGCATTGCGCATCAGCGCGCCCGGCAGCAGGCCCGCTTCGCACAGAATCTGGAAGCCGTTGCAGATGCCGAGCACGGCACCGCCCGCACGAGCGTGGGCGGACACGGCGCGCAGCACCGGCGAAAAGCGGGCGATGGCTCCGGACCGAAGATAGTCGCCGTAGCTGAAGCCGCCGGGCAGGATCACCGCGTCGGCCTGTCGCAAGTCGGTATCGCGATGCCACACATAATAGGCGTCCGATCCCGCCGCGCGGGCCGCGTCGAGCGTGTCCGCGTCGCAATTCGAGCCGGGAAAGACGACTACGGCGACACGCTGCATTCGTAATCCTCGGTCACGGGATTGGCGAGGAGCCGGTCGCACATCGAGCGGGCCTTGGCCGCCGCCTCCTCGCGGGTCGCCGCCTGCACCTGTAACACCAGGTGTTTGCCGGCCCGGACACTGGCGACGTCGCCAAAGCCGAGCGCCTGGAGAGCGTGCTGCACCGCCTGGCCCTGGGGATCGAGGAGCGAAGCCCGGGGCATCACGCGGATTTCCACGGTATACCCGCTCACGCCGCCCCTCCGGTCCCGGGACGCCGCGGTCCGCGGTAGGTCTGCACGCTCTCGTCGATCACAATCGGACCCGCGATTTCCGCCTCCTCGTCCTCGGCGGGGGCCCGGAAGAAGCCGAGCAGGATGGCGCGCCCCACACCGTAGATCATGTAGACGATGCCCAGGGGGAACAGGAACACGTCGTGCTGCCAGATGCCGAATACCAGGATAACAACAATCAGCGCGAGGCCCAATAGTCCGCTGACGGTGCGGAAGCCCGCCCGGGGCAGTGTGGCGTAGTGGACGTTGCTCACCATGAGAATCGTCAAGGCGATCATCAGGAACGTGAGCGACAGGTGCCAGGGGATGCCGTGCAGCGAGGCGTACAATTCCGTCTGGGAGAACGGATAGTAGGTGGCGAGCGTCATGCCGGCCGCCGGAGAGGGCAGGCCGATGAAGTACGACTTGGCGCGGCCCGCCTGCATGACGTTGAAGCGTGCCAGCCGGATGGCCGCCGCCATCACGTAGAAGTAGCAGAAGATCCAGGATGCCGAGCCCCCGGTCGTGAACTCGACCTGATACATAAGGAAAGCGGGGGCGACCCCGAAGCTCACGATGTCGACGAGGCTGTCGAGCTCGGCCCCGAACCGGGTCCCGGTCCCCGATATACGCGCGACGCGCCCGTCCAGCGTGTCGAGGATGCCGGCGAAGACGATGAACCAGCCGGCGCGGTAGAAGTCGCCGCGCGTGGCCAGCACCATCGCCCAAATACCGAAGAACAGATTGAACAGCGTGAACAGGCTCGGGACGATGATCACGACGCGCCGCAACGGCAAAGGCGGCGGTCTCATGCGTACTCCGCGAGGACGGTACCGCCGACCCGCACGCGGTCGCCCGGTTTCACCTTGACGACGGGCCGCGCCGACAGCGGCAGAAAGACGTCGGTGCGGGAGCCGAACCGGATCAGGCCGAGGCGGCCGCCCTGGGTGACGCGGTCGCCCGGCTTCGCATCGGTCACGATCCGCCGCGCGATCAGGCCGGCGATCTGTCGCACCAGCACCCGTCCGCGTGGGCCACGCATCCCGACCGACGACTGCTCGTTGTCGAGGCTCGCCTTTTCGTCGGCCGCGTGCAGGAACTTGCCCTTATTGTAGTGCACCAGCTCGACGGTGCCGTCGATCGGATAGCGGTTCACGTGCACGTCGAAGACGGACAGGAAAATCGAGATGCGCACGGCCCGTTCTTTCACGTACATCGGTTCGTCGGTTTCGGTCACGTGAACCACGTGTCCTTCCGCGGCGGCGACGATATAGCGCTCACCGCGGGGGCCGGGACGAATGGGATCGCGAAAGAATGCGACGACCCAGATCGCCAGGATCGCGAGGATGACGGCGAGCGGCCACCACAGGAAAGCGGCGGCCAGCGTCAGGACCCAGGCTGCGGCGATGAACGGCCATCCCTCGGGCGCTATCCTCACTCCAGCTCGGTTCCCGTAATGCGCCGATACGCGTCCCGATAGCGCTCACTGGTTGCGTGCACGACGTCGGCCGGCAAGGGCGGTGGCGGAGCCTCGCCATTCCACGTGCCCTGCTTCTTCAGGTCCGCCAGGTAATCGCGCAACGGCTGTTTGTCGAAGCTCGGCTGGCCGCGGCCCGCCTGATAGCGGTCGGCGGGCCAGAAGCGCGAGGAGTCGGGCGTCAGGATCTCGTCGATGACGATGAGATCGCCGTCCGATGTGGTCCCAAACTCGAACTTCGTGTCGGCGATGATGATCCCGCGCTGCGCGGCGTAGTCGCGGCCCGCCTCGTACAGCGCCAAACTGGCGCCACGGAGCCGCTCCGCGGTGAGGCGCCCGAGGCCCTGGACGACGTGGTCGAAGGTGACGTTCTCGTCGTGCCCCTGTTCGGCTTTGGTCGCGGGCGAAAAGATCGGGGGATCGAGCTGGGCGCTTTCCACGAGTCCTGCGGGCATCGGTTCGCCGGCGAGCGTCCCCGACTGCTGGTACTCGGCCCAGGCCGAACCGGAGATGTAGCCGCGCACCACGCACTCGAACGGCACCGGCGTGGCGCGGCGCGTCAGCATCGCGCGGCCGTGCAACTCGTCACGGTGCGGGGCCAGGGTGGGGACGCGCGCCACGATTTCGTCGGCGTCGGCTGTCAACAGGTGGTGAGGCATCACGGACTTCAGGCGCGCGAACCAGAACGCGCTCAGTTGGGTCAGCACGGCGCCCTTGTGCGGCACCGCCTCGCGCATGACCACGTCGAACGCGCTCACGCGGTCGCTCGCGACCAGGAGGAGAGTGGCATCGTCCACGGCGTAGACTTCGCGGACCTTGCCGCGCCGGACCAACGGCAACGGCAGCGTGCTTTGCACCAGCACTCCTCCGGTCATACCTCAACCTCCGCTGCGGCTGCCGCGGGGGCGGCCGCTTGAATGGAACGCATCAAGTCGGGGAGCACCCGATCGAGGAAGTCGTCCACCTGCTGCGGCGCGCGGCCGACGTAGGCGGCCGGATCGAGCTCTTCCGCGCTCGCGCGCACAGCCAGACGCTTGAATTCGGGCGCGCGGGCCAAACGGTCGAGCAGGCCCTCGGACCCCTCCAGGCTTTGCGTCCGGATCACTTCGTGGAGCTGCTGGCGATCGCCGCCGGCCTTCACTCCGCGCATCAGCAGCCGCTCGGTGGCGAGATAGGGCATCGCCTTCGCCACATGCTGGGCGATGGTCGCCTCGCGGACCTCGAGCCCCGCCGCAACGTTGGTGGCGAGCACCAGGATCGCGTCCGCCGCGAGGAACGCTTCCGGAATGACCAGCCGGCGGTTGGCGCTGTCGTCGAGCGTGCGCTCGAGCCACTGCGCCGCGGCGGTGTGCCAGGCGTTGCCCTCCAGCTCGATCACGAACCGCGCCAGACTGGTCATCCGCTCGGCGCGCATCGGGTTGCGCTTGTAGGGCATGGCGGACGATCCCACCTGCTCGCTCTCGAACGGCTCGAGCAGCTCGCCCTCGTGCTGGAGCAGCCGCAGATCGGTCGCGAACTTGGCCGCCGACTGCGCGACGCCGGACAGCACCGCGAGTACCTGGCCGTCGAGTTTGCGCGTGTAGGTCTGCCCCGTGATGGGAAGGACGTGGTCGAACCGCATCGCGCGCGAGACCCGGCTGTCGAGCTCGGCGACCTTGGCGTGATCGCCGTCGAACAGCTCGAGGAAGCTCGCCTGCGTGCCGGTCGTGCCTTTCACGCCGCGGAAACGCAGCGTCGCGATCCGGTTCAGCAGCTCTTCGGCATCGAGCGCGAGGTCCTGCATCCACAGCGTCGTGCGCTTGCCCACGGTGGTGAGCTGCGCCGGTTGGAAGTGCGTGTAGGCGAGGCAGGGCAGGGCGCGATAGCGCCGCGCGACTTTGCCCATCGCGACGAGTACGGCGCCGATTCGTCCCAACAGCAGCTGCATCGCCTCGCGCATCAGCACGAGATCGGCGTTGTCGGTGACGTAGGCGCTGGTCGCGCCGAGATGAATGAAGGGACGAGCCGCCGGCGCCTGATCGCCCAGGTGATGGATGTGGGCCATGACGTCATGGCGCAGGCGCCGCTCGTATTCCGCGGCTTTCTCGAGGTCGGCGTCGTCGAGGTGCGAGCGAAGCTGATTCACTGCTGCATCCGGGATCCCGACTCCCAGATCCTTTTGCGCCTGCATCAGCGTCAGCCAGAGCCGGCGCCACAGACCGATGCGCCGGCGCTCGCCCCAGAGCGCCTGCATCGCGGGAGAGGCGTAGCGCGCGGAGAGCGGCGAGACCCAGCTCAAACCGCGGCCTTCGCCCGCGCGACCAGCTTGCTCCAATCCGAGAGGAACTGGTCGAGGCCGCGGTCGGTCAGCGGGTGGAGCAGCAGCTTCTTCAGAACCTCGGGGGGCAACGTCGCGACGTCGGCGCCGATCATCGCCGCTTCCACGACGTGGCGCGGGTGACGGATCGACGCGGCCAGAATCTCGGTCTCGATGTTGTAGTTATCGAAGATGACACGCGCCTCGCGGATGACGTCCATCCCTTCCTGTCCCACGTCGTCCAGCCGCCCGATGAATGGGCTCACGTAGGACTCGCCCGCTTTGGCGGCGATGAGACACTGCACGCTCGAGAAACAGAGGGTGACGTTGGTGCGGATGCCCGCGGCCGCGAGCCGGCGCACCGCGATCATTCCATCCTCGAGCATCGGGATCTTCACGACGATGTTCTCGGCGATCTTCGCGAGCTCGGTGCCTTCCTTGACCATCCCGTCGGCATCGACCGCGACGACCTCGGCCGACACCGGTCCGTCGACGAGCGAGCAGATCTCCTTCAGCACGTCGCGCGGATCGAGATCGCCGGCCTGCTTCGATAGCAGCGAGGGATTGGTCGTGATGCCATCGATCAGGCCGGCCTGCGCCGCCCAACTAATGTCCTTGAGACTCGCCGTGTCCAGGAAAAACTTCATGACGTACCCACCTCGGCGTAGAGGTCCGGAGGATAGCGCACCGCTTCCAGGTACAGACCCTGGGGCGGGGCCGGCGGACTGGCCGCCAGGTTATCAGTCGCAGCGAGCAGACGGGGGAAATCCGCCGGCGGGCGCCGGCCGAGGGCGATGTCGACCATGGTGCCCACAATGAAGCGCACCATGTGATGCAGGAATCGATCGGCCTCGACCGTGAACGCCATTCCCACTCCGTCCGCACGCGGCGCCCATTGCGCAAGCGCCACGCGGCATCGGTAGTGGGCTGTGTTCGCTCCCGCCGCGGCCAAGCCACGAAAGTCGTGCCCGCCGATCAAGGCCTCTGCGGCGCTCTCCAGCGACCGGACGTCGAGCGGTCGACCCAGAGCCCATTCGTACGGCCTGCGGAACGGCGACGCCGCACCCTCATCGGTACCGATCTGATACCGGTAGCGCCGCGCCGTGGCGCTGCGCCGTGCGTCGAAGCCGGGCCGCATGACGTGCACCTGCTGCACCCAGATCTCGCGCGGCAGCAGAGCATTGAGTGCGCGACGCAGATCTGCCGGCTGCGCGGTCCAGCGCTCGTCCCCGAGAAAACTCACACCCTGCCCGAGGGCATGGACGCCCGTGTCGGTGCGTCCCGCGCCGGTCGCCGGCGTCCGCCGGCCCATCAGCCGCTCGAGCACCGCCTCGAACTCCGCCTGCACGGTGCGATCGACCGGCTGCCGCTGCCACCCTGCGAAGCCGCCCCCGTCGTATTGGATCACCGCGAGGAAGGGGCGGCCTGTCACGCCGGGAAAGATGCAACTCGTTGTCACTATTTGACAAGGGTGATAGCCTTAATCCTGCATGGACTCTCCGCTGCGCCGCGCGCTGACCGCGCTCGCCAATCGCCAGTCGCTGTCCGAAGAACAGACGGCTGAAGTGTTCGGCGTCGTCATGAATGGCGAGGCGACGCCCGCGCAGATCGGCGGGCTGCTCATGGGGCTGCGTGCGAAAGGCGAGACCGCCGACGAGCTGGCTGGTGCCGCGCGTGCGCTGCGCCAAGCCATGGTGCGCGTAACCGCGACACAGGATCACCTGGTGGACACCTGTGGCACCGGTGGCGGGAGCGTCCCCACCTTCAACATCTCGACCGTCGCCGCCCTCGTGACCGCTGGAGCAGGAGCGGTCGTGCCCAAACACGGCAATCGATCGTTTACGTCACGCTGCGGGTCCGCGGATGTGCTTGAGGCACTCGGCGTCCGGATCGTGCTCGATGCACAGACGGCGAGCCGCGTGTTGAACGAAGCGCGAGTCGTATTCTTGTTCGCTCCCAACTTCCATCCCGCCATGAAGCACGTCGGCGTGGTGCGGCGGGAGCTCGGGACGCCGACGCTCATGAACCTCGTGGGTCCGCTCGCGAATCCGGCCGGCGTGCGCCGGCAGGTGGTCGGCGTGGCCGATCCCGATCGCGCCGCGATTGTCGCCGACGCGCTCGCGCGGCTCGGCGCCGAGCATGCGCTCGTCGTGCATGGTCGCATCGGCATGGACGAGATCTCACCGCACGGCATCACCGACGTGTGGGAGGTGAAGGACGGCGCGGTGCGCAGTTGGGAAATCGATCCCGCGCGTTTCCGTCTGCGAATCAACGACGTGGGAGATCTGCAGGGTGGAGAGCCGGCAGCCAATGCGGAGCGGCTGGAGCGGATTCTGGGGAACGGTTCCGCCGATCCGTCAGGACTGGCGGCGGTGCTTTTGAACGCCGGGGCGGCGATCTACGTCGCGGGGATCGCCGGGTCGCTGGCCGAAGGCATCGGCCGCGCGCGCGAGGTGGTTGCGTCCGGAGCGGCGCGCGCCGCGCTCGATCGCCTGCGCAAAGCGACGGCTAGTACTTCCTGATGACGCCGACGACCACGCCCTGGACGATGACGTCGCGCTCATTGAGGCGCAGCGGCTGCAGCGTGTCGTTCGCCGGCTGCAGCCTGATCCACCCGCCGGGCTCGCGGTAGAACCGCTTGACCGTGGCGCCTTCTCCATGGACGAGTGCGATCACCGTCTGGCCGGCGTCGGCCTGGTTGCGCTCCTGCACGACGACGTAGTCGCCGTCCTTGATATGCTCGTCGATCATGGAGTCGCCGCGGACCTTCAGGACGTAGCTGCGGCCGCGTCGCGGCAGGAGCTCGTCCGGTACGGCGATCGTCTCGTCACTGGTGAGCGCCTCGATCGGGGCGCCGGCGGCGACCAGGCCGAGCAGCGGCAGTTCGGTAGCGCCGGTCTGCCCCTTGGGCGGGACGATCTCGATCGCCCGGCTCTCGTTGTGGGTGCGGCGGATGTACCCTTTGCGCTCGAGATTCGTGAGGTGTTCGTGCACCGTCGCCAGCGACTGGAACCCAAACTGGCGGGCAATCTCCTCGAAGCTGGGGGCGTACCCCTTCTCTTCGATGTGTTTCCCGATGAAATCGAGGATCTCGCGCTGGCGCCGCGTAACCGGCATTGTTGCTCCCGAAGATTTACCGAACCATAATCTACCCGAATAACGCCCGAACGCAAGGATGCCAGATAACCCACGCCGCCCCTCGCTCGACGCTATTCTGGCCGTAACCCGGACACGCGTCGAGGCTCTCAAAAGGAGGGCCGCCGACCTGGAACGGCGGGCCGCAGCCGCCCCGCCGGTACGGCCGTTCCAAGAGCCTACCGACGAGGTGGGGCTGATAGCGGAAGTGAAACGCCGCTCGCCCTCACAAGGAGATATCCGGACCGATCTTGACCCTGTGCAGCACGCACGCGCATACGTCAGCGGGGGCGCAGTCGCCGTTTCGGTGCTGACGGAGGAAGCGCACTTTGGAGGATCGATCGAGGATCTGGAGCGGGTTGCGGCGGCGGTACGAGTGCCGGTGCTACGCAAGGACTTTATCCTCGACGAACTGCAGATAATGGAGGCGCGGGCGGCGGGAGCGAGTGCCGTGCTCCTTATCGTGAGAGCGCTGGCCCCTGACACGCTGCAGCGCCTCGCGCGGGCGGCAGCCGCATGGCAGTTGGCGACGCTGATCGAGGTTCACTCCGCGTCCGAGCTCGAGCCCGCCTTGGCCGCCGGGCCGGGGGCGATCGGCGTGAACGCGCGGGACCTCTCGACATTTGCGGTCGATTTGCGAGGGGCAGAAGCGGTGATTCGGGACGTTCCCAGCCATGTCGCCGTCGTCGCGGAGAGCGGAATCGAGAGCCGGGCAGACGTAGAACGGGTCGCAGCCGCGGGCGCGGATTTCGTGCTCGTCGGCACGAGCGTAGCGCGGCAGAAGGATCCCGAGCACGCGGTCAGCGCGCTGACTGGGGTGAAGAGACAGGCTAGAAAAGGATGACCGTAACCGAGACCGGGCGATTCGGCCCTTATGGGGGCCGCTATGTCCCCGAGACGCTCATGCATGCGCTCGAGGAGCTGGCGCACGTCTACGACGACGCCCGCAACGATCCGCGGTTTTGGGCCGAGCTCGAGGCCTTGCTCAAGAACTATGTCGGTCGGCCGACGCCGATCACTGCGGTTCCGCGACTGTCCGCCCAGGTCGCTGCCCAGGTCCTGCTCAAGCGCGAAGACCTGAACCACACCGGCGCCCACAAGATCAACAACACACTGGGACAGGTGCTGCTGGCGCAGCGCATGAACAAGCGGCGCATCATCGCGGAGACGGGTGCGGGCCAGCACGGCGTTGCCACCGCCACGGTGTGCGCGCGGTTTGGTCTCGAGTGCGTGGTGTACATGGGCGAAGAGGACATGCGGCGGCAACGCCTCAATGTCTACCGCATGGAGTTGATGGGTGCGACGGTCGTGCCGGTGACGTCGGGTACGCGCACGCTGAAGGATGCCACGAATGAAGCGCTGCGCGACTGGGTCACCAACGTCACATCAACCCACTATATCATCGGGTCGGTCGTGGGGCCGGACCCGTTCCCACGTCTGGTCCGCGATTTCCAATCGGTGATCGGACGCGAGGCGCGCGCGCAGATGCTGGACCAAGTGGGTCGCCTGCCGAGCATGGTCGTCGCGTGCGTGGGCGGCGGGTCGAACGCCATCGGGATCTCACAAACACGCCGCGACCCTGGGCGCCGGGCGTCCCGGCGTCTTCCACGGCAGCATGAGCTACTTGCTCCAGGACGCCGACGGACAAGTCCAACCGGCGCACAGCGTTTCCGCCGGCCTCGACTATCCCGGCGTGGGCCCCGAACATGCTTACCTGAAAGACACGGGGCGGGTATTGTATGAAGCCGTGACGGACCGGGAGGCTCTGGACGCCTTCGCCGCCCTGTCGCGGCTGGAAGGTATTCTTCCGGCTCTCGAGAGCGCCCACGCCATCGCCTGGGTCATGAAGGCGAAGCGAGCCTCTGACGATCTCATCCTGATCAACCTGAGTGGCCGTGGCGACAAGGACGTCGCCATGGTCGCCGAGCTTACGGGAGCAGCGATCTGACGAATCCGCAGGCCGAGATCCCCGAGCTAGCCCTCCCGCCGTCACAGGTCGAGGAGCTGATGCAGGTCGTCAGCAAGGGGATGCGGGCGACGCAGCTCTACCTCCCGAACAATCCGGTCTATCAGCGCGCCGTCGACAACATCCGCACTGCGTTCCGGCAGATCTGGCAAGCCACCGACGATCTGATCTTCGACATCGCCGAGACAGAAATCCGCTGGGAGGATCACTCCATCTACAGCCAGGACCAGCGCCACGAGAGCATCGCTTGGATCCTGTTCAAGGACGGCGTCCGCTCGCTCACGTTCAAGCCCGGCGTCGAGGACGCGGAGATCGTGCGCTTCCTCGCCGTGTTGCAGCAGGCAAAGAATCTCCAGGCCGACGCGGCCGACGATCTGTTGACGCTGCTCTGGGCGGAGGACTTCCAGTTCGTCACCTACACCTTCCGCGAGCTGGCCAGCGAGAACGCGGTCCCGATCGAGCGCTCGGAGAAGGGCGCCCCGACGATCGGCGGGGGCGGCACGCCCGGCGGCGACGGCGGCTCGGCGGATCCGGCGACCGTCCGGCACCAAGTGGAAGAAGAAGCGCCCCCCAAGCGCGAAGGGCTGGTGTCGATCGACGACTTCGACACGACGCTCTACTTCCTCGAAGACAAGGAGATCGAGTACCTCCACAAGGAAGTCGAGCGCGAGTACGCCCAGGATCTGCGCGGCAACGTGCTTGCGATGTTGTTCGATCTCCTCGAGCTGCAGACGTACGGCACCGTACGCGCCGAGCTGATCTCGATCGTCGAAAACTTCATTCCGTATCTGCTGGGAGCGGGCGACTTCCGCTCGGTCGCGTTCATCCTGCGTGAATGCAAGGTCATCTTGCAGCGCGCCCGCGAGCTGATTCCGGAGCATCGTCAGGTCCTGGAGGCCCTGCCCACCCGGCTCTCGCAGGCCGACGCCCTGTCGCAGCTCCTGCAATCGCTCGATGAAGCGACCAGCCATCCGACCGAAGACGAGTTGAGCGAGCTGTTCAGCGAGCTGCGCGCCGACGCCCTCGGGACGCTGATGGGATGGCTGCCGAAGCTCACCAACGAGCGGGTCAAAGCACTGGTGCAGAACTCCGCCGAGCGCCTCGCGCAGGCGCACGCGGCGGAGGTGCTGAAGGCCCTGGCCAGCGCCGATCCCGCCGTCCAGCTCGAGATGGTCCGCCTCGCCGGCCGCCTGAAGCTGCCCGGCGCACCGGACGGCATGGGCCCCTTGCTCGAGCGTGGCGAGCGCGAGCTGAAGCTTGCCGTGGTCGAGGCGCTGACGACGATCGGAAGTCCGAGTGCCACCCGGCTGCTCGAGAAAGCCATCGACGATGCGGAACGCGACGTGCGCATCACCGCCGTCAAGTTCCTGGGCCAGCGCGGCCACCGGAATGCCTTCCCGCGCATCGAAGCCGCGGTCGTCGGCAACAAGCTCAAGGACGCCGACCTGACCGAGAAGATGTCGTTCTTCGAAGCCTATGGCGCGCTCGCTGGCGAGTCCGGGATCGCGACGCTCGAGAAGCTGCTCGTAGGCAAAGGCGGCTTGCTCGCGCGCAAGGAAGATCCCGAGACGCGCGCGTGCGCAGCGATGGCGCTCGGCAAGATGCGCACACCGGCCGCGCGGGATATCCTCCAGAAGGTCTCGCAGGACAAGGAGGCCCTCGTGCGCAACGCCGTCAGCCGCGCCCTGCGCGAGGTCGGGACGGCCGCGGCAGGAGGGGGCGACAAAGCGTGACGGCACCAGCGGGCGGGGCGGGCAGCAAGCGGCCTTCGATGATGGAGACCGTCCAGACGACGGACGGCTTCCTCCGCCACGCGGGGCGCGATTTCCTCATCGTCCTGTACACGGCGTTCCGGTCGCTCAAGCTCTATCCGATCGAGAACACGCAAGTCCAGAAGGCGCTCGATGATCTCGCCGCCACGACCAAACAATTGCTCGACGTCGAACGCGAGCTCGAGATCCGGCTGCAGGGCGAATTCATCTTCGTCAACTCGACGCGGCTGCGCCTCGATCTCGACAACTACGCCTCGTTCTCCCACATCCTCAATGTCTTCCAGCAATGCGGCATCGGCGCCGTGCGGCTCGACGAAGGTGTCGACCGCCGCCAGCTGCAGGTGTTCGTCTCGCTGCTGCTCGCCTATGCGGCGAAGGAAGCGAATCCCAACAAGCTGTTCGAGCTGTCGCAGAAGCTGAGCGATGGCGGCGTCGCGCACGTCAGCGTCGAGCCGCCGCTCGAGGCCGAGGAGGACGTCGAGGAGGAAGAGCGGCTGAAGGAAGCCGCGAAGCGCACCTACGCGCGGTCGGTGGCGGTGACGAAAGAGGTGATCAACAGCATTCGCATGGGCCGCACCGCCAACGTCAAGAAGGTGAAGCGCGCGGTGCAGGCGATCGTGGACCAGGTGCTCAACAACGAGTCGTCGCTCGTGGGGCTGACCACGCTGCGCGACTACGACGAATACACATTCACCCACTCCGTCAACGTCTGCATTTTCTCGGTCGCGCTGGGCCGGAAGCTGGGGCTCACCAAGCTGCAGCTGTACGATCTCGGGATGGCCGCCCTGTTCCACG
>WNGR01003241.1_pt1 | contig 17802 bp, 18 predicted proteins | sample 5407581 | NCBI WGS metagenome assembly WNGR01 (sample SAMN13153383, study PRJNA577476) | soil metagenome | isolation source: 80 cm soil or saprolite under Garry oak tree replicate 2 | place: USA:California | collected 2016-06-15 | reverse complement strand
ATGTGCATCACCTGCACTGGTCACTGAGTATACGTATATATACTCCCCAACGTCCGCAGCAGAGAGGCCACAATGAGCTCGCACGGGTCATCCCAATCATCGCACTCCCTCACCCCACCTACGACAATGGCTCCACTGTCCTCATCACCCCCCCGCAGCGCAGACACTGGAAGCTCTTCTGATCCCACATCCCGGTCCTCCCCGCGCATCCCGTCTCCGCTCAACCCGTACCACCACTCCCAATCCTTGACGCCGCCCTCGCGTGCCTCCCTCCTCCCCACTCCGCCTCCAACAGCCGCGCGTGGACGCCAACCCGTCATCCCCATAACGCGCGTCGCATCGGCACCCGCCGCTCCGCAGTCGACTGCTGGAGCGAGCGCGCACCTGCCCGCCGCTCCCACAACAAGTGTGTCAGCCCTGTTCCCGTTCACCTTCCGCACCCCATCGCGTTCGCGCTCCCCAGCCACGTCCACCGAGCGCCGCGGCGGGCACGAGTCGGACGGGGATGGCGCTAGCATGCACACGTCGACTTGGTGGAACCACCGTGTCCACTCGCCGCGTCCCTGGGCGGAGAACTCGAAGCGCAAGCGCACGATCCCTGTCGAGCAGGCGGAGGGATACGTCCACACACGCTCTGTGCGCCCGTTTCTCGCTATTGCTCTGTCACATTTCCTCACACGCATCTTCTGCATGCAGCGTGCAATCGAGGCCATCAGTGGCGCCCTCGGTACGGCAGCATCCATCGGCCACGAGGCGCTCTTTACCGGAGTCGACCTCTTGAAGTTTGCGCCCGTGCCTGGATTGGAACTTGCTGGCGGCATCCTGCTGAATATCTGGGACGCCGTCGAAATGGTCGAGGTAAGCGCAATAGGCACCCCATTCGCGGCCCTGCTGCTGCTGACAGCAGATCTCTCTAGATGAATCGTCTCGCGTCTCTACGCCTGACCGAACGCTGCGCGGACATTTTGATTTCCGTTCGCGACGAGATCGCAGATGCGGGTTACACCGTAGCCGAGGAGCTCCATGCGCCCATCGCGAAACTCGTCGAGTGCGTTCCGGCCTCCCTCATGCTTACACATATTTTCCATCTGATTTGCTACTTTACACAGGGCGTTCGAAGGAGTGTACCATTTCCTCAAAAAGCTGGGCCATCGTCCTTTCCTTAAGCGCTACCTGAGGCGCGATGAAATCCAAACCAGTATCACGGCCTGCGACACCGCCCTCGGCGACGCGCTCGGGATGTTGGGCGTAAGTGTCGTCTTCCACCTGCGAACTTGGCGGGCTATTCTTCGCGGTCGACACTGACGCGCTCCTCTGCTTTTGTCAGCTCTCTATCCAGATCCGTACTCTGAAGCTCATCCAAGCCAACGAGCTACGGCGACAGAAGGAAACGCGCGATCTGTTCGAAACCCTCTCGCACCTCTCTCCCGGCCTGTCGCCTGTGCCCCTCCCCTTGTCGCCAGCGGCGCTTCAGTCGTCCCCCACAGACCCCGAGGGCGTGCGCAAGACGCTGAATGCCCTGCGTGCCGTGCAGAACGCACAGGACCGCGCCCACGACACGGCAGACCTGCGCCAGCTCATGCGCACCACGCTCTTAACGAACGATGACGTTGCCATGATCGAGGCCCTCCAGATCGCGCGCAGCGAGATGCCCGAGGCCATCAAGACGCTCCAGCGCGCCCTCGAGCGCGTCGTCGAAGACGGGCAGCTGGACGCCGAGGAGCCTACCACCGCGCTGTTGCTTCCATCGTCTCCCCAGCAGGAGGAGGCAGGAAAAGGTTCCGGCCCGTCTCTCGACTCCGGTAACACGGGTACGAGCCGGCGCAGCGCGGACACGCTCGACCGCGAGTTCATCGAGACGGGGATCGATGCGCTGCGGCGGCTGTCGAAGGGTACGGACCTCGGCCTCCCGAGCTGGACGATCACGCGGTACGAGATCGACCTCGAGACGAAAGTCGGCGTTGGGTTTTTCAGCGACGTATACCGCGGGACGTGGCGCGAGCACACGGTCGCGATCAAGGTGCTCGCAGAGACGACACCGCACAAAATCTTCGTGCACGAAGTCGAGATATGGAAGTCCCTCTGCCACCCGAACGTGCTCGAGCTCCTCGGCGCGTCTAGCGCTAGTGGCGAACCACCGTGGTTCCTGGTGAGTGGGGCCTCGCTTCCCTGATTATCTAATCATACTCTTTGTTTGTCTTACATTGGCTTCGTTTAAACAGGTCAGCAAGTATTATCCACGGGGAAGCCTCGTCAAGTACTTGAAGGGTTTGAGCGACGCTGATGCCGCAAGAGTCGACGCAGTGAAAATGATACACGAGATCTCGAAGGGTATGGCATACCTTCACAAACAGGGTGTGCTGCACGGCGATCTCAAGGTACGAATCCCAGCCGTAAAAACCGACTCTCGCGTGAAATGAATGACCCCTGCACAGGCTGCCAATATACTTGTCGATGATGACACGCGTTGCGTCATCTCCGACTTTGGCCAAAGCGAGATGAAGTCCGAGGTCTACCGCATTAGCCGCGCACCGCAGCCACGTACGTTCGAGTTTCATTCTAGTTGTCATCTACTCCCACTTGACCCTATCTGACTCCGTTTCCACTGTAGATGGGACGTTACGTTGGCAGGCGCCCGAGCTGATGCAAGGAGCCCAAGTACTGACGCCAAAGATGGACGTCTACGCGTTTGCCATTTGCTGCGTGGAGGTCCTCACCATGGGAGCCCTACCGTGGCCACTCACGGACGACGACGCCGTCCGGCATTTCGTGTTGAGTGGGTATCCTCTCCTTCATTATTCGGTCTTTGCCTGCGTTTTCCGGATACTGATGGTAACACCCCTCCCCATTCCTGGGTGTTTGACCAGATGAGAACATGCGGCCCTCGCTTCCGCCGTCCAATCTACTTAGCGGCCAGCTCATGAACGTCATCCGCGCGAGCTGGGACCGCTTCCCGTCGAACCGGCCCTCGTTTGAGAAGATTGCACGGGAGCTCAAGAAGCAGCGCGCGGAGTGGTGCACCCAAAGCATCCACTCGCCGACGTTTGACACGCCGAAGCAGGTACCCCTCGTTGTCGAGTGGGACGCGCAGAACCCGCACCGCTTGCATCACTCGCCCGACATCTTGCCGCGACCGCTACCAGGCGACACACAGCCCGTCGTAACCTATGACCCACCGACATCGGGGCTAGGACTGGACATCGGCGAGGATGAAGAGAGTTCGCTATCGTCGGTGGAAGAACTGAGAGATGTCTCACAGCTGTCGCAGCCAGTTGCAAGGCTCGTAGACTCGATGTCGACGAACACTTTGACGTCCGACGCGAGCAATGAACTCGACCAGAACGTCCTCGCATCGGGCTATCTCACCCCCCTGGACCCCAACGACATTGCCGCGAAATACCGGGACGAGCGTCGATACAGGATGCTCCTGCAGCACGACTACCACACAATCCGTGGGTATCCGATTCCATTCTGTGTTTCGTAACGTAAATTCCTGACAACGGTTTACACACGCGACTGATTTGTTTTATGCCCAAAAGTTACACTCCCGCTATGGCGACCATCTCATGTTGAACTCGGCGCGGTGGGGTTCCTGTCGAAACCGGACGGCCGCTTCGAGACGCTGTTCAATGCGTTCGACCCAGGGCCGACGTCCGGAGGCAAGGCGGACGAGCTGCCGATGTTGTCAGGATACGGCAGGGTTTTGAAGGGCAGCCAACGCCAGGACAAGCGCAGTGCGGCGCAGCGCGGCCTCGATCGCGTCCAAGGGTTATTTTCATCCGCGTACGTACAGCCATCTCGGTACCGTCGCCATCACCGTCTCTTACCGAGTCGCATTGATCGGTGTTCCCGTGTCCGCGCTGCGCGCTAACCGACAGGCGCACCAGTCGCACGCAATCGTTCCAGCTGCGCGCTCGGCACAAGGTGGCTTACATCTACGCAGAGTCGACGATGTACCGCTACATTACGAACGTCGACGTGCCGAAGAAGTGGTTCCAATCCAACATTGATCACATTATGAAGATCTACGGTAGGGAGCAGCATCTCACGCGAGAGGACATCTTTCTCGGTACGTTCCGCGTTTCAGATAGTGGCGCTTCGCTTGATTGTTCACGCGATGCTCCCACAGTTATTGGGGCGTTGGACGCCCCTGACTATGCATCCTTTGTCAGTCACAGCCATCCAGACGGCCAGGTGAGCTTGAGCCGGCGTAATTGACAGCACACGCCGCGGCTGAGCGCTGATCGGGGACCAACCCCACTATGCACAGGTCAACTTCAATGTGTTTGCATCTGCCCACATCGGACGCCCATGGGGCGAATTCACCCTTACGTCAGCTGAACAAGCGATGGAGCCCTCCAAGGACACCGTCCAGCAGGATATGGTGGGCGCCGTCACTGCGAAAAACGTCTCGCTCGTGAAGAACTCGTCAGAGTCCTGGGACTCTGTACTTCTTGCTCGGCTCCGGTTCAAACCCGACATACCTGAGCCGACCTCGTTGTGAACATCACGTATTTCTTTTCCTTTTTCTTGAACCCACGATATCCGCACAACACCAACACCGACACCAACAACCACTACGGACGTTACCTCACGATGTATAGTACCGAAAGTATCACGAAACAGACCTGTATTTATCGCAAACACTAGCACGCCCCCAAATTGATTGCATGTTTCTCGCGCAGGCGGTTTCCTCGTGATTATTGAGTAGGTTATGAGTGGCGGTCGACGTCAAGCTATCATCAGTTGGGGTAGATATACTTGGGGGTCGCTCGTCTACGATTTGCCCCATTTTGATTGGGGAAGAATATTCGTGAGTGCATTAGCAAAAAAGCGAACCATCATTCATGCATCACAAGTCGCGATGATCGGCCGACGTCTCAGTGCTGACACCACCTAGCAGGAGCTCTATATTAGCCTGGAAGCACTTCGGATGACGTGCGCATTGTACAAATAGATGTTTACGTTACTACTGCTGCCAGTGAGTGTCAAAGTCAAGCAGATTCGAGTCATCCGACAGCGACTCATTCATGTGAATGATGACCCTGCCACACGTGCAGGCTTTTTAGCGATGAACGCCCTCAGGACTATCGCCCCAAATCCAAAAGAAGATATCTGGGACCAACACAACGCCTCACGCAAGATGTTCACGAACATTCACCCGTTCAAGTTATTGCGGCAACTAACTCCCCAAAAACACCATAATCGTCCACGACTCGGAATCGGAAACACACCTCTTCGTTGCCTCTTCGCTCCCAGTACTGTATTCGCCCTTTGTTAAGCAATGCATGATCAAGCCGTAAGCACCGAAGATCGGAGGAGATATGGTCCTCCACTTACAGTCGACCATCATCGCCTAGGCACCAACCACCGGCACTCATCTATTCGACGCCACAAGAAACGAAAGAGCGGACTTGGGGCGTCCCTTTGGGGGTTGTCGCCTTACTGTATGTGATCTCCCCACGACACACCCCTTCTCCAGGCCGACATCCGCTCGTGCTCTCTCCTCGGCGTGTTCATTGACTTCATTGCATGCGCGGTTGCAGCAACGACCTAAATCCAGTATTTCCCGACGCGTTGCCATCGTGCGACCATCGCATCCATGGCCCGCTGGCAGTTGAGTACTCGCGGACGACGCACCACCACGTATCTTCTTTTATTGTAAAATAAATCGTGTGCATGTGCAAAGTATGCAGGGACGCCTCGACTAGACGAACAGAGCCATCATCGGCTTGTACTGTATGAGCGTGTTGTTGGTCGGGCGACGGACATCCTCGGGAAATTTTGTTTAAATATCAGCTCAGGCACAGGCGGGGTTCGCGAGCAGTACAGTATGTCATGGAAACTTCTGTTGATATGTTGAAATTTCGTTGACCTCCGATAAACGGGACTTCACAGGAACGAGGATCACAGTTGAGTTGCGGTTGTACACGTGGGTCGCGAGATGTTATGTAATAATTCGGGTCACATACACTTCGTCCCCACTCATTAACGAAACAAAAAAAGAACAAGAACAAGAACAAGTCGGTCCTGATCTTGAAACTATGTTCAACGTCACAGTCCACCAAAATGTCACTTCCCGCTAATCTACCGTCTACCTGCGACTATACGTTTCATGAGCCATTTAGCCAATCCGTACCGAAATTGGTTGCCCCAGGATATCGATTTCGATGTTGACCCAGGACGTACTATGAGTCACAACGCGCTAATTTGCAGGGTTACTTCTCACGACGTCCCCTTGGGGTACAGTACGACGTGGTCCCATAAACGCAATTGTTCAGCTGTACCAACAACATTTCGTTCTCTGTTGACGTAATCTCGGCTGTATCAAGGTTGCACTGTAAAGTTGTGCTCCACGAGATCCCATCTACTTAGAGTTCAATCTTTGTGGCGAGATAAGACCCACAGGCTTTGCAAGGCGTATCGAATTTTGCGCGTAGCAGTCAGTCGGGGAATCTAATGTTCTATTAGTGCCGTAATCCCGACTCCGAGGAGAACCATTTGCGACAGCGGCCTATAGTTAACTTTGACCCAGCGATCTAGCCCCATTCTTCTTTGCCCTCCACCTTGGGTCCAATCGAATCATTTCTTTTTGCAGCGCGAAAATCGCAATCCAGGTTATCCCGACTGGTCGGCGAGCAGACCCTTGCGATGATGGGCTTGGATAGGTAAGTTTATGACAACTATCCAAACAATCCGTGCCTAAAATTCATGGTTAGCCAGAGCATGTTTGACGTTGCCGTGCTTGACTTCCCGTGCCTCCGTGGTATCCCGCATTCGGCGTTGCCCCAAGAGTCGATCCTACTAATTTTATGTGCGTAGTATATATACAACCTAACATTGACCCAGTTTGAGGCAACAGTTCACCCTCCCTCCCTCACTTTCTTGTGCACCATGGCCTATACATCTCAGGGTAACCACCCCCGATCGCACTTCGACTTCACCACTCATCCTTCCCTCCGTACGTTTCTATACTTCCCAGCTCTGCGTCTCTCATCGCCCATGGATAGACATTCGTGATGCGAGAGATGCACACATCATTCTCGAAGCTGTCAGGCTCGGGGTTCTCCCATTGATTACCAGACGGTTGTCATCTACAGAGCGGGAGCAGCTCTGCTCAGGGCACGTCTTTGTATGGGAGGAAGCAGAGTTCAAAGGTGGCTTGGAGCGATGGACAGACGGCCGACGATGGTAAGGGCAACCCATGGCGTGCTCCATACCGTTGTCTGAGCTTCAAATAGGTCCCAAAGCAGAATGCGTGGAGATTATCTATTTTACGAGGAAAAACTCGAAGCGACACAAGAAGAGCGCGACCTAAAAGCCGCAAGGCGGTACGTCTATTTGGTTCTCTCTTCTGGTTCTAGCCACCTTACCTGGAACATCTGAAGGGCACGACGTACTCTCGACCCGCTCTCGGTCCCTCCACTCACCAATCGGCGTCAAGATCGGCCATCGAAGCCAAATGGTCTTACGAAGCAAACGTTCTCGACCCAAGTGTATCTGCCTGGTGCCAGCGCACCACGAAAATGGCACATCGTTGCCTATTTCTCGGTATGGTAGATCCGCACGTCACCACATTCCCCTCACCCACTCTATTCTCTGTCACCAGGGAAATGATTACACACGGCTGCAGACGATCGACGATATCGAACAGTTGCGCAATATTCGTGTCCCCCACGGCATTTACGTTTCCAGCAAAGGCTCCTACAAGCGAGCTGATACATTCCCTTGTGAACCCGACGAAGATGATATCGTCTACCCGAGCCACCGACCGTCGCTCCCCGGCCGCCCAGGCTCCTCATCATCTGTAATGATGGTTCCAGCCCAAGCGTATATGTGCGGCACTCAGACCGTTGCCACGCGTCCACAGTCTCCTCTTTCGGGAAATCTTCCACGTCTATCCTCCGTGGTTGGTCATACACCACCGATACCAACAGGTATGCCGGGATCCCCCACTGGCACCACCGCGCGGCCCTACGCACCAAGGTCGGCCGAGGATCGTCGCGTGCTAAACACTTTCCGCCTCGCATTTTAATCATCGTCTTGTATGTCTGTGCTCACTCCAAAAGTTAGAAAGGGCTCGTGAGGATAAAGTGCTTTGCGCAGAGCCCAAGGCAGCATAGAGTCGGAACCATGGGTGCTGGCGCTCGATGCGTATCTCACCCTGGTTTTAGGGTTTGGTCCCTTGTCAAAATGAGCATATCCATATCTTCTAGTGTATCGTAATACGTGGCATCAGGTCATGCGCGAGTTTGTAGACAAATAATATACCAATGACCACACGACGAGTCGCTAGCTTTTCGACTTTCGACTTACTGAGGAACAGAGCTGCCTGTGCGAACTGTGAAAGAGCCAGTAATTCGGAGAAATTCACGTGGAGCCGGCACACCACCTCTTTGGCACTACAGTACGACTATTCTCTGACATCGAGGTGTCGCCGCACATCCGCGTGCTAACTCTGATTTCTGGACTAATTTGAGGAGAGCCGTGTGCAGGCTTGCACCTGATCTGTACCTGAGGATCTGTAGTACTACGTCGACGGGACCAACACCAGCGCTCATTGCAAGGTTCATTGGCTTGTGGCTTATGACATGGCAGCTCTGGAGTAATTCCGCCATCCCACCGGACCACCTGCAGTAAATCGCGTGTGGACAAGCAGAGAAAATTCTCGGCCCGAAACTACGGGAGAAACTTGAAGGGGCGTATTAGGAACAGACGAGATTGCAAGAGCCGGAGGAGTGACTTCAAAGGGGACAAAGAAGACGAGTTTGACTCTTCGGAAGTTGTTGACGATCGCACCTTTGATCGCACCTCTGGGTGAGTGAGGTTGGCTTGGTAACACGTTAATTTTATGGAAGGGGTTGTTTAAGCGTATGGTACGGTAGTGTCGTGTGTTCACAGCACCCAAACAATGGAGTGTATTGCACCGCCGATAAACCGCGGGTTTCGTTGACGATGGATGAGCGTGAGCGGTAAGTGCCTCAGGGAAGCATCCATGTCCAAGGTCGCTTGCAGTTGAGGCCGGGGTCAGGGATCGGGGTGGTCAGTCGATGCGCTTATCTAATCATGCCACTGCCTCGTTCCGCGGCTCAGGCGTTCAAACGTTCACGGTTAGGACCAACCCAGGTCGAAAGTGTTGTACGAATATGAATCCTTTATACACCGATGGGGAAAACAGGAAGAAAAAAAAGAGATGGGTCGCACTTTGTGAGGCTTTCGTTGCAATGTCCAGATCGTTCCGGGTCACGTCGACCTAATCGACGCTTGAATCGACGTGCGATGTCTCGCTCCTAGGATCGCGAAGCAGATAGACAATCAAATCAAATTGTGCCCGAAGTACTACTCCGCAGAACAAGGAATTATCAGAGAACAAGAATACCCACATTCAGCGTATTCCAGCCCATTGGTGAAACACGGTGCCACCAACAACAATCTTGCAACAATCTACTATTGGTCAGGGACATTGTCAAGGACTCAGTACTTAGTACTCAATACTCAGGCTTAGAAAGACGCAAATTGACCACTGAGGACGAACAAGGAACAACAACTGCTCTGGACCCATCTCGCAACTGGCTTACTTTCCCCAGACTATGCGTCGAGGGAAACAAAAAATTCGGACATGTTCAAATTTCCACAGCGCCTGATAATCGGACCAGCTTGCCGAGACCAATTGATAGGTTCACAAGCTAGTAATTTCTTTTTCAGGATTTGATAAGCAACTCCTCAATAGATCGTAAATACGCCAATAATCGTTTTGGCCAGATTGTGTTAACTTACCTTCAGACGATTATTATTAATCCCAATTGCAGAAGTTTGCGATGTCGGAGCGGCGACTCGGTTGTGTCATTGAAGCAGCAACCAGACGTGCTGTATCTAGTAACATATTACCCACCATCGGGTCTGTGTCGTAAACGGAAATCCGTCCAGGGAAGACGGCGGCCGAGGCTTCAGGTGGACTTGCCACTGAAAACAAACTATGGCTATAATCTTGGACGTTGGAGAACGTTCAGCCACCCGTCTGGTCTCTTTCGTCTCAAGTACGGTCAGCAAGGTTTAAAGTGCCTATCGAGGTGACTTCATTGGCTTGCCAACTCAAATTGAAGTGTGAGGTGGTGAAGCGTAGCCAATTTCCCACCGGTTGGCACCCCCGTTTTGGTTCTGCCCGCACGGGGTCCACTTGACAGGCGTGGGCGGAAAAATGGATTCCTTCCCGAAAACGTCAGCGATTCCTCTTGATAGGAAACTGTGCCATCGATGATGACACAGGTGACGAACATGAATTCGGAACGAATCGGATCTGAGTCACCCAGACTCGGGTAGTCGCGCTGTCGGCTGTCGAGAATCATTTAGGATAAGGTACTTAGAACTTAGTGTTTAAATTATGTCATCAGCGAGCTCCAAGGATCCAATTCTTCTGCCAGCGGCGCAAGTGGCCACACAATGGGGTCGGATCAAGGCAGAACAAGAACGAAATTCTGCGAAAAGTCTCGCACGATAGCGCTCCTTGAGAGATTCAACGTTATGATTCCATCAGAATAGCCCTCAGGAGGCATTGCGTTAACGTTAACCAGGGTGTGTACTAATTGTTCCAATTCAGAGGGAGGATTTTTACGGGAGCAGTAACATCACGGTGCCGCGGAGAGATACCCACGTGTGCGTACGAAAGTGCCTACTGTGTGGTTCGTGAAGAAGTCCACGCCGCACTCACTAGCTGCCCCAATTTTTCCGTCGAGTCGGAAGTCTAGTTCTCAAGAGGTGTGGACAGAGTAGAGCCTCAGAAAGGCGTATGTCATATCTCCAAGTCGACTTGTCCCATAAACACCTGGAGAATGTTGAGAATACGGTGGGAGATCGCGCCTCTGTCACTCAGGCTAGTGCACGGCGAACCAGCAGCGACCACCCGTCGAATTGATCGTTCCTTTTCGATGGAAGAACTCGACATTACGCGAACTACCCCCTTCTCGAACACTTCACGAGGTCCCAACCGGTGGACGCGCCGAACGACCCACAGTTGATGAGCGTTACATCCGAACGTCGCTGAAGCCGATCACGGCTCGAAATTAGGGGGTCAATGTGGCGCTGCAAAGGAGGGAACCGGAGTACACCACAAGGCGCGCAAAACGACGCAAGGCAGGCATGCTGGTAGGAACCTTAAGTCCCATGACGAGAAGATCTGTCCAGAACCAGCCCAGATCTACGTCCATCCTGCGCCAGTACAGTAGATGAAGTGGAAGGCCTGCAAGCGATGGCTCTCGAGTCTTGCTACGGTCCGGGAGCCATACTTAGCCGGAAACCCTGGAGCAACCTTGCATAAGAGATACGTAACTAAGACGAAAAGCACTTGAGGAAAAGCGTGGCTCGGAATTCATAGGTGCGCATGGCGACCCTGAGAAGGAAGGACTTCAAATCTGGCGGGTGGTGTTTAAGATGATGTTATTACGCCGCTCCTTCTCACTCCACACACAAACACCTCGGGACAAAGACCGCGTCCGTGGAATCTACTTCAAGATATATTGATGAGCAGACCAAGATTACTAGTAGCAAAGCGAGGAACAATGACCAGAAGAATAAAATTCAGCGGGAATTGCGCAAACTCTGGTTTAAAACCGAAATAAGGCCCAAATCAACCATAACGTAAGCTGTGCCTCAGCTGCCAGACCCCAGACATACCGTAGCCAATCGAGTTCGAAATCCAATACCAAAATTTTCGTCAGTGACGTCTGGCCAAGTCTAAGGCAAAAATATGGAAAGAGGTGCTGGGGTATGCTGTTGCAGCGAGACGCTTTTACAAGCGAGGTGGTCGCCAACTGAACCCAATTGGACGCGCCATCCGCGGCGTCCCGCGATGTATGAGGACTCGATAAGACCGAACGAATCTGTATGTCCAATATCAGAGAGTTGGAAAGTGGTAGAACGCAAAAAAGAAAAGAAAAAAAATGCAAGTTGAAATAAACCGTGAGGGCAAGGTCGAATGCTCCGGATATAGAATGCACGTACAAGTTATGTGCCAGGATCAATAGTGAACCTTGGAGGACCAAGCGAAGTCACTGCGCAAACGAATTCCGCGTCGGCTTTGGTGAAGTAAGGCTGATTTTAACGTCAGAAGATTCCACGTGTTAAAAGAAAGCGGAGAGTATACTATCTGGTCCCGCCGCCACAGGCGTCCCACCAGCGATTTCCAGGAAGGCTTCTTGTATCTCGTCTCAAGTCAGAAACACCAGTAGTTATCGAGTACGGGGACGAACTGTTCAACTTTGTTAATCAAATGCTGTAGCGCACCACAAACGACCCGTACTGCAATGGACCGAAACGTGTCCGCAGGGACTAGCAAAACGCTTCTCCGCCCGTCGCGCAAAGCACTCTTCGTCGGCAGTTCGGCGTATTCCTGTAGGTTGCTACACACTGCTACGAAGCAACCCGTAACACGCTGATTTTCGGTGATAGTCCCTTGATCCTGACACGCCCGAGAAATGGACGGACGCTTGCCAGCAAAGCCAACCTTCGTTTCTAAATAGTTCAAAGTTTGACCAGTCGATGAGCCAAGAAGAGCAGGTGATTACCAGCGGCCCTAGCACTGCGAATTTGTCAACAGTTAATTTTATCAGCACATTGTGAGATGTCCCAGCACCCCGTGCGCAAGGCTCACTCATTCCGTCGAATCCATTATCATTTAATTCATGCCCCGGCGGTTTGGCGTGGCAACCTGTCGGACATGGTGAGATGGAAGAGCTCAGAAGTCATAAAGGTATATCTCCATACCTCGTGTATCCTCACCATTCGTGCACACCAATGACATGTCCAAAGGATCGACTCTATCTCACATTTATCTTGTGCCCTCATTTTTGAGACAGGCCGGATGCAGCGCCTGCCAAGGTCTCCCACGAAGAGGCAACGTACCAATAGCTTCTCGTGGTCACCTCAGGTGCCGGATCCGCACGAGGTAGGTCCCTTCGTAAGGGACATGGGCGGACGGAGATATCAACCACCGGATTGATGAGGGTTACGGCGTGGCTGTACTTGGCTATGTAAATTGTGTGAATTGGTGGATATAAGTGGGAATCAGATAACGAAGTATCGATTGCCCAGAAGTTAGTCTCGTGGCGGCAGGGAAAAGATTCGGATATTGGGTGGCAAGGAGATGAGGAATCTATTACGGATCATCAGGCGCTAAGGTTGGGCTATTCTAGCTGCTCAAGAGTAGTACGAGATAGTGGCATTCCACTGATCCACATTCGTTTGAATTCCATGAGGGCCATCGCGCGGATAAACAGTTAGATGCGGGAAAAATGCCGTCACCGGGCTTTCCGTTTCTCGAGATGGACTTTCGCGAAATGGAATGAGAGAAGAGTTCGGATGATGGGCAAGAACTGTTCGTTCTAAAGAGAACGATTTGGGCCCAGCCCACTTTAGTACTGTGATACCCGGTCAACTTCGAAACTTAATCTACCATTCCGAGAGGGGAGAACCCATGGAGTAGCTGGGCATTAGGAATACCTGCGCTACAGTGTGAGAAATGTGTATCTCTCGAAACTAGGGTCATTGCGTGGCGAGGAGGCGAAATAGGAAACTATCGTTCTATTCTTCAAAAAGTAGGGTTCTTGATCAGCGCTTTCACGGCGAAAGATGTGATCCGAGCTTAGAAGCCACATAGTAGGGAAAGTGCTTGCCAAATGGCTCCTCACTGTGCTGTATTAGGACCGCTCCAAAGTTGTGTTTGATCTAGACCTGAGGTGAGCGAACATGCTGCTACGCAAATAGGGCATACACGACACACCCCCGGGACCTACACGCAAACTAGTACGTGGCCTCCATCAAGGCGATCTCGAAGGCGGTGTCGACCCCTAGGCTCTTGGCACGGAAATGGTGTGTCGGTACTTAAATCATGCCCTCTGCCTTTTGTGCAAAAATTGCGCACGTTGACATGGGCATGCACGCGAGCTGTGCAGAATTTTTTAAATGCAGCGTAAATGAGGCAGACAAGACTGACACATGCTGTAGAAGAAGAGGAACCTGTGCTGGGATCATCGCGAGTTGGATGCGAGGAAGACACCAGGACGCCTCGTGGACGCTGGCGTCAGTCCACGTGACTGCCTTGCGGACTGCCACATACTGCCATTTGCCCAGGCCAATTGCGAGGAAGATGGTGCACGAGTTGTTGCCATATCAGCTTCCACAAGTACGGTATATAACCCTGCCATAGTGGGATCCTGGGGGCTCTCCATCTCTATCAGTTCTTTTCGACACTCTTGACTTCCTTCCTACATGGCTTTTCTTTCCATCGTCCGCCTCGCCCTCTATTGTGTCTTGGTGAGTTGTCGCTAAGCCGCCTCTCGAAAGGCCACCAATGGTTCAGTAGCTGACGGCACACGACTCGCACAGTGGATTTTCTCCGTAGTCTTGCTTGGCCTCACAGCTGCGAGAATACAATATACGGAGAATCTCTCCCCTGATGATCCTCTTAATGGCGGACATCACTTCTACGACCCCGTTGTCGCCGAGCTCCTTGCGACAAGTATCCTCGTCATACTTTGGTCGATGTTTGCGTGAGTCCTCCGAGTCTACATTTCCTTCCTACGGGGTCTGAACCCAACGCCCACGTCAGAATCCACGCGATCTACACGCGGCGGGACCGTTTGATCATCCACACATTCGCCGCGGAAAGCATTGCGCTCTTCGTCCTTTTCGTGATGTGGCTCGTTGGCACTGGAATTGCCACCGTGCGGCCCTTCTTTTTGATGTCTCTTACACGTACGCTGACGCAAAAGCGTATAGTCGATGTGGGGAAACCTGAGGTGGTGCCATCAGTATTCGGCATGTCGACTCCTCACCGCACTCGTGGCGATTGCGTGGACCGGCTGGGTCTTTTTGTTCTTCCTTCTCGGCGCTAGTCTGATGCACTCACTTGTGAACCGAGCATGGACCGAGCCTATACACGGGCACCTCTATCCTCGCGATAGTTTTGTGCCTGCACAAACGTCGGAATATCACGGTAGCCACGCTTGAAGGCTCCTGCCAGTGCGAACGGTGTTGCCACATCTGCGCAGCTACGGAAAAAATGTTATTTATGTACTAGTACTTAGACGCCGCTGTAACGTAATTTTCCGTACACTCCGAATCGCGGCAAATCCCGGGCCAATCACATAACTGCCTCATCTGTAGCGCAAAAATGGCGCTACCTTTCCAGTTTTCTTCGCCGCTCCAACTTACGAGTGTGAGCATGAGTGACCATCTCCCCAAAACTCGAGTCGTGCTCTCCTCTACTATCCTCTCCCACCCTACTACAGTTTATGTTTAGCGTATTGTTGGCAACATCGGCAGAGTCCTTACCTTGGTCCCTGCTCAATCCCTGCTACCGAGACCAGTCCTATCTGTTCCGTTCTTAGTCCCTTTCCTAGGCTCGCTGATCCATCCATCAACGTAAACCTTCCTCAGCGATACCCTGACAGCTCATCTTTTGTGACACATAGTCTTCCTCCGCTTCGCTCTCAGCATCTCGAACACTCTGGCTCTGACGTTGTGTCTTCGGGCTTGACTAGTTTGACTCTTCGGGCTTGTCTTCAATTTTCTTGCTATTTGTAATCGGCGTCATCACACGACGATGAGCTTTGGTCTTGCTTGACCTTTACAGAAGGATAGAGCGGGAGAACGCGAGAGCGTAGTTCTCACGAAGCCGGAACCTGCTCTCCTTCTTAGCCGTCGGCGTTGCAAAAACCTCATCGAATGGTGTCTCCTGTATTTCGTTTCTTTGGCCAACCGTGACAGCGGTGTGAAGACGGCGTGGGTGCCGCAAGTTACGTAAGGATCAAGGTAAGAATGGTGATCAAGCTGGTGGCATGGAAACGAGTCAGGTCTGTGTGCGTCTCTGCAACTCTAGTGCCTAATTTCTTTAAGGATTCCTGTGCCTCTGAGTGTATTTCTTGACGTTGGGAGTAATGAACAACCGTCTGGGGTTCAATTTTGTTCGAGTTAACACAGCACGCTTGTCCTTGCGCTTGTCGCAATATTTGTACTTGTTTACCATTTACTCGGGAGCGGCGTTCCCATGCCCGTCTCATTTGCATATGCATTGGTATCTTATCGTTGTTCAGCTCCAACGCTGGAGCAAACACTCACGATGCGTTTCCTCGCACTGCTATCCCTGATCGCCACATTTTCGTTCACTTGTACTCTCGCCCACGAAAATGGCATGGACATGAACATGGATCAGGGTATGTCGATGTCAATGGGCAATATGGTTATGTATCTCCACTTCACTCCGGGCGACAATCTGTGGTTCCTCGGTTGGGCACCAAGAACTGCGGGCGCGATGTTTGGGGCTTGTATTGGGCTTTTTATGCTTGCAGTGGCCGAGCGGTGGTTATCGGCGATGCGAGCTGTCATGGAGGGGCACTGGCGCACACGGTTCGGACCTTCGTCTCTGTCCCGTGCTGTACTTATGTATAGCTTGTACAGTGCCCAGATCATGCTCTCAAACAATATCAATACGTCTAGTGTGGCGACGTCTGAGGAGTGTGACAAGCCGTCGTCTAAGAGTTCACAGCCCTCGCATGACACCTTTAGACGCCGAGTTCCTCCCTTTATTCCCACACACGACGTCTCACGTGGTATTATGCGAATTGTCCTTGCCTCCATCAACTTCCTTTTCATGCTTGCTGTCATGTGAGGCATCTCATGCGTCCTACAATAACTGATATGACAATGACTGACCTTGCCCTTCGACGTCCCAGGACGTTCCAGCTCGGGTTCGTCTTTGCCATTGTGATTGGCCTCGGCGTAGGAGAGGCCCTTTTCGGGAGGTACAGCCCCCATTTGGGCCACCTACACTGAACGGGTGAGAGGGCCGTAGTTCATGGGCTGCGCGTTGTACGTACGCTGTAGATCCACCGCCTTTGTTCTTCGTTGGTGCCACATCCTAGAACTTGTCCATAAGTATATAAAGTCGACCCCACTGAACTTTTGAGCCCAGACCGCCTCACCTCCCCCCCACGCACTTAGTACTCCCACAGACTCGCAGCGCCTCTCAAGCAAAGAACCCATAACGATTATCATGTCTGGAGCTTGGATGATTCAGCAACCCGTTACCGCTTATACCCCAGCCGTTCTCGTCCAGACCGTCCCTATCACCACCACGACAGCCTATATAATTCAAACTTCCCCTCCGCTTCCTCTGCCCCAAGTGCATGTGCTCGTTTCTGGCGTGTGTGTCTTGCATTGTCTCTCTATTATTTCGTACCCTTACGCGGTGCTTTAAGGGCACCGTCGTCGTCACAACATCTACTGTTGTGTTCAAATTCGGGTAACAATCAGCCCAAGAAGGGCAAGAAGAAGGGCGTCAAGTGTCTGCTTTGCCGACTCTTTTGTCGGTAGTGTCTCTACCCATTGTCTAGCCTCGCTGGGCATCGACTTGGTCCCTAGCCCCATCGAGGTTCTCTTGTCTGGATGATTGTCTCATTTTTTGAATCGTCTCTGCCTCCTACTTTATGACTCGGACATAATTTTTGGCACGATTTCCCATGGACTGTAGACCCTGTGAACTGTAATTTGAAACGATAACGGCAAACAATGTTGAAAAACTTTTTTCACCATTGTTTTTTTGGAACAAATAAAGATATTCCTGAGCGGGCGGCAAGCCGCCAAGCTAGTCAGGACTGAAGTACTGAAGCTACTGAAGCTTGGACTGAAGCGCTGAAGCTGAAGCTCTATTGAGTTCAGAGAGCAATGTCTGATTCAGGCTTTGGCACACCCCCGGCCATTCCATCGCAATTTCAGGTGTACGAGTACGTGGGCGACATCCTCTTTTGG
>WNGR01003240.1_pt1 | contig 17802 bp, 5 predicted proteins | sample 5407581 | NCBI WGS metagenome assembly WNGR01 (sample SAMN13153383, study PRJNA577476) | soil metagenome | isolation source: 80 cm soil or saprolite under Garry oak tree replicate 2 | place: USA:California | collected 2016-06-15 | reverse complement strand
GATGCCCGAGAACTTGTAGGACAGCGAAACCTCGATTTCCAGTTCTTTCATGTCCGGGACGATCGAGGCGCCGCCGCCGAAGTAAAGCCCATCGTTGGCATTTATCGTTTTCGTCGAGCCGCTTACATTCGCCGTAGTCAGCGTGTCTCCTCCGAAGTCGAAGCCCGCCTTGAGCATCAGGTTGACATCGAGGGCGTGCGATGCCGTGGGGGCCGCCGCGGCGAGCGTAAAGGCCAGCGCGGGCAACAAACTGCGAAACGTGCTCCCTGTCATGTTCCTTTTCTCCTTTGAGTTGGACTGCCGAGACCCTGCTATATAACCGGACCAAGCCCGCTTGAGAAAAGCGTGGCCTGTTCCTACATCATCCAGCCGGGTTGGGTCCCAATCCCGGCGCCGCCTGCGGTGTCGCCTCAGGAGCGGCCGCGGGCGCCGGAGCCAGAGCATTGCGCAGGCGCTCCAACTCGCGCTGTCGTTCCTGATAGCGCGACAAGACGCAGTCGGTGTGTTGCGGCGAATAGGCCGGATGCGCCGGGGAAAGACAGCTCGTGTGGAACTCGGCGAGTTCCCGCTCGACCTGCCCGTCCACGCTTTCGATTTCATGCGCGCAGGAAATCAGTGCCGGGATCGTGCAGGTCAGCGCTGCGAGGGTGACGAGTCGAGTGGGAACCATTTTTAAACTCCATGCAGGGCTGAAACTCATTATCGCCAGTCCGGCGACTTGTTTAACCCTGGAGACGGTTCAGCCCAGATCAGCCTGGCGCTGCCGTGCGAGGCGCTCGACCGAACCGGACAAGCGAATACGCCACGTGGCGCGAGTACAAGCGCGGGCGCTTGAAAACCTCCAGCGCGCCGTATATTTCCCTCTGCGCCTCACTCAGGTGTGCGCTGACGAATAGGCCGGCCGCACCGTGGAAAGACAGCTCGTGCGGCGCTCGGCGAGTTGCAGGTCCCACGCCTTTCACCCAATTATGCACGTCTGACTGGCCACCCCCAGCACTTGCGATACCGCCGCTACGCTCTGGCCTCTGCGCACCAGCCGAACCGCCTCGATCTTGAATTCCACCGTGTACTGTGCCCTTTTGCTCTTCGACATTTCCGCTCTCCTTGCTCAAAGTTTAGTTGCCCAGCAAGGGATGCGTTTTTCGGGGGCAAGGTCACTCTTTAGGGTGTACCCCACCCCCCAATCTTCACAAATCCATTTTCCTGGAAATCATATCCATAGCAAACGAACTCTAGGTGTGGTTCGTCAAAAGGCGACACGCAAATGGAATCATAGTTGCTAAGGGTTCGCAGACTCCCCAATGGTTGGCCCGCTTCGTTACGTTGTTTACTTAAGTTCCGACTAATTCGCTTAATCATCATGGCGGAATTACATTGGACCTCCATGTAATTTTCAGGCTGGCCTTTTTCGTTGAATGCGACAGCGAAAGTCGTCAACCTTACCACCCGATAGTCATTTTTTGCGGGATCATTCAACACTGCGGCATAGACGCCCTTGCCTTCCTTTTCATTTATAAGACCTAGAGCGAATTCTGTATAGCCTTCATTGGCGAAACTACCAGTGCATTGACTTAAAAGATGGTAACCTGGAAATGCATTCTTAATTTTCAAAATGTCGTCGGGCTTATGCCCGGTATTTGTACTCAACTTTATCCACATGCGCGAACTGGTCTTACCTAGTCCGGACAAAGATTGATCAACCAATTGGGCGTGTGAAAACCGCGTTATCGCCATCAACAATAAAGCTAAAAACCAACAGCATCGCATTACATTGCCCTCGCCGATTTTAGAATACGCAATGATAAAACCATACCTATTTAATTAGGAAGTTTAGGAAGGGTTGGACTATTTCGAAATGGAACGCTGGATCATTGTTCGTAGGCGATAAAAATTTAGTAACGCTTGGATTCGCTCTCGCTGCAGCCTCAAACGTCGCTGGATTTGAAACAGACGAAGGTGCAACATCAAACACGTTTCGCACGCTAGGGTCACCCAGGTGGTTAGATACAAATATACCCTGATCAATAAAATCCCTGATCTGCGATGCCATAAGCGCCTTGGTTTGTTCAGCTGACAGCCCCGCATCACGTGCGTTTTCAAAAGTTGCAATGACAGCTTGCCCAGGAGCCTTGTACACAGACGCTGTTCCTGCCATTAAATTCTCATACATGACACGTGCTTGATCCTCTGGCGACCTTGAAGTGCTGCTGATTTGCATACTTGACACATCGGCTTGATTCGCCACGTCAGATATTACCGACCTTGAATAATCAGTGAGCGCAGACGAATTGGCTCGAGAGCCAAATTGAATGTAAACATTAGGCTGAGTCGCTTGTGCTGGACCTGCGAACGGATCTTGTGCTCTACGTTGAGCCATGTCAGCCTGGAACGCGGGCCCATCGGCACCACCGGATGCAGTATTCGAAAGCGCCAATAGATAATTTCCGTCATACAAACCAAGGCGGTCAACGTTTTCGGATGTCGGGGCCAGACTCTCACCCCTTGCCGCAGCCTCACCGACAATACGCGCATTTTCCTTCATCAAATTGTTGTAGACAACCGCGTCGTCCCCAACATCGCCCCGGAGATATAAGCTATCCGTTGATCCCGAGACATCCCGCATCGTGCCACCAATGCCACTGGCATCCGCATAAAACGGGCCGGTTCGCACCGCCTGCGCCATCCGATCGGCTCCGCGCTGCGCAGACTCCTCGAAGATTCCTTGCAGTTGCATGTCCCCGAACGAACCCTCCGCTGTACTCGAAGGTCCGGTTACCCGCGGAATGCCAGCGGCGAATGCCTTGCCGATGGCGCTGCCCAAGGCATTGGCCGCAATATTGCTCCAATCAATCTTGCCGCGGCGGTTGATGAGGATGGCCATGCCTTGGCTGACAGCGCCCTTGGCCAAGCCTGAAAGCAAATCCGTGGTAAAACCATCCGAGGTCGCGCCCACTGCCGATACCGTATTGCTCACGCCTAAAGTTTGCTGATCGATATAGCTGTTGATCGGCGCGGCTGCCAATTCACTCCAACTGAATTTTTCTTCCGGATTCCTCGCGATGCGCACGCCCTGCGCAATCAAATCCTTGAGAAGGGCGGTGGTGACAACGTTGCCTGTATTGACGTCGTAAGTAAGCCCGGCAGTCAGGGCGGCCGTGCCGACATCGCGCAAGGAGAAATGATCCCGCAGCCCCAATTGCTTTGCCATCACCTGACTCGCGGCACTGCCCGCTGCGGCGCCGATGGCAGACGCCGCCCACCCTTCCATTTCTCCCGACAGGGCTCCTTCCGTCGCGATGGAAACCACGATCGCGATCGCCACGATAAAGATGATCGCGAACCAATCGTTATCCCGCGGCGGCGGCGGCGGATCCGGCAAGGTCGGCGTGGTGTCGCCGATCAGCTCGCCCGGGTTGTAGACCCTGAAGGTCGAGGCGTTGTTGTGGATGTTGGCGACGACATTGGGGATCACCAGGTTTTGCCCGGCTATGAGGGTGGGGTTATCGGACAGCCCATTGGCATCGGCGATGATGTACCAGAGGTTGGCGTCACCCCAGACCGCAAGCGCCACGCTTTGCAGCGTATCCCCGGATCGAACCGTGTACGTGCCGGGCGTGGTCGCCGGATAGCGGTCGTTGATCGGCATGTAGTTGTAGTCGAAATCCGCCGATCCGATCGGCTGAACGGTATGGGTTTGTGTCTCGATGCCGAAAATTTTCCCCTCGATTTTGGCAATCCAGTTCGCATCGCCGTCGGGGGGCGGGGGGGTCACGGGGCGCGAGGCGAGCACACTAGCATAGTCGGTGCGCGACGGGCCAAATCCTCCGGCATCGCCGATGCCGATGCCGTTGAGGTAGTAATAGTATTGCGTCTTGCTCGACTTGGATCCGATCAACTCGTTACGTTGCAGGATCAGGCCCTGCGCGTCGAGCTTGTAGCTCAAGTGCCGGTCGGCCACCATGTCGCTCAACTGCGTCAGATGGCCGTTGACGTCGTAAATGAAATTGGAGAAACCGGGTTTCCAGTCGGGTGCTTGCGCATTGCTCGCCTGGACCTTGATCTGGCTCTGCTTGGCCGTATCCCAGTACTCGTAACTGTAGGTGGTGGTGACGGTGGTGCCGCCCGATTGCGGGTTGGTAATACCCAAAAGATTACCCGCGGCGTCGTAGCCATAGTTGGAGACGCTGCTGCCGTCGTTCTCCGTCCTGACGGTGCTATCCGCGTTATAGGTGTAGCTGATGTTGCGAGCGATACCGCCCGAAGTATCGAGCTCCTGATAATTCGTGACATCGCCGACCGCGTCGTACGCCCGGCGCGCCCGCAGGATGTTGTCGATATAGGCCTCGCTCAGCAGGCCGTCAACGGCGTAGTTGTAGCTTTCGTTGTTGGCGACTTTGCGCTCGCTCGCCCGATTGTAAAGAATCTGCACGCCGGTCGTTCCAGCAACGATGGTGCCGCTGCCGCGCGCGCCTTGCAGGGTCCCCTTTGTAACTACGAAACGGTTCATCGTGTCGTAGTCATACCAGTAGTCCTGAGTCTGGACGTCGTTGTTCAAACCGTCCTGATAGCGCGCAAAGACGTGCCGGCGGTTGCCGTTGGCGTCGTACTCGTAGCTCACGTCGTATTTCGGGTCGTGGATGGAGACGACGCGATCGAGCTCGTCGTACTGCGCACGCGACGCTTGGTAATAGACCAGACCAGTGCTGGTCGTCTGCGTGTAGCCTTCGAAAGTCCGATTGCCGTTTTGATCGTATTCGTATTGGCTGCGCGCGCTGATGCCGCTGTCGATCACCTCTTTCAGGTAACCGTTTTGATAGTAGGTGAAGCCGATATTCTGCTCGTTTCCGGCAACCGCCAGATTGGTGTCCCCCACTTGCTGGGTCAGCCAACCGGCCTTGTTGTAGGTGTACGTGAATTGATGGCCGCCGAGATCGACGTGCTGCAGCAGGCGCCCGAAATAGTCCTTCGTATCCTTTAACGTCCGGCCGTCGCCTTCGAGGGTAACGAAGGTAGTGCCGCCCGTTGCCGCGTCGAAGATATAGCGGTATTTGGTGGCGATGCCGGCGAAGGTCGTGGTTTGCTTCACCCGTCCGATGTCGTCGTAATAAGTCAGCTCGGCTGAGCCCAGGGCATTGGTGTGGCGGATGCGCCGGCCGGCCTCGTCGTAGTCGTACAGGTCGTAGCGCGCGGCATTGCCGAAGTTGGCGTCGGTGGGATGATCGACGCGAATCAGCTGATTTTTGGCATCGTAGGTGTAGCGCGTGCGCTCGCCGATTTCGTTGTCGACGGTGCGCTGATTGCCGGCGGCATCGTAGCCGTGCTGCTTGATGCCGCCGTCGGGATGGTATTCGGCCAATAAATGATCGGCCGCGTCGTAGCGCTGGGTGTTCCGGTTGCCATTGGCGTCATCCATGCCGACGGCGCGGCCCAGGTAATCGTAGTAGTAACGGGTGGCAGGCCGCACCCGTACTACCGCGCCGTTCCCCAAGGTGGCATTGGTCTCGGGGTCGAGCTTCTGGAGAAGATCCCCGCGGGTGTCATAGGCAAAATCGGTGACATTCCCGCGCCCATCCATCTCCTGGACGACTTCGCCGAAGGCGTCATAGCTCTGTGCGCGGGCGACGACGTTGACCGTTGCCGTGGATCCAGGCGTCGGGAGAAGCTGGACTTGATGCACTTCTTTACTGTTGACCGTCGGGATGTCTCCTAAAGTCAACGTGCCCCGAACGTAGTCGAGCCCATTGCCGTTCACATCGAAAGTCTTGAACTCGTAGCTGTAGTTGCCCGCAGCCTTGTTCGTCCAGTCGAACACGAAATGACCATCGATGGGGATGCCATCTTTGGTCGTGAGCTTGGGTACCGGGATGGGAGCGAGATCGACCGGCTTAGCGCTCCCCGCCGGCCATAGCCACAACTGCATGGTCTGTGCTTCAGTACGTTGGCCGGTAAAGTGGAGAATACTCGGCACGACGGTCGTGGCCGTGCCGGCGGAGACGTTATTGTTGGTCTGGAAGGTGCCATAAGGGTTCGCTTGGTACGCGACCCGCACGTCGCCGTTGGGAGTCTCCTTATAGATCGCAAGCGTATCGCTCGGAGAGATCTGCACATTGAATCCGTCAACTGCCTGCGGCCCATAAACACGCACCGACGTTGCCGCCGGGGCGACCGTTGCGCTAAAAGTGCCGTAAGCATTTGTCCATACGACCTTGACGTTACCGTCGCCGTACCCCTGGATGAGCGGCCACGAGACGTCCATCCACAGGGCAAAATGCCAATTAAAAAATCCCGTAGTGAAGAAGTATACATACGTAGTCATCGTGGCGGTTCCGCCCTTGGCTGGCGTCAACGTGCCGCCGATGAAGGGATTATTCAGTTCATCGACCCAGACTTCCTGAATGCTGACGTTATCGGATGTGAATGCGATCGGCGCCTGATAGACGCGCGTGAGCTGATTCCTCGCGTCATAGGCGCTTTCGGTGCGCTCGACGACGCTGGGGCTCAGCGCGGCGATCTGGTCGATCGCCAGGGACTTGAGGTCAGTGTCCTGGATCGCCGACTGGATCTTCGCCGTCTCGTTGCCGTCGGCATCGTAGAGGTAGGCGCGATCGACGCCGTCGTCCTTGTTGGTCTTGATAAGGCGCCCTGCCTTGTCGTATTCGTAGTACTCCTGGTCGCGACCGTTGAGCCCCTTGGCGACGATCTCGCCGTAGGCGTCGTAGCGTGAGAAATAGGTGAAGTTCTTGGCGTCGGTGGTGCTAGTCTGGCGGTTGAGCTTGTCGTAGGCGTAGAGGTTGTCAATCGCGGGTGCCGTGCCGTCGGGGTTGGTGCGGCGGGAGTGCCTGGCGGTGATGTTGCCGTTCAAGTCATAGTAGTACCGCGTGGGGCCACCGAGCGGATCGGTCTCCTGCGTAAGATTTCCGTGCGCATCGTATTCATAGAGGGTTTTGCTGCCGTTCTGGTCGACTTGTCTGACATTGCCGACGCCGTCGTAGACGGTGGTTTTGCTGCTGCGCACGGCAAAGCCGTTGAAGTCGGTGAAGCCCGGGCTCAGCTCCTGGACGCGGCGGTTGAGGCCATCATAGATGTAATCGGTCTCGGCGGTATCCTGGATCTGGGCGACCAGGTCGCCCGACGCATCGTAGCGTTTCTGGATCGTGACGTCGGTGGGCTGCTCGGTCAGGCTGCCGTTGGCGGCACTGACCGTACCCATCTTGACCCCCAGCGTGGTCTCCTGAATCTGCCGGTTCATGCGGTCATACGCATAGAGGCAGATGCGGTCGTTGAGATTGTTGGCGGCCGCAGCCTGCGCAATGAGCGCGGACGGATCGCTGCCCACCGAAACCACGCCCGCTAACGCTGTAGCATAGCGGGTCTGGCGAAGCACATTGCCGGCGGCGTCGTACGCCCAGGTGGTGAGGTAGTTCAAGGCATCGACCTCGGCGATCTTGCGTCCGGCCTTGTCATAGTACGAGTAGGTCTTGTTGCCGTTGCCATCGATATTGACGATGACGTTGCCGTTGCGGTCGTACTGGCGCTGGGTGACCAGGGCTTGGTTACGCAGCCCGTTCACCCGGTCGTAGGTGAGGACAGCCTGGGTGTCGGCCTCCGTCAGGAGATTATTGGCGTTGTAGCGATAATCGGTCTCGCGGAAGTTGGCAGCGTCCATGCCGACAATCGCTGCCGGGTCGGGGAGCGTGGTTAAAACAACGCTATCGGGGATCTTGTCCCCATAGGTGCGTTCGGCGATGACGTTGCCCACGGCATCGTAGAAATACCGGCGCAGATAGCGCTCGGCATTGACCGTACCAATGAGGTGATTGTTGGCGTCGTAGTAGTGGTAGGTGGGGTTGCCTTTGGCATCGGTCTCCCGAACGACATTGCCGGCTGCGTCATAGGCTTTGTAGACGTGAGGAACTTGCAACACGCCGCTCACCAATGGCTGCGCTTGAGTGGTGGTGGTAACAACGCCGTTGACTACGGAGAAGGTGCCGGTGACGAAGTTGAGTACCTCGCCATTGACGTCGAACACCTTGGCCTCGTAGCCGTAGTCCCCCGAGAGCACGCCTTGCGCCATGCCGGAGAAGGTGCCGGGGGTATAGCTCTTTAAGTCGATCTCGGTGATATTGTTGGGATCGGAGGCGGGCCAGTAGGCGAGACGAAGCGTTTTGCCTGCCGGCTCGCCGGTGAAATGGAAAATACTGGGCACTCCGGTCGTGGCCGTACCGGCAATGAGCCCATTGTCGACCTGGGCAAAGGTGCCATAAGGGTTCGTTTGGTACGCGACCCGCACGTCACCGTTGGGAGTTTCCTTATAGATCGCAAGCGTATCGCTCGGGGTGATCTGCGCATTTGTGCCGTCAACTGCCTGCGGCCCATAAACACGCACCGATGTTGTCGTCGGAGCGACCGTGGCGCTAAAAGTGCCGTAAGGGTTTGTCCATACGACCTTGATGTTACCGTCGCCGTACCCTTGGATGGGCGGCCACGAGACATCCATCCACAGGGACCAATGCGATCCCGTCTTTATATCGAACCAGAATCGCAAATATGTCGTCATCGAGGCGGTTCCACCGACACCCACCTGGAGACTGCCGGCCTGCGATGGCGCTGCACTCTGGGTAACCAGCACCGGGGGCTCAACGGTCTCGATCAACCGGTTGTTCTTGTCGTAGACATACTGCGTGACCCGCTCCTCTGGCAGGCTCTGCGCGAGGATCCCTTTCGTCTTGTTCCCCAGCGCGTCGTATTCGTAACGATCCACCACCGGGACGGGGTTGCCCAGGCTGTCTTTGGAGGTGATCGGCAGGTGCTCGGCGATCTTGCGATTCAGGGCGTCGTAGTCGTAGCTGCGCACGTTGCCGTTCTTGTCGGTGTGGACTTTGACATTGCCCTGCGTGTCGTACTGGAAGGCCTCGCCATGGCCCTCGGCATCGGTAATCCGGGTGTTGCGCCCCAGCGCATCGTACTCGGCCAGAGTCTGTTGGTCCTTGAGGCTATCGAGAACGAGGTACGGCCCGCTCGGCGGGGTGGCTGGGGCGGCAGTCAAAAGCTGTGGGCGGCTCGCTTCGTTGTACGCACCCTGGACTTTGTTGGCGTACTTGATGGTCGCGACGGCCTTGCCCTGGGCGTTGTAGCGCGTCTCTGAAGCATCGCCTTCCGGGTCGATCTGGAAGCTAAGGCGGTTTAAGGCATCGTAGTAGAAGTAGCCGGCATTGCCGTTGGGGTCGATTGCTTTGACGATGTTGCCGAAGGTGTCATACACCGTCTGGGTGGTATTGCCTAACGGATCGGTGGCGCTCAGCTTGCGGTTGAGCGGATCGAACGTTTGAGTGGTGGTATATAAAGAGCGCAGGCTTGCTTGCTCGGTCGCGTTCAACTCGCTCGCGCGCTTCGCCCGGGTCCCGGTGGTATCGAGCACGGTGTAGCCTAGACGCAGCCGCTCGGCCAAGGCCCAGGCGGTATCGCACTCGGTCAGTTCGACGCCGCGGGGATCGATGTAGGTCGTTTGATTACCGGCGGCGTCATAACCAAAGCGGCTCGTGGCCGCTTCGGGCAGCCCGTACGCGGTGGTCTGCTCGATCAACCGACCCGCTTTGTCGTAGACCGTGTGAGTGGTGCGGCTTTCCGCAAGACCGAAGGCCTCGGTCTTGTCGGTGACGTTGCCGAGGGCGTCATAGGCATAGCGGGTGACGATGCCCATGCCGTCCACGCTTTCGAACACGCGTCCCGCGGCGTCGTAGACGGTGCGGGTGGTCTGGTTGTTCGGGTTGGTGGATGAGACGAGTGGAGCGATGCCGGCCGGCGTAGGCGCCGCCGGGACGCTGATCGGCGTGGCGTAGACGGTCCTCTGGATGACGTTGCCGTTCGCGTCGTAGATCCTCTGCGTCACGCCCCCGAGCGCGTCGATCGTGTAGACCTCGCGCCCGTCTTTGTCGTAGACGTGGAGCAGCGTCTCGTCGTTGGCCGAGGTCGACAGCCTTGTAGTGATGTCGGTGGCCGTGGGGGCGCTCGCGAGCGTAGCGAGGTTGGCAAGGGGCGTCGCGTAGGCGATCGTCTTCGTGACGCGGCCCTCGGCGTCGTACTCGTTCTTGGTAGTACCCCCCAGGGCATCGACCGTGTAAATCAGGCGATCGTTCGCGTCGTAGACGTAGCGGGTGGTGCGGGCTTCGGGCTTGCCCGCGGCCTCGGTCTTGGCGACGACGTTGTCGTTCTTGTCGTAGGTGTAGACGGTGGTGAGATTGAGCCCCGCAGGGTCGATCTGTTTTTGGATGCGCCTGCCGAGCTTATCGTAGGTGTACTGAGTGACCTCCGGCGTGGCCGCGCCTTCGCCCGCGGTGACGGTGAGCGTCTTGCCGCGCCCGTCGTAGGTGTACGCCGTGCGCAGGTTCAGTCCCGTCGGGTTCAGTTCCGTCGGGTCGACGATGACGCGGGTGACTTCCCCTTTGAGGTCGAACTGGGTCTGGGTGACCACGCCTCTGGCGTCGGTCACCGAGACCGTCTGCCCTTTGGCGTCGTAGGCGTAGGTGGTGACGAGATTGAGGCGCCCGACGCCCGGATCGACCGTGCGCGTGAGCACGCGGTTGGCGGCATCGTAGGTGTAGTCGGTCTTGACGCCGTTCGCATCGGTCGTCTCGATCAGGCGGTCGGCCTTGTCGTAGAGGGAGGTGCTGAAGCCGGCCGGGTTATCGACTCGGACCAGGTTGCCGTTGCGGTCGTAGGTATAAGTGGTAGTGTTGCCACGGCCGTCGGTGATCGTCTGAGTCTCGCCCAGCCGGTTACGCGCCGTGGTCGTGACGATCCCTTCGGGGGTCGTGACCGTGACCGAGCGGTTGGCGTCGCTGTAGGCGAATAGGGTGGTGTTGTTGAGGGCATCGCGCTGGGTAAGCACGCGCGCAAAAGCGTCGTAGGTGATAACGCGGATTGCGTTGGTCGGATCGACCGTGGTGATCACGCGTCCGAGCTTGTCGTAGCTCCGGGTGCGCACGTTACCGTTGGCGTCGGTGGACTGCGTCGCTCGTCCGAAGGCGTCGTACGCCGTCGTCGTTGAAGTGTTGATTCCGGTCGGATCCCACACCGTTTGCGTGAGCAGTCCCCGCTTGTCGTAGGCGTAGGTGTGCTCGAGAGTCTGGCCTAGGTCAACCTGTTGCGAGCGGCTGATCGCCTCGCCGAAGGCGTTGTAGGTTTGGCTGGTGGCGAAGCTACGCGGGTCGGTGGTGCTCGCCACCTGGCCGCGCACGGTGTAGCTGTAGCTCGTGGTCGAGTCGAGCGCGGCGTTGGCAACGCCGGTGATGGCGCTCGTGAGCGTCGCATTAACGAGCCCTCCGCTCAAGGTGGCAAGGGTAGTACTGGAAAGACGCGTGCCGTAGGCTATCGTTTGCGTCAGTTGACCGAGGGTGTTGTAGCGGTTCTCCTGCACTTCACCCAGCGCATTGATCGCGTGCGTGCGCCGTCCATCGGCGTCGTAGTAAAAGAGGGTCTTGTTGCCGTTGGCGTCGGTGGTACTAATTCGCCGCCCGGCCACATCGTAGGTGTAATGAATCGCGTTGGCGGCCCAGATCGCGTCGATCTGAGCTTGGGTTTGGTTGCCGGTCAACAGGGCCGATGCGTTCCCGGATAGCTCGGCCGTGAGCCGGCCTTGCTTGTCGTATTGGGCCGTGAGCGTGCGCACGTCGCTCGTGTTGACCGCCTTGACGGTCTTGGTGAGGTTGCCCACTTCGTCGTAGGTGTACTGGGTAAGCGTGCCCTCGGGGTTGGTTTCGCTTGCCAGCTGATTGAGCGCGGTGTAGGTGGAGATGGTAACCTGGTCCTGGGCGCTCGCGACCGGCCGCAGCAACGCCACGGTCGCCCCAGCCGTGTAGGTCACCTTTGTTGCGTAGCGGATGACTTGGGTCTTGTTGCCGACCGCGTCATACACGTTCTCGGTCAGATAGCTCTCGCCATCGACCTGCCCGACCACCTGCCCCTTGGCGTTGTGCAGGGTGTAACTGTGGATGTCGTTCTGGATTTCGTTCGCGTTCTCTGCCGGGATGAGTTGCGCGAGAGTTCCGCTTGCGCGCAGGGGGGCATCGGTGGCTTTTGAATAGCTTACCGTTTCGATCAACTGGCCGGCCGCGTCGTACTTGTATTCGACGAGATTGCCCTCGGCATCGAGCGTGCCGCGCAGCTTGCCCTGCCCGTCGTAGAAGTTGCGCGTCAGACGGTCGTTGCTGCCGAAGGCCGTGTTGATACTCGCCGCAGCGGGCGCGTCGCCGAGCGCAGCCGTGCTGATCGGAGGGTCGAAGCGAACCACGTCGGTGAGGCGGCTCGCCCCGTCGTAGAAGCGCTGTGTAACAAATCCCAGCTCATCAACCGACTTCACCAGGCGATTGGCGCTGTCGTAGGCGTTCCAGGTGCTGCGGTCCTGGGTCGAGGCGGCCGGGCGGATCGTGGCCAAGGCAATGTTGGTCGGCTTACCCTGAGCGTCGATGAGCGAGGCAAGGTTCGCCGCAGAGACCGGGTTGGCGTAGCGGATTGTGCGGGTGAGATCGTTGTTCGCGTCGTACCGGTACTCGGTGAGGCCACCATTGCCGTCAATTTCGCCGATCTTGCGTCCAGCTTCGTCATAGAGGACGTGGGTCTTGATCCCGGTCGGGTCCTCGGTGCGCCGCAGCCGCCCGTCGGCATCGTAGAAGTAGTTGGTGGTGCCCAGCGCAAGGCTGTTTGCGCTCTGCAGAACGCTGATGAGATGCCCCGCGGCGTCGCAGGTCGAGGTGGTGACGAGGCCGTTGGCGAGCGTGAGCACCGTCTTCCCGTTGGCATCGTCGTATTGGGTGAGCGTGGTGCGCCCGGTGGCATCGGTGGTGGAAAGCAGCCGACCCAAGCCGTCGTAGAGGTAGGTGGTGGTGAAACCGGCAGGCGTCGCGACCCCGCGCGGGTCCACGGTCTTCAGCAGATTGCCCGCCTGATCGTAGACGTACTGCTTCACCGATTCGAAGCCGTTCACCACACCGTTTCCGGCGGCATCGACGTCCGTATAGGTGGTGGTGCTCGCCACCTGGCCGCGGAAGTCGTAGATCGAATCGCTGCGAAGGCTCCCGGTCTTATCGGCCGTGTCCACCCAGGTGCCGAGCTGTGCTACGGAGAGCGCATCACCCGGGTTCAAGCCCGTCAGCGCGTAGAGGTTGCCGCTGTACTGGATCGCTGCGATCTGCTGCCCAAAACCGTTGTAGCGGTACTCGGTGACGCGCCCCTCGGCGCTCACCACGAAGCGCAGATGGTTGGCGTTGTAGACATAGCGCGTGGTGAGCGGGCTTGCCGGCTGCCCCGCCCCTGCCCCATCGGGGTCGGGCACCGCAAAGGCAGTCTCGGTGAGCAGTTCGTTCTTCGAGCCGTACGTTCGGGTAACGGTGTTCCCTGCCGCATCGCGATCCAAGGTTCGGTTGCCGCTTGCGTCGTAGCCGTAGGCAAAGACGTTGCCTAGGGAGTCGGTCACTTGCGTGACGTTGCCGCTCGCATCGTAGGCGAACTGCGTCTGGGACCGCACCCCGCCGACCGCCGGGGTCAGAACCTTGGTGAGCTGACCCTTGTCGTCATAGAAAACGCTCGTGTTCAGTCCAATCGGATCGGCCACGTCCATTTGGCCGGAGCTCGGGCGCTGATAACTGAACGTGCTCGGCACGGACAACCAGGCTCCCGCGGTGAGCGCCGGATTGCCGAGCGCCGCAGCCAGATCGTCGCCCGCTTGGGTGTCGCCATAGAGCCTCCAGGCGATACTTTGCCAGGTGTCGTTGGCCTGCACGACGTAGACCGGCGGGCCGTTCAAGGTCGCGGGCAGGTTTCCGAGGTGCAGGCCGGTGCTGAGGGTCGGACTGCCGAGCGCCGTTTGAAGACTCGGTCCTATCGCGCTATTGCCGTAGAGCGTCTGGGCGATCGAGTTCCAGCTGGCCCCGGCGGCGGGAACCTTGTAATACGCGCCCGCGTCGTAGTAGCTCGCGTAGATGCTGGCGGTACTGTCCTGCGCCCACACCGCGGCGGCGTTGCCCTGCGCGTCGATGCCGATGCCGATACTGGGGATGGGGAGCACGGTTGTTGCGATCGCAGCCGTGTCGGCGTTGGGAACCGCAGCGCCCGCGCTCCATCCCGCTCCGGGTGTGTAGCGGCTGGCAAATATCTTGGAGCTTTGCACATACGCCACCACCGTTGTCCCGGCACCATTGATGGCGACCGTCGCCGCCGACTGGGCCGTGGTCGAAGTGCTTGCGAGCTGCGCGCCCCCCCAAGCGCCTCCGGTAAATCGGTTGACCCAGACGAGGATGATGCCGGCCCCGTTCTTTTGCAGCCACGTCACCGCCGCGTTGCCGGAAGGATCGACGTAGAGCTGCGGGAGGCTCGGGCTCGCGGCGATCACCGGATTGGCGCTGCCATCCACCGTGGCAGCGGTGCCCCAGGCCGTGCCGCTCCATTGCGTCGCGAGGAGGTCGTTGTTCTGGACGTAGATCAACCAGGCCTTGCCGCTGCCGTCGAAACGCACTTGGGGCGCCGATGCGGCCGTCCCGCTGGTGAGGGCCGTGGCACCGGCCCAGCCCGTGGCGGGCTCGAAAACGTTGGCATAGACCGTAGCGAGCTTGACGTTGTTTTGCTGCCATGTAACGATAGCGTTGCCGTTCGCATCGATGGAAGTCGACGGCGCCGTCACCGTGTTGGTGTTGGCGGTTAGCGAGATCTGCGGGGCCGAGGTCAAGGTTCCCCAGCTCGTGCCGTCGTAGACGTTCGCAAAGAGCTTGTTGTTCTGAACAAACGCAACCACGGCCTTACCGGCGCCGTTGATGCTCGCGCTGGTGGCGGTACTGGGATTGGTCGTGGGACTGAGGTTTTCGACCAGTTCCGGCGCCGCCCAGGCTCCATTCACGAAACGAGCAACGTAGGTGCTGTTGGCGCTTCCGTCCGATTGCACCCATGTCGCTATGGCGTTGCCCGAAGCGGCATCGACGAAGAGTTGCGGCACGGTCACCGGGTTCGTGCGGTTATCGAGCTGCACCGGCGCGCTCCAGACATTGGCGCTGTAGCGGCTGTAGAAAACGTGAGTAGTAGAGGTCTGCGGGTTGATCTGCAGCCATACCGCGATCGCCCGCCCCTGGCTGTCGAAGCCGATCTGCGGCACCGACGCCGCTTGTGTCAGGTTGTCGAGCGGCGTGGTCGCTGCCGCCCAGCCCGCCGCGGTCAGCTGCGCGTTGTTAAGCGGAACGGACATAACCTGCATAGCATTGGCGTTGGCGGTTGCGGTCATCGTCTCGGCGCTGCCAAGCGTGTACGTCAGCGTGGTCGTGCGATTCAGCGCGTCAGTGACGGTCTTGACGCGGTAATTCGTCCCCGTGCCATCGGCGACGAGTTCGTAGGTGAACGCAACGCTCGTGCCGTCGCTCTGGGTAATGCTCGCTACACGCTTGGAGGTTCCGTCGTAGGCATAGCTGACAACGTAGGTCTTGCCGTCGGCGATACTCGCGTCTTCGGGCGAGAGGTCCGTGATGACCTGGATGAGCCGGTTGTTGGACGGGTCGTCGTAGGCGTAGCGCGTGCGGATCAGCGTCTGCCCGGCGCTGGTCACCGTGCGCAGATCGGTGAGGTTGTTGCCGCTGTAATCGAGGAAGGTGGTCTCGCCGCTGGCGTCGCTCACCTGGGTGATGAGGCCCGCGGCGTTATATATGAAGGTCAGGCCGTTGCCGTCTGCATCCTGCGCCAGGGTGATGCGCCCGCCATTCGCGGCGTCGTAGCGCTCGGTGACTTGACTGTCCCCGTCCGTCCAAGTCCAGGTTTGGGTCACGCCGTCGAAGGCGAGCGTGTCGTAAGCCTCTGCGCCGTCGTTGCTGACGTATTTTCCGAGGCTAGCGTCGTAAGTGTAGATCGATTCAGACCCATCTTCCGCGACGCGGGTGACGGTGCTGCCTGCGGTGTTGACCGTGCCGGTGAGGTTGTAGACCTTTCGGTAAACGCCTAGACGCCAGTTGTCGCCGTTGTCGTCATTCAGGAACCCTTGGCTGTTGTAGGTGCGCACTAGGCTCAGGTCCAGCCCGCGTCCGATGACCACCTCATCGCGGTTTTGCACCACCAGGTTGCCGGTGGCGGCGTTGACGTAGACGCCCTCCCCCGCGCGCCCTAGATTGGCTTGCCCCAAGGCACCTTGGGAGCCCAGCACGTTGAGCGAACTGTTGGTGAGACCGAGACTAGCGCCAGAGACGATAGCTACCATGAACTTCTCCTTGTGCCGCGACCGGGGCTAGTCGACTGTTTTTACGGGCTTTGCTGTTCAGACGAACAATCGAAGCCCCTTTATAAACGTGTATCTCCGCGAAAACGAGAAATTGTTTAGTGCCCAAACCAGCCTCGGTGAGCCCCAGACGATCGCGGGCGCGCAAGTCGCTGGCGAGAATTAGGCCGCCGTGGCGGCAGGCCCGCCCTTGAGAGTTTTCGCAGCGCCCGGGGACTCAAGCTAATGCAATACGTGCACTAATGCACATTAACTTGTTGATTTCTATGTGCTTGCGATGTAGCATTCACCCGCGGTTAAGAGGCTCGACCGCACCAAACGATGAACGCTGTTCGCAGCCTCGAGGCAAAAAAGGAGGTGGACGTGAAGATAATTCGCGTAGTGATCGGCGCGTTTCTTGCGATAGGTCTCTCCTCGGTTGCATCCGCCCAGAGCTTCGACACCAGGAATCTGTTCTTCGGCGGCGGTGTGAGTCAGAACAAGCTCGAGGGGTCGAAGACCGGCACGGGCTACCAGTTCTTCGGCGGCTACACTTTCGGCCAAGTCGCGCCGCAATTTCGGGTGGACGCCGAGCTCGGGTACATGGATTCGGGCAACGTCGAGACGTGTAAGACGTTCCCCATCATCGGCACCCAGTGCGGATCGGGGAAGGTCAAAGGCCTGTGGGCAAACGGTGTGGCGCGCTACAGGGTCGCCCCCCAAATCGACCTGATCGGCCGCGCCGGGCTGGACTTCGGCGACGACGACGGCTTCATGTTCGGGTTCGGCGGAGGTTACCTCCTCAACAGGAACTCCCAGTTGCGCCTGGAGTACGTCGTTCGCCAGAACGTAAACTCCCTGCAGTTCAACTTCGTCTACCAACCCTGACAATCGCCGCGGCTCCGGGAGAGCCGTCGGAGTTCGGGTTTCCTCCTAGCAGAGCAGGCACCGGGTGCGCCCGGTGCCTGTTTTTTTGTGCCTGCTTCAGGAGAAATTACACGGCGGCGCGCGCTTGCCGGCCAGCGGCAGCGCAGCATTGACGCCGATTTTGCGCGGGGAGTAGCATGGCTTCGCACCACGCCGGTAACCAATCCATTCCTCGGACCCGTCCGCGGCCCAGCACAAAGGAGCCATCATGGCGATCAAATTCACCGTCAACGGCAAGCCGGTCAGCGTCGCTGCGCCCGGAGACACCCGATTGTTGTGGGTGCTGCGCGAAGAACTGAAATTCACCGGCACGAAATTCGGCTGCGGCGCGGGCCAGTGCGGCGCCTGCATGGTGCACATCGACGGCGAGCGCATGTTCTCCTGCCTCATGCCGGTGTCGGGCGTCGCGGGCAAATCGGTCACCACGATCGAGGGCCTGTCGCCGGGGCGAATGAACGCGCTGCAGCGCGCCTGGCTCGCCGAGAGCGTGCCGCAATGCGGCTACTGCCAGTCGGGCCAGCTGATGAGCGCCGCGGCGCTGCTCGCGGCGAACCCGCGCCCGACGCGCGAGCAGATCAAGGACCACATGAGCGCGAACGTGTGCCGCTGCGGCACCTATCCGCGCATCGTGCGCGCGATCGAGCGCGCCTTGA
>WNGR01003239.1_pt1 | contig 17802 bp, 16 predicted proteins | sample 5407581 | NCBI WGS metagenome assembly WNGR01 (sample SAMN13153383, study PRJNA577476) | soil metagenome | isolation source: 80 cm soil or saprolite under Garry oak tree replicate 2 | place: USA:California | collected 2016-06-15 | reverse complement strand
GAATCATCAAGAACGGCGAGGTCGCCGGCGGGAACGTGAAACGCCGCAGCGAGCCGGTATGCGGCCAGCAGCGCGACGAGGCGTCGTGCGCCGGCGAGGGTGACCCGCGCGGCGAGTACGACCAGCACGATGAGGGCGGCGACGGCGACCGTGGCAGGGATGGGGTCGTCGTGGCGCAGGGTCTGATCGGACCAGTGCCCCCGGGCGGCGAGTAGTGGGCTCTGCCCGACGAGGGTGAAGCCGAGCAGCGCGAGCGCGGCGGCGGACCCGGCGGCGGCGAGCAGCCGGGGACGCTGATGCCCGCATCGCCGGACTGTCGTTCCGGGACGCCTTGTCGATCGGAAGCGTTCAGATCGCCGCGCTGCTGGCCGGGATCAGCCGCTCCGGGGTCACCATGGGCCGGCCTGTGGCGCGGGCTGGATCACGAGGACGCGGCCCCGTTTCGGTTTCCTGCTGGCCACCCCGGTGATCCTCGCCGCCGGCGTACTCAAGTTGCCCTCACTGGCCGGGGCAGCCGGCGCACACATCCGCGGGCAGGTCGTGGTCGGTGTCATCGTCGCCGGGGTGGCCGCTTATCTCTCGGTGCGGTTCCTGATGCGCTACTTCCAGACCAGAACACTGACCCCGTTCGCGATCTACTGCCTGGTCGTCGGCGCCGCAAGCTTCATCCGCTTCCTCTAAGCCACGTGAAGGTGCGCCGCAGTGGATGCCGATGCGCCGCCAGGGGCCGCGTGGGGCTGTCCTCGGTGCCGCACCGCGGGGGTGTGCTGAATGGGCTGGCTGATCGACCGGCTGCTCACCGTCCCCGCACCGGTCGCGCTGTTGGTGGTGTTCCTGCTCCCCGCGCTGGAGGCGTCGTTGTTCGCCGGGTTCATTTTCCCCGGCGAGATCGCCATCCTGCTTGGCGGCGTACTCGCCCACGAGCACCGAGTCTCCCTACCGTGGTCATCACACTCGGCGCAGCGGGCGCGATCCTTGGCGACACGATCGGCTACGAGGTCGGCCGGCACTACGGTGACCGGCTGCTCGCGCGGCTGCCCGGCAGGCTGGTCAAACCCGAGCACGTCGAGCGCGGCAAGACACTGCTGCGCCGCCGCGGCGGCCGAGCGGTGTTCATCGGCCGGTTCACCGCCGCCCTGCGCGTGCTCGTCGCTGGGCTGGCCGGCATGAGCGGCCTTCCCTACCGGCGATTCCTGGCGTTCAACGTCGCCGGCGCCGTTGCCTGGTCGGCGGAGACCGCGCTGGTCGGATATGCCGCCGGCGCCTCCTACCGAGCCGCCGAGCACCGACTCTCGCTGATCGGGTTCGGGCTGCTGGGCGTGATCGTTCTCGGATACGCCGCGCTCAGGCTGCGCCGCCAGCCCAAGGTGCAGGCCTGGCTGGATCGCCGGCTCAGCCCGACCCGGTGGACCGGCCGGCCTCTGACCCTGCTCGTCCTCGCCGCGATCGGCTCAGCCTGGCTGTCCGGCGGCGTGCTGCAAGACGTCCTCGCCAACGACGGAATCGCCACCCTCGACCCGCGCTGGCACGCCGACGCCCTGGCGCTGCGCACCCCCTGGCTCACCCACCTGGCCAAGATCATCACCTGGCTCCGCCCCCGTCGTGTGGACGGCCCTGCTGGCCGCGGCCGCCCTGTTCCCGCTGCGCCGACGGCACTACGCCGCGCCACTGATCGCCGCGGCCGCGCTGGGCAGCGGCGAGCTGCTGCGTGCGCTGATCAACCACCTCGCACACCGCGTCCGGCCACCCCAGACCGACTGGCTCGTCCACGCCACCGGCAGCGCCTGGCCATCCGGTCACGCCACCACCGCCCTGCTCGGCAGCGGTCTCATCCTCGCCCTGACCTGGCCCGACCTCACCACCCGCGGACGACGGGTCACCGCCACCGCCGTCGTCATCCTCACCGCCGCAGTCGGCGCCAGCCGCGTATACCTCGGCGTCCACTGGGTCAGCGACGTGCTCGGTGGATGGTCATTCGGCGCGCTCTGGCTCACCGCAGCCATCGCCGCGCTCAGCGGCTACCACTACCGGCGCCGCCTAAAACCCGCCGACCCCACCCGTGACCAGACATCCCAGAACCGCTGACCATGGCCAAGTTGGCTGGCGTCCGTTCGCGCACTTCGATCAACAGCCTCGCTCTTGGTCCACAGTCCAGCCGCGGTGGGAGCGCGGACCGGCCCGCCACGCTGGGGGACCGCTCCTCGCAACAAGGTTTTGACTGGCGGTGAACATCCGATAGTTCATTAGCGTTGTAGCACTGCGCGCCGCCGGTTCTGGCCTCGCGAGCTGTGTCGTAAGGGGATCGTCTTACGGCGGCACGAGGCCGCTCAAACGGACCTTGACACCGCCGGGATGCGGCGACATGCTCGGCGGGTTACGCGCCGACCCCCGCGGCGATTTCGACGTGCAGGGGAGGCACACGATGCGAGCATCACTACGCCGCGCGTTAGCCGCGGCGCTGTTGGCCGTGTGTATGGCTGCGATCGGCCTGACCGCCGGCACTGCGACCGCAGCGCCGACGAAGATCGCTTGGAGTAAGTGCTATTCGGACCTCGGGCCCTTCCAGTGCGGAACGGTGCAGGTGCCGCTCGACTACGACCAGCCGAACGCGGCGACGATTTCACTCGCGGTCGTTCGGCTGCCGGCATCCGATCCTGCCCATCGGATCGGATCGCTATTCCTGAACCCCGGCGGCCCAGGCGGCTCCGGCGTCGACTTCACGCTCTTCGCTGGTCCGTACCTCTACAACGAGTCCGTCCGGGCGCATTTCGATCTGGTCGGGTTCGACCCGCGCGGCGTCGGCCGCAGCACCGCGCTGCGCTGCTTCGGCACGCCCAAGCAGTGGGGGCCCTACTTCACGCCGTTCGCGTTCCCCAGCACGCCGGAGGAAGAGCAACAGTGGATGAACGCGGACCTGTATCTCGACTCGAACTGCGCACAACGTGGCGGCAACGTCGCCGACCACATGTCCACCGCGAACGTCGCGCGCGACCTCGACCAACTCCGGCGGGCCGTCGGCGACGACAAGCTCACCTACGCGGGCTACTCCTACGGAACGATGATCGGCCAGACGTACGCCAACATGTTCCCGAACAACGTCCGGGCGCTCATCATCGACGGCGTCCTCGACCCGATCGCCTGGACCACCGGGCGCGGTGACGGCTCGACCGTTCCGTTCTCGACCCGGCTGCACAGCGACATCGGCGCGCAGGCCACCTTGCAGGAGTTCTTCCGCCTCTGCGACGCCGGGACGTGCGCATTCGGTCCGAACTCAGCGGCTCGCTTCCAGGCGCTCGGCGACCGGCTGAAGGCGCATCCGCTCGTGGTCACCAACCCCGACGGCTCGTCGATGGAGATCAACTATTCGATCCTCATCGCAATGACGCTCGGGGCGATGTACGACTCGTTGTCGTGGGAGGACTTCGCACAGGTGCTCGCCGACCTCGAGTCGGCGACCGCCGCCCCGGCGACGCTGGGCGCACGGCTCCAACCGTTCCTCGGAGTCCCCGCCTACATCACCAAGCGTGGCTTCCCGCACTACTTCAATGCCGTCGAGGGCTTCCCTGCCGTCGCCTGTGCCGATTCTGACAACCCACACTCATACAGCGCGTGGTCGGCCGCCGGCGCCGCCGAAGATGCCGCGACCGGCTACTTCGGACGGATCTGGACCTGGGCGTCGTCGATCTGCGCGGCCTGGCCACACGCAGATGCCGATCGGTACACCGGCCCGTTCACCAGGTCGACGTCGAACCCCGTCCTGGTGATCGGCAATCTCTTCGACCCCGCGACCCGCTACCAGGGCGCCGTCACCGCAGCGACGCTCCTTCCGAACTCGCGGCTGCTCACAGTCCACGCGTGGGGCCACACGTCGCTGTTCCGATCACAGTGCGCCGACGCGGTCGCGTCGAACTACCTCGCGAACCTGACGCTGCCAGCCCCCGGCACCGTGTGCGAGCAGGATCACGTGCCCTTCTCGACGCCGTAAAGCGCCTTGAGCTCGCCGCTGCTCTCGCCACGCGGGGAACGGCGGCAGCTGCGCGCCATCGTCATTCCCCATCACCAGTCACCGCACCACCAGCGCTCTCTACCGGCTCGCCGCCAAGACCGGGATCGGACACGCCACCGCCCACCAGCTGCGTTACACCCTGGCAATCAGCGCCAAGAGCTTAGACAGGCGACCACTGGCCCTCCGCGCGTCGTAAGCCGAACCACCAGCGGGCGCGCCGGCCGCCGGATCCCGGTCCCCGAGGCCGGACTTCGGGTGTCCCGTATGCCCCGCCCGGTGATGGTGTCGCGCACAGATAGCCATACGGGATTGGACACTCAGGGCAAACGAGGCGTGGTCACAACCGTTCGGCCGACCGTGCGCGGGCTTGCGACCAGCGTGCCCCCGTCACGATGCGAGGAACCATGCAATCGCTCGCATACAGATGTGGCGATCATGCATCCGATCATCAGGCATGAGAGTGAGTTCTGCCGCGCGCCTAGCGATCGATTTTCGCCGATCGCGACGTCGGTCTATGGCGGCACGTATCGATGGAGATCTTGCGCCGAGCCGGGTGGCTTCCGAAGGTGCGGCACCGCTGGCGTAGAGGTCCGAACCGGCGCCGCTGCCTGAACCGAGCGCGGCAGTTATTGCCGGGTGGCTAATGCGGCGCAGCTGGCCGTGGTGGGCGAAACCTCTTCGTCCCGAAGCACGTACAGCGCCAGTGAATGCGCCTTCCGTGCGTGGGCTGGTGCCGATCTTCGTCGCTGATAGTCCGTGGAGGTCCGCGCTCGGCTGCCGCGATTGTCCCCCAGTTAGGACCCCAGACGGGCGCCTACTGTGAGCCCCGGCGTGATGGCACAGCGATGGGCGCATCGGCGCCGAGAGCCGTGCGACCCTCGATGCATGATCGACGCTCTCTCGGTGAGGCTCATCAGACACATCCATCCCTATGACGTCGACCTGGAGCTGAGCGTCAATGGTCGTCAGTTGATTGACATTGCGGTCAGAGCTGGGCTTCCGCCGGTCGTAACGGGTGTCCAGGATTGGGTGTACCCGCCGGCGCGTCTGCTGCGAACCGATCAGTTCTTCGAGGGCCCCGACCGCTGGGAGGACGACCGGCCCGGCTGGGGCTGGTTCGACGGTAACGACACTGCCTTGCTGGCCGACGGGTCCGGGCAGCCGGAATCCGAGTCGCTTTTGGCGGACATCAGCGTAGACGCCGACTCGGTGTGCTGGTCGAACTTTCGTTGGTACTACGCCAGCCGTCCCGAACGACGACTGCCGGTTGGACCGTTCGTGTTCGACCGAGCCCAGTACGAGAGTGCCTTCCGCGAGGCTCTCCGGGACCTGGAGCGCCACCTTGCGACGGCGCCCGAACCTCTCCGCGACCTGGACCGCCACCTCGCGACGCCGGTCGAAGTCGGCCCGGCCGCGCGTGAGGCCCTGGCGATTGTGCAAGGCGACCTCAATGGATCCGGACTCGGTCGGCTTACGATGCTGTTCGCCAACGCGGGCACGTCCTCCGATCCGGTGATCATTGCTGCGCTGCCGGACGGCAATTTCTGGGGCGGATCAGATATCACCGTGGACCATCTCGGAACCGACATCCCGTTAGTTCTCCTGACGGTAGCCGGGTCAGTACAAGACACACTCGCCGAAATCGAGCGCATCATCTGGCCGCGATGCGCCCAACATGAGGATCAGCAGGCGGTAGCCAAGTCATCACCGGACTCGAAGGATGGCTGGCCAGTGTGGTGGTGCGACGGCATGGGCGGTCACGTCCTTGCGCGGATCGGCGACTTGGGGCGCCTGCTGAGTCCCCCGGCGTGCCCTTCGTAGCTGCCGCCTTGCCCGGCCGAGCTGCCGTGGACGATTGTGCGCGGAGGGCAGACATACACGCGAGTTGGCATCTGTCGTTGGTCCGGCCAACTGGTGTGTCCGCCCGCCTGCGGCCGAGGATGGCGCGCCGAAGGTGTCCGCCCACAGGCCGTGAGCCGGGGCGGTTGCGCGGCCGGTAGGCCGCGCCTTGGTATAAGAGAGAGGCAGATCCGGCAAGGGTCTGGGTTCGATACCGTCCACTGTGGACGGTCTGTCATCGGTGGTGTCATCGAACTCGTTTCGCCGAGAGCCACGCAACGCATCAACAGCCATAGCTGAGTTCCGTATCTTCAGCGCTAGACGCGCCATACAAGCGATCAACGCTTCTTGTAATCGGGCGGTTCGCGGTTCGAGTCCGCGCGTCGGCTCCGCTTCCAGCCCAGTGTTTCTGGGGGTTCCATGCGCCAGCGGCGCCCGTCGAGTTGATCAAGGTCGCTGATGTAGTCGGGTGCGCGCGAATTTGCGGTGTTCGATCACACCATCGCCGGTACGCGTTTTCGGGCTAGGTACCGCCCGCCGGTTGGCGCGATAGCCGAGGTGAATACGGCGTTCTTCAGGCGACGCCCAGCATGCGGGCGCATTCGAGGGCGACGTGTAGTTCGGCGAGGTCGAGCGGGTTGGCGAGGCTGCGGTTGGTGAGCTCCTCGAGGCGGCGCAGCCGGTAGCGGACCGTGTTGCGGTGCAAGTGGAGTCGGGTCGCTGCGGTGGAGGTTGATCCGGCGGAGGCGATCCAGACGCGGGCGGTGTCGATGGTGACTGCGCGGTCGTCGTCGGGGAGGTCGAGTACGGGGCCGAGGATGCGGCGTGCGGTCGATTCTGCGGCGTCAGGCGCGCTGACGAGCAGGACGGCGACGGGTTCCTGGTCGAAACGCACCAGGTCGGTAGTGTGCGGTGTCGCCGCGGCGCAGGCGAGTCGGGCTTGGCGGAGTGCCGGCGCGGTGTGCTCGAGGATGCCGTACGGCTCGCTGACGCCGACCCGGCCGAGTGCATGGTCGGCCAACTCGGCACACAGCCGGGGGGCGCCGTAGCGTGCTCGGAGTACGACGAGGCCTTCTTGTTGCTGGGCGTCAAGGCGCCAGGCTGAGACTACGTCGTGGCGGCGGAGGCGGTCCTCGATGCCGGGTAGCGCTTCCTCGCCAGGGGCCGGGCACTCTGCGGCCACGACGAGGAACGTGCCATCTTGGGGGAGGTTGAGCGCGGCCGCGGATTCCCACAGGTGGCTGCCGTCGCCGAGCCTGCCGTCGAGCAGGCCGTTGAGCAGCGCCGATCGTAGTTGCCGGTCGTGCCGGGCCCGGTCGGCGCTGGTCCCGCGGTAGGCCTCGGTGGCGGCGGCGGCCAGGTCGTCGGACACCGCCCAGATGTCGGCTGCGCAGCGCAGCAACGCGTCCTGCGCGTGCTCATCGGCGTGTTCGACGAGCAGGTCCCAGACCAGCCGCCCACCCACGCGGAACGCCTGCAGCAGCGCGGATAGGGGCACGCCGGCCTCGGCGCGCCGGCTGCCGGTGGCGCGGGGCGCTTCGGTGCCGATGTTCGGTTCGCCGGCCAGTCGACCGAAGACGTAGAGCAGATTCTCCCGGCACGACTCGCGTAGTTCGTCGGGCGTGACGGCGAGCCCCTCGGCGTACAGAGGCTCTTGTGACCTGATGCGTTCGGCCATCCGCTGCGCGAACTCGTCGACCCGTGGTAGCAACGCTCGGCTGAGATCGCGCACTACGGGATCGACCACCGGCGTCGTCATGGACGGGAGCATAGGTCGCCGCCACTGTGCGCGAGCACTACCAGCGAGCCGAGGTGTTGGTGCCTGCGCCCATCGTGCTCAAGCCCCCTGCGGCCAGATGATTGTCGGGTCAGTTCCAGTCCGCTCCGCGCTTAGGAACCCGCCATGAACCTCGCCGACAGCCTCGCCCGCACCGCTGCCGATCACCCGGACCGGGTGGCCATCCGACTCGGCGAGGACACCCTTACCTACCGCGACCTCGACGACGCGAGCGCCCGTGTCGCCGGCCTGCTCGGCGCCCGCAACGTCGGGCCGGGCGACCCGGTCGGGCTCATGCTGCCGAACGTCCCGCAGTTCGCTGTCGTCTACTTCGGCGTGCTGCGGGCGGGCGGCGTGGTGGTGCCGATGAACCCGCTGCTCAAGGCCCGCGAGGTCGCCTACTACCTCGGCGACTCCGGCGCGTCGGTGATCTTCGCCTGGCACGGTGCGGCTTCCGAGGTCGAGGTCGGCGCCAAGGAGGCCGACGCCGAGGCGATCGTGGTCGACCCGGCCACGTTCGGCGACCGGCTCGCGACCGCGGTGCCGGCGCCCCAGGTTGTCGACCGGGCCGGCGCCGACACCGCGGTCATCCTGTACACCTCGGGCACGACCGGGCACCCCAAGGGCGCCGAACTGACCCACGACAACCTGATCAAGAACGCCGAGGTCACCGGCCGCGACCTGCTGCAGATCGGCCCGGACGACGTGATCTTCGGCGGCCTGCCGCTGTTCCACTCCTTCGGCCAGACCTGCACCCTCAACACGGCCGTCGCGGCCGGAGCCACGCTCACGGTGCTGCCGCGGTTCGACCCGGCGCAGGCGCTGCGGATGCTGGCCGATCATCACGCGACGGTGTTCGCCGGCGTCCCGACGATGTACAGCGCGCTGCTGCACGTGCCCGATCGCGCCGACTACGAGGTGTCCGCGCTGCGGGTGGCCGTGTCGGGTGGTGCGGCGATGCCGGTCGAGGTTCTGCGCCAGTTCGAGGACGCGTTCGGGTGCATCGTGCTGGAAGGCTACGGCTTGTCCGAGACCTCGCCGGTGGCGTCCTTCAATCACCCGGACCGCGAGCGCAAGCCCGGCTCGATCGGCACCCCGATCCGCGGCGTCGAGATGCGCGTGGTCGACGAGGCCGGGAACGCGCTGCCGCAGGGCGAGGTCGGTGAGATCGCGATCCGCGGCCACAACATCATGAAGGGGTACTGGCGCAAGCCGGAGGCAACCGCTGACGCGATCTCGGCCGATGGCTGGTTCCGGACCGGCGACGTGGGCCGGGTGGACGAGGACGGGTACTACTACATCGTCGACCGCAAGAAGGACCTGATCATCCGCGGCGGGTACAACATCTACCCGCGCGAGATCGAGGAAATGCTCTACGAGCACCCGGCGGTGGCCGAGGCAGCCGTGGTCGGTATGCCGCACGCTGAGCTCGGCGAGGAAGTAGGCGCGGCCGTGGTGCTCAAGCCGGGTACTTTCGCGAGCGAGGATGAACTGCGCGGCTTCGTCAAGGCGCAGGTGGCCGCCTACAAGTACCCGCGGCGCGTGTGGTTCGTCGATGCGTTGCCCAAGGGTCCGACCGGAAAGATCCTCAAGCGCGAGATCACGGTTCCGGAGGCGACGTCATGAGCGCCTCGATCACGCCGGACCAGGCCGCTGACCTGGCCGATCAGGCGGCACCGCTGGACGCGCTGCTCATCGACGCCGCGCTCGGCCCGGCGCGCCGCTTCGCGCCGGACGCCTCCACCGCCAAGCTGCTCGCCGGCCTGGCCCGCCATCCCGGTACCACGGCGCGCCGCCTGGGCTCGCTGGCCGCCGAGTCGAGCCGCATCCTGCGCGGCACCTCGACGCTCGCCCCGTCCCGGCGCGATCGCCGCTTCGCCGACGAGGCGTGGACGGCCAATCCCGCGCTGCGGCGCCTGGTGCAGCTCTACCTGGCCGGCGGGCAGACTGCCGAGCAGCTGGTCAGCGACGCCGGGCTGGGCTGGCGCGACGAGCAGCGGATGCGTTTCCTGACCGAGAACCTGATCGAGGCGATGGCGCCGAGCAACGTTCCGCTGATGAATCCGGAATCGGCCAAGGCGACCATCGATACCGCTGGGGCGAACCTGGCCCGGGGAGGGGCCCAGCTGTTACGCGATCTGGGCTCATCGCCGCGGATCCCGGAGATGGTCGACCGGTCGGCATTCGAGGTCGGCTACAACATCGCCGTCACGCCCGGCACGGTCGTGCTGCGCACCGAGGTGTTCGAGCTGATCCAGTACACCCCGCAGACCGAGCAGGTGCGTGACGTCCCGCTGCTGGTCGTCCCGCCGACGATCAACAAGTACTACGCCCTGGACCTGGCGGCCGACCGCAGCCTGGTCGAGTTCCTCGTGCGCGAGGGCCAGCAGGTGTTCGTCATGTCCTGGCGCAACCCGGACGCGCGGCACGCCAAGTGGAACTTCGACACCTACGTCCAGGCAATCCTCGACGCGCTCGACGCCGTCGAGCGGGTCAGCGGCACCGACCGCACCGTGCTGGCCGGCATCTGCTCGGGCGGCATCCTGGCCAGCATCACCGCCGCCTACCTCGCCGCCACCGGCCGGCCGGACCGGTTGGCAGCGTTCGCGCTGGCCGTGACCGTGATCGACAACGCCCATGCCGGCATGGCGTCCGCGCTGGGTAGTCGGCGCCTGGCCAACGCCGCCAAGGCGGTGTCGCGCCGCCGCGGCTACCTGGACGGACGCGCGCTGGCCGAGGTGTTCGCCTGGCTGCGGCCCGGTGATCTGGTGTGGAACTACTGGGTCAACAACTACCTGCTCGGCAAGAAGCCTCCGGCGTTCGACATCCTGTTCTGGAACGCCGACACGACCCGGATGCCGGCCGGGCTGCACGCCGACTTCGTCGATCTGGCCATGGGCAATCAGCTGGTCACCGGCGGGGCGCTCACCGTGCTGGGCGTTCCTATCGACCTGTCGCGCATCGACACCGACGCCTACATCGTCGCCGGCATCGCCGACCACATCACGCCGTGGCAGAACTGCTACCGCACCACGCAGCTGCTCGGCGGCTCGACGCGGTTCGTGCTCTCGACGAGCGGGCATATCGCGGCGCTGGTCAACCCGCCGGGCAATCCCAAGGCCAGCTTTCAGGTGAACAAGGCCAATCCGGCCGATCCCGAGGAATGGGTCAAGAGCGCCGAGACGCAGGCCGGCACCTGGTGGAACGACGCCTCGGCCTGGCTGGCCGAACGATGCGGCGCGCTGCGACCGGCCCCCGAGCAGCTCGGCGGCGGCGGCCTCCGGCCGATCGTCGAGGCCCCGGGCACCTACGTCTTCGACAGCTAGGGGAACGACCATGTACGAGACCATCGGCCGCTCGCGCGGCACCGACTTCTTCCGGATCGCCGACCAGCTCACCGCCGAGGAACGCGCCTACTGGCGGCGCACCCGCGACTTCGTCGACGACGAGGTACTCCCGGTCATCAACGACTACTGGGAACGGGCCGAATTCCCGTACGAGCTGGTCCAGAAGCTGGCCAAGCTCGGCATCGTCGGAGACGGCATCGAGGGCTACGGCTGCCCGCCGATGAGCCCGATCGCCTGCGGCCTGATCCACATGGAGCTCAACCGAGGCGACGGCAGCCTCGGCACGTTCCTCGGCGTCCAAGCCGGCCTGGCAATGCAGTCGATAGCCATGCTCGGCTCCGAGGCACAGAAGGCGCGGTGGCTGCCGGCCATGGCCCAGCTGACCAAGATCGGCGCGTTCGCGCTCACCGAACCCACGCACGGCTCGGACTCGGTCGCGCTGGAGACCACCGCGCGCCGCGACGGCGACACCTGGACGATCAACGGGGCCAAGAAGTGGATCGGCAACGGCTCGATCGCCGACGTCGTCGTGGTCTGGGCCCGCGACGAGGCCGACCGGCAGGTCAAGGGGTTCCTCGTCGAGAAGGGCACCCCCGGATACGTGGCCCGAAAGATCGACGGCAAAGGGTCGCTCCGGGCGGTGTGGCAGGCCGAGATCACGCTCACCGGCGTCCAGGTCGACCAGTCGAACCGGCTGCCCGGTGCGAACAGTTTCAAGGACACCGGGCGGGTGCTGGCAGGCACCCGCAACGCGGTCGCCTGGGGTGCGCTCGGCCACGCCACCGCCGCCTACGAGATCGCCGCGCAGTACTGCTCCGAACGCACCCAGTTCGGCAAGCCGCTGGTCAGCTTCCAGATCGTGCAGGACAAGCTCGTCAAGATGCTCGCCGAGGTCTGCTCGATGCAGCTGTACTGCCTCCGGTTGGGCCGCTTGATCGAGGAAGGCAGCCTCACCGACACCATCGCGGCCATCGCCAAGATGAACAACACCCGCAAGGCCCGCCAGGTCGTCGCCGAGGCCCGCGATCTCCTCGGCGGCAACGGCATCCTGCTCGACTTCCACGTCATGCGGCACATGGCCGACATCGAGGCGCTGCACACCTACGAGGGCACCGAGACCATTCAGACGCTGATCGTCGGACGGGACATCACCGGTGTCGGTGCCTTTGCGTGAGACCAGGTTCGACGTTGACGGGGTCCGGCTGCACACCTCGGTCTCGGGCACCGGCCCGCCGCTGCTGATCATCACCGGCCTCGGCGCCAGCCTGGAACTGGCCGCGCCGTTCGAGCGGGAGCTGAATCGGCTCGGCATCCAGACGATCAGCTACGACGCGCCCGGAGTCGGGGGGTCCACCCCGTACCCGTGGCCGCGGCGGATGCGGCGAGTCGCGCGAACGGCGGAGCGCCTGCTCGACGCCCTCGGCTACGCAACCGTCGACGTATTCGGTGTCTCGCTCGGCGGCGTCGTAGCGCAGCAGCTCGCCTACCAGGCGCCGAATCGGGTACGTCGACTCGTACTCGCCGCAACCGGACCGGGTCTGGGTGGCGTGCCGGGCTCGCCGCGCGTGCTGTGGGAGTTGGCCACGCCACGCCGTTACTACCAGCCCGACTACTACCGGCGCATCGCCGGAGTCCTCTACGGCGGCGCGGCCCGCCGCGATCCCGATGCGCTGCTGCACGGATCGCTGGCCCGCTTCACCCACCGCCCGACCGTGCGAGGCTATGTCGGACAGATCTACTCCATCGCCGGGTGGACCAGCACACCGTGGCTCTGGCGCCTGCAGCAGCCGACGCTGGTCCTGGCCGGCGACGACGACCCGATCGTGCCCCTGATCAACAGCCGCATCCTCGCCCGCTTGATCCGCGACGCCCGTCTGCAGGTGATCCGGGGTGGCGGGCACCTGTTCATCCTCGAAGACCCGGCCGACATCGCGGCCCGAGTGAGCGAGTTCCTTCACTAGGTCGGGGCCGCTGTGGCTAGAACGAACTGCCCAGCCGCGCGCCGGTGCGAAACCGAAGGGCCCGCGGTGGTTACGGCCAGGTGCGCACCGCTGTGCCGGCTTCGTGGATGAGTGTGGCTACGGCGCCGGGCTGGGAGACGTACATGGAGTGGCTGCCCGGGGCCTGGACGACCGTCGATCCGGCCCCGTTCGGACATGGCGCATTGCGCGGGCGGGGGAATCATCCGGCCGTCGGTGGCGATCAGGTACCGGCTGGGCTTGGTGCGCCATGCGGGCTCGGTGATCGACCTGCCGAGGGCATCGACCCCCCAGGGGACCTGCGCGAGTTCCTCGGCTAGAGCCGAGACGTCCGCGCCGCTTGGTTGATGTCGCGGAGCTGGAACGCACCGATGATCTCGGTGATCCCGCGCATCAGCGCTGCGGCGCCGACCCAGGCGACGAGCACGACCACGGACAGATTCCACGAGCCGGCCGCCCAGAACCCGATCAGCAGCTCCGCGATGCCGGTGATGACCAGCAGCCACCAGCCGGGCATGTCGCGACTCAGCGAGAACGCCATGATCAGGTCGAAGGTTCCGCGGAACACGAGGAAGAAGCTGACCAGGGCGGCCAGCGCCACGAACGTGTCGCCGGGATGGACGAACGAGACGATGCCCACCACGAAGAACAGCGCAGCCAGGAGGAAGTGCACGATCCGCCAGCCTCGGGTGGAGACCATCGCCGCCAGCACCTCGTTGGCCGCGGATGCGAGGGCGACGATGCCGAACAGCGCGCCGACGGCAGCCACCGTCGAGTAGTCGAATCGGAAGATCACGATCGACACGATTGTCCACGCGATGCCGGTGATCAGCAGCACCCACCAGTTGTCGGTGGCCGACACGGCGAGCCGGCCGAGCGGTCCGCGCGCGGACGTCTCTGCGAGTCGATCAGCGCTGAGCGTGTCATGGGTTGCCTCCGTTCCCGGCGGGCGTGGACGAGCGTCCACGGGCTACGCCGAGGTAGTGGTTGTGGATCTCGACGGTCAGCTCGTGGATCAGCCGGGTTATCTCGGTGTTGTCGTGCAGTTCGTGCTCGGCGACTGTGAAGTCGTGATTGGCTTTGGCCTGGGCGAAGGCGGCTTGCCGGTTCTGGCCGATCATCACGAAGGTCGACAGGAAGATCGCCTCGAGCGAGACGACGAGAGTCAACGTCGGCCACGGGCTCTTCTCCAGCCAGATCATCCAGGCCGCGAACACGACGGCATGCAAGTAGACGAAGTTCATCGACCCCGCGAACGCCGTGATGGCGTCGGCAACCCGCAGCTGGATGTCCTCACGGCGCCGCCGCAGCTCGGCCGCCACAACGGGATGGGTCGATGCCGCCGGCTGGCGGGCAGTGGCGTGAGTCATCGTGCTCATGCTCGGAATGCGCCGGGTGGTCAGCCGGACTGCGCGGCCGCCGCGTCGTCGGCGTCGCCGCGCGCGATGATCGCGTCAGCTACGGCGTATTCGGCCTGGTCGAGGATCGAGATGGCGAACTCCACCGCGTAGACCGCGTCCTGCTCGGCGTCGTCGGCTCGCCGTTGGGCTTGCATGACGTCGTGTTCCGCGCGGCGCTGGTCGAGACGGGCTCGCAGCGTCGCGAACTGCCCGTCGACACTCGAGCGCGTGTCGTCCCACCAGGACTGCACCTTGCTCTGCGCCGCGGCGGCGCTCGCTTCAGCCTTGGCCTTGCTCTCACGGATGGAGGACTCGAGCAGTTCGCGTTGGGAGTCCAGTGCGGCCCGGTTCTTCGCCCGCGCCATCGTCACGAAGTCCTCGGCCTTCTTCGCCCGATCGGAGAGTTCGCTGAGCTGCTCGGACAGTGCCTTCATGGCATTACCCCTTTCTTGGATTCCTCGACGCTAGGACGGTTCGGGCCCCAAGCCACCGTGCGCGCGACACAACAATGCCGGCGCACTTCGGTCTGTCCGACCGGCGCCGGACGCTCTTCCGCGCGGCGATCGGAGCCCTACCATTAGCCGATGGCGAGCAGCGTCGACGCCGTTGAGCAAGAGCTGTCCGCCGTCGGCGCCGCCGCCGGCGCGCGACTGCTCGAGCTGACACGCGACATCTGGCGTCTGCTGACCGACGACATTCCAGAGCTACGCGGAGACCACATCGTCGAAGCACTCCTCGAGGCGAGCATCGAGGAGAACGTCACGACCCTGCTGCACGTCTTCGAGCACGGCACCGCCGCCGAGAATGTGGACGCGCCCGCCGCGGCGATCGAGTACGCCAAACGTCTGGCCCAGCGCGGCGTGCCGATCACCGCGCTGATCCGCGCCTACCGCGTCGGACACGGACGCTTCCTGGCTCGCTGCGTCGACGAGATCACGGCGAAGGCGCTACCGACCGAGCTCGCGGGCGCCGTGTCCGCCCGTATGGTCGAGGTCAGCTTCCGTTACATCGACCGCATATCCGAGCAGGTGATCACCACCTACCAGCGAGAACGAGACCGCTGGCTGCTCACGCAGACCGCGGTTCGCGCGGCCCGGGTTCGCGAATTGCTGGCCAGCGAGCCCGTCGACATCGATGCCTGCGAGGTGTCGCTGGGCTATCGCCTGCGCCAGCATCACCTCGGCATCATCGCCTGGGTCACCGGCGAGACCCACGGTAGCGACGGACTGGACCGCCTGGAGCGGCTCGGATCGGCGGCCGGCCGCCAGCTGGGCACGCTCGGGCGGCCGTTGTTCGTGCCTCGCGACGAAGCCCTGGCCTGGATCTGGCTACCCGTCGGTGACGATCCGACCAGGAGCCGCATGCTTCCCGTGAACACGTTCGACAACGGCGACGTTTCCGTGCGCGTCGCCGTGGGCGAGGCAGCGTTCGGCGTCGATGGATTCCGGCGCACCCACCTGCAAGCCGGCCGCGCACAAGACCTAGCTCTCGCCGCCCAGCCCGGCGACCGGGTGACCAGCTTCGCGGATGTCGGCGCGGTGGCGCTGATCTGCGCTGACGTGCCTGCCGCCCGAAGTTGGGTGTGGGCGACCCTCGGCGACCTGGTGATCGACGACGAACAGCACGCGCGGCTGCGCGAGACCCTCTGGGTCTTCCTCTCGACCGGCAGCTACATCGCGACCGCCGAGCGTATGGTCCTCCACAAGAACAGCGTCCAATACCGTATTCGTAAGGCCGAGCAGGCACTCGGCGCGCCCATCGAAGATCGCCGAGCCGACCTCGAGCTGGCGTTGCGCGCCTGTCACTATCTCGGCCGGACCGTCCTGCGGGCCAAGCCCGGTAAGCAGCGCAGACCGACCCGCACTCACGAGTAGAGAACAACCAGCTCGGCCACGCACGCCGGACGGGGGTTCCCGTCGATCTCGACGGTCAACCCGAACGTTGCCTCGATCGCATCCCCGCGCCCGGCCGCCCCCGCGAGCGTGACGTGTCCGCGCAGCCGCGCGCCCACCGGCACCGGCGCAGGGAAGCGCAGCCGGTTCAGCCCGTAGTTCACCACAGCGTCGACGCCGTCGACGACCACTACTTGCTGCAGCAGCACCGGGGCCAGGGCCAGGGTGAGGTAGCCGTGCGCGACGGTGGTGCCGAACGGCCCCGCCTTGGCCCGTTCCGGGTCGACGTGGATCCACTGGTGATCGCCGGTGACGTCGGCGAACCCGTCGATCCGGGCCTGGTCGACGAGGAGCCAGTCGCTGGTACCGAGATCGGTTGGCACCTGCTCCAGCAGCTGCACGGGCTCGCCGAACCGGGACGTCATGGCGCGTCCGCGGCGGCGAGGGCGAGGATCGCCTCGGTGATCTCGTGCAGTCGCCCGGTCGCGTCCACCACCTGCGCCAGGCCCTGGTCGCGGTAGTACGCGAGCAGCGGCGCCGTGGCGGCGGCGAACACCTGGAGGCGGTGCCGGATCACCTCCTCGGTGTCGTCGCTGCGTCCTTGGGCCCGGGCCCGTGCCAGCAGGCGCTCGACGAGCACGTGCTCCGGTGCGTCGAGGTAGACGACGAGATTGGGTCGCCCTCGCGCGGGCTCGGCGAGTTTGCGCGCCTCGTCGGCCTGCGCCACGGAGCGCGGGAACCCGTCGAGCAGGTAGCCGTTGCGCGACGATGCCGCCAGCGCCCTGGGCACGACGAGCTGTATCACCAGCTCGTCCGGAGCCAGCTCGCCGCGGTCCATGTGCCGCGCGAGCAACTCGCTGAGCGGCGTGCCCGCGGCCACCTCCGCCCGCAACACGTCCCCGACGGAGATGTGCTTGAGCCCGAGGGCAGCAGCGACTCGGGCGCCCTGCGGGCCCTTCCCGGATCCGGGCGGGCCGATCAGCAAGATGTTCACCGCGTCCCCTGCGCGCCGCGGCGTATCGATGCCTCGATCTCACGCTCGGCGTCCGCGCGCCCGGCCCAGGACGCCCCCTCGACGCTCTTGCCCGGCTCGAGCTCCTTGTAGACCTCGAAGAAGTGCTGGATCTCCAGCCGGTCGAACTCGGGCAGGTGGTGGATGTCGCGCAGGTGCTCGAGCCGCGGATCGCGCGCCGGGACGCAGAGCACCTTGTCGTCGCCGCCCTTCTCGTGGGTCATCCGGAACATCCCGATCGCGCGGCACAGCACCAGGACGCCGGGGAACAACGGGTCGCCCTGCAGGATCACCAGCGCGTCGAGGGGGTCGCCGTCGGTGCCCAGCGTGTTCTCGATGTACCCGTAGTCGGCCGGGTACTGCGTCGACGTGAACAGGGTTCGGTCGAGCCGGATGCGTCCGGACGCGTGATCGACCTCGTACTTGTTGCGGCTGCCCCGGGGAATCTCGATCAGCACGTCGAACTCCATGCCGCACAGTGTCGCGCACCGGAGCGCTCCCATGCCCGGACGCTAAGGTGCCCAACGTGGCGGGGCGGCACGCGGCAAGA
>WNGR01006691.1_pt1 | contig 17811 bp, 14 predicted proteins | sample 5407581 | NCBI WGS metagenome assembly WNGR01 (sample SAMN13153383, study PRJNA577476) | soil metagenome | isolation source: 80 cm soil or saprolite under Garry oak tree replicate 2 | place: USA:California | collected 2016-06-15 | reverse complement strand
TGTACTCGTATATGTCGAACGCGCAGGCGATGGGCGCGGACTTTATCCTGAACGCGTGCTCGTCGGTCGGCGAAGCGGTCGATACGTTGCGCGGCATGATCCGTACGCCGATCATCAAGATCGACGAAACCATGGCGCAGGAAGCGAGCCGGCTCGGCACGCGGATCGGTGTGGTGGCCACCGTGAAAACCACACTTGAGCCGACCGTGCGGCTGATCCGCAAGAAAGCCGCCGAAGCGGGCCGCGAGATCAGTGTGGTCGAGCGCGTCGCCGAAGAAGCGTTCGCCGCGCTCCTGGCCGGCGACGCAGCGCGTCACGACGAAGTGCTCAAGCACACCATCGTCGCACTTGCCGACGAAGTGGACGTGGTGGTGCTCGCGCAGGTGTCGATGGCGCGGCTCGTGCCGTCGCTCGGCCAGACGCGCGTGCCGGTCCTGTCCAGCCCGCAAAGCGGCGTGGCGACGGTCAAGGCCGCGCTGTCAGACGCGCACTAAGCACGCACTAAGCACGCACCACCGGCGCCTTGTACGCATGATGGGCCGGCTGCACGCTGCTGGCTACAGGCTGCGCGGTGCCCGCGGCGGCGAGCGCCGCTGGCATCCCCGGCAGAAATTGCGCGACGAACGCGGGTGTCAGCACGACCTTGCGTTCGTGTGTATCGACGAGGCCTTCGGCTTTCAGATCGCTGAAGTGGCGGTTCACCGATTCGCGCGACGTGCCGATAAATTCCGCCAACTTGTCCTGCGCGATCGACAGGTCTATCAGCACCGCGCCGCTCGCGCCGCCATGCACGAACGGTGCGCCGATCTGGTTGGCGAACATCGCGAGAATATTGACGAGGCGCTTGCGCACGTCGTGCAGCGACAGATTCTCTGCCTTACGGATATAGCAAATGCGGCTTGCGGCGAGTGTCTCCGCATAGTGTGAGTAGCTCGCTTCGTTCAGCACGTCGCCGTCGCCGAAGATCATGCCGGCCTTGATAAATGACAGCGTGATTTCCTGGCCTTCCTCGGTGAGCCGATAGAGCCGCACGTGACCGACCTTCAGCAGGTACACGTACTCGCTTTGCTCCTCAGGGCGATAGATCAGTGCGTTCTTGCGCAGGCTGCGGTGATCGCTGAAGGCCGGCATCACCTCTTCGAGGCAGTTGCGTTCGATCAGCGCGAGAAGCTCGCTTTTTCCGACAAACCACATTGCTTGTCTCCTTGTGTCGTGCCGGCATTGCTGCAAAGGAAGAAACAAAGCAGCAACGCGCCGGCGCCTGATTGCCAGATATTCTAACCAGCATATTGTCGCGCCGCTGAGCTTTGCGCGTCGATGCGCACTGCGTGGCGTAAGCGATATGTCAGGCATGCCGTGGCACGATCTAAAGAGGGTTGCGTGAGCCGCGCTTTATCCGGCGAAACGCGAAAAGTGTCCGACCACTACATAGCCAGAATCTCCCTCACCGCACTATCGATGAACTTAACATCGACAGCATTGGCTGCAGGACCGCCCGCAAAATGTCCCCACACCGACTCGATGGGCCGCAACTGCGCATTAGGCATCTTCGAAACCTCATATTCACTATCTTCCGGCGGGAAATACAGATCCGTGCGCCCGGGCATCACAATGGCCTTTGCAGTGATACTGCCCAACGCCCGATCGAAATCTCCCTTGTAAAGTGAGTTCGCGGAAATATCGCCGTTCTGCCAACTCCACATCATCGACAGAATATTGTTGGCGTCCTTCTTCAAGAAATCACCCTCCCAGAACTGAGTAATAAAGTCCTCGAGCGACCCATACCCCATCGCTTCCATGTCGAGCCGTTGACGCAGAAACGCCTGCGAAAATCCCCAGCCGGCAAACACACGGGCAGCAGCGCGCATTCCACGCGTCGGCGGTGCATCGTAGAAACCGTTCCTGAAATCTGGGTCCAACAGCAATGGCGCCTTAAGCCCTTCGATAAACACAAAGTTGTGCCGCGAGCACCGAGCCGCCCCGCAAAACGGCAGAATGCGCTCGACCATCTCCGGATACATCGCGGCCCAATGGAATGCCTGCATCGCGCCCATTGACCAGCCGGTGACGAGCCTGAGAGACTCGATGCCAAACTTCTCGGTCACAAGGCGATACTGCATCGCGACGTTGTCGTATAGCGTCACATGCGGGAAGCGGCCACGATCATACGGCGGCGGATAGTTGCTCGGCGAACTCGATACGCCGTTGCCAAACATGTTCGGCACAATGATGAAATACTCCCGCGGATCGAGCCCCATGTGCTCGCCAATCAGCCACTCATTGTCGACATGGCTGCCGCTATAGAAGGTCGGATAGACAATCGCGTTGTCTCGCGCTGCATTTAGCCGGCCATAGGTCTTGTAGCTGAGCCGCATGTCAGGCAGCGTCGCACCGGATTGCAGCGCGACGCGGCCAAGATTGAAAGTTTCGAAGTCCGTCACTTGAACCTCATAGTTAATTGGCAACGACGTTAAGGAATTTTCGGGTGCGCTCTTCAGTCGGGTTGTCGATGACCTGCTGCGGCGTACCTTGCTCGATCACTTCGCCGCCATCCATGAAGACGACGCGGTCAGCGACATCGCGGGCAAAGCGGATTTCGTGCGTGACCACGACCATCGTCATGCCGGCATCGGCAAGCCCGCGCATCACGCCAAGCACTTCGCCGACCAGTTCTGGATCGAGCGCCGAAGTAGGTTCGTCGAAGAGCATCAACTTGGGCTTGATCGCGAGCGCACGTGCAATCGCCACGCGCTGCTGCTGTCCGCCCGATAACCGGTGCGGCAGAAAATCCGCGTGTTCGGCCAGGCCCACGCTCTTCAACAGCTCGCGCCCGAGCGCTTCCGCCTCCGCGCGCGGCACGTCATAGACCTGACGCTGTGCTTCAACGATATTGTCCAGCGAACTCAAATGACTAAACAGATTGAAATGCTGGAACACCATGCCCACGCGTGCTTCGGCGCGTGCGCGTGCGAGATTGTGCAGGGGCCGCACCGTGCCGCCGCCACCCGGCACTTCGCGATAGCCCACATACTGCGAATCGACCTTGATCGTTCCCCAGTCAAGCGGTTCGAGATGGTTGATGAGCTTGAGCAGCGTGCTTTTGCCGGAACCGCTCGGGCCGAGTATTACGACCACTTCGCCATGCGCGATTGACAGGTCGACGCCGCGCAAAATCTCGCGTTTGCCATATGATTTCCAGACGTTCTTGCACACGACAAACGGTTCATCGCACCGCCGTGACGTGCGGCTTTCGGCAGGCAGCAGGGTGCCGATCCATGCGTGATCGTTCGTCTCTGGCGCTTTGGCGGCGACGGGCAAAACAATCGGTGCGTCGAGAGGTTTCACATCACTTGTCGATGCGCGCAGTCCGAACCACGAGAACGTGAGCTTTCGGTCGCGCTCGTGATCGAAGATGCGTTCGAGCCACACCTGAAGCAATGAGATCCCGCTCGTCAGGATCAGGTAAATCACCGCCGCCGCGCCGAACACGGTAAAGAACTTGAAGTTCTGCCCGACAACCTGTTGCGAGCGAAACGTGAGCTCGTTGACGAAGATCACCGACGCGATCGACGTCAGCTTCAACATGCCGATGGTGTCGTTGGCGAGACCGGGGATCACCGCGCGCATCGATTGCGGCAGGATAATGCGGCGCAAAGTCAGCAACGGTCCCATGCCGAGTGCGGCGGCCGCGGTCGATTGCGAACGGTTCACCGACAGGATCCCGGCACGAAACAGCTCAGCGCTGAACGCCGCTTCGTTCAAGGCGAAGCCGATAACCGCAGTCGTGACTTCATCGAAACGCAAACCGATCAGCGGCAACGCGTCGAAGATGAATACGAGTTGCAGCAGTTGCGGCGTGCCGCGCACGAACCAGATATAACCCCACGCCGCTGAGTCCAGGGCCTTGAACCGCGACAGCCGCATCAGCGCAAGACCGAGCCCGAGCACCAGCCCGATCGACATCGCTATCAGCGTGATCTTCACCGCGATCCACGCGCCGCCGAGCAGGAACGGCGAGCCGACGTAACCTGCCAGCTCTTTGAAACCGTCGAGCACCTGAACGCCATCGAGACCGGCGGCCATCGCCGGCTGCAATACGAACATGGCCGCCATACCGAGGGCGCCGACGATCTTGTGTTTGATACGCAATGCCTTCATTTCCGAACCTGATCCATGACGCTGCCGGCACACGACGTGGTGTGCCGGGCAGGCAGCCTTTATTGAGTAAGTAGCGTGGTCGGCGTTTCCAGCGACGGATCTACGCCGTACTGCTGCAAGGTCTTCTTCTGGGTCTGATTGGCCTGCATGATCTTGAGTCCATCGGATACGGCGGCGATCATATCGGCGTTGCCTTTCTTCACGCCCACGCCGATCTTCATGCCGCTCGTCACCATGAAGCCGCGCGTGTAGAGCTGTGGGTTCTGTTTCGCGAGTCCGTCGACGAGCGCCAGGTCGTACATCATGACGTCGGCGCGATGGCTTGCAACCAGGCGCGCGCCTGACGCGATATCGGCGGATGTCATGATGGTTACGTCGGGCTTGTTTTCCGCTTTGCATTTGGCGGCTTGCGCTTGCGCCATCGACAGTTCGACAGTGCCGATGCCTGCCGTGACCGTCAGGCCGCAAAGCCTGGAGATGTCATCGATCTTCTTGGGGTTGCCGGCTGCGACCAGACCGCCCGTACCGGCCTGCATATAGGTGACGAAGCTTGTCTCCTTTGCGCGCTCCGGCGTGTAGTACAACAAGTCCCACATCACATCGATCTGTCCGGCACGCAGTGCGGGCAGCAAGCCAGGCCAGCCGGCGGTGAAGAATTCGGTCTTCACGCCAGCGCAGGCGAACACGGCGCGGGCCATGTCGGCATCGGCGCCGATGATCTTGTTGAAATCCTTGCCGTCACGAAATGCGTACGGCGGCGACTCTGGGTCCACGCCGATCTTGATCGTCTTGCCTGCGAGCGAGGGGTATTTCTGCGCCACCTTGGACGGTTCGCACGATTGCGCCGACGCGCCTTGCGCGAGGAGGAGGCCGGTGACTGCACATAGCAGCAGCCTGATTGCCTTTGACATGAACATGGCGAATCCTATTCAGGTTGAACGATATAAATGCGAAAGAGGTGATACAGCGAAGCGAGGATGAAGTGATCTAACGGCCGAGGAAGTCCATGTGGCTTGCGATCGAACCCGGCGTAGTGATGCAGGTGAGGCCCTCGTCGCGCGCGCGAGCAATATGTTCGAGGGCCCGCCGCAAGTGACACAAACGATGTGGCTGACCCATCAGGTATGCATGCAAGGCAATGCCCATCACCAGCGGCTGACGCGCGGATTGCCGCAGCATTTCCTCGAAGTGATCGATCACCATATCGGCGAACGACTTCGCATCCATCTGGCGTGCAAGGATCATCGGGATATCGTTGACTTCTTCCGGATACGGAATCGCCCACAGCGGCTGACCGTTGCGCGTGTGCAGGCGCGTGGGCTGATCGTCGTGACACCAGTTGAGCGTGTACTGATAGCCCGCTTCGGCTACCAGATCTGGCGGCGGTCGGCAGCGCGAGTTCATCGAAGAGATCGAGACAACGCCATGCGCCCACACGCAATGCGTACTCTCGCCACGCGTGATTCAGCACATCGGGTTCGGGCATCACAGGACCGATAGTTGGCCCCAGTCCTGCGCCGAACGCAAAGTGCTCGATGTTGAAGCCGATATAGACCGCGAGCCGCGAACCGTCAGGCCAGCGATAAACAGGGCGACCGTTGATCGGTAAATATGGAAAGCGCCCGTGGCCGGGCAGCACGCGATGTGCGGGAGAATCCATGGTCCAAAGAGTCCTGTCGAGCGGCGCGTACGCCGGTGGTCACGTCAGAACCCATGTTAGGGATGCCAAAATAACCGCATCGAGCTTGTTGCGAACAAACTCTTGTCTGCACGCGCATCGAAGGTGACTCGCGCCACTTCACGAGTTGAACAGCGCCTTTCGGATGATCGCGTGAACACCCCAGTTGCCGTCCACCACCTGTGTCACGCCGAAGTCGACCGCGACGGAGATCAGCGAGATCGCCTCATCTTCGGACAGGCCTTTGGTCGTCATCAGGAAGCGCCGCGTTTTGATGAACGCGTCGCGCATCGCTAGGTCGAGGGTCGATTTTTCATACACCGCGCTTTGCGCATTCGTGCCAAACTCGGCGAGATAGTTTGGATAACTGAAGCCGTGAAGAACCCATTCGTCGGCGGTTTCGACCAGTGGGTAGGTGAGGTCTGCAAACGGCTGGTCGCTTAGCGTATCTTTCTTATGAAGCACCAGTTGGAAGTCACCAGTAAGAGAACACTCGATCGCAGTGCCGCACAGTTCCGAGTCTCCTTGCGATGCATGCGGGTCGCCAACGGAGAGCAGCGCGCCGGGTACCCCGATTGGCAGGAAGACGCTCGCGCCGCGCGTTACGCGCCAGTTGTCGAGATTGCCGCCGAAGGTGGACGGTGGAATCGAATCTATCAGACCGTCCTGCTGCGGTGCGACGGTGACCACGCCGAAGTGCGGGCGCACCGGGATTTTGACGTTCTTCAGGATGTCGTGATTCTCGACGACTGTCGAATGATCGACCGGCACGCCGGGATAATCGATCGTCGGATGCATCACGCCAAAGGGATCGCGTTGAGGTGTCCAGCGGAAGTTATAGACCGCACGAGCGTAGGCGGTTTCGCCGGCGGTGGCGGCGGCGTCGATTTCATAGATGGTGACGACCTCGCGCGGTTTCGGCTCGGTCAATAACTCGCGATAGTGAAAGCCCCACCACGCAGCGGCATTGCTGCCGAACGCGCGGCCGGCGAATTTCGGATTGGCACAGCCGCGCGGATGGATATCGACGATACGCACTTCCAGCACATCACCCGGTTCCGCGCCGCGCACGGCGATCGGACCTGTGCAGATATGCACGCCGATGCCTTCTCCCGCACCACGTCCGTAGATCGACGCGTCCATGGGTCCTGCGCCGCGGCGGTTGACGTTCTTGCGCCCAGCAGTCCAATGGAACACACTTTCGGCGCCTGGATCGCCTTGCACCATGCGCTCCCAGTCGTCCGCCGCGTGTTGCGTGAGCGTTTCGATGGTTACCGTGTCGCCACTGTTCACTTCGAGCACGGGCTTAAGATCGTGACTGAAGTATCCCCAGTGGATCGTGTTCGCCGTTGCACGCAACAGATGATGACGCGGCTTGCCGGACTCCCGCTGTGCTGGTGCCGCAGGCGCTTCAAGCTGCTCGGCAGAGTCGGCCTCATCTGCAACTTCATGAGCCGCACCCTGCTCGGCAAGTTGTGCATGTACGATCAAACTCCCGGCATTGACAGGCAAGCCGCGCGAGATTCGCCGCACGAGATGGCGCGCTAGTTCGAGACCCGCTTCATGACGAAAGGTGCGCGGCGACGCGCCATATTGCTCGCGGAACACCCGGCTGAAATACGCGGGATCGTTGAAACCCCAGCGGAAACAGACATCGGCAATCGAATCCTTTTCATACAGCGGATTCACCAACTCCGCACGGCAGCGTTCCAGCCTGCGCGAGCGCAAGTAGATCGAGAAATTCTGTCCAACCGCTTCGAACAGCTTCTGCAGATAGCGCGGCGAGACGCGCTCTTCTTTGGCTATCGATGTCAGCCCGAGATCGGGGTCGGCGAGATTGCCCTCGATGGTCCGACACACTCGCGAGAAGATCGCGGCCTGAGACGGCGTGAGTCCGCTGAAACTGCCTTCCTTGTCGTGAGCGGCGAGACTCGCGACCAGGAATTCCGCGAGCGCGAGTTCGAGGGGGCGCAACTCGTCGAGCGTGAGCGTCTCCACGCTTTCAGCAATCGAGCGCAGAAAGCCGGAGAACACGTGACCGATGCCGGCCTCGCCTGGCAAACGCCCGGCACGCAGCGAGAACGGCGTAAGAAGGCGTGCATTGATGGCGGAGCGGGGCACGCGGATCGCGAACGCGCGGAAGTCGGATGTGAACGCCAGATGGGCTTCCTCGCGCGACGACGCGTAAATAATATCGCCAGTTGCAACCCGCGCACGCACGCCGTCGGCGACGAGCGTCACGCCGCCGTCGAGATGCAGCACGATCACGAGACTGTCGGCGCCGTCGACCTTGAACTCGATGGTTTGCGCGAATGCGGCCAGCGCGATCAGCTCAAAGCCACTTGTCGACCTGCGCGACGTAATGGTTCCATGCAACGGGCGCCCGGCAGCGAGAGGCGTGCCGCAGCGCAAGCCAAGCCGGTCGAGCGCCTCGCTCCAGGCGCGCAGGCGATCTACCTCGGCATACGACTCGGTGGTGAAACGCAGTAAGTCCAACCCAGGCTCCCGGACCCTGACGAACGTCAGTCGAGTGATTCAAAGGCAATGTCCGTGCCATTGATAATGACGCCGCTAGCGCCGCAGCGCGCGGTAACGGTGCGTGGATGCACCGTTACCGCGCGCGCACGCACTACTCACACGCGAGGCTTTTTCTTAGGAGGAAAAATGCCGCGGGGGATCTTGCAGTGAATGCCCTGACGGCCATCGACGACCTGGGTCACGGAGAAATCCGCGGCGACGCTCATCAGCGAATACGCGTCGTCACGCGAGAGGCCTTGCTGCTCGGTGAGTAACAACAACATATCGCGTGAAGCGTTTTTCGTCGCGATGTTGAGATCTTCATCGAAGCCATGAACGATCCAGAAGTCCGGCGTTTCTAGCAGCGGCGAGGGAAATGTGAAGTCGCGCCGCAGCACGATCTGGAACATGACATTGAGCGATGCCTCGATCGCGGTGCCGCTGATCTCGCCATCGCCTTGCGATACATGCGGGTCGCCAATCGAGAACAACCCGCCGTCCACGGCGACCGGGTAATACATGGTTGAACCCGCGCCGATGCGCCAGTTATCGATATTGCCGCCATGCGCGCCCGGCGGCACGGTGCTCACACGGCCTGCCACATCGGGCGCGACGCCTGCTGTGCCCAGATGAGGGCGCACGGGCACGCGTACGCCATCGAGCGCGAGTTCGCGGCAGCAGTCGCGAATCTCCGAACGCTTGCCCGGCACGAGATATTTACCGGGATAGTCATACGCATAGAGCGCGTGAGCCGTGTTTGACGCCTGATCGAGTTCATAGATCGTGACGCGCTCTTTCTCGAAATCGGTGAACAGATGGCCCCAGTGCGCCGCGAGATTCGAGCCATAGTTGAAGCGCGGGGTCATTTGCAGATAGCGCACTTCGAGCAGATCGCCGGGCCTGGCGTCGTTCACGAAGATCGGGCCCGTCATCAGATGCACGCCGGGCGCGCGATCGGACTCGGGAATCGTGTCGTAGAGCGCACGCACCTTGTCATCCATCATGAGGTCGGGCGCGTCACCTGCATGATGCGTGATCGCTTCGGCGCGGATATAGTCGCCGCTCTCGACAATCAATGCGGGCGCTAGCGCCGCATCGAAATATCCCCAATGAACATTTTTCTGAATGGCAGGCAAGTCGTAAAGCATGCTTTCTAAAGCTCCGTAAGAGTGTCCAATTGATCGACGCGACTGATGACCGATCGTACGGGCGACAGAATAGACAGACTTGGTTGACTGCGTACAAAAGCTTGTGTGTGGACGAATCCGTGTCCGTGTCACTCAGCTTGCGAGGGTCTTGTCATGTCCAAGCCGAAACACATCCGGTCAACTTCCGCATGCGCCACGTTCTCGTTCTAATAGTGCTGCGCGATCCGCAATCGCCCGGTAGTCAGACTTCCCCTTCATCCCCGTACAAGGATTTGTGCGCACCGGGACAAGTCCGCGAAATTTCCTCCACCTACGCTTGCGCTGATGCGATGCAACAAGGCTTACATGGGGTAGGCCATTGACATCTGCCGCTGAGGGAGTCTTCCGGATGCATACCAATCTCATCGAACACGGACATAGCTTGCTCGACAAAGGTGTTGCCTTTCGTCGCTGGCATGAGTTCGTCATCGGCGCCGTCTGTTTGCTGGCACTGTTGATATCGGGCCACGCAAAGGCTGCCGCACCGGCTACGCCCACCGAGTGCAAGGCGCTTCAAGCCAGGTATCCGCAATTCAAGGGAAAGTCACTTGTCAACGCGATCAATCCGCACACACCTGGGTATGAAGCGCTGGATCCGAGCGACCCGAGCAAATACATCGGCTTCGATATCGACCTCGGCGAGACGATCGGCAACTGCCTCGGCTTCACGATGACGTACAAGCCGGTGACGTTCGCCGCGCTATTGACGACGCTGCAAAGCGGTCAGGCTGACATCGTGATCTCCGACATCTATGCGACTGAAGAGCGCGCGAAGGCGGCGGACTTTATCACCTACTCGAAGGTGTTCGACGGCGTCCTCGTCGCAAAGGGTAATCCGAAGAAGATCACAGGCATCAACCCGACCATGTGCGGTACCACTGCAGCGGAAAATACCGGCTATGTCGAAGTGCCTCTGATCCAGAATCTCGCACCGGCCTGCAAGGCGGCCAACAGGCAGGAGGCCGCGATACAACTGTACGACAACAACGCGAACTGCATTCAGGCGATCCTGTCGGGTCGCGCCGATACGTACATCAACGACGTGAACACGGTGGACCAGGCGGTGAAGGCGTATCCGGACAAACTCGAGAAGGCGAGCGCGGTGACGCTGCCGTACTCGGTCGGCATCGGCGTACCGAAGGACAAGCCTGAATTTCGCGCGGCCGTGATGGCGGCGCTCGTCGCGATCCAGAAGGCGGGCATCGAGGCTGAGCTGCTGAAGAAGTGGTCGCTTGGCGCTGAAAATCTCGAAACACCCAAACTGATCGTGTCGAACTGATGGAACTGTTTCTGCATTATCTCGGCATGCCGTATCTGCTGCGCGGCATCGGCTTCACGATCGCGGTGACGGCCCTCGGGCTCGCGGGCGGTGTCGTCGTGGGGCTGGTGCTCGTGGCGATGCAGCTGAGCAGGGTCGGCCCGTTAGCGGCGCTCGCGCGCGGCTACACGGTGATCTTCCGCGGTACGCCGCTCATCCTGCAACTCGTGTTCGCGTATGACGCGTTGCCACATATCGGGCTGAAGCTGAGCGCAATAGGCGCCGCCGGTCTCGCGCTCGCAGCAAACGAGGGACCGTTCATCGCCGAGATCCTGCGGGCTGGCGTGCTCGGCGTCGAACGCGGCCAACTGCTCGCAGGACAGGCGCTTGGCATGACGCCGTCCGTCCTGATGCGCCGCGTGATCGCACCGCAGGCAATCCGCGCAATCGTGCCGGCGCTTGGCAACGAATCGGTCAGCGCGTTGAAGAACTCATCGCTGGCCTCGGTGATCGCCGTCGATGAGCTGACGTTGCGCAGCACGCAGCTCGCGTCATCGACGTTCGACTTCTTCTCGATTTTCTTCGCATCCGGGCTGATGTACCTGATTTTGACAGGGGCGGTTGCCGTGATCCAGTTGATCGCGGAAGCCGCGCTCGATCTCGATCGTCCCGCGTCCGGGGGTTTCGCGCGGTTGTTGCCGTGGCGCCGTGCCGCCGTGACGGAGGAGGCAGCGCCAGGCGCGCGAGCGGTGCCTCGGCCCGAGCCGTTCACTGCCGACCCGCTTCGCGAGAGCGATCCGCCCACACGCAGACCGGCGTACAGCCGGGCAGATCATGCAAAGCGCTACGCGGAACTTGCTCGGCAGGGCGCAGCGGTGAAGGTGAGCGCCCTGCGCAAACAGTACGGCAAGCAGCCAGTGCTTGATGGATTCGACCTGACTGTTCGCTTCGGTGAAGTCGTCGTGGTGCTCGGGCCGAGCGGCTCAGGCAAGAGCACGCTGCTCCGTTGCATCAACCACCTCGAACACTGGGACGCGGGCGAAATTCGCATTGACGGAAGGCGCGTTGGCTTTCGCGCCGACGGCCGGCCAATGACGCAGCACGACATCGCGAACGAGCGCGCGAGCATCGGCGTCGGCATGGTGTTTCAGCAGTTCAATCTGTTCAGTCACCTGAGCGCGTGCGAGAACATCGCGGGGCCTTTGCGGTGGGTGCATGGCATGGGGCCCGCCGACGCGGAGCGCCGCGCACATGAGCTGCTTGAACGCGTCGGCCTCGGTCATCGCGCCCACGCATTGCCGCGCCATCTTTCTGGCGGGCAGCAACAGCGTGTTGCGATCGCCCGTGCGCTGGCTCCCAATCCCCGCGTACTGCTGCTCGATGAACCGACGTCCGCCCTCGACCCGGAGCTCGTCGGCGAGGTGTTAGACGTGATCCAGCGGCTCGCGATCGAAGACGGCCTGACCATGATCATCTCCACCCATCAATTGCGTTTCGCCGATCAGGTTGCCGATCGCGTCGTCTTTATGAGCGGCGGCATGGTCGTCGAAGAGGGACCTGCGCACGATGTGCTCACGCATCCGAGGCATCCTTTGACGAGTCGATTTCTGAGCGTGATGGGCGCTGACAGCGGGTTCGAAGTCGCGTCATGAGCGTAGCGTGCGCTAGCCCGCCGCGACGGTGACGTCGTGTTGTGTAGCGTTTCGTCGCAAGCATGAACCACGTGATCAATCAATGGCGCGCAACGCGGTAGCGGTTGCGCAAGTTATCGGCTGGCCGGTTGCGTCAACCAGTTCAGGCAATTGCGCCATAGCCGCTCGTAGCCCGGCCATGCCGAAAACTCGGGCGGGAGCCAGTGCGCCGACATGTCGCTGGTCCATGCGAGCGTGCGGCCCGCGCCGAAGTGTCCGGCGACAAGCAGCGGATGCCCGGTGCCGGGTACTGTCGCGATCAGTTGCGCATCGGGCTTTAATTCGACTTCGTTATAGCCGAGCAGATGAGGCCAGTCTGTGCCCAGACCTTCGACTACCGGATGCGCGGCGGCCACATGCGGCGTGAAACCTTCAGGCACCTCTACGCGATCGTCGTATGGCTGGCAGCGCACCGGCAGCACGTCTTCCACGGGCGTATTGCGAAAGCGGGCGCTACCGTTGATGCCCTGAAAACTCAGATACCCGCCGATCATCATCAGCCCGCCGCCGCCGCTGACGTAATCGCGCAAGAGCTTGAGCCGGTTCGGCGTGCGTACGCTTCTGATCCAGGTGTCGGGGTGCAGCAGCAAGGTATTTGCGCCGATGTCGGAAAGGATGATCGCGTCCCACGCGTTGAGGTCGTTTAGCGTCGCAGGAAAGTGCGTTTGCGCTTCGTGGCTCGGCATATGGGTGACCGCATAATCGCCATGCTCGAACAGTTTCAGAAACGCATCCGCGCCGCTGTGATGCGTGATCGACGCGAATTGGTCGAAGCCCTTGGCATGGGTGGCGGTGGAGGTCCACGATTCGCCGGCGAGCAGCACTTTCTTCTTCATGTGATTTCCTTGCGTAGGGTGATCGTTAGCTGGCGTTCGCGCGGCTCCAGAACACGCGCGCTGGATTGGCCGCCAGCAGCGTTTCGATCTGCGCGTCGGTCACGCCATGCCGTTTCAGGCGCGGCACGAAGTGCTCGAGAATGTACCCGTAACCAAAGCCGCCGTAGCGGGTGAGCATCATCTTCAGAAATACGTCCTGCGAAAGCAGCACGCGGTCCACATAACCGGCGTCGATCAGCGCGCGAATCGCCCGCGCGTTTTCCTCATCCGAAGGCGACTGTGCCTGTTCGTCCGCGTAGTAGTAGTCCATGCCGATCATGTCGTATTCGAGCCACGCGCCGCGCTGTGCCAGCGAGTGCTGGTAAGCGACGTCGTAGAGGCTTGGATTCATATGACACAGCACCGTGTGCTGCACATCTGCGCCTTCCGCTTCGACAATGTCGAGCACCCGGTGACCATGCCGCACCCAGCCCGGAAGATGCACCGACAACGGCACGCGGGTCGCGGCGCTCGCGCGCGCGGCGGCGCGCAGCGACTTTTCTTCCTCGGCGGTAAATGCCGCGGACACGCCGATTTCGCCGATCAGGCCGGCGGCCACCTCCGGTTTGCGTTCGAGCGCGCCCACCTCGAACATCAACAGTTCGGCGAGTTCTTCGACTGAACGCTCCCGTACATAGGCCGGATGCGAGGGTTCGAGGTAAAAGCCCGTCGACATCACAATATGCAGGCCGGTGCGGCGCGCGATCTGCTGCAGTGCCGCCGGGTCGCGCCCGATCCCGATATTGCTCGGGTCGACCACGGTCGCGCCGCCCAGCTCGCGAAATTTAAGCAACTCTTCGACGGCAAGATCGACGTCGACAAGCCGGCAGTTGTCGCGGTTCATTAGCGGATTCATGCGCAACGCGCCGAGTATCCCGATGTGGACTTTCTGTTCGCCGATATGGCCTGCCGCGCAACATGCGGGCGGCACCCATTTGTTCGACGCATCGATCAGGATGTGCTCGTGCATCAGCGTGATGCCCATCTCGCTGACGGGCACCCGTCCCAGGACGGTCATCACATAGCCGCTGTCGACGCCGACGGTCGGCTGGAGCCGGGTAGATTCGGACACTGTCATCGTGTGCCTCGCGTGTGCCCATGTTGCCGCCGGGCAGTCCTGGCAGGTGGGCCAAAGTTAATTAACGCGCATCAAAGTAAAGCGCTTTACTAGAAATTATGTCGATTCAAGCCTGGCTGTCAACGAAATCAAAAAAAGACGGTTGGAAATGTATGAGCACACACGGTGAACACCTGAACACCATTTTGGTGCTTGTTTATAGGTATTTTCCACACGAATCACTGAGCAGGTCAGGCTGCATTTCGCATGCGGAAAAATTTTGGCAAGGCGCTTGACAATCGAAATATGGTTGCATTCAATCAAGTAAAGCGCTTTACAAGTCCGAAGCGCAGCAACCAGCCATCTGATGAATTTTCCTGTGAGGTACGCGTGACGCAACGCCGTTTCATACCGGGTTTGAAGGACGTGGCACGCACAGCGGGCGTTTCGATGACCACCGTGTCGCGCTACCTGAACGCGGACCTCGTGCTGCCGCCCGACACCGCGCAACGCGTCGACACGGCGATCCGCCAGCTCGGCTACGTGCCGAACCCACATGCGCGCAGTCTCGGGCGCGGGCGTTCGGACACGATCGGCCTCGTCATACCGACCATCGCCAACCCGTTCTTCGCGCTGCTCGCTGCCGCCGTCGAGGAGGCAGCCGAAGCGAAGGGCTTAGGCGTGCTGCTGAACGCGACGTCGAACAATGCGAGCCGCGAATTGCAGCACGTGGCGCGGATGCGGCGCAACCAGGTGAGCGGCCTGCTGTTCGTCAGCGCGCATTACCACACCCCCGAACTGGTCCAGGCGCTGAACGACACGCGCGGCCTCGTGCTGATCGACGAAGACATTCCGGGCGTGCACAGCGCGAAGGTGCTGTACGACAACTATCGCGGCGGCTGGCTGGCCGGCGAGCACTTCGTCGAACACGGCCATCGGCGCATTGCATTCATCGGCGGCCCGTCGGAACTTGCGAGCACGCGCGACCGCTTTGCCGGCTTGCGCGATGCGGCTGCGCAGGCGGACGCCGAAGTCACGTTCGAAATGTACGGGGCTTATGCCGCCGCGCACGGCGAGGACGCGGCGCGCGCGCTGTTGAGTCTCGGGCGACCGCCGACCGCCGTATTCGTATCGAGCGGCGAAATCATGATCGGCCTGCTCGACGCGCTGCATCGCGCCGGCGTGGCGGTGCCCGAACGTCTGTCGCTGATCGTGTTCGACGACGCAGGCCCTTTGCATCTGTTCGATCCGCCGTTGACCGCGATCCGCCAACCGATCGCGGAACTGGGCGCGCGTGCCGTGGAACTGATGCTCGCCGCTTCGCACGGCGACCCCGCAGAAACCGAAGTCCGTCTTCCGGTGGAGCTCGTGAAACGGGCTTCCGTGGCTCCGCCGGCATCCGTCTGATTGCTGCCCGTACTCTGGAGGAGTTATGAACAAGGCACTACGTTTTGCGTTTAGCTGTTCCGTTGCGCTAATGGGCCTCGCGGGCTTCAGCGCGCCTGCGCCTGCAGCCGGCACGCCGACTTACGCGCTGATCGTGATCAACCAGCAGGCGGCTTTCTTCAACCAGATGCGCGCCGGCGCCGAGGAGGAGGCGAAGAAGCGCGGCGTCAAGCTAGTCGTGTTCAACGCCAATGACGTGTCTTCAGCGCAGGTCAACGCGATCGACGACTACGTACAGCAGAAAGTCGACGGTATCGTGGTCGATGCGATCGACGTGAACGCGGTGCGCGGTGCGATCCGTAACGCAACTGCCGCGGGGATTCCGGTGGTTGGACTCGACGCTGTGCTGCCGCCGGGCCCGCAGAAGGCGCAGGTCGCCGTGGACAATACGGTCGGCTCGAAGGAGCTGGCGGCGCGCTACCTGGACTACGTCGCAAAGAACCCGCAAGGCAGCGCGCATATCGGCATCGTTGGCGCGCTGAGTTCGGTGATCCAGAACACGCGCCAGAAGATCTTCCAGGACGTGATCGCGGCGAGCGGAAAGGTGACGGTGGCCGGTGTGGTCGACGGCCAGAACACTCAGGATATCGCGCTTTCGGCAGCCGAAAACCTGCTGACCGCCAACCCCGACCTCGACGCCATCTACGCGACCGGCGAGCCGGCCATGCTGGGTGCGATCGCCGCGGTGCAGGCGCAAGGGCGCGCCGACAAGGTGAAGGTGATCGGCTGGGACCTCGCGCCGGAAGTGATTCGCGGCATCGACCGCGGCGTGGTGCTCGGCGTGCTGCAGCAGGATCCCCCCGCGATGGGCCGCGCGGCGATCGCGCAGATCGATAACGCGCACAGCGGCAAGCCGGTGCAGCAGGTGGTGATGACGCCGGTGACCTACGTGACGAAGGCGAACGTCGGCGCGTATCGCAACCTCTTTGCGGCGAAATGACCATGCAGGCGCTCATCACTATGAAGCCATCCCCGACCGCCGCAGCCGCCAGGCCGCGCGTGCCGATTCTCGCGATGAAGGGCATTCGCAAATCGTTCGGCTCGTTTCCCGCGTTGCGCGGCATCGATCTCGATCTTTACGCCGGCGAATGCGTCGGCCTGATCGGCGACAACGCGGCCGGCAAATCGACGTTGACCAAGGTGATGGCAGGCACCTATTTGCCCGACGCCGGCACGATTCACATTGAAGGCAACGAAGTGCGCTTCACTGGACCGGCCGACGCGCGGGCCCGTCACATCGAAATGGTCTATCAGGATCTGAGCCTGTGCGACACCGTCGATGTGGTCGGCAACCTGTATCTCGGGCGCGAACTGTGCAAGGGCGGCATGCTGCAGCACAAGCGCATGCTGGCCGAAGCGCGCACGCTGCTCGACCGGCTCAAGATTCGCATTCCGAACCTGAGCAACACCGTTGAGCAGTTGTCGGGCGGGCAACGGCAGTCGATCGCGATCGCGCGCGCCGCGTCGTTTTCGCCGCGCGTGCTGATCATGGACGAACCCACGTCGGCGCTCGCCGTCGCAGAAGTCGATGCGGTGCTCGACCTGATCAATCGCGTCAAGGCGCAGGGAGTGGCCGTCGTGCTGATTACGCACCGGCTGCAGGATCTGTTCCGGGTCTGCGACCGGATCGCCGTGATGTACGAAGGCACCAAGGTTGCCGAGCGACAGCTCGACGAGACCAGCCTCGAAGAACTGGTTCAGCTGATTGTCGGAAGGAGACACGGATGAGCACCACGCCTTATACCGAGCGCGAATTCGGCTCGCGCTCGCGCGACTACTTTGCCAATCACGCGCAGGTGCTGTCGATTGCCGGTTTTTTTGTCGGATGTTGCGTGGTGTTTGCGCTCGGCAGCAACACGTTTCTGACCACCGGCAATGCGCTAAACGTGTTGCGTCAGCTAGCGCCGATTCTGGTGGTGGCGATTGCGATGACCTTCGTCATCA
>WNGR01004420.1_pt1 | contig 17813 bp, 22 predicted proteins | sample 5407581 | NCBI WGS metagenome assembly WNGR01 (sample SAMN13153383, study PRJNA577476) | soil metagenome | isolation source: 80 cm soil or saprolite under Garry oak tree replicate 2 | place: USA:California | collected 2016-06-15 | reverse complement strand
CCTATGTTGGGTTTGAAGATGGTCCACAAGCCATTAAATATTATAACCCAGAAAATAGAAAAGTCCTCACCTCCCAAAATTACCACTTTCTAACCCTTCCAAAAGAAGACCCCCTGCCAGATGTCATCGTGGTTGCACCCGATACACAGCACAAAGAGGAGTCAAGGGGAGATGCACTGTCAATGGGTGACACACCAACAACGGGTGTACAGCCTAAAGGAAAAGATAAAAGTCAAGGGGACAAACAGAGAGATGGTGACAGCCTAAAAAGAAAGCAAGCAATAGAAGAAGAAGAAGAGGAAATGATTGACCACGATATACCCTGAAAAACACAAGGTAAATGCATGGACTATTGTCACCTTAATAATCCCTTCTCCAACAAAGAGGAGGAAGATGACATAAACGCCGCAGATACTGAGGCAGTGAATGCCGCAGAAACTGAGGCAATGCTGAGTGGAGACAACCCAAAGAGCCTAGATGAGGCAAAGAAAACCTCGGAATGGCTGGAATGGGAGCAAGCGATAAAAACAGAGCTAGACCAGCTAAAGAGAACAAAGACTTGGATGCTGGTAAAAAGGCCTGTAGATGCGATCCCAATAGCAAATAAATGGGTCTTCACCAAAAAATACAGCAAAAGCGGCAAACTCCTAAAATATAAAGCTAGATTAGTAGTTAAGGGATGTGCACAGAGACCAGGGTACAATTACCTTGAAACCTTCTCACCAGTAGTCAGGATGGAAACCATAAGAGCCATTCTTGCTATAGCGGCAATAAAGGGCTTCATTATCCAACAAATGGATGTCAAAGGAGCTTACCTAAATGGGACCTTAAAGGAAATAGTATACATGCAACAGCCCAAAGGTTATGACGATAAATCTGGCAGAATATGCCTACTTGTCAAGACATTGTACAGACTCAAACAATCTGGATGAGAATGGAACTGAGAGTTAGATCAAAAACTGAGAAAGCATGGTTTTACATGCCTGAAAGCAGATCCATGCGCTTATCTCAGAAAGAGTGAAAATAACCTAGAGATAATAATGGTCTGGGTTGATGACCTATTGCTGTTCGTGACATCAGAAAAGCACATGGCAACAATGAAAAACAACTTACATTTTGAATGGGAAGTAACCGATATGGGTGAACCAGCCAAAATTGTCAGCATAGAAATCACTTGGAGAGAAAATTCGATCACAATTTCACAGACAAAATACCCATATTAGAGTGAGAAGGAATAAGACGTGCAAACTCAGTAGCGATGCCAATGGATCTGGGAATTATTTTAGTACCAAATCCAGATGGCAACGTAGGAGACTGAAGTAATTCATTTGCATGACTATTAGGGGAACTCCAGTTCCTTGCAAATGCAACAAGACCAGATATAGCATATGCTGTGAATAGACAAACCTCTTCCATGGGTATGTGGATGCCTCACTAGCCAATGTTGAGGGTTGTAAATCAACCTCCAGATATGTCTTCTTAGAAGGAGGTGGTGCAATTACTTGGCTATCAAAAAAACAAAGTGTCATTGTGCTATCTTCCATGGAAGTGGAATACGTTGCCTTATCAGAGGCAGGGCACGAAGCCTGTTGGCTCAGAAGTCTGTATGAAGAATTAGGATTTAAACAAACGCACCCTACTCTGATAAAAAGTGATAATAACAGAGCAATAGCTATGGCGAAAAACCCTCAGTTCCACAAGAGGGAAAAACATATCAAAACACAGTGGCATTGGATCAGAGATCTAGTCGAAGGAGAAATCATGATGATTGGAAGCTGTAGAGATGCAGATCAAACCACAGATATATTCACCAAAGCATTAGGACGACCCAAGCACAGACAACATATGGAAGAAATGGGGCTAGTACCAACATGAAGGGGAGTGTAGGGAGACAGTCGATAACAGCCCAAAATAGGAAGGCCAAGTCGATTACAAAGTGGAGGTTCTCAAAGAAGAAAGTAAATATGGTCCAGTCAGATAATAAACATAGGAGTCTATGCTCTATTCTATTCCATTACCTCTACACTACTGAGAGTCTACACCACATTCACAATCTCTCTTTCCTTGTCAAACAAGGGAAGAATAAATACAAAACATAGACAACATATGCCAAGGCCCTTATTGCAGAGTCTGGACTCCTTATCTTGTGAGTCGTGTTATTGTATGGTTCCTAACTGTTATTGTACCACCTGGTCATTGGCTGGCTATATTAGGGCTCATGATTGGAGAGGTTCAAAGCTGCCTCAGAGATGTATATAAGGAAGGCTTTCTTGACTCATAGTCATTAGCCTTGATATCTTGTGCAATCCCCTAGTTGCTACAGTGATAGTTGAGAGCAGATTCCCCTTTGCCACTTCCTTCCCTACATAGTGTGCAGTCATCGCCCTTAGCTTGGGCTTATATCATCATTGCTTTGTCATTGTTTGCCTTGTGTGCCCTAAGAAAGCCTCAAGAGGTTGTTGACTGGAAGCATTCACCAAGAGAAACATCACAAGTCACAGTAGATGTCTGGTGGGAACATAACAGTCTGTGCCCTTGCTAGTGACACTGCACACAAAGCAGAGTTTTCAGTCAAATAAAACCCTTAGAAAACTATGTGGAGTGTTAGCCACTTATCAGGATTTATTCAAACTCTTCTTGTCCCACAGATCACATGATACAGTCTGAACAATCAAGTCTTTTGTTTGGGTTGATCACGTGATCTGTGGGACTCTGGAGAGTTTGACTCTTTTTTCTGGTGGAAATGAAACTTTAAGTTTTTTTTATAGAGTTTTCTTTCATGACAGCCACCCAAATCAAACTTAAACTCTTTTTTCGAAGTTTTTTGAAAAAATAAACCCTGATAAGTGGTTAACACTCCACTGGGTTTTCTAAGGGTTTTATTTGACTGGAAACTCTGCTTTGCATGCAGTGTGACAAAGGTGTGGCTGAGGCCATTGATAAATGGTAAACACAAGGGAATAGATAATGTCAGGTGGCATTGGACAAAGAATGCACAAGGTGCAGGAATGTGTGGCCTTGGAATGAGTGGGCTATGAGGCACTTGCAAGGTGATCAGCGGTGTCCATTGCAACATGAGGGTGAATGAGTGGGTAATGAACAACAAGGGTGAGGGGTATGTGTGTGTGTGTATGTGAATTGACTTGGAGGGAGGAGTGATTGACAGCAGCAAACACACCCCCTTCTGGATCAATGGGCTAGCCTTCCCATTGCAAAAAAGTCAAAAAAAAGTAAATTTTTTTAAGGACTTTTAGGGGACCCCCCCCCTGCCTCAGGTCATGGAACAAAATTCCTGACCCCCCTTGCCAAATACATTACAGAGTCCAACATAAGAATGTAGTGCTTGTAGCAATCTGGCACAGCAGGACAGTTATATATTGAGCACATGTGAGCAGGTGGTGGTCTGAAGTAGGAGTGCACTTTCCTATCTCCTCTCAGTATTATTGTTAGATAACCATTTACCTATGGAAATATATGGATTATCTAACTATTGGGTCTAGCCTTGGTTTGTTGGACTTCATCCATTTCAGGCTGAATCCTAACCAAGAAACAAGTGCATATGTTGGGCATGAATTAGGGAAGTGGGCCTACCTCGGCCTCTATAGGCTTACTGTTGAAATGTAGTATGCACCCACACACAGCCACTCAGCCACCTTGGTGTCAGGCATTGCCCACACCTCATGCATCATGCATCATGTGTGAGTACTCTTGTGCTCACATTCATTACTGTAAGGTACTTGGTCTTATGATTCAGACTCATGGGTAGTTATGATCATTTAGTTTATTTGATCAGGGACAATCCCCTGTATTTACATTGTTGAGCTGGTTTTTGTGTTTGTTTCCAGCAGAAGGTGGAAGCCCATCTTGGTTATTTCACACTCCATAGGATGTATTTAATAACACATTGTATGCACCTGGTGCCCCAGACACTTACAAGTCATTTGGTGTGCCAGGTAAGCAGGTTTATTACTACCTGAATAAAGACACTTATAAGTTGTTTGGTGTGCCAGAACATCCCATAATCACTGCATTGCAACACTTACAAAAGCAAAGAAATGAGTCAGCTGGCAGATAAACCATTGCATTTCAGCACACTCAACCCAGCCAACCTGACCACCAATGCAGAACACAAGCACCATCACTGTGCATGCTTATGGCCACTTAGGACTCTTTTGCTATTTCTGTTGAGTTGATCATTCTATTCTACATTCTTCCTTTTTATTTCCAACCCCACTTTGTTGCAATTGGACTTGTTTTGCAGACCCATAGGGGCTCACTGACACCTCTCTTGGCCCTTTTCTGACACCCCTTTCCAACACTGCCTTCATACCATTTCAACTTGTCTGTATATTGTGTCATTTCCCCCTATTCCTATAACTTTACAACTTTAACTCTATTTACAATAAAATGTAGTATAACCTGTATAAAAAATGATTCTATGTATCAAATTGAACCATCCAGTTTCCTACCCCTATTCATGTATGCCTCAGTCCAAAGCAAGCTTTTTAAGTTGCTTTGGATACCATTCAGCTCATCTTCAATCCTCTTCAACTTCACATTCTCCCTTGCCAACAGTACCAGTTTGGACCTTTGTCACCCAACTGGCACACCTTAGCCAGTCCTAACCCCTACCCAACCATCATTGTAAACTGTGCCATTTTTGTGGTTGCACTTGGATTGCCCACAAAGCATGCAATCAGGGTTACTTCCAACAATATTATAGACATTTATGGACTATGTAGTCTTATGAATGAACACATGACACAGCTACTAGCTGCTATCATGCTTCATGTTCTCAACATTGCATTCCTCTATATCCATGTCCACGTTATATGGTACCTGTGATTGTAGTGAGACTTCACACCTGATATTACAAATGCATAATTGCCCACCAGCACAGGAAGAGGAACCTCTACCTTCATGTCCCTCTGAAAGTGGGAGGAACTTGCCTGAAGCCATTGAGGATTATAGAAATTCACTGGGAGCCCAGGCAATGGCACACAATTTTTGCTAATCAATTTAGCTTTGGAGATATGCTTGAATGCACAGTTGCCACATGAGGGGTGAATAGAAGACGGATATGACTCGACGGCAGCCCAGATTGTGGCTATAGCTGGATTCAAAAAGCCTATATCAATATGCCAGACACTCTTGAAGCATGGGTCAGGGTTCAGGTGCTCCGAATCATTGTCAGTCTCATCATCACTAGTACCCAGAGTGCCTAGAGCGTCAAGTAATAGCATCATGTTTTTCCATGTCACTGGGTCATTATGGTAGTTTGCATTGTGGATTTTTCTCCTTCTGTAATATGTCTACTAAATATTAGTGACCCATGTGATGGTGTCAACAGGAAGACACGCACCTCTTGCCACCTTTAATACATCTGGTTAACCTTATCTGACTTGGGACCAGTTTTGGGGTTCAGGCAAATGTGTTGCATTCTGTATAGTTTGCTCTGCCACCTTTTCCTTACTTTGTCCTCATTCATTTGCAGCCAAGTGTGTTGGATGGGGGAAGCCAGGACTTCCAAGTGATGGGGAGAAGGTGTGCGCACATACTTGCACTGGCAGGGTGTGTGGGACTGAAAGAGGTTGTTGCCCACATCCAGGATATCATCATGCAGACAACCAATGACATTTTGAAAGTTGTCCATGAGCCAGCCCTGTAGCTTATGGATCCCCTCTCTAAGATGACCCTGTTCCCACTTGAGCTCCCAACATAATGTGGCAAGCTCTTGGTGCCATGGGTTGTGCTCCTTTCAGGGGCCATCCACCACTGGCCGCAGGGGGGCTTGGAGTACATGGTCACAGGCTTGGAGCGCAGCCTCAAGTGTTGGGTTGTTTGCAGCAAGTTGGTTGTAGAAGTGAGCAGACCAATCATCACACAGACTGCATTTGCCAGTCTTATGGAGGATGAGGCCCATCTTATCATTCAGGTCAATTGTCCACTGGCAGTCCAGCTTGTGTGGCTTCCTTTGCCCACTTGTCATCCGAGCATAGGGGCGGTGGACTAATGGTGGTGGTGGTGGTGATTGTGGCATTGTCGCAAGTGACAAGAAATTAAATGTGAGGTGGGGGTGAACAAAATGCAGGTTTCACTTATTTGAGTTCTTGGCTAGCATGCTCTGTGATGGTCTATGGGTGCTGTGGCACTCTGCCATCTCCATTTCTCCCTCTGCCTGACTGTGGGAGTTGGATGCATGCCAATGGAATGAACGACTGAATTTCTGTGGTGCTGCACAGGCTGAGATATACAAGGCACAATGTAAGCACTGTGAAAAAGTCCAGCTACTTGTCATCTGAGTTTTCCTGGAGGGAAATATATGAGTCGTAAATGGTGAAAGTGGGTATGTCCAGTGTATCTGTACAGCATGAATCCAATGTGTCTCTGTTCTGCAAAAGAGCTGAATGCCTAAATCATGTAGTTGAAGATCCTTCCTGAAAATAGATAGGGCAAGACTCACCAACTCGAACCACCACTCATTGCCAGAGACACCACCTGGCCCTGTTAGGACATGCTGTGGTGTCAAAATATGATGACTGCTGGGAAAGGAAGGGCAGAGATTGATTAGATTATAAGACATGTTTCTCATTGCTTGTGTTACTGTACCTACTTGCAGAGGGAAATATTCGTTTGGTGCATACAGCTGGAGGAACGAATAGGAAAAAGTAAGACTTCCTTATGCAATCGACAGCAAAGTACCTGCCTGCTACATGGCCAAATGGGGTTGGAGAACCAGATTGCCTTGTCAGGCTGTCAGTAGGGAGGATGTACATAACCATTAACTTAAAGAATTTGTCAAGAAGCGCACACGGGTCCTTTCAGGACATTCACAACATCCTCGACATATAAGCTATGAGGTAGAGACAGAAAATAAAAATACCATATGAAATTATCATATCAACGTAAAGTAATTTTATTACTCAAGACTGGTAGACTGTTTCAATCACAAATTAGAACAGTTGGAGTTAATAATGATATCACAAACCATTGAATCTGCTGTCCACCTCAAGAAAGAGCCTGAAAAGACTGTGACAGCTTGGAGGGTGGGATTTGATTTGCACAGAGATTCAAGGAGCCCCACCCTGTCTGCTGCCCCTTCTTCCACCACATGGAGCACTTCTAGCATTGGAAATAATCACATGTAGGCACGCATCATGTCCTGTCCTGTCAGTAAGGCAAGGAAGATGAAGGAAAGGAGATGAAGACACACAATGTCTCCAAGTGATAACAGACCCTGACTCTGGTGGAAACTCAGGTGGTGGACCTGCCTGAGCTCACAGGGTGGATGTCCATCCCAGTTATAGTCACCTGGGATTACTTGTGGTATGGTATGCAAACTTGGCACAAGTCAAAGCCCAAGATGGTTGAGTTTCTGGAAATCCCACAAGGTCTTCACAAGCTGAAGAAACAAGGGGTCATGGGGATGAAGCTGGCTCACTTCAGCATACAGCTCGTAAAGGTTCAATGGGTTGCTGGCTCATCTTATAATGTCACAGCAGATGACCAAAGGTGCCTGAAGGGTATGGAGATTGGGAAGAAAGTGCTGACTCTGTGGTCAGCTAGGTTGGGTACAGTCCGACAGCATGTTGCTTTTGACACGGATGACTCTGAGGCCCCTGTGCTTTATCAAAAAGCAGATGAGTGCCGGCCATGGGATATCCCCTTCAACTTTGATATCCTTGAGGAGCGTCATATTGAGCTGTCCAAGTAAAGTTGACCACTGAGAACAGTTCAATGATACCATATAAATTGACAAATGCTTGATAGGGGAATGCTTGAGAATGCCCATTGTAGTTCGTACTAAACTGGGAGCGAAGGGAAGGTCAGAAGAGATGTAAAGAGACATGAGCATGTGGGAACCACATGACATTCCACTCTGCAAAGTAATGGAGGGTGGAAGATAGGCCGCTGAACCATAGCCTGAGATATAAAGCTGCATGAGTGGCAGGACACAATATAGGCCTTGGAGTTTGATAAGCTCAGACATTATTGGGAGCAGATCATAATCCCAAAGGCTGAAGTGGAATTTCTGAAGATTAGATGTATTCGAGGGATTGAGAAGGAAGTGTGTGATGAATCCAATTGTGCTTCACACCTCCTGTGCCTCATCTGGAATTGAACAGTACATCTGTTTGGGAGGGCAAAATGTGGGGACGATTGACCAGAGTCTGAGAGAAGTGTATCCACTTAGATTGCATAGTTCCACAGATGTCCCCCCCATACAGGTGTCCTTCAGCTTTAAACCACACTGGCACAAGTACTCTGGTAACAGCAGGTCACATAAGAATCATGAGGTGACTGCCAATCCCCAGAGATCATGATGGTCCATGTGGGCCAAAATAACAAGGAGCAGTTTGGCTGGGATGTCCAGCATCCCCTTACACTGTGGAATGTTAAATCACTAAATAGCATCAGTAGAGGACAGACATACCAGTTGCATTTGATGTCGCTTAGTTGGCACCCAGTGATCACCACTGCTCTGAGAGTGCAAGCATTGCACCCTGTCATACCCATCTGGTAGAGGTTCCAACTGCTTAACATGTGAGTTAACATGGAGCAGGACTAAATTAAGCAGATTTCAGTAGGAACTGGGACACACCCAGTGGCGCTTGCAAGGGTGAACAGGTGACAATGCATCTCCAAGCCACTTGCATGGAAGAGGTTTGGAAATATGGCTAAGTAATAAGGAGTTCTGGATCATGGCTTTGCTGCGAAGGTCGCACAAGAACAGATGATTCAGAGGCGGTTGGCGATGTTATGTCAACCTTTCAGCTAAATAGTACAAGGAATGTAGGACGCTATTGTGGGCTGTAATTAGACACTGAAAAATGCAGCAAGTATATGGATAGCTCACTGCAATTGTGATTGTCAGCTAGCTAAAGCTAGATTATTGTTATCGCCAACAATTGCTGTGATGTCAATTGTGGGATAGACATGGGCATCTGCTACACGAATACCCTAGCAACAAAATATCATATTATTAGTGGGTAGAGTGCTTTATAGGAGAGCAAGGTACAACCTTACAATAAACTCCTTTGATGTACATGATAGATCACACTGAGCAGACCCTTTGGCAGTGCTGTCAAGATGAAAGGACCCTCCAACAGTACAACATTGCCATCCTGCGCGAGTTATGTGCCAAGAATGGCATTGAAGTTGATGAAGGAGGCTCAAGACCACTGAAGAAACTGTATATCAATGCACTGTTGAGCCATGTGAGACAACACTAATCATTGCTCACCACTGCTATTGACAGCCTGAACTAGCAGAGGCAAGGGGGTGACAAAAATATAGAACAAATGGGATTGAAAATTAGACTCCCGTACTTCCTGCCACGAATCATGAGTATCTCCTAGAACTAAAACATCCAATCACACCCATGTGATCTGACAGAATAAGAAGCAGACCATGGATGATGCAGAAGATAGAAACCGAAAACACCAGCAAGACAGCAAGGAACCAGGCACTGTCCAATTCTGTTACATTACCACTGAACGTAAACCTGGACGTAGGTTTCTAGATTGATGCACAATATGACTTAACTATGATGAGTATACACAGACTCTTGTTAGTCACATGATACAATGGTCACAAGGTTCAAGGACACTTGGACACAAGACAATGGTCACAATGAGAATCACAAGTAGAGAGAAGGGAGTCCTTCAAGAGTATTGAGGCGAAGAGATCGAGACTGGTGGTGATTCAAGAAGACCAAGCTGGAGAGCTAGGTCTTCCACAACGACATCTTAAGTACTGCAAGATGAGGGCTTTAAAGCACCTCCTGAACCAGAACCCTACTACCGCTATCCTAGGATCAAGTCATATTATCGTACATGTGATACCTGTGCTGACTGATGAGAAGTCCATGACTAAATACCACTTACCCATGTAGTCATAACCATTAGGTAAGTGTCTTTGAGTGGAAACATAACATCACCCCCTTTTCAGGCCTGACGCCCACGTCAGGTGCTCTCCCTGACTGACCGTAGTACATCATCCACAAGTCCTTCGTCGTTGTCCATGATCCTTGCTAGTGCGTCCGCCATCTCCAACCTCTGGATCGTCTTGCATTGCATAGCCACCAGTTCGCCCCACTGGTCTTCGCTCTTGGCTATGGCCTCTTCAAGGCATCCCAATTCTTGAGACATCATGTGGAAGCGATGAACTTCTGCAGTCAGTGAAGGGTTGTGAAGGCAGCTGATCATACGATCCATTTGCTCCTGTCCCTCAGCCTCCATCTTGAGCACCTCCAATTCTTGCGCCTTGTAGATGGGTTTCCCATCATAGTGGAAGATGGGTGCAGCGTACAAGGGTTTTGTATACACCTTGTTGCTGTTGTCTTGTAGTCTGACGACGATGGGGTTTGGGTGGAGTATGACCTGCACATACTCTGCCTGCTTGACGTCGCCATTCGGCTCCTTGATGGGGAACGAGACGAAGTGGTCTCCACTGTTCTGCTGAAACCCCGGCAGAATGGTGTTGTGATGAGAGTGGTAGCTCCCCTTGTATAAAGGGAAGCCTGTCGTGGTGGCCGCATATGGGGTCTCCTCTGGATCGTCAGAATCTTTAAGGACATGTATGAATGGGTGCTCAGCTGGGTAGAGATCCCCTTCGCTCATGCGACTGGTGGTGCGGCTCCACAGGCTGTGCGTTGCTGGTGTGCTGATCGGTGCAGTGCTTCCTGTGCTGCCATCTTGGCGCTTCTTTTGGCGACTGCCCTTGTGAACTGTTCTTCCCTCCACGTCAAGATTACATTCTTGACAGCCTCTTGTGATGTGCTTGTCCTCCCAAAAGGGGACTGGTAGCGGGATTTCTCCTGCATGGCCATCTTTAGGTCCCCAAATGTCGGTATCGATTGTGCCGACCTCTGCCTGATGGGTGGGGGTTGCTCCCATCCCATCAGGGTCTGACAGTCGTCGCACCATGGGTGATAGTGCATGCACGGGCATTGGTTCCTTGCTGATGTCTGGAAACTTGAGTATGACTGCTCCCAACTCTTCTTCGGTGAGGGGAGCGACAAGAAGGTTTTCGTTGGTGACGTGAGGCCGGATATACTTTTTGGTGCAGAGTTCTCACGCCTCAGAGAGGGTGATGAGCCCTGACTCAAGCTCGACTCCGAAGATTTGTTCCAGCAAGCCAAGGTAGTAGTTGTTGACATCCATCATGTAAGAGGTGAGTTGGTTGGTGAAGGATGTAAGAGGTGTAGATGGGGGAATGTGGTACTTGCCCGTATGTCCCCTGTTTATATGTGTCCTTCTGGCAGAGTTTCGATTTTCAAACTCCCTTATCGCTTCTGGTGCGTGGACGTTCTTCTTATCTACCCATTTGTTATCTGAGTCAGGGTATCCCTTCCATTTGATGAGATATTGCTTTTTACGTCCTCTGCTGAAGTGCTGAGAGTCTAGAATCTTCTTGACCTTGTATTCTTCCTCGTTATCAACCAGGTCTGGGGTTGGTCTTGAATAATTTGATCCGTGGAGATTGGTTTCTCAGTAAGGTGTGAGAAGATCGATGTGAAATATGTCATGAATACTCCACTGTGTGGGAAGTTTTAATCGATAGTTGATGGGGGACATCACCTGAATGATGGGAAAGGGGCCATGTCTCTTGGGTGCAAGCTTGGCAGTAGGCTGATTTGTGTGCAGGTGACGTCCTTCCAGCCATACAAGGTCGCCTTCCCGATATTTGGGTGTATCTTTGTGCTTGACCCATGACTGCTGCACCTTGATCATCAATTCTTGTGCACACTGTCTTGCCCTTTTGAACTGATCCAGTCTCAGCACCACCTGTGGTATTGGAGATGGCTTATCTGTCCAATCAGCTCATGGGTTAAACCCGTATAAGGTGAAGAAAGGGGACTCTCCCGTGGTCTCATTGGGCCAATTGTTATGCATGAATTTGGCAAGAGGTAGGTACGCATGCCAGTTATCTTGCCGCTCGTTGACCCAGAACCTTAGATATTGTTCTAGCCATTGATTGGTGCGTTCTGATTGCCCATCCGTTTGAGGATGGTATGCCATTGATACATTTTGCACCGTTCCCGTTCCTTTGCATAGCCCTCTGATGAACTTGGAGGCGAATCTCGGGTCCCTGTCGCTGATGAACTTGAGTGGAAGTCCAAATCGAGGAAATATGTGTTGAACAATCAATCCCATGGTCTCTTCAGCAGTTATGCTTTCTTTACACAGGATGAATACCGTGGCTTTTGTACAGTCATGGTCGGTTATGGTGAGTATTGAGTCATATCCCTGTGAAATCGGCAGCTTAGTGATGAAATCGAGCGTGACTGTTTCAAACAGCATAGCTTCACGTGTGGGAAATATCGGTGATAATGGGGCTTTGGTTGGTTGCATGTTGACTTTGTTTCTTTGGCATTTGGTGCATCCTTTGACGTATTCCATCACTTCTTGTCACATATTCGGCCACCAGTACCTTCAGCTTGTTAGCTGATATGTCTTGTTGATCCCTGGGTGTCTGTATACTGGCGTATCGTGATGGGCTTGTATGAAGAGTCGTTTGTGTTCCATACTGCCCATCACCACGCGTCGTCCGTCCTTGTACCATATTCCTTCTATCTTCTTTAGTTGATGGGCATCAATCCACGGTTTTAACAGAATTTCGTCTTGCTGGTACACCGGATCCATAGGTTCCATTTCCTCTTGTGCAATGATCCTTCGCATCAGTGGTGCACGTTCTACCCTGCCTGCTCTTGCGAAGACACGGTCAGGTAATACGACTACGTCTTTGTTATTGTCCTCTCCTTGATCATACCCCAGTCGCCTTGATAGTGCGTCAGCCCTTCCATTTAATCTTCCGGGGAGATGACGTATCTTGAAGTCATATTCTGACAATTCCAAAACTTCCCTGGCTACCCTCCTTGATATCCTCTGTGGCAGTCTCCAATATTGTAGGTTGAGGTGATTGGAGTATATAATGATCTTGTGAGGGGATCCCGCTAAGAGAGGCCTCCAGTTCTTGAGCGCCATGACAATGGCTAGTAACTTGAGGTCATAGATATCGTAGTTGCATTGTGCTTCATTGAGCGTGGCGGAGTAGTACCCTATAGGGTGCTTTTTACCATCTTCTTTTCATTGCAAGAGTACTGCGCCTACTGCATATCCTGAAGCGTCCACCTCTAGCTCGAATTGGTCATCCAGTTTAGTGTGCGCTAGTACTGGTTCCAACGTTACTCGCTGTTTTAGCTTGTCAAAGGCATTCTGCTCTTCTGGTCCCCAATGCCATTCTTGATCCTTGCGTGTGAGTTTGTGTAGTGGTCTTGCAATGAATGCGAAGTCTTTGATGAAGGGGCAGTAAAAGTTGAAAAATCCAAGTGCTTTTCGCACTTCTGTTGTGGTTTGTGGTACTGGCCACATGTCCACGCCTGCAATTTTTGCAGGGTCCATTCGTGTCACCCCCTTTTCAAGGATTACCCCCAGGTAATCCATGGAAGATGCGTGAAATAGACATTTCTTGGGTTTGAAGTAGAGGTCGTGTAATTGCACCACTTTGAGGATGTTGTGAACAGCACATTGGTGATCCACAAGGTTAGTTCTAGTTGCGATACTGATGTCGTCCATATAGACACGAATTGTCATTCTGAGGGGTTCATGTTTGAGAATGACGTCCTGGTAGATATGGTTCATCATTGTTTGGAATGTTGCTGGTGAATTGGTAAGTCCGAAATACATGACTGTCAGTTCAAAGAGCCCATATCGTGTCTTGAAGGCTGCTTTCTTTTCATCTCCTTTGCAGATACATACATTATTATACCCCCAGTGGACGTCAAGCTTCGTGTAGATGTGAGTGTTACTCAGATCACATATGAGGTCCACAATTAAAGGAAGAGGGTATTGGTTACATATGGTGATCGTGTTGATCTTCCGATAGTCTTGCACTGGCCATAATTTGCCATCCTTTTTATGCATGAAGAAAAATGATGATGCATATGGCGATTTGGACTCACAGATATACCCTTTCTCAAGTTTGTTGCATAGGAATTTTTGCACAGCCTTGTCCTCAATTCAGTTCATAGGGTATACTTTACAGTCGATTGCTTCTGGGGCGTCCTTTTTGAATTCGATGGCATGATCCCAGGCTCTCTTTGGTGGATAGTGTTTTGACTCTTCTTCGCTGAATATCTTGGCGAATTGATGGTATATGCTGGGAACGGTCGCCTTCTTTGTATACTGTTGGGCTTTGATGGCTAGTTCTGTAGATGTTGTGGTTCGTAGGTGACATTCCTCTGGTGCCCCTCGCATCTGAGCTATTATCAGTTCTTCTCCAGGGACTGATGGATTGACTGACCGAATGATGATAGGTAGTGCCTTTTTGTTGATGACACTATGCCTCCATGTGAACTGTGGTTCGAAGGCGGCCATCTAGGGGTATCCTAGTATGATTTCTTCGCTTCCTATATTTGTGACAAGGAAGCGCATTGTTCTTTTGATTCTGTTGGTTTGTATGTTGAGATCGACGTAATGCGTGATGTGTCTGGCTTGATTAGCTGTGTTGTCGATATTCCATATTTTTCGTGGTTTTTGAAGGGGTCTCTTCCCTAGTTTCATCCTTCGTATGAAGTTTTCACTCATGAAGCAACTACGAGTGCTTTAATGTTGGCCATTGCATTGCTGGTTCTGATAGAGACAGGGATATGCATGGATCGGAATTGCGTAGTCACTATTACAGAATTGAACTTATGGACTGCCCTCACCCAGGCCAATGGGTTCAGGCATTCTGAAAACCCTCCCTTCCTATAAGGTCTCGCATGACCAGTTCTTGTACGTCTTCTCCTGCAGTTGCCATTCCTCAGAGCCATGTGTCCACTTGCTGCTGTGGAGTTTGGGTAGCTGATCGCACGATGACAGTCTGTTCTTCGTCGTTGACACTTCGATCGTCTACTATCACATCTCATCCTTGACTCAGATGTGGTGTCCAGTTTGATTGGTTGGTTCGGTTCCAGGTATGTTGAGGACAGTTACGGCTCAGATGCCCCTTTTTGTGACATGTATAGCACTCAACTTCGTGTAAGTCTCTTTGTCTTCCTCCTCCTCGCCCTCATTGGAGGAATCCTCCTTGCAGGATGTATCCTCCTTGTGGCATTGTTGCCGGATTCATTTCTTCGCTTCCTGCGATTCTTCCCCTTGTCCTTCCCGCAGAGGTATCCATGGCATTTGGATTCAACAGCTGTTGTGTTGGTGCCCATCCTCTGGATTGCGGTTGGGTTTTTGGGGTACTTCCTCAATGGGCTTGCAGTCTTGCCTTCATGTGCATGTACAGTTGTTGTCGGTCGATGGCTGCTTGCTTCCATTGTTCGTATGAGCAAGGCCTGTCATACTCGAGTACCTTCTGATATAATCCTGTGGGTAACCCCTCAGTGAAAGTTTCGATGGTTTGTGGTACGTTGAACCAATATTCAGCCATTCGAACAGCTTCTTCAAATTTGGCTATATAGGAGTCAATATCTTCTCCCTTCATTTTGATGCCTTCGTGAAGGCTATTCTGTGCCTTTTCTTTTGCAAGGTTGTCTGCAAACTGTCGGTGAAAGGAGGCTGCTACCTCATTCCACAGTCTCTTGTCCACGGTTGCTATTCCTCCTTGTAGCTGTCTTGTCAACCATTGGTTCACAGCTACCACCCATTCGTTAATGCGACTTCCTTTAATGTAGGTGAGGAAGAACATAGCTCATCAGTATGGGTTGATCATGAGAGGGTTGTCGTTGTTCACCCCCCAATATAACTCCCATTGATTGATGAATAGTTGTGTGTTCTTCCTGTCTCCGTCGTATATGGTGGGTGTTTCTCCTACCAGTTTCCCATGTTGAGGTTGCGGCATTTGGATAGGCGGTGGTCCCCATCCTCCCCCTGGGGGTCCTGCTCCTGGTGGGCCTCTGCCTCCTGGATATCCTCCTCCTCCTCTGGGTACTCCACCTCTGGGGAATCCTCCCCTGTCGGGAAATCCTCCTCCTGGGAATCCCCTTGCTGGCATGTTGTCTTGTGGTAGGCGAATAGGTGGCAATTCTGGGAGCACTTCTGGTCTGTTACTTGGTGGGTCAGGTCTGTCCAGTTCTTGAGCTCGTCTTAGAGCTGCTTCATCATCGACCGTGTTAGCTACGCATCTCCTCCTGTGCCCTGTAAAAGGGTCTATTTTGTCTGTAATTTTTCTCGTCTGAGGTAGGTTGGTTCTTCCACTCTTATTCCTGTTGCTTCCGTCATTGTCATCATGGCTGGTGGATTGATGTGGATGGACTCAGCTAATTCAGCCAGATGTTCCTCTTCCGTGGTATTCCCTGGTACTCCTGATTCAACCATATTCTTGGAGTTATCGCTTCCTCTCTCTTCTTCGTCTTCTGTAGATGGTGCAGGAGTTCTTGGTGTTGGGATAGGTTGTCCATCGATTGGTCCTACTTGTCCTGCCATTTGTACTTCATCTTTGAATATGTCGCACCTATAGTCTGATCCTGTTGGTCTCATAACATCCCACCTGTTATTGGGTGCGTTCCAAACAATTTCGGTCCAACACACGAAGTTGTGGTTGAACTCAACGGGGTAATACTGTGATGGCCTTGTTGGGATATTGACAAAATACCCTGTACTTCCTCGGACGGTCCTCCACCTTGCTGTTTTGAGGTATATGAGGGGTACGTCTCGTTCTCCTCGTTCTTCGATTGAGTAGGGTGCGAAAACCCAATGTTCTCTGGTAGTAATGCGTGCCACGATGAGAGGAGCTTGGTCTTAATGTTACGTTACCACTGGATGTAAACCTGGACGTAGGTTTCTAGATCGATGTGCAATATGACTTAACTACGATGAGTATACACAGACTCTTGTTAGTCACATGATATGATGGTCACAAGGTTCAAGGACACTTGGACACGAGACGATGGTCACAATGAGAATCACAAGTAGAGAGAAGGGAGTCCTTCGAGAGTATCGAGGTGAAGAGATCGAGACTGGTGGTGATTCAAGAAGACCAAGCTGGAGAGCTAGGTCTTCCACAATGACATCTTAAGTACTACAAGATGAGGGCTTTAAAGTGCCTCCTGAACCAGAACCCTACTACTGCTATCCTAGGATCAAGTCATATTATCGTACATGTGATACTTGTGCTGACTGATGAGAAGTCCATGACTAAATACCACTTACCCATGTAGTCATAACCATTAGGTAAGTGTCTTTGAGTGGAAACGTAACAAATTCACCCAGCCCACAACAGTAGAGCACTTACCTATGGATGTGGAGATACCTAACATCTCACATGGGACCACTCCTCCAGTCACACAGAACAGCCCTCAAATGGATAGGGCACCAGCATTGACAGGCCATCTCATGCATATTCCTGCTGCAAATGCTGCTCCTTTATTGGAACTGGCTTCCCAGCCATCGATGGCTGCAATTCCGAGCAAATGACCCTACCCTTTCAGTAGGGACGAAGCAAAGAAAAAGAAAAAGAAGACTGGAGGATATATCAATGTAAGAATCTATGCAGAACGGAAGGATGTAGATCACACACTTGAGATCCAATGCACCTTGACACCAGATGGTGGACTGAATCTTGTGAGTTTGTCTCAGAAAATGAACCTCACAGTGTGTCAGGCAAGTCTAGTTGATGTCATTCCAATATTTGGTCTTAGCGCTCATTACCTCCCAAAGGTTCTGGATGCCCATTACTCACAACCGTGGGTTGGCAAGCATCCTGTCCTAGAAAGGGGTGCTATTAAATTGTTGAAAGCAAAAGAGGGGTATTTGCGAGTGGTCGGTCAGGCACCTTCACCAGTCAGAGATCAAGAACCATCGCGCTTTCCTTCATGGCAG
>WNGR01005178.1_pt1 | contig 17819 bp, 17 predicted proteins | sample 5407581 | NCBI WGS metagenome assembly WNGR01 (sample SAMN13153383, study PRJNA577476) | soil metagenome | isolation source: 80 cm soil or saprolite under Garry oak tree replicate 2 | place: USA:California | collected 2016-06-15 | reverse complement strand
CCGGCACGGGCCAGGTGCTGGCGGTGTCGGCGGCGGCGATCCCTCACATCACCGCGCCGGCCGAATGCGCGCGGGCCAGGAATCCGACGACCTGCGTGACGGCGGGTACAAGGCCGCAACAGGCGCAGAAAGAGGAGCAGCAGCTGTGAGCGGCGCGGCGCATGATCGGGGAGCCGACCGCGCCGTTCTTGGCCAAGACCGCGGCTTCGCCGCGTTTGGCCGTGACCGCGGCTTCGCCGCTTTTGGCGATGGCCGCGGCTTCATCGTCGTCGTCGTGCTCTGGATGCTGGCTGCGCTGGCCGCGCTCGCGCTGATCTACCTGACCTATGTCACCAACACCGCGGTCACGGTCGCCGTCAACACCGACCGGTTGCAGGCCGATGCACTGATGAATGCCGGCCTCGAGCTCGCGGCCTACCGGTTGACCGCGCAGGACGAGGCGACGCGCCCGACCAGCGGCACCTTCAACGCCCGCGTCGGGGCGGGCCGGGTGGCCGTGACGTTCCGCTCGGACGCCGCGCGCATTGATCTCAACATGGCGCCGAAGGCCATCCTCGCAGGCCTGATGACGACGCTCGGCGTCTCCGCGATGGATGCGCCGGTCTATGCCGACCGGATCATGGCGTGGCGATCGTCGACGGAGGCCGGCCAGGACAATCCGGAGGATTCCTACTACCGCACGCTCGGCGCGCCCTATCTGCCGCGTCACGCGCCGTTTCCACACAGCGACGAGCTGTGGCTCGTGCGGGGCATTCCGCCTGCCGTGGTCGAGCGCGTGCTGCCCTTCGTCACCGTGTTCAGCAACATGCGGACGGTGAACCTGGTGGACGCCGCGCCGCAGGTGGTGGCCGCGCTGCCCGGCATGACGCCGGAGACGCTGCAACAGGTGCTGCGCGACCGCGCCGATCCCAACGTCAACCCGCAATCCCTGGTCGGGCTTGCAGGCAGCGCCAGTGCGACGATCGAGGGCTCGAAGGCCTACCGGCTGACGGTCGCCGTCGAAGCACCGTCGCACCGGCAGAGCTCGGCCGAGATCGTCATCCTGCTTCTCGAAAGCGGCGATGAGCCCTATCGTGTATTGTCGTGGCATAACGCCTTCGACGGCTCCGCCGGAAAGCCTCTGTGAGATGAGCTCGCTCAGTTCCCTTCGCACCATTCTCGATGCCTGGACCGGCACGGTGGCCGGTGCCATCGTCACCGGACTGGAGCGGATGGTGTCGCCACGCCTGGTGCGGCTGGTCGAGGACGAGAAAGGCACGTTCGCGCTGGAAGCTGCGAAGCCGGAGAACAGCCTCAAGGAGATCGCGTTCGAGGACGGCAAGTTTGCGGCCGCCAATCTCGCGCAGATCGTCCGCGGCAGCCGCGTCGAGATCGTGCTGCGGCCGGCGCGCTTCCTGTTCCGTCCGCTGGAGCTGCCGGCGCGTGCGGCCGATTTCCTCGACGGCATCGTGCGGGCGCAGATCGACCGGCTGACGCCGTGGAGTGCCGGCGACGCCGTGTTCGGTTGCAGCGCGCCGGTGGCGCAAGGCAGCGAGAGCATCACCACGCTGATCGCGGCCGCGCCGCGCAGGCTGGCGATAGGCTATGTCGAGGCGGTGTCCGGCTATCATCCGTCGGCGATCGCGATCGTGACGGAGGCGGCCGAGGGCGGACGCATCAAGGTGTTCGAGCAGAAGTCGCGCGGCGCGATCGACCCAGTGCGGCTGAGCCGGACGCTGCAAGCGGTGCTGGCCGTTGCCGCCGTCACGGCGGTTGTCGGGTCGACGCCGCGATCCGCGGCAGCGACGGTGGCGAGCGGTCGCCTGTTGCGCTGCTGGAGCGGCGCAAATACGAAACGCCGGCGAGCGTGATCGTGCTGGAATCGCTGAGCCGTCTTCTGCCGGACCACACTTACGTCACCGAGATGCATCTGGCCGGCAACAAGGTCCAGATCGCCGGCATCACCCGCGATGCGCCCTCGCTGATCCCGCTGATCGAGCAGTCGCAGCATTTCACCCGCGCGACCTTCTACGCCCCGACGACGCGTAGCTCCACCGATCCCGGCGAGCGCTTCCACATCGAGGCGCAGATCGAACCGAGGAATGCGCCGTGAACAGCGCCATGAACAGCCCCGGGATCGGAAACGGAAATGCGGTTACGCGGTCGCTGACCGGCTCGCCGCTGATCGCGGTCACGCTCTATCTCGCGGTGACGGGCGGGCTGCTGCTGATGGCGGGCCTGTCGATCGCCGACGTCTTCGCCCACCGCCAGGCCCTGGCGCAGACCTCCGACCTGCTCGACCAGTTGCGCGGCCGCAAGGGAGCCGCCAAGAATGCCGCGGCTTCATCGGCCGAGCATCCCGGCACGCCGTTCCTGGAAGGGCCGACCGTGACGGTCGCGGGCGCCAATCTGTTACAACGGGTTGCGGCCGCGGTCGGCAATGTCGGCGGCTCGGTGCAGTCCTCGCAGGTCGACGTCTCCGGCGCGCAGACCAAGGACGGCTTCGTCGGCCTCGTCGTGAGCTGCGAACTCGATCAGCCCGCGCTCCAGAAGGTGCTCTACGATCTCGAAGCCGGCATGCCGTTCCTGTTCGTCGATCAACTCGATGTCCAGGTGCCGCAGACCACCGCGCTGAGCGACGCCGCCACCGGCCGCGTCAGGGTGATCTTGGGCGTCTCCGGCCAGTGGCAGGCGGGGAAGTAGGGCGTAGCGGCGCTTACCAGCTGTACTTGAACACGCCCTTGCCGGAATAGCTGGTGACGTTGCCGGAGAACTCGCCGTCGAAGGTGCCGGCGATCGAGAAGCCGCTCAGCCATTTCATCTCGGCGCTGGCGCTGACCAGGGCGGAGTCGGCATCGACCCTGGCGCCGTTCACGACGAAGCTGGTGCCCGGCAGGGTCTGGAATAGCGCGGTGACGGCGCGGTTCGGGTCGTAGTCGTGCGCCCAGGCGGCGCGGCCGCGCAGCGTCAGCACGCCGTTCTGCATCGCGTAGGATTTGTCGGTGCGCAGGCCGAGCTCGGAGCGGGTGTCGGTCACCGATTGCGCGGCATAGTTCAGCGCGAACAGGCCGCCGCCATTGAGGCTGACTTCGGAATAGTTGGGCAAGTTGAAGCTCGTCACTTGCGCCGCCGCATAGGGCGTGATGCCGATCAGCGGCGTCGTAAAGCGATAGCCGCCCTCGAAGCGGGCCGAGAAGGTGTCGGCCTTGAAGCGGCCCTGGAGCTGGTCGGCGCCGATCACCGTGCGGTTGGTGGTGACATCGTGCCAGCCATAGGCGAGCGCAGCCGAAATGTAGGCCGGTCCGAAATTGTGCCGGCCGTAGACGCCGGCCTGGAACAAATCGGTAGAGCCCGCGCCCATTGCGTTGGCGAGCGAGTAGTTCAGCCCGCCGCCGCCGAGCGCAAAGCCGACCAGGGTGTCCAGCGAAATCCTGTAGTCGGCGCCGGCCGCGCCGCCCCAGACCCGCGCGGTCAGGTCCTGCGAACCGACCGCGGTATTGCCGCCAACCTGCGCCGAGCCGCCATAGCCGGCCGCCCAGACGCTCCAGCGGCTACTCGGCTGCGACGACAGCAGCGGGGCCTTGGTCGCCATCGCAAAGGCCTCGCGCTCGCGCGGGGTGGCCGGACGCATCGAGGCATAGGCGGATGCGTCATCGCTCTCGGCGAATTGCGCGACGCTGCCGGCCTTGGCGAAGCCGCCGCTGCGGCCCGCGATCGTCGGATCGAGCATCAAATTGAGGAACTGGCCGTCGGCGTTGATCGCGGACTGGATGACGCCGGTGCCGAGCTCGCCCGAGGCGGTGGTCAGCCCCGCCGGCTTGATGCTGAGGCCGCCGCCGGCCGGCGTGAAATTGACGCCGATGTTGAGGAAGACGTCATTGGTGTCGTAGCTCAGCGTCGCGTTGATCGTCGGCATGTTGGAGACGACGGCGGAATTGAAGGTGGTGCCGCCGAGGCTGCCGGTCGCGGACAGGATCTTGTACTGCCTCTGGACCGTACCCGAGATGAAGTTCGCACTCACCGTCGCGCCGCCGAGCGTGGCTGCGCCAAGGACGTTGGCAAGACTGGCGTTGCTGGAGGAGACCTGCACCAGATAGGTCGAGGCGGCGGTGAAGCTGAGGGGTCCGTTCACCGTCAGCGGTCCGAACGGGCTCGCCGCACTGCCCGGCGCCAGCGCGCCGCCGTTCACCGCGACGCTGCCGACGGTGCCGGAGCCGGCAAGCGTGCCGCCGGCATTGACGGTGCTCGCGCTGACGATCGAGCCGTCCACCACCAGCTTGCCGCCGTTCACGGTGGTGGCGCCGGTATAGGTGTTGGCGCCGGACAGGATCTGTGTGCCGCCGGCCATGGTCAGGCCGCCGCCGGCGCCGCCATCGTCGATGATGCCGGCGAAGGTGCTGTTGCCGTTGGTGATCGTCAGGGTGTTGGCGCCGAGATTGACCGCGCCCGAGCCCGACAGCGACTTGACCGAGGTGCCGGCGCTCAGGGCCGAGATATCGAAGATGCCGTTGGCGATGACGTTGCTCGAGGTCGCGATGCTGCCATCGCTGCCGCCGAAATTGATGAGATCCAGTTCGCCACCGGCGGCGATGGTCGTGGTGCCGGTATAGGTGTTCGTGCCGTAGAGTTGCTGCGTGGCGCCGTTGGCGATCGCGAGGTTGCCGCCAACGCCGCCGGCGATGCCGCCATCCTGGATCACGCCGCCGAAAAAGCTGCCGTTGGTGATCGTTAGCGTCTTCGATCCCAGTGCGATGATGCCGCCACCGGTCAACGAGAACAGAGCACTCACCGAGGTGCCGGAGGTTGTCTGCGATATGTCCAGCGTACCGCCTGCGCCGGGCGTGAACGTGACGCTCGCCGAGTTCGCGATCGATCCGCTGCCCTTGAGCGCCAGCGTCGCGCCGGCGTCGATCTCGGTCGCGTTGGAGTAGGTGTTCACGCCCGAGAGCGTCTGGGTTCCGGCGAGAACCGTTAGCCCGCCCGTGCCCTGGATCACGCCTGCGAACTCGGTGGAGCCACTGCTGAGCACGAGCCCATTGGAACCCAAGTTGACGACGCCGCTGGAATTGCCGGCGAGCGTCGTGATGATGTTTAAGAAGGAGGAGGACGCGGAGATGTCGAACGTCGCGTTCACCGTGACGACGCTGGAATTCGAGATACTGCCGAAGCCCGAGATCGCCAGCGTTCCTGCCGAGATCGTCGTCGCGCCCGTATAGCTGTTGCCGCCTGTCAGCGTCAGCGTGCCGGTGCCGACCTTGGTCAGTCCGCCGCCGGTGCCGGAGATCACGCCATCGACCTGGGTCGAGGTGTTGAGGCTATCGGTGGTGAGGGTGTTGGCGCCGAGAACGTAATTGCCTGCGCCTGCGATCGATCCGGCAGTCATGCCGCCGCTGGTCAGGCCGGAAATGTCGACCGTGCCGCCGAGATTGGTGATGAAGCGCGCGCTGCCGCCGGTGCTCGTGCCGGTGAAGCTCGTGGTGCCGCCGTTGGTGGTCGTGATGGTGGAGCTGCCCGCGGTGGCGGAGCCGTTGAAGATTAGCGTCCCGCCGTTGGAGATCGTCGCGGTGGACGCCGAAGTCGTGCTGGTGAAGCTCAGGAATCCCGCCGCATTGTTTGTGATGCTGGCGCTGCCAGCCGAGCTCGTCTCGTTGAAGTTGAGCGTGGCGTTGTTGGTGATGGTAGCGCTTCCCGCGCTGCTGCTGCCGTTGAACTCGACATCGCCGCCATTGGTGATGATGGCCGTACCCGCGGTGCTCGTGTCGTTGAAAGCGATCGCGCCGCCGACGACATTGTACGTGACGGCCTTGGTGCCTCCGCTCGCGGTGCTTGAATTCTGGAAAATCATGCTGGAGCCGACGTTGAACGTCTGCGTGTTGGTCGAATTGTTGGAGATGCCGGCACCATTGACGAGGAAGATGTCGCTGGTGGTGATCGTATAGGCCGGCGCGTTGGGCGCAGCGGTGAAGATCACGCTGCCGATATTGACGAAGCCGCTGCTGGCAATGTTGGTGTCGGCCGACGTCGAGAAGGTCGCCGTGCCGTCCGGCACGGTCGGGGTCGGGCCCCAGTTCGCCCCGTCCGTCCATTCGCTGGTGCCACCGATCCAGGTGCCGTCGACGGCATGCGCGGCGACGATGCCGAGCGCCGTGGTTGCGAGCAGGGTGGCCAGCGAGTGACGGACGACAGAGCGCAGCCTGTACCCGATCGTCTCAGCAGCCACTGTCGGTTCAGCCATCGGGTGTTCTCAGATCAGTAAAAGAAATCGGCAGTGAGCACTGCAACCAAAGCGTGCGGCGGAGCCGCGCATCCGTGACACAATCTCATGCCGCGGCGTCGTCCCGCAATGAATGGACATTTGCTTGCGCTGGGTTCCCGCCTGTTTCGTCTGCAATTTCAGCGACCGTGACCAGAGGGCAACATGTCCACGCATTGCAGCATATGCAGAACGAAGATACTGGTCCCTGTCCGGGGGCGCCAGAATCGGTGCGGGTTGATGACGAGGCGGATCGGAACTAGTTTGGCGCGCATGCCTCGTCGCCGCGCTGGCGCGGCGGGTTGTCGCAAGGGATTTTTGATGTCCGGGTGGCTGAGACCGACGGGATTGGCTGTGCTGTGCGCGGTTTTCGGCATTGCCGAAACTGTGGCTGCCACATCGTCACGCATGGACATCCTGTCCGACGATGCCGCGAGCGGTCCCACAGAGAGCGTCGATGTTGGCGCAGTGAGGCCGATTGCCCGACCCGCACAGGCTGCGAGCAAGCCGGTTCCTCGCGGCAATCCGCTTTGGTCGGTGCCGTTGTCGGCGCTGACCGTGACCCAGGAGCGCCCGATCTTCTCGGCCATGCGCCGGCCACCTCCGCGCGCGGTTGCCGCGTCCCCGGTCGAAGAGGCTCACGTGCCGCCGCCCAAGCCAGTCGACGCACCGCCGCCGCTGTTGCTGGTCGGGGCCGTGGTGGGCGAGGGCGATGCGATCGCGATCCTCGTCAACCGCACCGATCAGAAGGTCGTCCGCCTGCGCCAAGGCGAATCGCTTGGCGGCTGGTTGCTGACCTCGGTCCAGCCGCGCGAGGTGACGCTCAAGCAGGGCGATCGCAGCGAGGTGCTGGCGCTCCAGCGGCCGGACGGGACGGCCGCGCCCGCAAGTCCGCCCGCAACCGCGGCTGCGCCTGCGGATGCCGGCGGCAAGCTGACGATGCCGACCACGGCCGATACGTCGTTTGCGCCCTTCGTGCCGCGGTCGGCGCCGAAGAACGGTGAGTCGGACGGGCTCTGAGCGTTGAATCAGGTCGCGCGAAGGGGATGAATTCGGACGCCATTGCCTAAGCCGTCCGACCGCCTTAAGACGCGGCTTCAACGCCCCAAATCGATGGCGTCGGGAAGGATGCGGCTTGACCGACACGCAGACTGACGCGCCCGGCAAGGCCGATGGTCCGAGCGGACCCGGCGGCGCCGGCCGCGCTCGCCGGCTTATGCACGGCTGGTCGGCGAATCTGGTCCAGATGGTGCTGGGCCTGTCTCAGCAGCTGCTGCTGATCCCCGCCTTCCTTCACATCTGGACCGGCGACATGCTCGCGGCGTGGCTCGCGATCTATGCAGCCGGCAGTCTCGTCGTCGTGGCGGATTCGGGATTGCAGCTTCGCGCGATCAATCGGTTTCTCGCCTTCAGATCCTGCGCCGACTGCGACGGGCGCACCGCGAGCTTCTATCGCGCAATGCTGCGGATCTATCTCGCCATCGTCGCGGTGCTGGGCGTCTTGCTCTGCGCGGCCGTGTATCTCGCACCGCCGTCGGCGGTGCTCGGTTTTCACGCGACGCCGACGATCGATTCCGCGATGCTGGTGATGACGCTGGGCATGCTCCTGACCTTGCCCGCCAACCTCGCCTCCGGCCTCTATCGCGTCCGCGGCCAATATGGCCGGACGGTCTGGCTGCAAAACGCAGCACTACTGCTCGGCCAGATCGCCCAGCTCGCCGCGCTTGTGACCTTCGGCAGCCTGCTTGCGGTTGCGATCGCCTTCGTGTCGATGCAGCTCCTGTTCACGATCTTCATCGTCGCATTCGATGCGCCGCGCTTGTTTCCGTTTCTGCGCCGTGACGGCCAGTCGGCGTTCGTACCGCCATCCTGGCGCTGGAGCATCGGGCAGTTCGGCCGCGCGCTGCCGTTCGCAGTGGCCAATATCACCGAGCTCGCGCTCGTCAACGTTCCGGTCTTGCTGGTCTCCGCGCTCGTCACAGACCGCGTTGCGGTGGCGCAATGGGGGCTGACGCGCGTGATCGCGAGCCTGGTGCGCGGGCTCTGTCTTCAGGTCACCTTGCCGCTCGGTGCCGAGCTCGGCCACGATCATGCGATCGGCGACAAGGAGCGGCTGCGTCGGCTTTACGCCCAGGGCTCGGTGTTCGTGACGGGGCTTGCCTGCCTGATCGTCGCGGGGCTCTTGCCGTTCTGGCCGGACTTCTTCGCGCTATGGACCCATGGCAGCATTCCCTATGACGGGCCGCTTGCGGTGACGCTGCTGCTCGGTTCGGCCGCTGTCGCGCCCTCGCTGCTGGCGCTGGTCTTTGCCAATCACAGCAATCGCGGCGAGCTTCTGATCCGGACCAAGGGACTCCAGCTCGTCGTCTTCCTGGTGCTGTCCTTGGTCCTGATCCCGCGGCTCGGACCGCTCGGCGCCGCGCTCGCCGTGGTCGCGAGCGACATCCTCGTTCAGTTCGGCCTGCTCGGGCTCGTGATCATGCGGCAGACCCTGCGTCAGCCGTTCACGCACATTGGGTTCTTGTTGCTCATGGCCACAGGCATCGTGGCGTCGGGCTGGCTGATCGGCCTTGCGATTATCGGGCTCGTGCCGGGGAGCGGGCTCGTGCACTTCGTCGTGGAATGCGCGATCTGGCTGATCGCGGTCGGCGCACTCGCAAGCCCGCTTCTGAGTGCGGCTGTGCGCGAGCGCGTGCGCTCGCTCATTCCGGCCTAGGCTCAGGATCCCTTATTTCGGCCGGCTGAAAGACCGCTTTGAGGTGGATTCAAGACGTTTCCGACTGATCTAATCAACCGCCATACCACATCCGCCGAAACAGCCCATCGCCGCGAATGAACTGGTGGTAGAGGGCTGCACTGGCATGGAAGACCAGCAACGCGACAAACAGAAAGGCGCCCAGGCCATGAGGCGCGCGGGGCGGGTAGTCGCTGAAATTTGGCAGCACCACGCCGGGCGCGCCGAAGACTGCGGGAGCCGCGCCGCTCAGGATCATCATCCCGATGCCGCTTGCGACCATACTGAGCATGACAACGTAGAAGGCGATATGGACCCAACGCGCAATCCGTTCTTGCCATGCGGGCGATTCCCGCACGGGAAGCGGCTTCAGATCGAACCGCCACCACCAGACGATGCGGAGGATCGTGAGAAGCAGGACTATGATTGCGACTGGAATGTGGAAGCGGAGGAGCCCCGCCTTGATGGCGGTATCTATAGCATTCGCGGCACGGAAGCCTGAGCCGAGCAGAGCCAAGATCAGGACCGCGCTCAGCCAGTGGATGGAGACCGCAAGAGTGCCATAGCGATCAGGATTGCTCTTCAGATTCATCGGTGCCTTCCAGTTTTCTTCGCAACGCCGCTATGACCTGGTGGACTGTCTTGATGTCCTTGACCAACAGCCCGTCCGAGAGGCTGTTGATCCAGGGGCCCTGCAAGCGCATGGCAGCGTCGAAGGCCGCTCTTCCCTTGTCGGTCAGAACGACAAGTTGTGCCCGCCGGTGATGCGGGTTGGTCTCGAATGCGATCAACCCTTCCTCGTGCAGGTCGTTGACGATCCGCTGCACGTTCTGGCGATTGGCACCGAGATCGCGCGCGAGCCACGCCACGGGCTGAGGACGTTCGGCAGTGACGATGGCGCCGAGGATCTGCCAGCGAGCACTGGTCAGGCCAAGCTCGGCGACCAGCCTGTCTCCGGCGGCAAGCATTCGGCTGTTGAGCCGGAACAGGTCGAGAATGAGATCGGTCAAGGCATCGCCGGCTGGCGTCCGCTTGGTGTTGCGCATATGTCATCCTGTATCTCTATTGACATCATAGTGTCAATATAATATGTCTCCATCATATCAACTTGACATCATGCAACCAATAGCAACGGAGACCGTCATGCCGCTCATGCGCCCACTTGATCCTGCCTTCCCGATCGACCGTCAGATCGCGATTGATGCCACCTCCATCGTGCTGGTGAACCTCTTCACACTCGACAAGGCGGACGAGCAGACCTTCCTCGATGCCTGGCAGGTCGATGCAGCGTTCATGAAACGGCAGCCGGGCTTCATCTCGACCCAGCTTCACCGTGCGATCGGCGAAAGCCCGACTTATCTCAACTGTGCCGTCTGGGAATCGACCGCGGACTTCCGAGCTGCGTCCACGCATCCCGAGTTCAGGGCGAAGCTCTCGGCCTATCCGTCCTCGGCCGTCGCTTCGCCGCACCTGTTCCAGAAGGTCGCGGTGCCGGGTATCTGCGTCGCGTAGTCGAAGCGCGCTTGCAGGAACGACAGCAAAGCCATGAGTAAAATTATCCATCGGGTCGCCGGCGCGGTCGCGATCCTCGCGATCGCAATCTTCTGGCTCTCCACTGCCCTCAGTGAGTTGTTTGCACCCCAGGCGACTATAATCGCCGTCAAGACGGCCATACCATGGGGCTTCCTGCTGCTCGTACCGACGCTGATGGCAGCCGGAGGCTCGGGCTTTGCCGTGGCAAATGGGCGTCGGGCCGGGCTGATTGGCGCAAAGATCAAGCGCATGCCGCTGATCGCCACCAACGGCATCCTGGTTCTGATTCCCTCTGCGCTGTTCCTCGCGTCCAAGGCGAAGGCCGCCGAATTTGATGCCGGCTTCTACTCGAGCCGCAGCCGAACGCGCGGCCGAAGAGCCTCGCATCGACGTGCTCGTCAACAATGCCGGTGTGTCGATGACGCAGTTGATGCGCACGAAACAGGGTTTCGAGCTTCAGTTCGGCGTCAATCACCTCGGCTGTTTCGCACTCACAGCGCTGCTGCTGCCCAAGCTCGCCGAAACACGAGGCTGGATTATAACGCGCTCGCCAAGATCGAAGGTAAAGGGTCGGATCGAGCTATTTTTCAGCGCTCCCCACGGATCGAGATCATGTTCGGCGGGCTAAAGGACTGGCGCCGTATTGCTATGCGCTACGACCGTGCCGCCCGCCCGTTCTTTTCGGCGATATGTGTTGCGGCTACCGTCGACGCGCGGTCAGCGCGAGCCGATGCTTCAGCCGCTCCAGATGGCGGGCGAATTGCTGGTGGCCGGCTTCGGTCTCCGCTGCGAACTGCGCGAGCCGCACATGGCCGGCCGTGCGCAAACGCTCGCGCGTGCCGTCGGTGCGGAGACTGACGATCGCGTCCGCGAGTGAGCGCGGATCGTCATAGTCGAACAGGATCGCGGCGTCGCCGGCCTGGGCCTTGAAGGCCTCAGGGTAGATCACCGGCGTACCGACTGCCCAGGCCTCCATTGGCGGCAAATTGGTCGGGCCGAAATAGCTCGGCATCACCAGCGCCGCCGCGCCGCGGTAGAGCGCGCCGAGCTCGGCGGACTCGACGAAGCCGATGATGGAGATCTGGTGCGATAATCCATAGGTGCGGATCGCCGCGTTGATCTTGTCGCGGCCGCCGCGATCCGAGCCGCACAGCACCAGTCGTTCGGTGATACCCCGCTCGCGCAGAAGCGCGAGCGCGGCGAGCAGCGTCATGTGGTTCTTGTGCGGCCAGAACTGCGCCGGATAGAACAGATAGCCGGGCTCGAGCCGGTATTTTGCCAGCACCGCCGCATCATCAGCGGCGTCGGGCGCGGACTGGCTGACATAGGCCGAGGGCGAGAACGGGATGCAGACCGCGCGATCCCGTTCCATGGCGTAGCGACGGCAGAGATCGTCGACGAGCTCGGGCGCGTTAACGATCACCACCGCCGCCTTGGTGCTCGCAAGACCGAACAGGATTTCGCGGCGCTCGAATTCGCCGAAAGTCCGGACCTCCGGAAACTCCGGCGCGTCGCGGTGGCAGCCGTCGAAGATCGTGATGATAAAGGGCAGCTGGTAGAGCAGGAGGTGTCGCTTCGAAGTCGAGGTGAAGTGCACGACGTCGATGCCGTCGCGGATCAGCGCGCGCTCGAACGGCGACTTCAGCTTCAGTGCGATCTGGACGAGATCGAACGGCCCGCAATATTTCAGGAACAGGAAGAGATAGTCGAGCGCGCCGAACTTGCGCAGGCGGGCTGCGACGTCGAACTCCTTCAGGATCTCCAGCGTTTTCGGATAGGGCGAGTACACCACGATCTCGTTGCCCGATTTGGCTGCCCAGTCGCGCAGCCAGAGCAGGTCGTTTAGCGGCTGCTGAAAGCCACCGCCGACCTCGAGGGCTTGCTCCAGCATGACGGCGAGCCGCAGCGGTCTCACGGTGTGACGCTCTTTCTGGCGATCGTATAGGCCGCCCAGCTCTTCGTGTGTGGAGCGTCCTGCGTCAGCCATGCGGCGTGAGCGGCGGGCTGAAAGCCGCTCGCCTGTAGCGCCGCGTCGATCTCGAACGGAAACCAGTAGCGCATGTGGTGCGCCTCGTCGACGCGCCGGATCGTGGCGCGATCCGTGTCCTCGCAGAACAGTGTGTAGTTCACCGTGACGGTCGCGGCCTGCTCGTCATGGTCGGATTGCGCGATACGGGTGAGGCGCAGCGGCTTCTGCTCGATCACCTTGACCCGGGTCTCGACGCCCTGCGCCAGCACCGCGCCGCCATACCAGTAGTCGAAGAAGAACAGTCCGCCCGGCTTCAGTGCCGCATGCGCGGTGCGAAACATCTTTTCGAGCCGGTCGTGGCTGGTCTGGTAGCTTGCGACGTGAAACAGCGACACGACCGCATCGAAATCGCGTTCGGAGCCTGCCTCGCAGGCGTCGCCCTGCCGGAATGGAATCGCAAGCCCGGCCTGCTCGGCGCGCGTCTTGGCACTCGCGATCATCTCGTGGCTGAGGTCGATACCGGTGACGCGCCACCCGTTGCGGACGAAAGCGAGCGCGTGCAGGCCGGTCCCGCAGCCGAGATCGAGCAGCTTGCCGGTCGCTACGCCGTGGTCGCGCAGGCGAGCTTCGACGAACGCCGTCTCCGCCGCGTAATCCTTGTCCTGATACAGGAGATCGTACCAGGGCGCGTAGTCGGCGAACACCGTCACGCCAAAATCTCCTTCAGCGCCTGTGCGGAGCGTGCGATCTCGTCGTCGGTCAAAGCAAGTCCGCTCGGCAGGTAAAAACCGCGCCGAGCGATGTATTCCGCGTTCGGATGCGACTCGTCGAGCATCAGGCCCATCCGGCGCAGCACCGGCTGCTCGTGCATGCACCAGAAGAACGGCCGTGTTCCGATGCCCTTTTCGCCGAGGCGGCGCATCGCCTCCTTGGCGTCGAACGGCACGTCGTCGTTCAGGACGAGACCGTAGACCCAGTAGATGTTGTTGGCGTAGTTGGTGCGGGCGACCGGGCGGCGAATGCGGTCGACGCCGGCGAGATGCTCGTCATAGAGCCGGCCGATCCGGCGCTTGATCTCGACCGTGCGCGGCAGGCGTTCGACCTGGGCGACGCCGAGCGCGGCCTGGAGGTTGGTCATGCGCGCGTTCCAGCCGAGCTCCTCGTGGACGAAGCGCTGCTGCGGCTGGAAGCAGAGATTGCGCAGGCCTTGCAGGCGATCGGCGAGCGCGTCGTCGTCGGTGAGGATCATGCCGCCTTCACCTGTCGTGACGTGCTTGTTGGGATAGAAGCTGAAGGTCGAGACGTCGCCAAAGCTGCCGCAGGGCGCGCCGCGATAGGCCTGGCCGTGCATCTCCGCGGCGTCCTCGATCACCTTCAAATCATGCCTGCGGGCGAGCGCCAGGATGGGTTCGAGATCGACCGGCAGGCCGTAAATGTGGACCAGCATGATCGCGCGCGTGCGCGGCGTGATTGCGGCCTCCACGCCTTCGACCGTCATGTTCCAGGTCGCAGGATCGCAGTCGACCCCGACGGGGACGAGGCCGGCCCGCACCAATGCGGCGGCGCAGCTGATGATCGTGAAGGTTGGGATGATGACCTCGGAGCCTTCCTCGAGCCCGAGCGCATGGACGGCGATGTCGAGCGCGACCGAGCCGTTGGTCACCGCGATGCCGTGGCGCCGTCCGGCTACCCCGGCCATCGCCTGCTCGAAGCGCTTGATGAACGGTCCTTCCGACGAGATCCAGCCGGTGCGGATGCATTCAGCGAGATAGTCGGCCTCGTTGCCGTCGAGCAGCGGCGTGTTGACGGGAATGAACGGCGCGGTCACAGGCCCGGACCCTTGATCCGGATTTCGGACGAGGAGACTTCGGCGAACCGGGTCTTGTCGTTCTCGCCGGAATAGGGACCTTGCTTGATCTCGAACATCTCGAGCGGCTCGAGCACGTGGAAGCCGTGCGCACCGCTGCACAGCAGGATGATGTCGCCGGCACCGAGCACGCGGCTTTCGAGATATTTTTCCTCAACTGTGTAGAAGTCGACCTGGAGCTTGCCCTTCTGGATCAGGAGAACTTCTTGGGTGTAGTGCACCTCCCGCGTCACCTTGTTGTGACGATGCGGCTCGATGCTCTTGCCTTGCGGATGGCTCATGAAGGCGAGCTGCTGCGACAGTTCCGGAGTCGAAAAGAAGTGGATACCCGGCTCGCGAAACGAGGCGCGCACGATGATCGCGTAAAGCTGGTCGCCGAATCGAACATGTTCGACGTGTTCCATCTTGGGCCTCGATAAAAAGCGCTGTAATTAGAGTGACATAGCGTCCAAGCTGGCCACTTTGGCCATTTTGGCCGAGACCGTCAAGGGTCGACCGAATATGACGATCGGTGCGCCGGCCAGCGAGGATTTAGCCGACGAAAGCGAGGATTTCTTCGACACGCCGACGGAAGGTGTGGGCAGCAAATGTCCTGGCCTGTCCCGCCTTTGCAATGGACAGGCGCGCCGCGTCCTCAGTGAGATACCGGTCGATCATCGCGAGGCAGTCCTCGACCGTGCGCCATGCGGCGACTTCGGTCTCGGGGGAAAACAGCGTGTGGAGATTGTCCTTGAAGTCGGTGAGCAGGAACGCGCCGACGCCGGTCGCCTCGAACAGCCGTGCATTGCCGGCTTCGCGGCCCGCCATGTCGATGTGCGAGTTGAGCGTGACGCGCGAGGCGCGAAGTGCCTGGTACATCTCCACGCCCCACACCTCGCCCTGGTAGCAGCGGTGCAGCGGCGAGGAGGCCGGAAGCGTGTGCAGGCCGCTGCCGAACAGTTTGAGATCGTAGCGCCGCGCCACCGCCTCGAGCTGCGCGACGCGCAGCTGGTGATCCGCCGACACCGCGCCGACGAAGGTGACGTCGAAGCTTTGCGACGGCGCCGGAGGCAGGACGTCGAGGATCCCAGGCTCGAAGGCGAGATGGACCACCTCGGCGCGCGCGTCGTGGGCGCGGAAGAAATCCACCACGGCCGCCATCTGCGAGATCATGAGGTCGTACACCGACCAGTCTTGGCCGCGCGAGGGCGAGATGCCGACCTGGCCGATTAGGACCGGGCGGCCGATCTCTTTGATCCGGCGCGCCAGGCGGGTGTCGACGTGAAACAGATCCTGGTTGAGGACGAGGTCCGGCTTGAAGTCCTCGATCTGCGCGAGCAGGATCTTCTCCGCTTCCGCGTCGAGGCGCGGGCTGAGGCCGACCTTGCGCGCGAGCGGCCGCAGCATCGGCTTGAACGGCGCTACAGTGCGTTGCAGCCAGCCGGGAATGGCGTCGCGCGCAGCCGGCGCACCGGGCGGTTGCGGCTCGGTGACGGCAAGGCCGTGCTCGCGTGCCCACGCGGCCCGCATCCAGGGATTGTTGACATGGATGTCGGCGGCGACATGTCCGAGGCCTGCGAAATTGCGCGAGTAGAAATCGGCGACGCCGAACAGGCTGGCGTTCCGCGCCGCCATCTGCGCCGCGTAAGGCTCGCTCTCGAGACCGGGATGGCGCCAGTAGAGCCAGGAGAGAAAACGCGGATAGTCGGCGTTGAGGATCAGGATGCGCACGGCGTCACGGCTCCTGTTCGAACGGGCTGCGCGGCATCACATACCAGAGCAGAAACAGGATGGCGGTGCCGTGGGTGAGCATGGCGACCGAAAGCGGCACGTTGAGCAGAACCTGCGGCAGCACGCCGGCGGACATCAGGACGAAGCGGGGTGGAAGCCCGGCCGAGGCGCGGTTGCCGAGCGCCAGCACGAGGCCTGATACGAGCGCGGCGAGAGGGGCGAGATAGATGCCGACCGAGGCGACACCCTCGGTCGCAAACAGGGACGCATTCAAATTGCCGAAGCCGTAGGTGTTCTGCATCACGACCGCCAGCGGGTCCTGATAGGGACAGTGCGTCAGCGGCTTGAGAACGGATATCTGGCAGAACCAGGTCAGCGGATGGCTCGCGAAGAAATGGTTGTAGATATCGAGGGCACTCGACGCGGCCGAGATCATCCGGATGTTGACGAGGTTGAAGTAGAACCGCGCGAAATCGCCGATCGGCCATATCGAGATGAAAGTCAGGAGGCGGCCGAAGAGCATGGGCAGGAACAGCGACAGAATGACGGATGTCCTCATGTCGCGCAGGCGCGCGAGGACGACGAGGACGATCAGCCAGACCGGCGTGAACAGCGCAGATTTGGTCAGCGTGATCGGATAGAACAGCAGCAGCAGCACGAGGACGAGCGCGGCGCGCCAGCGATGTCCGAGCAGCCAATAGCAGGCAAAAGCAAACGGCAGCAACGTGCTGGAGACCCAGCCGGTGAGATAGCGCACCGCACCCGGAGATTCCAGGGCGTCGCGGTAGTCATAGATGTGTGCGATCGCGACCAGCCTGAAATTGTAGGTCGAGGCGACGGCGATGGTTGCGACCGACAGCACCAGGATCAGCGTGAGCAGGTGTTCGAAATTTGCGTTCGACAGGACGACGGATTGCCTGAACGGCGCCCTGATGAACAGCACGGGCATCAGGAAGAGCAGCAGCGAGAGCGCCGCCGAAATGCCTGCGGGCAGCCGCGCGTAGCTGTAGTCCGAGAAGACTTCGATCCACAGGAAGCCGAGGACCATGGTGTAGAAATAGAATCCGACGAAATAGCCGAAGCTGAAGCGGGCGAAGACGAACAGCAGCGAGACCACGGAAAAGGCCAGCGAAACGGCGACCGCGATCCAGACGCGCTCGCCGCTGAAGTGGATGTAGGGTTGAACGGTCGCGACCTTGATCAGCGACAGGCAGGTAACGGCGCTGTGCAGCGCGACCAGGACGGTCAGCACGAGCCTGGACTCGAGGCGCGATCGCACACCGCCGATGATGCCGGACAGCGGATTCATGACGGTCGGGTTGCCCTGCGCAGGCGCCGGGATTGGCAAAGCGTCATTAGGCCAGCTCAAGCGTGCGCTTGAAATAGGCGATGGTCTGTTTCAGGCCGTCCTCGAGCGCGACTTTCGGCTCCCAGTTCAGCGCCGCTTTCGCCTTGGCGAGATCAGGCTGGCGCTGCCGCGGATCGTCCTGCGGCAGCGGCTTGAAGATCAGCTTCGAGCGCGAGTTCGTCAGCCTGATAACCTTTTCGGCCAATTCCCGGATCGTGAACTCCGAATTGTTGCCGAGGTTGATCGGGCCGGTGACGTCTTCCCCGGTCGCCATCAGGCGGATAATGGCCTCGACGAGATCGTCGACATAGCAGAACGAGCGGGTCTGGCCGCCGTCGCCGAACACGGTGATCGGTTCGCCCTTGAGCGCCTGGACGATGAATGAGGACACCACGCGCCCGTCATTGGGCTGCATGCGCGGGCCGT
>WNGR01003229.1_pt1 | contig 17823 bp, 24 predicted proteins | sample 5407581 | NCBI WGS metagenome assembly WNGR01 (sample SAMN13153383, study PRJNA577476) | soil metagenome | isolation source: 80 cm soil or saprolite under Garry oak tree replicate 2 | place: USA:California | collected 2016-06-15 | reverse complement strand
TTTCGTTAACGAGCCAGGAAACATGCAAAAGAACTTGCAAACTTCGATTCACATTCAGATATCACACGACCGCGAGCCAACAGCGGATTACTTGATTTGATCTGTAGTAATACGAATATGAAGGGGTCGCCAATGCGTGGCTAACACCGCTTGGGCGGTTCTACATACTGTTTCTACCTCGTGCGCAGGCAAGCACGCCAATTAGGTCACATTTTCGCCTTGACCTGCGGGGCTTCTTCGCTGGGAGGGCGTATGTTGGCACGTACTACTCCTTCCTGATTCACTGTCGCCAACAAAGTTCCATCCGCAGAATATAGCTATCAGAGCGTGAGCATCGATACTCCTTTCAGCGTTTACCAATTAGTGTGGGTACTTACAAGTCCTGAAGCGACGGCGCGACCCATGCCTGCCGCAGGAGACGTCATCTGTGTCTTCCGTGTAGCCTCGGTGCGACCGTTGAAAGTGACGGCACTTACGAGGTACAACAGCCAATCTCCACAATCAAAGTCATTGCTGACAGAAGCTTGAATACTCGAAATGCGAGCATAATGCGACAGCGTACTTATAAAAAGACAGAGAATGATCCAGACTTGACTAGGAGGGATGTCACCATGTCAGTGTTTGATGGTCCGAAATAGTTCGTGACGTACGGTCATAGCCAGGGCCTTGGGCCCAGGTGGCGCATTTCGCTTCATGCCAGCTGTATTGACCGCTGATGGTAGCCTGCAATGACTCGATGAGGGAGAATAGCAATAGTAATAACCGGGTTGAATACAGATTGAGGTCACTGATATAGGCCAAGATACACTAACCGCGAGTAAGAGTGGGATCAAGGACAACAAAAAAGAAACTGACTTTTTGAAAGGCGGCTGGGTGCTGCTTTGCTGTATTGGCTTTCATCCAAAACACATACGTTGACCGTCCCTCGGACTCGTTTGCGATGATGCCTGCAGGTTTGATAGAGACCGGACTCTCCTCTCGTGACTAGCGTATCTACCGCTTAACGACCCGTGGCTCGGAAAAAAGATGTTAACAATGGAGCGCACTTTTGCGTAACCCAAGAGCCGTGCCCTGACTTCCTCCGTCACGTTTGGTTGGCTTGCCATGCGCTTGATGTGTTCGACCACGTCTTCGCAGTCTTCCGGGCGGGGAACCTGAGGCATCGGCCAATGGCGAGACGGTTGCCAAATCTCCGGTACCTGGAAGGAGCACAACATGACAAAAACGACCCGCCCACCTTGCATGGCGCGGACGGAGCGGGTCGAGTATGATCGTCCTTCGCGTAGTCGGTCGACATAATAGAGCAGTGGCACGGAAGCAGACACGCTAAGAATGAAATAGGCCTTCCATCCCACGGCGTCGATTAGCTTTGGCGCTTACTAAGTGAATTATTCACGTACATGCAGAGACTGCCGGGAAAGAGGGACGGTTAAAGGTAAAGACGTTGGGGTAACTTACGAGCGAGGACCCACGTGCAAGAGAAACTCGGGTTTGACGCATTTGGTCGCTGCAACTAGAGCCTGGGATATGACCTGCCCTCCGAAGACACCCCGGGCTTCGTAGGGTTTAAACAGGTTCCTTGATCGATATAAATTAAGGTCGAGTTGCTCTACGTCCAGCGCAAGTGAGATATCGCTGGGTTCTGCCTGGTTGTGGTCCAGTGGATCGGAGTCGGCCATTGAGTAAGTTTGTCAGTCAACGGTCCCCTCTTTTTTATACGGTATCAGCACCAACAACACGCCCGGGTGCTACTCGGTGGAACGGTGAGCCAATCACGTGGGATTTTGAAATACGGATTACGGGAACAAATCATTGCCGAGCACGCGCGAGCGTGAAATGTGAACACAATGTCTGACTCGGAACCGCGACGACCGCGACCTCCAAATGCTCTGGACACAACACCAGAACGGGTTAGACAAGTAGAGTTGAATCGCTTGAGAGGTACCCCGATGCGTGATATTTGAGTACCCCCCTTTGCCTTGACGCATCGCCCATTCAGCCAAAGCCAGACAACGAGAGAAGGACGCGTCCGCCGTCGCGTCCTCAGTGCGCAATGCCAACGACAAGAGACCCCTCTCCGTCGTCCTGGCGGCCTCTGGCGGCTCGCCGACCGCTCCATCAAAGAACCCGCCGCCGCCCGCTCACGGTAAACTGCAGAGGGATTCGCGTCTCGGGAAGTACTTTGACTATGATCTATCGAAGATGGTCAACTCGAAGGGGGGGTTCCTGGTTGAGGACGATAAAGAGGCAGACGATGATCTCAAATCCAAGGAGAGGGAACGCGAGAGGCAAAGGGCGATGCAGAATCTCGACCCTCGTACGTTCGTCGTATCATAACTTTCCGTGCGGCTGGCTGCGACCCCTCCTCTAACGAATACTCGTAGCCATTTACCTTGATCCGAGCCGAAACCCCAAATGCCACGACTGCGGCTCGATGGATATCGACCAAATGTATCGAAAGGTATTCAGATGTCTTGTATGCAACAAGTGCAAGAACGACAAGGTCGAGAAATACAGTCTTCTGACAAAGACGGAGTGCAAGGAGGTGACTCGCTTTACTTTTTACGCGTATAAATGACTTATTATGGGTGGGTGCCCGCCGTCAGGATTACCTCTTGACTGACTGTGAGTGCATGCACCCTGTCTCGACCTTCTTCACAGCGTTCTAATGAAGCGCAGCCGAATTGAGAGACGAGGAACTACTACCACACATGCTAAAGGCCAATCCACACAAGTCAACGTTCGCGAACATGATGCTCTATTGCCGGTACCAGATCGAGGAATTTGCTTGGAAAAAATGGGGTACGCCAGAGGCGCTAGACGCGGAATGGGAGAAACGGACAGCGGAGAAGAAAAAAAAGAAAACGAAAAAGTTCGAACAGGGGCTTCAGGAATTACGCAAACGGACTCGAGAGGGTGTCTGGCAAAAGCGGAAGGACGCAGAGCATAGGCATGAATTCGGTGAGACCACCACGAACGAAGACGGTGTCGATGTCCAAGTGTGTCACGAATGCGGCTTCACTATCGAAGTCGAGGAGTTTTAGCAAGAGGGCGGGTTTGCAGACGTTTCACCAACTATACTTTGTACGCAGTTTGGTGCAAGTCCAAATCCTAATGGTTCCATAGCAGTGTCACTAATAACCTGCGTACGCATATCCACTGTGTCGTGAGAGCTAATGGACTAGGATTGGAATGGAGAACGAAAGAGAGCGCGATGGCGTCAGCACTATCGACCGTTTCTCGAGTCTGAGACGGCAATTTCCTCCGGTTTGAGCTCATTATAGCTGGGGGACTCTCCTCCACCACCGGCGCTAGGTTGGGCGGAGATGTCGTTCGACGACGGTCCCTGGTCTATATCCATAGGGGCGAGCCCTGGAGGTGGAAGTGTCGTGTGACCGCTGGGGCCTGCGCCATGTGTCGAAGCGGTAGGTGCGGTCATGATGCCTACGCCCATGCCAAACTTGTGGCCCACCGGCAGGCTCCCGTTGCTGCTCGGCGAGCCGCGATGAGACGCGTGGTCTCGCCGCCCGCCCTCCCCCTCGTCATCTGAATCCGAAAGCTCCCCATCGGCCTGTATTCGTTCGTCGAGCATTCGCTGCGGGCGTCGCTCGTCTGGGTCAATCATGTCCTCGTCCTGGTTCATGTCCTCCATTTGCGCGTCTATCGGTAACTCTGGGACGTCTGGAATGTTCCATTAAAAACCATGACTCAAAGTCCGTACGTAGTGCACGAGTAAGTTACCTGTCATCTGGACGCTGGGAGGGCCACCGACGTGCCTGAGATGTTCCATAACAATATTCTTGACACGTTCAAGGTACGCAGGTGTATTCAAGTCCTCGGTGTTCGATGACTTGACGTCCAAATGATAGTCGGGTCCGAAGTATTCGTAGTATTCGTTCACGGGTATATCTAGAAAAGGGGTTGGTTTTTCCGTGCCTCGGTCATCGGACGCACTTACCTCGCCCAAGCTCAACCCCTGTCGCCAGCCCGGTCTCGTAAGCCCACGCGCGGCTCACGTTCCGCATGGTGTATCCACCACCCCCGAGTAGAAGTAGGGGTCTATCGAAAGACTTGACAAACTTTACGCAGTTCGCATGTCCTTGAGTTTAGTGTTAGAGCAGAATATTAGATCCCAATCCAACGGCGACACACACACCTCGCATGGATAGGTTTAGGCAACCCAACTTGTCACCTGCGAGCGAGTCGGTTCCGCATTGCAGAACGACGGCTGCAGGGTCGTAAGATTCCATAACCTGCCGTATGACCTGCAATGACCAGATGAATCCTTGGCATGGTCAAATCGACGATGAAACGCACAGGTTCAAAGACGCTCTTGTAGTTCTCGTCATTGATTCCATCTCGAAGAGGGAAATTAAGAGAGTAAAATTTCCCTTTGCCGATGCCAATGTCCTACAGTCAAGTTTCAGAGCCGATCTGAGACCTTAGTTTTGTGGTGAACAGACTAACCCTGAGTTCCCCAGTACCGGGAAAGTACTCCCCGTATTTGTGGAAACTGACCGTCATTACACGATCTGTTGTGTAGAATGCCTCTTCAACACCGTCTCCATGATGAACATCAATATCTATGTATAACACTCTCGTGTGATATCTGGTCAGAGAGTAGAGTATTAGGACGTTAATGGTAGGATTCACAGAGAACCTACCGCAGCAATTCTAGGATGCCCAGAACGATGTCTTGAAAAAAAAAAAGGCCAGGCTCATCAGAGCCGTTCGAAAAGGGGAAAGTTGGAGAGGTGCACCATTTACATAGCAGAAGCCGCTGGCCTCGCCCTTCTTCGCGTGATGCAAACCACCCGCCCAGTTCACAGCGATGTCACATTTGTCTCGACTGAGTCTGGCAGCACCCTCTGTGCAAGTTGTAAGAATGCGTCATCGAAATTTAAGCAATCAAGGCTGACCCATGGATCCCCCGGCAGATATTGCACAATAGTCGAATAACCCGTCGAACACCGGGCAGTCGTCACCAACGTTGCCTGTACGATATCAGTTGTATTCAGTCCGAAATAAACAAGCAAGCCATGCAACGACTAAGAAGAGAGATGGAACTGACACTTGTGCTGCTCCTTGACAAAATTTCCCATATTGCTTGGCGTGATTTTGCTAAGAAACTCAATGTAATCGTCGGAGTGAAACTGCGTCATCTCGCGCTTCGTGGCGGGCTTCGCGCGCTGCAATGAAAAAGTCACTTGATCAGTTCAAAAGGCGAGTACCCCAATTGCAAGAGGGGCCAAGAGCTCTTGACTATCGGGTTCACTTACGAATATCTCCATCCTCTTGTAGAGACCATAGTTCATTACCAAAGAATGGCACATGCGGATCCGAGTGGGCTTCATGCTATACCGCCACAAAAGTACTTGAATTACTTTCATAACCACAGAGAACTGGAACATACGGGTGTCCAGGACCATAGTGAAATCCTCCGACGTCAGAGTCGAAGAAATAACACTGTGCACGTAAGAGACGGACGACAATCAAAACCTAGGGATAAAAAAAAGGGTTGGGACATACCACGCGCTTCTTCCTCTCGCCATCTATCTCGAATAATTCTCCCGGCATAAAAATGAACTATCAAGACCAGAAGTGAAGCACGGTCAGGGTGGTCGTACTACGTCGCTCGGCGGGAGCCGAGAGCCTGCGTCCGCGAGACACGCGAGACACGAGCGCTCAATAACATAAGATCAGATCAAACACAATCATTTGTGGTAAACAGCCTTTCTGCCTCCATTCTTGTCGGTCGGCCTGCGTCGACCTATTCTCTACACAGGCAAACCCAATCTCGGAGAGGAGTGGTGCAAGCGAACGAAACACCTTAGGCCTGCAGGCAGTTCCCGGCTAAGGCACCACCCCCTCCGTCCAGTCAATTATCCTGGGCACACCTTCTAATTGAGGTTGTATGCTATCACTGACTCCCTCGCACTCCGGCAGTGCGTTCCGCAAATGCTCCCAACTTCATGATACGAACTTGCGAAAACACGATTTCATTAGACTTCCTCCCGTAGGAAAACTCCAAAAATTGCAAAAACAATACGTGCTATTGCAGACCACCCACTGTGTGTACAGTAGTGCCATGGTCTCGAAATTCCTGTGAACCGATACAGCCGATACGTATGCGGTCATTACACCGACGGCATAAAGTTTTATATCTTTGCCTTCCCCAAACTGGCTTCCGTGCCTTGATGAACTAGCGTCGACGGTGCGAAACCAAAAGACTTTTCAAGCTCAATGCCCTGAAAAAAACGAAAATTACGAAGGGATCAAATGGTCCAGTCGAGGCCGCCAACTGACCTGTTCTCCTGCGATGACGCGAATCTGCCGCAGGAACATATCAGCCTCGGAACAGGAAAGTAAAGGTCAAACCGTACCATCGACCAGTGATGAACGGCGTGTAACCCCGCGAACCAAAGCTGCAGAAAAAAAAAAAGAGAACGACGTCAGACCTATTTTTCATATACCTTTTTTGATTTTAATCGTGTTGGTACCTCTCGACCGAAGGTGCTTTGCATCGTTTGGGAGTACGGCGTGACGGCGTGCAACGTGAGCGGCGCGTCGAGCGAAACGCCAGGCACAACTTGCTTCAATTGGGCTATCGCGTTTTCGATGGCGGTTCGCGCAGCTTCTCGGCTGGTCTCCATGGGAGTGTTCCTGGACCGTACGTCATAGGAAAGTATGTATGGTCGTGGTCGAGACACGCAGTCTAGCAGGAGAGTAAAGTGGTCTCGTGCGTGACGAAGATGCTTGCCTTGTAAGCGTCAGCGTCAATACAAACGGATCTAGCTAGTTTTTGGTCATACCGATGGTCGAGCCAGGCATGTACTGAGAGTGAACAGTTAGTTGCTCATCGGACGTGAGCGAGTTGTTCAGCAGATCCAGAGCTTGGCTTAAGATGGTAGTGCCAACTTCGAGAAGCTGTTCCAAGTTCTTCATCTCGTCTTGTGAATGTTGAGTGCCGTTCTCTGTAGAGAGAACAGCAGAGGATTGACCAGAGGGTAAGCACTCCACAGTTGCGGACTGCATTATTGGGACCGAATAGAGTGCTTACGGGCGAGTTAAATAGCAGATCGCACGTAGACAAATATTCTATGACGTATACGGTGCTGGCGTGGATCGTGGCTGTCGGATAAATTTGCAGCAAGTCGCATGGTAAGAACGAGGCAATTCAATGCAAATCCTCCAACTGGCACCCATTTCCGGATCTTTCGGACTTGTCTACATGTCTCTCTACATAATTATGGGCGGTCCACTAAGCGAAAGAAACCACCCTCACTCAAAAGTGAGATAATAATTTCACAGAACTAGTCGCACCCCAAAGAAAGAACCTGGGGGCTGAGAGACAGGAAAGGGTGCCGGGGTTACACCAGACCGTCATCGTCGTTCTGATTTGCGATTGTTGAGAAAAAGCGGAAAGTACATAAAGTGATGACTAAGCGTCGTTGACATGGGTCCATTCCACTTTCCGAAGAACCCGAAGACTACCGACATCTAGACCAACCAACAAGTATGCTTGCCTCTCTCAGGAAAGCAGGTTCTTTCGCTCGAGCAAGTCGTCGGCTCAATCCACCACCCAAAGCTGTCAGCTGACCTGCCCTCTGCTTCCAGGCCGCATCTGCGGGTCAGAGGCGCTTCCTCTCCATACACGAATACCAATCCGTGAATCTTCTCAACTCCGTACGTTGGCCGCCTTTTCTTCGTTTGTTCGACTCTGATTCTGCAACTACCCAACCAGTACGGCGTCCCAACCCCCAAGGGCGTTGCCGCAAAATCACCCAAAGAAGCCGTCGAGGCTTTCAACAAGGTCTCTGGTACGTCGGTCGGAGTTTGTGTTAGCGCGCCGTTCATCTGAGGCGCGCCTTGTAGGTGGGAAGGGTGCTGTGATCAAGGCCCAGGTGCTCGCGGGCGGTCGTGGAAAAGGCAAATTCTCCAACGGCCTTCAGGGTGGAGTACACGTCGTCAAGACGTAGGTTCTAACGCCAACTTGGGATCGTTCCGTCTTGGTGCTCACCTGTGGAACAGCGCCGGGGATGCAGAGAAGTTAGCTGGTCAGATGTTAGGCTCGAGTCTCATCACGAAACAGACGGGGGCTGGTGGCCGCGTATGCAATGCGGTAAGGCAGCAGTCACAAGCGGTTTTAACGGAACATGACGGTTGTTGTTTCATCAGGTCATGCTGGCAGAGCTCCGTCAGCCGTCACATGAGTACTACGTCGCAGTTCTGAACGACCGCGCATCACAGGGCGTCGTCCTTGTTGCGTCGAACCAGGGCGGAATGAATATTGAAGAGGTCGCGGCGAAGGACCCGAACGCCATCATCACTACGCCGATACCATTTGCGACCGGGCTCACCAAAGGCGCAGCCCTCGACGTGGCCAAGAAGCTCGGATTTTCTTCGGAAGGGGCGACGAACGAAGCGGCTGACATCTTTATCAACCTTTACAAGATCTTCAAGGAGAAAGACGCAACACAGATCGAGATTAACCCCCTTGCTGAGACCACTGACGGCGCCGTTCTCTGGTCCCGTGTCTTTTTGTTGTGCCAAGTTGTGTGATTGATGGACTGACATGCCCTTTTATTCAGCATGGACGCCAAGTTTGGCTTTGACGACAATGCCGAGTTCCGTCAGCAAGACGTTTTCGCGCTTCGCGACATCTCGCAGGAGGAACCCTCCGAGGTGGAGGCGCAAAAGGCCGGTCTGAACTTTATCAAACTTGACGGTAACATTGGCTGCCTCGTCAATGGTGCCGGTCTGGCGATGGCCACCATGGACGTCCTTTCCTTACACGGTGGCCAGCCCGCAAATTTCTTGGACGTCGGAGGGTACGCATTTCAAACCCGATCAAGTAGTCCATATACCTGACACCGATGCATGAAACACAGTGGCGCTACGCCCGAGACGGTCAAGAAGGCGTTTGAGATTCTTCTCGCGGATCCCAAAGTGAAGAGCATATTCATCAACATTTTCGGCGGCATCATGCGCTGTGACTACATCGCCGAAGGCGTCATAAAGGCAACAAAGGAACTCGCCTTATCGGTTCCTCTGGTCGTCCGTCTCAAGGGCACCAAAGAGGTCGAGGCGAAAGAGTAATTATTATTTCCCTGTCGTCCTGAACGAGAATCAATCTTTCTCACGATTAATCTTTCAGAATGATTCGTCAATCAGGTCTCAAAATTATTCCTTTCGATGGCTTGGATGATGCCGCGGAACGCGCTGTACAGCTCGCCTCATCTTAGACCCTTATCTGCTTTATCGCCTAATAATTGCCTGGGATATATCTCGCAATAGAATGTGTATGTGTGCGCGAGCAGTGCGGTGAATTATGCCGGAACAAAAGGATACAATGTGAGGTAACAACACAAAAGAAAGAAGAAAGATAAGAGAAGAAAAAAAAATTGGGGGAGCTCTTGGCGTTCCGTAAACAGTATCTTTTTGAAAAAAAGAAAAACACGTTCACTGCATTTTAACCGAAATTCGGGTGGGTGGTACTTGGTTATCACCACGGGTGGCGGACGTAAGATGCATGAGTTGCAGGCGTGTACCCACCAGGGTGCGGCGCCGGCGTCGGATGTGACGGCTGCATGGGCACGCCGCGACCTGTAGGCATCGTACCGGCATACGACGGCTGCACGTGCATGACTTGCGGGTGCACGAGGACAGGGCTGCTCTGATACATCGCCGGCGCTCGCGCGTGAGACAGACCGGGGCTCATCCCTGCGGGGGCTGCTGCTGGCCGTGAACGCCCACCATTCGGCGGCTGCGGCGGGGGTCCAGGCTGCCCAGGCTGCGATGCGGCGTACGCGGTGGGAGAAGGGTATGGCATGTATTGTGCGTGCGCAGGGTATGGCGAAGGCAGCGGCCGTACGACCCCTCCGGGTGTCTGTCCGCCGGGTGGAGGTGGGGCGGCCATGTGAATCCACATCGGTTGGTGGTGATATTGCGCTGACGGCCCGCCCATCATGTGGTTTGGCGGCATGGGGTGCGGGAACATCAGTGTCGGGGCTGGCGAGTGACTTAGCATCGGAGAGGGATACTGTGCATACTGTGGGCCACCAACAGCGGAGTGCACCGGTTGTGCGTGCGGAGGAAATGCCGGATGCCGGACTGACCCTGAGGTAGAGGACTGTACTATAGGGGATTGGGGAGACGCCTTGCGAGTGGTGGAACCTGCGGGTGGGGGTGGTACCTGCTGGAATGCTCGGGTTACGTCGTGCAAAGACATTCGCGAGGGGCCAGAGCCATTCGATACTGTTGGGGGCGGTGTCTCTCCGTCTTCCGACTTGACTTCTTGGAACGTGAACGGCACAGATGGTAAGTCGTCGGCGATACCCTCGAGCGAGTTTACTACGGGAACATCAGCCTTCTCTGACGTCTGCGACCATAATAATTTGAGCTGTTCGGGATCTGGCTGCCGTACGGGTGATTCCTTCACCAGGCTTTTCGTCCAACTGGTCGTGCTCGGTGGCGTCAGCGGGGTGTCGGACTGTCCATTTCCTGCGTTTAGTCAAACGTCCTGAGTAAGCGCACTAATCGCACCCACCGAACCATCCGAGCTTTTACTCTCCGCTTTGTTGCGGGGCGTGGCCAGTGTATTAACACTGTCAATTTCATGTCCAACAGAATCACCGAAGGTTTGAGGTGCGGGCGAGGGCTCTTCGTTTAGAAGTGGCACCACAGACGCATCAGATTGTCGTGCGTCCTCCAGTTCGCTCGATACTATGAAATTGACCGAAGGGCCGGAGTTTGATTCGCGATAGAAAGCTACGCTGGCGCCCGCGGGCATCTTGGGTTCCGCTCTAGACTTGATTGACAAATGTACCGACGATGCAGGTTCCGTCTCAGCGCTGGGTGCAGCATCGTTGGTCTTCTCCGTATCGGGAGGTGAAGAGCCACTGCGAGTGACTAGTCCTTCACTGCTACCTACGGACTCAACCTGATCTGAGATTGGAGGTAATGTCCTCCTCCAGGTCGAGTAATCGTCTGCTACCCGGGGACGGCCAAACGCACCAGGAGCTGCCACGGTTTTATTGACAAGTGGTTTTGACGGAAGGTGTACTTTGGGAGTCACCGGTGTACTGCGTCTGAGATACGACCCAGAGGGTGGCAGCTTTACAATGAAACGAGGTTGACCTTTGAACGGCGGGGGCTTGCGGAAGAGTACGTCATTGACTGAGTAGTCATTACTTGATGTATCCCCAACCGGGGGGTCCCAAGAAAAGATCTCCCACCGCAATGGTGATATTGTCTTCCTTAGATTAGCTAGCTCCTTCTTCGACAACGGTTCTAGAACGCGTGAAGCAGAGGGTAACCGTACGCGATGTGGTTGGCCCGCTTGTAAGTCATCATCTAGTTCTGTCACGGTGGTGAATGGTTCCTCAGGGTGGAGCGCCCGTGGAGGGTGCGATCGCGAAGACGGGGAAGCTCCTCTTCCGTGCCGTGGTTGTTCTGTAGCGTGTGAAGTGCCACTCGCCGTTGCGCGATCAGTGTGGTGCTCAACCTCTGGTGTGCTCCGCTGGGGGTTTGTTTGCATCGCCCCCTTAATCCTTGACATGGTGTCTTCAAAAGTGGATCTCAGAAGTTCATCCCGATATGATGATGTTCGAGGTGATCTCTGAGAAGACAGTAAAGCCGGCACGACCAACGTCTGGCTGGGCGAGGAGCCTTCAGCCAAGGGCTTCACAGGGGGGCTCATACCTGTTGAGGCGGTCCGTACTGATGGGGATGCGGGGACGGTATCTGCCTCTCTACTAAGGGGTGATTCAAATGTGGCTTCTAGCACAACATTCGCCGCGACAATGGGCTGTTGTTCCTCCACCGGCGGGAGCGGTCCTTTGCGTCTCCAAGAGGGTTCTAGATCGCTTCTAGAACGGGTAGGTGCGGACTGGTCGCCATAGGAAGCTTCGGCTGAAGTGTTTTCCTGCGGAAGTGGAGAAGGGGGCACAGGCTCCTCGGGTTCCGGCTCTAAACCAACGAACTTTCCAAGATCCGTGAATTCCACTTCTTCTAGACTTTCATCGTTGCTAGGGCTGAGTAACTGAGCACCAAGAACCTGAGACGCAGACGGAAAAGGGATAAGAGGTGCGACGGGAGAATGAGAGGAACCGAGACGCCGCGGGGAAACTGGCGGCAAGGGACCTGCGTTGCTTCTCCATGACGTCACAATACTGCTGGCTGATGGTGGTTGGTTGGCAGATTGGGAACCTCGTTGGGACCTTGTACGGGTCATTGGCGCGGTAGGTCTGCTTTCTGGGTCCCGTGCTGACGGCTTTAAGGATGGCGGGCGAAAGAGGGGCTGCCGTCCTGGAGCGGGCTCCGCAGACGTCTGTGGAGACACAGGCTCTGTCTGTGCTTCCTGCAACCGTCATTTAACCACGATCCTCGCCAGTGGTTGCAGAAAACTAACCTGAACAGCAGCGGGCTCAGCAGCGGGCTTCTCAGTATCGTCCTGCTCAGTTCCCTTCATCTTCTCCTCCAATTCTGTAGCTTTCCTGCGCGCTCGCTCTCGCTCTTTTTCCCGCCCTTCCTCCTCGAGTTGCCGTCGGATCTTTGCACGTTCGGCTGCCGAATGCATGGCTGCTTTCCGAACCAACTCGATGTCAGCAGTAGCAGTGAGTAATTGAGGGGAAGACACCACGGCACTGGGTGAGGACGGAGATGCAACATGAGAATTAAGGTCAGATGGAGAAGGAATCACGGGAGACTGTTCCGGAGAGCGCGCTTGGCGCCACGACTCTCTAGTGGGACCCTGTCGACCGGAAGGCGGATATGCATGCGGTGGCTGGTGAGTGTGTAGCGGTGGTAGTAATTTGTGCGCAGGCGCTAGGTGGGGAGGTAACTGTCGCAAGCTTTCCCGGGATGAGTCTCGCCCAACAGACAGAGCAGAGTGAGTGGTAGTTGCATTGGAAGGGCGCCTTCCCCGTTCCCAGCGCCGATCCTCAGCCCCTTGTGATGTGCTTGTGTCACGTCGTGGGCGGTCGAGGCCTTGCTTTTGCAGTAATTGTACATTGTGGTGCAGCGTTGCGTCTCTACTCGGGCGAGCATCTGGGAGCAGGATGACCGTCCGTACAACACCCTGAAACGCACTGAAGACGTACCAGGTGGGGCAATTCGATTATTACTTGACCAAGGCTCCAGTCTATTTGAGCGTTCGTTGAAGAGCACACGCGAAGCTTCTTGAGGTGATAGTGAAGAATTGGAGGAAGTGGACGCGGCAGCCGATGGTCCAATGCGTGGGCGAATATTTGACGAAAGTGCAGCAGATCGTGGCCAACTCCGATCGAAATCCTCGGAAAATCTATCTTCCTTATTTATTCGTGCTGCGGTCGAAGGTGACTGGGGATTTGGACCCTGAGCTTCGGGATTGGAGATTGCAGCCGGAGCTGAGTCCTCCATAGACAGGGGAACGTCAACCGGCTGAATTTGGTATTGACGACCATCTCCAAATTCGATGACACCTTCAAGAAAATCATCGTTGTCCTCTTCCATCTGTAGCATGTCAGTCGTACCAGAGTCCGGTCAAATAGATATTAAGCTGACCTCGTCCCAGTGATGAGCATTAGGATCCAAATGGACCCCGCGAAAAGTATCAGCCTCTGTGGTAGCTGCTGGACTTGCGGCCACAGGGGACTGAGTCGACTGCCTTTTCTCCGGCGAGCCATTCAAGCAACCTACGGACGGATGAGCACGAAGTGGTGTACGCAGCACTCATCCGTAGCATATCACACGAACGCACCATGTGCTACCTCAGCGGCGGTCGGAAATTCGCTTTGCACCCCTAGCGGAGGTCCGGCCCCGGAACTATTCCCGCCCTGTCTAACATTCCTCCAGGCTGGTTTACTCGAACCATTTGAAGCTTCAGACTTGGATGTCGAAGGAACTGGGATAGCTCCACGAGGCTGCGGTTGAATTACTTTGCCAACATGCGGAAGCTGCGGTGGACCGTGGGAGATAGGGGCGGGCGCGAGAGGGGGAGCAGAAGACACACCCCCGGATACGGGTGAAGGTGCAAGAGATGGCGTGGTTGACGACGGACGGGTCCATCCGGTGCCAGTGCCCGTAGAAGACGATGGTAACTTTGTAAGCTTGGTGGTGATAAGGCGAGAGTGAGGGGGGGCCGAAGGTGGGGGAGACTTGACTGAACCATTCATTGGCGAAGACTCGATTGGCCGGACATACAGAGTTGAGGACTCACCCGTTGTGCCCGCGATCTTTGAAGACGGCGAAGAGGAGGGTATCTGACTTGCTCCGGGTGTGGGGCTATTCTTTTCCATGAATTTCTTATTGATGTTGTACGCGCTGAACTTCTTGGGAGGAGCGCTAGTACCAGAAGGCGCAGTGTGTGGAGTAGAACCTGATGTAAGGTGCGCTGAGGCGACAAGCGGGAAGCGAAGCGAAGTCTGCTCACCATCCTTTCCCTGCTCCGCGGTCCTAGAAAGGTCTGATAGCGCCGAGGTCAAAGACTGTGGCGGACTAGCGGGTGCAGAGACAGTCGCGGCCTCTGCCACGCCATTTGAGATTACGCTGTCTTGGGCTTGAGAATCAATGGTGTCCATGTGCGCGTCGCTTGACGCCACTGGTGAAGAGTTTGAAAGGGATAATGTAAGTAGTCGCGCCTTTTTTGTAAGTACAAGCACCAGTTAATCGTGTGAAGAACATAAAGTAATTATGATACACACCACGAGCGACGAGTTGAGCCAGCGACCGCGTTGCTAAACTTTGACAACGCTACGCAGTGGCACTAACAGGCAGGCGCTGACCCCTTCCTCCCTCGGTGTCTTCTCGGCCGGCACATCCATATATAGTAAATCTTCGGGTCTACATGATACTAGCAAGCTCCGTCTCTCTTTTGTTCAAACGCACCACCTCCGCTTCCAATGCAACGTTGGCCAACTCTATTTGAAGTATGCTAGAGATAAGCTCAGTCCATCGACTCTCCAATGACGTCAACTGGTCTCCGAGACGCGTCTTCAGGCAGAGTCAGTATCTCGTGTGCAGAGGACACAAGCAGACCACACACCTGGGTGTTCTTCCTGTCTCGATTCAGGCTGGTAGTCTGCTCCTTCAGCTCCTCCAGGATCTTCTCTGCATTCTTGGCATCTGCTTCGAGCAAGTAGTTATGTGTTCGCCACGCATTGCTTCCGTATTGTTGGAGCAGAGCGAGGTTGTTGTGCCTTAATGCGCGAACGAGATAAACAGACTAACGAGACCAGAAGAAGAGAGACGATACCGGATGCGCTGATGCTCCAACTGTGCATGTGCATTATCCAGGGCAGACTTCCATTCCTCGTCGCTGGACGGTGTTGCAGATGATGAGGCCAACTGGTAGCGAGACGTATCGATAGCAGTGAGAGGCTTGCGTGCTCCAACACGCCCTAATTCTGCGGCAAGTAGGGGATTGTTCTGATAAAACAGGCTAGGAATTGACTTGTGTACCGTGTTGTACATTGGATGCACTAACCACAAATAATTCCACGGGTGGTGGGATGCGTGGATGGAGTGTCTCCTGTTGGATTTTTTGCGTTTCAACGGCCAATTCGTGCTGTACCTTTTCCCTAAGGATCGGATGAACCTCCAAGTCATTGTCGTAATAGGGCAGTGAGTCAAATAGTTGGGGGGCGGGTGCTGCTTGCATGGCCACTCACGAACGAATGGCCGTCTCGGCGACCAACCGACTGGACGCGATGACCGGAGCGGAGTCCGAATGATGGGCCATGGGCCGGATGCCCCACTCAACGAGCGGCGGGAGTGCAACACGACATGTCTCTCTTTACTCTCCGTGTCGCTGCGCGGTCAGGACGTCTAATCACCCTTCCTCAGCACTTCCCAGCATCCCGCGTATTCACCGCTCCCCTGCGTAGCGTGCACTCTTCTCCACCCTCGCAAGGTATGCCTTCCCACTATTGCCTCGCCTCATTCCTGAATTCTCGGTCGCAGCGTCCGTTTCCCCGTTTACAGAATCAACGTCCCCCAATCCGACGCTCACTAAATATGCCGAGACGACAGAGAAATTGCACAGCTACGGCTCATACCTTACGCAGTGCTTGCCTAAATTCGTCCAGCAGTTCTCCGTGCTGAAGGACGAGTTGACGCTCTACATCGCCCCGTCTGGTGTTATCCCTGTCTTGACATTCCTGCGGGACCATTCCCAGTGCCAGTTCAAGTCCGTGATGGACATCAGCGGTGTTGATTTCCCCGAGAGAGACAAGAGGTTTGAAGTGGTCTATCACCTGCTAAGCGTCACGTATGCTGCGAGGATACGCGTCAAAACATACGCAGGGGAAGCAGACGCCGTTCCAAGTGTTACCCCGCTATTCAACGGCGCCAACTGGTGATCCTTCACTGTGGCTACCCGTGGCCGGTGTTAATTCGTAGTTAGGTATGAGCGAGAAGCTTGGGACTTATATGGAATATTCTTCAAAGATCACCCAGACCTGTATGCCTTATTCACTGCTTATCAGACCTCCATACTAATATCATTCTAGGCGTCGCATCCTTACGGATTATGGTGTGTCCCATTCCTGAAACCGTGAACATAATTGTTTACCCTATGCAAGGTTTCGAAGGGCACCCTCTTCGCAAGGACTTCCCCCTAACGGCACGTACATCCACATACACCTACACCAGGCTGCTCACCGTTCAGCGTCTTCACCACAGGGTTATACCGAGGTCAGATATGACGAAGAGAAGAAGCGTGTTGTCTACGAGCCCCTCCAACTGACTCAGGCCTTTCGGTACGTCGCATAACGTGTTATCGGGGTTGAGACTCAGTTTCTTGTCAGGAATTTCGAGGCTCTTTCGCCGTGGGAGCAGGTCGGCGACGGGACAGAACCACGGAAACCTCAGGAGTTCAAACCCCTTCCACCGCCAAAGGCCGAGGAGCCACAAAAGAAATAGACGCGTGCATACACATTGAATTATTACTTTCTACCCCAAAACGTTTTAGTACACATGACATGACTGATATCGAAAGGCATATGAGAGTTCTAACATTTCACGAATCGGCCACGACAGATGCAGCTGCGTCCTCGACCGTGGTTGTAGCTGACGGCTTCTTACCTTTTATCCAACCCATCCGCCCTACGACATATTCCTGACCGACAACTTCAACCCCAAATCGAAGTGTTTCAGCAACTGTATCCTCCACCCAGTCGTATTCGTCCCAGACTTTGAGCCAATGTTCGGGAATGGCTTGAGTGACAGTCGTATAAGAAAGGTTGTGTACAGGATCCGAAAGGTGGAGTATAAATTGGAGGTGAGTCGACTCCGTTGGTTCAGGCCCAGGGATTATAGAAGTAGAGGTGAATGCCTGAACGCAAAGATAAACGTATGAAGTGGTCGTAGGGTTCTCCACTGATGAGGGGTGTTGTGGATCAGGAGGCGCATTCGCCTTGATGACTTCCTCTAAGTTAGCCTATCTAATGCTTAGCTTTGACACTCCACAATGAAACGTGGGAGTACCTGCGCCAGCTTTAGAGCTTGTTCGAAGCCCTCCATGACGTTGAGGTCCCGGTCACTGGTAGTCACTCTAGGCTTTGACTCATTTCCTTTATTAACGATCAGGTCACCACCCTCTACCTGTTCCAGGATCTAGACAGACGGGATGAGTAAGAAGTAAGGACACGTTGTGCATGGGACCAACCCTGGCGAGAGCAGAATAGACGAGCGGCTCAACGCCATCGTAGCCTTGCATATCGTGGCTCAGCCAAACTTGTATCACCTCGTGCTCGGAAATTGGGGGAGCAACAACATTTAGTATCTCGTTAAAGGTCGAAAGGCCAACCCGCTTTAAATCCTGGCCTAGACGGGAATTCACTA
>WNGR01003989.1_pt1 | contig 17825 bp, 13 predicted proteins | sample 5407581 | NCBI WGS metagenome assembly WNGR01 (sample SAMN13153383, study PRJNA577476) | soil metagenome | isolation source: 80 cm soil or saprolite under Garry oak tree replicate 2 | place: USA:California | collected 2016-06-15 | reverse complement strand
CTGCGCCAGCAGCGCGCCGAGCAGGCTGGCCTGCGGGATGTTGATCAGCGCGAGCAGGGCCAGCTCACCGGTGACCGTGCAGAACACGATGGCGACCACCGGCGTATGCACCCGGTCGTTGACCCGACCGAGGGCCTGCGGGCCGCTTCGGTCAAGACCCCAGGCCAGCATGTAACGGCTGGCCTGCAGCTCGGACAGCGGCGTGCCCATCAGCGCCCAGATCACGAAGCCGATGCCGAGCAAGGCGAGCAGCACCACGTTGTGGGTCATCAGCGCGGAGATGAAGTTGATGCCGGGCGGCAGGCCGCCCGGCAGGCCCAGCTTGTCGGGGGCGTTGGCGGCCAGGTAGTCGACGCTGCGCAGCCAGCTGGAACCGACCGCGTGCGTGGCCAGCAGGACGATGACCGCCAGCACGAGCCCGTTGATGAGCACGCCGCCGACCATCGCGAAGTACTGCGACCGGCCCGCGCGCTTGACCTCGCCACCGATCTGCGCCGAGCCCTGGGCGTAGCCGACCACGAAGAAAACCCACGGCAAGATGAGCAGGGTGGCGGTGAAGCTGAACGAGGCGTTGGCCCCGTGGAAGCCCGCCGCCTGCGCCGCCGGGATGACCTGGTTGTACTTCAGCGAGCCGTTCTTCGCGGCGAAGGAGTCCCAGGACGCGGCCAGGCTGCTGCCGCGCGCGATCAGCAGCCCGACCATGATCAGGATGGCCAGGCCGGCCAGCAGGAACAGCCACTTCTGCACCCGCCAGTACACTCGCCCGCCGAAGATCAGCAGCAGCGCGAACAGGACGTTCAGCACCGTGCCGAACAGGAAGACGTACCACTGCATGTGGATGCCGAGGAAGGAGTGCTTGGCCAGCAGGTCGTTCGCCACGGTGATCCAGCCCTGCGCGCCGGTCACCGAGCCGATGGTGATCAGCGCGGCGGGAACCGCCGCGACGAGCGCGAACCAGGCGTTGAAGCCGATCCAGAAGAAGATCAGCCAGACGCCCTGACTCCACGACAGCAGCCAGCCGAGGAACGGGTGCAGCGCCCGGCTGACGAACACGTAGTCTCCGCCGGAGCGGGGCATCGCCGCGGAGAATTCGGAGTACACCCACAGCAGGGTGAACGCCATGATCACGGTGCCGATGATCACGGCCAGCACCAGGTTGCCGCCGGGGAAGATGGCCGGGGCCTGCTGGAGCAGCAGGACCGAGCCGACCGCGACGTTCATGCCGAGGGTATTCATGATGAGGGCGTCCCACATGGACACCTCGCGAACCAGGCCGGTCGCGTTGCGGGTGAAGTTGGAGTCCTGCGGCGCTCCCGTCGCACGTGCGGGTATCGACGTCATGGCGATCACTTCCTGGGCGCGTGCCCGGCCGTGGCCGGGCTTATCTGGGACGGTGGGCCATCGGAGGCGGGCCGATGACGTGCTTGAGCTGACCGCCGACGCGGTGGCTCTCCAGTGAGAAGGTGAACCGGTCAGCCCGGTACAGCACGCGCGACACCTCGGTCGCGCGGTCGTTCTGGTCGAAGGTCGTGCCCTGGACCTGGAGCGCGGAGGCGCCCGGCGGCAGTTGCAGCAGCGCCGCCTCCTCGTCCCTGAGCTGCACGACCTCGATGGTGGACAGCGCCCGGCCCATCTGCACGCCGTGCAGGCGCTCGAGGGTGGCGTACAGCGGGGCAGTGGCGAAGTCCTGCTCGCCGAGGTCGGGGAAGCGGGCCGGGTCCAGCCAGGCGGTGAGCAGGGCGAGCGGGCCGTCGGCAACCGAGGCCAGCCGGTCCAGCCGGAACAGCCGCCGGGGTTTGCCGTCGAACGCGTCCCTGACCTCCGGAGCGAATCGGTGAAGCTGCCGAGCAGGCTGATCTTCTCGATGACCTTGTTGTCGCGGACGAAGGTGCCCTTGCCCCTGACCCGGATCAGGTATCCCAGGCGCACCAGGTCGAGCAGGGCCTGGCGGACCGGGGCGAGGCTGATGCCGAGGTGCTCGGCGTACTGCCGTTCGTGCGGGAGCTGCTGCCCGGGCCGCAGGCTGCCGCGGTCGATCTGGTCTTGCAGCAGCTGACGGAGCTGGTGGTGCAGCGGAACCGGTGAGCCGCGGCTGATCGACAGGGACAGCTCGGCCAGCGAGCTGTCTGCTTCGGGCGCCATCCTCGACAGATACTAAAATTATAATCTAATGTCAAGATCATGGCCGTAACCGCCGACCTGCTTATCCGGGCTCGCCGCGCGGTCACCGGTGATGCCGACCAGGCCGAGCGCCCGCTGGCCGTCGGCGTGATCGATGGCCGCGTCGTCGCGGTCGAGCCGCTGGCGGACAGCGGGCTGAGCGGCCGGGATACCCTGGAACTCGGGGAGGACGTGGTGCTCCTGCCCGGGCTCGTCGACTCGCATGTGCACGTCTGCGAACCGGGCCACACCGAGTGGGAGGGCTTCGCCAGCGCCACCCGGGCGGCCGCGGCAGGCGGGGTCACCACGCTGGTCGACATGCCGCTGGATAGCGTCCCGGCCACGGTCAGCGCGGACGCGCTGGCGGCCAAGCGGCGGGCGGTTGACGGTCAGTGCCATGTCGACGTGGGGTTCTGGGGCGGGGTGATCCCCGGCAACACGCCCGAGCTCGAACCGCTCGCGCGGGCCGGCGTCGCCGGGTTCAAGTGCTTCCTGGCCGACTCCGGCGCGCCCGACTTCCCGCCGGTGGACGCCGCCCAGCTGACCGCCGCGCTGCGCGCGCTGGCGCCGCTCGGGCGGCCGCTACTCGTCCACGCGGAGAGCGCGCGGGCCGCGGCGGCTACCGGGGCGTACGCGGGCCGCGGCTACGCCGGCTACCTGGCCTCGAACCCGCGCGGCGTGGAGAACCTGGCCGTCGCCGAGGTCATCGAGGCGGCCCGGGCGACCGGCGGGCACGCGCACATCGTGCATCTGTCCAGTTCCGATGCGCTCCCCATGATTGCCTCGGCGCAGCGTGAGGGCGTTCGGCTCACCGCCGAGACGTGCCCGCACTACCTGACCCTGACCGCCGAGGAGATCGGCGACGGCGAGACAGCGTGCAAGTGCTCGCCGCCGGTCCGCGAGGCCGCCAACCGTGAGCTGCTCTGGGCCGGGCTGCGGGACCGGGTCCTCGCCATGGTCGTCTCGGACCACTCGCCGTGCACCGTGCCGATGAAGGCGCCGGAGGTCGGGGACTTCGGCGCGGCCTGGGGCGGCATCTCCTCACTCCAGCTCGGCCTGCCGTTGACCTGGACCCAGGCGCGCCGCCGCGGCATCGGCCTCGCGCAGGTCGCGGCGTGGATGTCAGCCGCCCCGGCGCGGCTGGCCGGCCTGACCGCCAAGGGCAGGATCGCGGCCGGGTACGACGCGGACTTCTGCGTGCTGGCCCCGGAGGAATCCTTCGTGGTCGACCCCGGGCAGCTGCACCACCGGCACCCGGCGACGACCCCGTACGCGGGCCGCGGCCTGTACGGCGTGGTGCGGCTCACCCTGCTGCGCGGGCAGGCGGTCGACCCCGGCCGGCCGCGCGGGAAGCTGCTGAGGAGGACGCAATGAAGATCATCGTCGTGAACGTCAACACCAGCGAGTCCATGACCGGCGTCATCGCCGCCGGGGCGCGGCGCTACGCGTCGCCCGGCACGCAGATCGAGGTGCTCCGCCCGTACTTCGGCCCGCAGGCCGTCGACTGTGCCTTCGAGAGCTACCTGTCGGCCGTCGGCGTGATGGACCGCGTGCTCGCCTACCGCGAGCCGTACGACGCGGTGGTGCTGGCCGGGTTCGGCGAGCACGGCCGGGACGGGCTGCAGGAGCTCATCAGCCAGCCAGTGGTCGAGATCTGCGAGGCCTCGGCGCAGGTGGCGATGCTGATCGCCCGCACCTTCTCGGTGGTCACCACGCTGCAGCGGTCGGTCCCGGCGATCGAGGACCGGCTGAAGCTGGCCGGGCTAGCGGACCGGTGCGCCTCGGTCCGGGCCAGCGGGATGAGCACGCCGGAGGTCGACGCCGACCCGCGGGGCGCGGTCCGCGGCATCGTCGACCAGGCAAGGATCGCGGTCGAGCAGGATCACGCGGAGGCGATCTGCCTCGGCTGCGCTGGCATGGCCGGACTGGAGCAGGCCATCACCGCTGACCTTGGCGTCCCGGTCGTCGACGGAATCGGCGCGGCGGTCCGGCTCGGCGAGGCCGTCGTGGGCCTGGGCCTGGCCACCAGCAAGGTGTCCACCTACGCGCCGCCCGATCCGAAACCGATCACCGGCTGGCCGCTGTCCCTGGACGTTCGATGACGGCGGAGACGGACCTGGCCTCGCGCTGGCTCGGCGGCAGCGTGGTCGCGGCCAGCGACGAGTCGTTCGGCGAGAAGGAGAACCTGCTGACCCCGGCCCCGGCGGCCTTCGAGCCCGGGCACTACGGCCACCGCGGCGAGATCGTCGACGGCTGGGAGACCAGGCGCCGGCGTTCGCCCGGCCACGACTGGGCCATCGTCCGGCTCGGGGCCCCCGGCGTCATCACCTCGGTCGATGTGGACACGAGCTTCTTCACGGGGAACTTCCCGGCGGCCGTCGCCGTCGAGGTGTGCGGTTGCGAGGGCTATCCTAGCCCGGACGAGCTTACCGGCTGGGAGCAGATCGTCCCGCGGTCGGCCCTGACCGGAGACAGCCACAACGTCTTCCCGGTCACCGATGGCCGGCGATTCACCCATGTCAGGGTGTCCGCCTACCCGGATGGCGGTATCGCCAGGCTCCGGGTGCTCGGGCAGGTCGTCCCCGACCCGCGCGGGCTGGAGGAGCTGACCATCGACCTGGCCGGCCAGGCCTACGGCGGCGCGGTCGTGGCTAGCAGCGACGACTTCTACACGTCCGCCGGTCACCTCGTCCGCCCGGACCGGGCCCGCACGATGGGCGAGGGCTGGGAAACCCGGCGGCGGCGCGACGACGGCCACGACCACGTGGTGTTCCGGCTCGCCTTTCCCGGCGTGATCCGCCGGATCGTCGTCGACACCGCGCACTTCAAGTACAACGCATCGGCCGAGGTAGCGCTCTGCGCTACGGCGCTGGATCCGCTGGATCCGCTGGATCCGCTGGATCCGCACCCGCCCGCCGGTTTGCCCGCCTGGCGGCCGCTGCTCGGCCGGACCCGGCTGCAGCCCGATACCCGGCACGAGTTCGCCAGCCAGTGCGACGAGCCCGTCGGCGCGGTCCGGCTCGACGCCTTCCCGGACGGAGGGCTGTCGCGGGTGCGGCTGATCGGCAGCATCGACCCGGCGGGGCGCCGCGCCGCCGGCTACCGGTGGTTCAACTCGCTGCCCGCCGCTCAGGCTGTGCGGTGCCTGACGGACGCCGGGACCGAACCGGACCTCGCCGCCGGCCTGGCCGGGCGGCGGCCGCTGGCCGAAGGCTGGCCGGGTGCCATGCCCGGCCCCGCTGCCCCGTACCAGGCGCTCATCACCATGCTCGAAGGCGAGCCCGGGCGCCTCCAATGATCTTCAACCATGCGCACGGCCGCTCAGCGGGAGCGATCGCGGGCGGCCCGTGCCTGACTGTCGGCCACGGCGCGCGGCGGAAACGGGCATCCGCCCCGCCTGCCACGCCAGCACCAGGTCATAAAACCCGACGTGCCGCCCGCCACGACGGCATGTCGGCCAGGAATACGGTGCTGACGGTGCTGATGTGACTGGTTTTCATTCCGAAGGAAGGCTTCACGCGTCGCGGGCGGAGGGGAAGCGGGGGGCGCGCTTCTCGGTGAGCGCCGCCGCGCCTTCGACGACGTCGGGGCCCATGAACGTGAGCATCTCGTAGGCCGCGGACTGGTCGAAGATCGGGCCGGCCATCTTGAGCCAGTTGTTCAGCGCCCGCTTGGTCCAGCGGATCGCGGGCTGCGAGCCGGTGGCCAGGCTGTCCGCGACGCGCAGCGCTTCGGCGAGGACCTGGTCGCGGGGGACCGCCTTGCTGACCATGCCGAGCCGTTCGGCCTCCTCACCCGTGATCATCTCGCCGGTGAGCAGGTAGTAGCGAGCCTTGGCCATGCCGCACAGCAGCGGCCACAAGATCGCGGCGTGGTCGCCGGCCGCCACGCCGAGCCTGACGTGACCGTCTCCGAGCCTGGCGTCCAGGGCGCAGATCGAGATGTCGGCCAGCAGCGCCACCACCGTGCCCGCGCCGACGGCAACCCCGTTGATCGCGGAGACGACCGGCTTCTCACAGTTGATGATGTTGTAGACCAGATCGCTCATCTCGCGGAGCATGTGCGCCACGCGGTCGTGGTCGCCCGCCATCCGCCGGACCATGTCCAGGTCGCCGCCGGCCGAGAACGCCTTGCCGGCGCCGGTGATCACGGCGACCCTCGTCTGCGGGTCGGCCGAGACCTCGGCCCAGACGCGCGCGAGTTCGCCGTGCATCTGCTCGTCGGCGGCGTTGTACTTGTCCGGCCGGTCCATGGTGATGAGCAGGACGCCGTGGTCCAGGCGCTCGAAGCGGAGCTGCTCGTACTCGGAGAACTTCACGGACTGCTCCTTGCAACTTGAAGGTGGCGGGGCCGGCTCAGCTCATCGTGAGGCCGCCGCTGACGCTGACGGTCTGGCCGGTGACGAAGGATGCCTCGTCCGAGGCGAGGAACGCGACCACGTTGGCGACGTCGGCCGGCTGGCCCAGCCGCCGGAACGGGATCGCCTTGGTCAGGGCCTCTCGCAGCTTCGGCCCGGCGAACGACGCGAACAGCGCGGTGTCGGTCGGACCGGGGCAGACGCAATTGACCCTGACCTGGTGGCGAGCCATCTCCCGGGCGAGCGACTTGGTGAAGGCGATGATCCCGCCCTTGGCCGCTGAGTACACCGCTTCGCCGGACGAGCCCACCCGTCCGGCGTCCGAGCCCAGGTTCACCACCGCCCCGCTGCCGTGGGCGGCCATGACCGGCAGCACCGCCTTGCAGGCGTGCAGCACGCCGTACAGGTTGATCGCAATCGCGCGGTCCCAGTCGGCGGGATCGGAGTCGACGAACGGGCTCGCCTTGTCCCAGCCGGCGTTGTTGACGAGCACGTCGATCCGGCCGAACTGCTCCGCAACCCGTTCGGCCATCGCCTGGACGCCCTGACGGTCGGTGACGTCGGCGCGGATCGCGACCGCGCCCGGCAGCGTGTCCGCCGTCGCCTTGGCGGTCGCCTCGTCCAGGTCAGTGACGACGACGGTCGCCCCCTCCGCGGCCAGCTTGCGGGCGATCGCCTGGCCGATGCCCTGCCCGCCGCCGGTCACGATCGCGATCTTGTCGTCGAGCCTGCCCATCAGCGGCTCCTCTCTGGTCCACGGCCGATCCTCGCGGTCGCCACCGAACTGAATCTATAGTCGCGTGTGCGGCCGCCAGCGGCCGCATCCGGAGGGAGGACAACGATGCGGGTCGGGCTCGTGGTCATGGATGAGAACCCAGCCGATGCCCTGAAGATCGTCCGGGCGGCCGAACGCGCCGGCGTCCATTCGCTCTGGACCATCGACTACTACAACCGCAGCAGCCTGGCCCGCGCGGCGGCGTTCGCGGCGGTCTCCGAGACCGCGATCGTCGGCACCAGCGTGACCCCGCTGTTCGCCCGCTCGCCGCTGGCCCTCGCGGCGGCCGCGGCCGACATCCAGGCGCTGGCCGGCGGCCGCTTCGTGCTGGGCGTGGGCAGCAGCACCCGCCGGATGAACCAGGACTGGTACGGGACCGCGCTGCAGCATCCCGCGCCTCAGGTCCGGGAGCGGATCGAGCTGATCCGGCGGCTGATCGCGCATCGCAGTGGCCCGTTCCGGTACGAGGGCAGGTTCGACCGCGTGTCCATGGCGCACTACGACCGCACCGCGCTGCCCGACCGCCTGACGATCCTGGCCGCGGGCGTGGGCGAGCACATGGTCGGCGTCGCGGGGGCGTGCGCGGACGGGTTTGTCGGGCATACGATCGCCTCGGCTGGCTACCTGCGTGACACCGCCTGCCCGCTGCTGGCCCGCGGCGCGGCCAGGGCGGACCGGGACGTGGCAGGGTTGCGGATGACGACGCAGATCGTCGCCGCGGCCAGTTCCGACCCGCGCGCCGCGCGCCGCGATGCCGCGGCCCAGGTGGGTTTCTACTCCACGCCGAAGGGCTATGACCTTACTCTTCCCGGACGGCCAGTTCGCCGCCGAGCGCGCCGCGGCCCGGGAGGCCCTCACCCGCGGCGACGTCCCCGGCGTGATCGCCGCGGGGGATGCGATGGTCGAGGAGCGAGCCGTGTTCGGCACGCCAGAAGACGTGGCCGGCCAGTTGCGCCGGTACGCCGACGTCATCGACTGGGCCATTCTCTACCCGCCGCACTTCGGCGTCGACCCGGAGCGCATTCACGCCAACGAGCTAAGCCTGATCGAGGTGGCCTCCGGCTGGACGCCCTTACGTACGCAGCCGAAGCGTGTACAGGTCGTCACGCTCGATCGGTTCGATCCTGGCCAGCAAGGCGTCGAGATTCCCGGTCACGCTGAGATGACGGCCAGACAGCCGGTCCGCGTGGCCGTTGGCCAGTCCGAGGATCAGGCGGACCGCCACCATTCGGCCGGCGGCGCCTGCCAGGCCGGCCCGGCCGGCCCGCTGACGCCAGCGTTGTTGATGAGAATCTCTACCGCTCCCAGCCTCTGGCACAGTTCGGCGACAGCGGCGGCCATGGCTCGCTTGTCGGTGACGTCAGCGGAGACGGCAGCGGCCACGCCGCCCGCCCGGTTGATCTCGCCGACCACGGCCGTGAGTTCAGCGGGGGACCGCGCGATGAGCCCGACGGCCGCTCCGGCATCGGCGAGCCGGACGCTCAGCAGCCTGCCGAGGCCTCGGCTTCCGCCGCTCACCAGCGCGACCATACCGTCGAGGGGATGAGAACCAGCGCCTGTCCGCGCCGGCGCGGCCGACGCCGTGGTGGCTTCAGTTTCCATGACCATCGTCACCGGAACCGACCTGGCTCGCCGCGGTGGCATCATGCTCGACGAGCAGCCGCCGAAGGATCTTGCCCGCCGGGGACCTGGGGATGCCGTCGGTGAACTCGACCTGGCGCACCCGTTTGTAGCCGGCCACGCGCTCGGCCACCCATGCCATCAGCTCCTGCGCCGTGATCGGCGCCTTCAGCACCACGAAGGCCTTCGGCACCTCCCCGGCCATTGCGTCGGGCTTGCGGACGACCGCCGCATCCGCCACCGCGGGGTGGGCCAGCAGGACGGACTCGAGCTCGGCCGGGGCGACTTGATAGCCCTTGTACTTGATCAGTTCCTTGACCCGGTCGGCCACATGGAACCATCCGTCCTGGCCGGCCGTGACGATGTCGCCGGTGTGGACCCATCCGGCCGTGTCGATGGTGGCCGCGGTCGCCTCCGGATCACCGAGGTACCCGCGCATCGCGCCCGCCGTGCGCACCAGCAGCTCGCCTGGCTGGCCAGGGCGCAACTCGGCGCCGGTGCCGGGATCTACGATCCGGCACTCGACACCGGGCAGGGCGGGGCCGATTGAATCGGGGCGGTCCGGGCCGTCGTCGGGCGCGATGTGGGTGCCGCCGCTCACCTCGGTCATTCCGTAGGCCTGCTTGACCCGGCAGCCGAGTCGCTTCGCGCACGCGCGCGCGAGGTCGCCGCCGAGCGGCGCCGCGGCCGATGTGAGCAGGCGCAGGCTGGACAGGTCGTAGTCGTCGACTACGGCTGCGGTCGCGAGGCCGAGGACCATCGGCGGTACGACTTCGGCCCTGGTGATGCCGTACTCCTGCACGGCACGCAGGAACACGTCCAGCCCGAACCGTGGCACGATGATCACGGTCGCGCCCGCGAGCAAGGCCAGGTTCAGGGTGATCTGCAGCCCGTAGATGTGGAACAGCGGCAGGGCCGCCATCACGACGTCGTCCTCGGCCACCTGGTGGACGAGCCATGTCTGGCACAAGCTGGCCACCAGGTTCCGGTGGGTGAGCTCGACGCTCTTGGGCAGCCCGGTGGTGCCGCTGGACGTCGGCAGGAGCGCCACATCCGACGCGGATACGGGCCCGGTCGGCGCGTGCGCGGCCGCGCGAAGCGACCAGAACGGGATCGTCCCGGCGGCGTGATCGCCGGTCACGATCGTCTCCGTGACCGCGGTCTCGGCCGTGATGCCGCGCAGCTTCTGCCCGGCCGACCCGGCCGTGGTCACCAGCCACCGCGCGCCGGTCTGCCGGAGCTGACGGACGATCTCATCCCTCGTGCACTGCGGGTTCACGGTCGTCACAATCGCGCCGATCGAGGCGGCCGCGAACCAGGCCACCGCGAACTCGATGGAGTTCGACGCGCACAAGGCGAGCACGTCGCCGGGACGCACGCCGCGGGCTGACAAACCGGCGCCGATCTCTCGCACGGCACCGGCGAGCCCGGCGTAGCTGATCTCCTGCCCGGTCGCCGCGTCGACCAGTGCCCGCTTGCTCCCGCGCCGGTTCGCGGCACAAAGCACGAACTGCGGCAGCGTCAGGTCGGGTATGGCAGGCCCGGGCCGAGTCTGCGCCGACCCGTCACGTTCTGTCGTTACGGTGGTCATGTCTCCCCGCTTTCGCCTCTGCTCGTCTCCGCTCCGGTAGCGGATGGCCGGCATGACCGAGTCTGAAAGCCGGCCCGCCAGGCAGCATCGGGCAGGCCACCCCAGTCTTTTGCCGCCGGTGCCCTAGGAAATCGGCGCGCTAGGAAGTCCGGGCGGCTTCGTGCCTGTCGCCGGCTGGGGTCTTGCTGATCAGCGCCTCGGCCAGCTGGGTTCGCCGGGTGACATCGAGCTTGCGGTACGCCCGGCTGAGGTGCGCCTCAGCTGTCTTCGTCGTGATGAACAGCTCCTGCGCTATCTCGCGGTTGGTCCGGCCTGCCGCCGCCAGCCGGGTCACGCGGAGCTCGCTGGCTGTCAGGGCGTCGCGGCCGGTGATCGCGTCGCGCCGTGGCTTGGCGCCTGCCGCGATGAGTTCGGCCCTGGCCTGGCTCGCGATGCGGCGCGCGCCCCAGTGATGCGCCAGGTCGAGTCCTCGCTCCAGCTGAGCCCGCGCCGTAGTCCGCTGGCCGGCCCGGCGCAGGGCCGCACCGTGATCGGTGAGCGCCCGGGCCAGCTCGACCGGCGCCGGGGAGTGCCCGAGTACCGCGACCGCCTCACGGAGCAGGTCGAGGCCGCGCTCGCCGCCCTCGACCAGGCCCGCGGCGCGCAGCGCGACACCCAGCGACCGAGGCTGCCCGAAACCGCGCGCCACCTCGAGCGCCGTCCGGGCCAGCCGCCGGCCCTCAGCCTCACGGCCGAGCACGGCGTGCGTGATCGCCGCCTCAGAACGCCAGGCATACAGGCCACCGACGATCCCGAGCCGCTCGCATCGCTCACCGCAGGCCAGGAAGTCCTGCAGCGCCTCCTCGCCTCGTCCCTGTGCCATGCGCAGTTGGCCGCGCGCCATCAGGTAAGCGGCGACCACGACCGTGTGTGACGTCAGCGGTGGCGGCATGCGCCGCAGTTCGGCGGTCGCGTCGTCGAGCGCATCACGTTCGGTGAGCGTCTCGACCAGGTGCGCGAGCGCGTCGATCGCCCAGATCCCGGTGGCGTGCTCAACGGCCCAGCGCGCCTGGGCCTCAGCGTCGGCGAGTTCGCCGCGCCGGTACAAGGCCCAGGCCGAGAAGGTCGCGACCCCGATCAGTTCCTGCACCGCCGAACGCCGCCGCGCGTCCCTGAGCATGTCATCGCATAGCCGCTGCAGCATCCCGAAGGCCTCGAGCCCGAGCAAGGTCACGATGATCGAGGCGGACGCGTTGGGCCGCGGCGGGTATGGCTCGCGGGCCAGCACCCTTTCCACCAATCGCTGGCTTTCTTCGGGCGGCCGAGCCTGCCTCATATCCGCATGCGCGATGGCGACGAGGACACGGCCCGGTGGGTCGGCATGTTCGGCCAGGCTGGCCCGCAGCCGGTCCACCGTCTGCAAAGCGGCGGGCGCGGTACGGTCGTCCATCAGGCCCGCCAGCGCGGCGGCGCCGTCCAGCCGCAAGGCCAGCCGCGGGTCCGTGGCCCGGATCCGGGCCACGGCTCGCTGCAGCTCCGTTACCGCGATGTCAGCCTGGTCGGAGATGATGTACGCGTTGGCCAGCGGTCCCGCGGCCGCGGCTATCGCCGTCGCGTCATGCGCCTCGTTCAGCGCCTCTTTCAGATGGCCGATCGCATCCGGGTCGCCTGCCGCCCACTCGGCGACGCCCAGGCGCCGCAGGAGCACCGGGCGCTCCGCCGGGGTCGCAGGCTCCGCCAGGGCGCGCCGGAGATAGCTCGCCGCGACTTCGGCCGCGCCACGCTCCCAGGCGGTGTCGGCGGCCGCGCTCAGCCGCTGCACCACCCATGGGTCACCGGCTGGCCCGGTGGCGAGCAGGTGGGCAGCGACCCGGTCGGCTGCGCCGGCCCGGTCAAGAATCGCAGCGGCCCGCCGGTGCGCGAGCCGTCGGGCGCCCAGCGCCTGGTCCGCATAAACGGCCTCGCCGATCAGCGAGTGAAAGAAGTCGAGCGGCCGTATCGGCGCGAGGATCTGTGCCGCCACGAGCCGGTCGGCCGTCAGCTCCGCGGCCGCTGGCTCCAGTCCCGCTAGCTCAGCGGCCACGCCCACCTCGGTCTGTGATCCGAGCACAGCCAGGGCCTGCGCCAGCGAGACCGCGTCAGAACCCAGCCGGGCGAGCCGGCCGAGGACCGAGGGCCCGACCGCGGACGAGGCGAGCGCGCGCAGCGCCGTGACGTCCCCGTCCGCTCCGGATAGTCTCTCGTTGCGCGCCGCGGCCAGCAATTCCCTGACGTACAAAGGATTGCCGCCTGCCAGTTCCGAGCAGGCCGAACAGAATTCCGCGCTCGCCGTCGGCTCGAGTTCGGCGCGGACCAGCGCGGCGACGCTCGCCACGCTCAGTGCCGACAATCCCATGCGGTGAACCGATGGATCGCCCGCCGCCGCCGCGACCGAGTTCGCCCGTTCGCGCGGATCACCCTCCCGTATGGTCAGGACCACCAGCATCGCTGACTCTGCGCAGCGCGGCCCGAGATATGCCAGCCAGGACAGCGAGGGGCCGTCAACCCAGTGCAGATCGTCCACTGTCAGCAGCAGCGGCTTGCGCTCCGCGAGGTTCGCGCACAGCCAGTACAACCCGTGCACCGCGGCGAACTCAGAGGCGGGAGAATCACCAGCGGCTAGGCCCAGCGCGCCCGCTCCGGCCCGGGCCGGGCCGGCCAGCAGTCGCCGCCGCTCGCCCGCGGAGGCCGACAGCACTGGCTGTTCCAGCAGCTGACGAACGACCGAGAAGGCCATATCCGCCTCAAGCTCGCGCCCGCGGGCGCGCAGCGATCGGAACCCTCGGTCCGCGGCGAGGCGGTGCACCGCCGCCAGCAGCTGCGTCTTCCCGATCCCGGCTGGACCGCTGATAGTGGCCACCGCGCCGCTGCCCGCACGCGCCTGCTCGAGCAGGGCGCTCAGGCGCGCCTGCTCGGCATCCCGCTCCAGCAGCAGCGGGACCGGCTCGGCGACAGTCACCATGCCGCTGATCGTAACCACGCGGCGCCGATTTCCTAAGGCACAGACGGAAAAGACCTCGGCGTGCCCACGTGACCTCCCACATCGGCCCCTTCCCGCGAAACCCGAGTGACAGGGCTAGTGCGGTATGCGATAGTCCCGGTTTGTGACCGAGGTGATGATCGCCGTTGACGGCGGTGAGGTATGGGCCGACGACAGCGGAGGCGACGGCCCGCCGCTCGTCCTGCCGGTACTTCCCCTGACGTGCGGGTCACGCTGTGGCCGCGCTAGCGCATGACCAGGCCGCCGTCGGTGCACAGCACCTGGCCGGTGAGCGCGGCCGCGCCATCCGAGGCGAGGAACGCGACGGTGGCCGCCACGTCGCCGGGCCGCAGGGCGCGGGGCAGCGCCTGGCGGGCCCGGACCGCCTCGAACGCGGCGGCGGGCATCCCGGCCCGGGCCGCGGGGGTGTCGGTCAGCCCCGGGGCCACGCAGGTGACCGCGATCCCGTCCGGACCGTGCGCCACGGCTAGCGCCCGGGCCAGGGCGACCAGCGCGCCCTTGCTGGTCACGTACGGCAGCAGGTCGGCGGCGGGCGGCGCCCACACAGTGTCGGAGACCACGAAGGTGATCCGGCCGAAGCCGCGGGCGACCATCCCGGGCACGAAGGCCTGGGCGAGCAGCAACGCGGACTCCACGTTGACCGCCTGCACCCGGCGCCAGACGGCCAGGTCCAGGTCGGCGAGGTCGGCCCGGTCGAACGCGGCCGCCGCGTGAACCAGCACATCGCAGCGGTCAGCCTGGTCCAGCACCTGTTGCGCCGCCGCCCGGACCTGCTGCTCGTCGGCGAGGTCGGCAGGAACATCGCCCGTTCGGTCGATGATGACGACATGGTGGTCCGCTGCGGTCAGGGCCGCCGCGACGCTGCCGCCGATGGCGCCGGCGCCGCCGGTGACCACGGCCACGCGCCGAACGGGCCTGGTCATGCCGTGGCCCCCGGCGCGGTGGCGGCCAGCGCGGCGCTGGCTGCCCTGGCCGCCGCCTCGGTTCCCGCGATCCGGCCGAACACCATGGCGTCGGTGAGCCCGCCGCCGTGCTCGATCAGGTGCCCCCAGACCAGGCTGACCGCCCCGGCGGCGTAGAGCCCGGGGACGGGCCGGCCGTCCGGCCTGAGCACCTGGGCCCGCTCGTCGTGCCGCGGGCCGCCGGTGGTGCCGGCGATGCCCGGCCAGGTCTGGATCGCGTACAGTCGGCCGAGGTCTAGCGGCACGAGCGTGTCCGCCGACCGGCCGAACGCCTCATCCCGGCCCGCCCGGGCGGACGCGTTGTACTGCTCCAGGGTTCCGGTCAGGACCGTGGGATCCACGCCCATCCGGCCGGCCAGCCCGGCCGGGCCATCCGCGGCGAGAATCCAGCCGCGGTCGATCTCCGCGGAGTTGTCCGGGCTCCAGGCGTAGTCGTTCGGCGTGCCGAGCAGGCCGTTCAGCGGACCCGCGAGCCGGGCCGCCTCGTCGAACACCGCCCAGCTCGGCAGCCGGGGCCGGTTCGGGTTGCGGGGCAGGTAGGTCAGCAGCGCGCGGAGGCGGTCATGCACCTCGTAGCCGGTCTCGTCGGCGAACCGGCGGCCGTCGGCGTCGGTGAACAGGTGGCTGGCACCGAAGAAGTCCACCGCGAACGGGGCCGGGAAGTCCGGGGTGCGGAACGCGAACCAGCCGAAACAGCCGTACATGTGCCACAGCGCCGCGCCGGCCTGCTGCGCCATCACCAGACCGGCGCCGGTGTTCCCCGGATGGCCGACCGGCCAGGATAGGCCGAACGGGAGGTACGCGTCGGCCAGCGCGGGTTCGGCCTCGAACCCGCCGCAGGCCAGGATCACCGCGCCGGTGGCTGGCTCAGCGGCCCTCCCGGCCACCACGCCGGTGACGGAACCGGCAGCATCGAGCGTCAGGCGTTCGGCGGCGCAGCCGTAGCGCACCTCGATACCGCGGGCCTGCACGGCGCCCTCCAGCAGATCCCACAGCGCCTCGCCGCGGCGCGCGGTTCCGCCGGCCACCGTCCGGTACCGGATCCGCCGCCCAGCCGGCAGGTGCGGCCAGGACGGGAATGGGGCGGGCAGCCGGGCCGACGGCGGCTCGAACGGCGCGGTGGTCCCGCCCAGCGAGCGTAGCCAGCCGTCCAGCTCGTGCAGGCCGGCCGCGTAAGCCTCGAGCACCCGGCGGTCGGTGCGGCCGAAGCACAGCGCGTCCAGGTGGGCGATGGCCGCGTCGCCTGGCACGTCAAACAGGAACCCGCCGCTATAGCGGGCGTTTCCTCCGCCTCGTTCGGCCGATTCCAGGACCAGGACGCTGCGCCCGGCGTCGTGGGCGGCGATGGCCGCAGCGGCCCCGGCCGGGCCGTATCCGGCGATCACCACGTCCGTCACCGGGTCACCTCACCCATGTCACTCTCGATCTACGAAAGTCACTTTCACTATCGCTCGTTCCGGTGAGTCTTTCTCCCAGTGGTCAGCGTTGTCAACAGCAGGGAGCTAGCCGCGATCAGAAGGTCACGGACTTGCGGAACTTGCCTGCCAGATGCGGCCCGGCCAGCACTGGCTCGTAGCGCGGTTGCCTACCGAGCTCCAGGCAGGTCGGGAGGCAGGAGATCTCCGCGGACCAGTTGGCGTTCTGGAAGTACGGCATGCTCTGCCTGCGCGCCGCGGCAGCGGCGGGATCCGGCGGATCGACCACCCGGTGCAGGGTTGAACGCCACCGGTCGTTGGTCCAGCGCGCCATCAGGTCCCCGATGTTGATCACGAACACGCCGGGGACCGGCTCCACCCCCGCCCACCGGCCGTCGGGGCCGAGCACCTCCAGGCCGCCCACCGCGTCCTGCCGCAGGATCGTCAGCGTGCCGTAGTCGGTGTGGGCGCCCGCCCGCAGCTGCCCCGGGAGCGGGGCGGTGTCCCGGGCCGGGTAGTTGCTGGCGCGCAGCGCGTTCGCGGCCTGGCCGGTATAGCCGGCGAAAAATCCTGGCGGCAGCCCCAGGCCGCCCGCGAACAGCGACATCAGGCGGTCGCCTAGATCGCGCATGGCGACGTAGTAGGCCGTCCACGCCACCTTGAGTTCCGGCAGGGCCGCGGGCCACAGGCTGGGGGAGTAGGCCCAGGCCTCGCCCGGATCGGCGAACGGGCGGTCCGGCCGGGTCGGCGGGCCCGCGTTGAAGACCTCCTTCAGGTCCGGCGGGGCGGCCCCGGCCATCGACCGGCTCAGGGACTCACCCGCCAGCGGGATGTAGCCGTACGGGTAGTCCGGCCGTCTTGTCACCTAGGATCAACCTACCGGCCGTATGGTAGTTTATGGCCCATGACCCTGCCCACGACGGGGCCCTCCATGGGAGAGCGCATCGCCGAGTCGCGGCGGCGGCACGCCGAGGCGCTGGAGATGGGCGGCGAGCAGGCGGTGGCCAGGCATCGCGCGTCCGGCCGGCTGCCGGTGCGCGAGCGGATCGCGCTGCTGCTCGACGAGGGCTCCTGGTTCGAGACTGGGGCGCTGGCGAAGCCGGAACGGCGCACCGGGAAGAAGGTACCCGGCGACGGGGTCGTGACCGGCTTCGGCCGCATGGACGGGCGCACGGTCGGCCTCATCGGCATCGACGCGACCGTGCTGGCCGGCACGACCGCGCCGGTCAGCATGCGCAAGCAGGGCCGGGTGATCGAGCAGGCGCAGCGGTTCGGCTACCCGCTGGTGCTGCTGTGCGACGCCGACGGCGGACGCATCCCCGACGTCATGGGCTGGCGGTTCAGCGGGCTGCCGCTGGATTTCCAGACGTTCCGGCGGCCGCGCCCGGGCGAGCCGCCGGTGCCGCGCGCGGCGGCGGTACTCGGCCCGTCCTACGGCGACTCGGCGCTGCACGCGTCCACCGCGCACTTCGTGGTCATGGTCGCGTCAGCCGCGGTGGCGCTGTCCGGGCCCTCGGTGGTCGAGGCGGCCATCGGCGAGCAGCTAACCGATGCCGAACTAGGCGGCCCCGAGGGCGCCCAGGCTACCGGCAACGTGCACATGGTGGTGGAGAGCGAGGCGGACGCGTTCGGGGCGATTGCCGCTTTCCTGTCCTACCTGCCGTCCAGCGCGGCCAGCCCCGCGCCCGTGGCCCCCGCCGTCGCGCCTTCGGCCGACCCGGCCGATCTGGCGTCTGTCGTTCCCGCTGCCCGCCGCTCCGCCTATGACATGCGCCGGGTGCTTGAGGCGATCGCGGACCGGGACTCGCTCTTCCACTGGGCCGCGCGCTGGGGGCCGAGCCTGATCACGGCGCTGGCCCGGATCGAGGGTCATCCGGTCGGCATCGTGGCCAGCCAGCCGCTGTCCGCGGCGGGCGCGCTGGACCC